>Ga0209302_10000007_pt1 | contig 175162 bp, 201 predicted proteins | sample ArcOceMetagenome_2_FD_187445 | JGI IMG/M metagenome (GOLD analysis project Ga0209302, IMG submission 187445) | Marine eukaryotic phytoplankton communities from Arctic Ocean - Arctic Ocean ARC135M Metagenome (SPAdes) (version 2) | ecosystem: Environmental > Aquatic > Marine > Oceanic | place...
TTGTACCTGATTCCCAATCAAAATCTACAACTTCTTTGTAGTTATTCATTAATTGAGCTAGCGATTGCTTTGCTCTTGTTTTAGATTTACCACCGACTGGGATGATAAATTTCATTCTATAAGATGAGTTTGTTACAGCCCAGATTACTCTAGTGTGTTCCATAATTCTCATCAAGTTAAATGATCTTACTAAACGTTCTAAGTAACTTACTCTAGATGCTGTGGTAATAGATGAATAAGAAATATAAATGATCTGTGCGTCATATAGGACTCTCTCTTTAACTGGATCGTCCATGAATTGGGTCCATACTTTCTTACCATCATCTTTATTATATCCAGGAACTAGTGTTATTGGATCAATTTCTTTAAATCCAATAATTTCAGTTTGTTCTGGGTTATAGATAATTTCAAATGATAAATAACCATCAACTAAGAATTTTCTAAAATAATACCAAGCTGATTGATCTTGCGTAAATCCAAAATATTGGTAAATATCTCTAAAGGATTTATTTAAGTCTTTCTGTACATCATCACTAACATCCATCCCAATAATTTCAGGATTTACGAAAAAGTTTTTATTGTCATATACAACCGACTCATCACATAAAATATCTAAGATATCTTCAATTTCATCGTATGTTGAGAATGCTCTTAATTCATCACGCTTACTTTCATAACCTTTATCAAAGAAAGGGATATTCTTACGCATGTTGGTATCTGACATAGAGAGGGCTGCGAAAGCGCCATACATATCATCATTATCCAGACCCATCTGGTTCATCATACCGAAGCCAATTTCATCCTCCATTGGACCAATTGCTTGCGATTGTCTAAGTACTAAATCGTCATAATACATACCAAAAGAACTTAACTTCTTAAGTTGATCTCTCAGTGTAAATGATTTTTTATTGTAACTTAAAGGGCCATTTCTATCTACGAATCCTGCCATTGTTATTATTTTATTATATTTATTTATATATTCAATTTTTATTAGCTAAAAAACAACCTTCTAATATTTGCAATTGTGGTTCCATTTAATTCAATAAAGTCACACAGTGCAATATCAGGCCATTTTGTGTAACTAACTACACTTTGTCTTGATTTACCAGTAGGTACATATTGTCTAATTGCAAAATCATAGCCATCTTTTTTAAGATATGATTTTATTCCATCATATGTTATTTTTAATGGAGCTTGTGTTTTTGCATCATAGTATTTTGAACCTGTTGTTGCGTTTTTAATTTGACCTTCCATTCTATTATATAAGTCATCTAACAATTGTTCTTTAAAATCAACTGGTAAAAGATTTAAATTAATACCCAGATCGTTTTCACCTTTATGTTCTATTGCTAATACAACCGGGTTTGCATCAAACCAGGGTAGGTTCTGTGTGATAGGTCTGTAATCAAATACATATATCTTGCCCGGTTCAAATCTGTTTCTTGTTTTCTGAACTTCATTTAAAGATCTAGATTTTGAGCTTTCTTCGAACCAATCCTCTGCGGTACGGCGAGCCGACTTTCGGCTGCCTGCTTCTTTAATTAATTCTTTTATTTTATTTTTAACGTAACCCATTCAATATAGTATCTTCAGTTAAAACAATAAATTTGTAATTTCTACCATCACAAAACTCTTTAGCTGCATTATATTTATCCATATTTTTTACATACTGTTCTGCAAGAAATTTATATGATTTAAGTGCTTTTTTAGAGTTTGTTTTAGGCGGCTGTGGTTTTGTTATCTGTGACTTTGGTTTAATTTCAACAATATACTCTAGCTCTGTACCGTCTTGTTGTATTTGTTTAAAATAAAAGTCTGGATAATATTTATGGGCCTTTGAATCTTGTCGTGACCAGTATTTAATCTCTACTGGTTCGCTTGACCACTTTAATACTTTGTCATTCATATCACACCAAATACAGAACTTACGTTCCCATGAGCTCCTATATATTATCGGAGTAGGGCCTACATATTTTTCAGGAAATATAGGGACATAATACCCTTGACTGAATCCTGAGTTCTTTGTTGGTTTGAGATTCTTTATTGACATTTATAGCGTATAGATTCCTCCGCCATCTCCATCTCCTCCGCCGTTTCCGCCGATTGAAATAGTTCCACCGTATTTTTTAGGATGAATCTTGTTCCAGCCTTTTGCGTATCCTCTCTTTGCAATCTCTGTAAAGTATGCAAACGCATTTGGATATTTAGGATTAAAGTTTCGCCAGTATTTAAGAAGATCTAACATTGCGAATTGTAAACAATCATTACGATCGTCTTCACTAACGTATCTCATTTTGTTGATTGTCTTCTCAGCTAATAGGATTAACATCTTCTCAGCTTCTTTGGTTAGCTTGTCTGCATCTTTGGATAAAACCATTTGTGCATAGAAGTCTTTGTTGTTTAAATAATTTTTTTTACGAGCCACAGTATTAATTTATATTTGTTTAGATTTATACCGTTAAATGTTGTTTTGTTTCTAAATAAAAAAAGAGACCCGCTAGGATCTCTCTTTCATGATTGTATAAGGTTTTAAAACTATGCTTGTAATTCAGCAATCTTAGTTTCCCAAACTGAAATTTCTTCGTTAATTAGAGCATCTGCTGCTTTAATTTCTGAAACCGACTTATCAGCCTCAGCTAATAAACCTCTTTGGTCTTTTAAGAATGAAATCATATCTTTAAAAGAATTAATTGTTGCTTCATTTTGTGCAATTTCCTGAGCCTGTCCTGTAACTAATTCACTTAAGAAAGTAGCTGCTGATAAACCAGTTTGTTCGTTTACAAAATCTACCGCTGCATTTGCATTAGTAGCTTCAAAAAACTTTGATATTCTGTTTGCCGTGTTGAATCTAGAAACATATACTTTTTCTTCGATTTTAAATACATTAACAATATTATCTTTTCCTTCGAATGTTGCTGCGAAATCTAATTGTACGAAATTCTCTAACATAACTGGTAAAGATTCGAATAACTCTGCGGTTCCTTTATTTTCATATCTCACTAATCCACTTGATAATACGTGTTTTGTGAAATTTTCAATAACTGTATCTCCTACTGCGAAAGTAGATTCAGATAAGTTATAAGTAAATTTAGAAGCTCCGTGAAACCACTTTACTGTATTTGCTGAAAATTCAAAAGATTCAAAAGCTGCAATTGCATTTCCTAAAGTAGAATCAATAGATTCTGTTTCTGTGATTGTATTGTCAGTCATTTCAAAAACTCTACCATTAACGTAGAATTTAAAAGAATTTTCTGTTTTTACAAATGGGGCTAAAATATTAGTCGTCATATTAATTTTGTTTTTATTTTTATTATATATCTTTTATATTATTTGGTATTTTCGTCAATTACATTAATTTCTCCTGGGGTGTTTTGTGTTTTATCTGATTCCGGAACAATCGCGGAATTAATTTCAAACATTCTATTACCAGCGTGTCTTTCTGATTCCCAATCAAATGAAGGAATTGAAGTGTTAATTTCTATTGGAAAAGTTATTTTATATTTGTCTTTATCTTCAAATGTGTAATCAATTGGTCTTTGTATATCATAATCGTCTGGCATTGCGTAGTATGAATTTAATCGGTACGTTGCCTCGTTTAAATGACCAACTTCAACATTAAATGAATTTGATTTATAAAGTCTCTTGATAAGCATCTCAGTCACCTTAAATGCATCCAGTGTAGAGCTAACTAATATTTCAACATCTATGCCCAAAGTGACAGGAATCATCTCGAATTCTGCCGAGTAACCTTCCATAGCGCCTTCTTCATTCATTTTAGTATAGGTACCCATGTTTCTTTTATTAACTAATTTACCAGAATCGATTGACATTCCTGTTAAACTAACTACTCCACGTGGAACTGCATCATAATTTGCATCCGCAAACGCTTGATCAGGGTGACAGTCTACTCCAGTTGTGGTAGTGAATAAGAAATTATCTCGCAGAAACTGATCATCGCCTGTTATTGAGTAATAGAAGGGAATATCAATTGCTACTCTATCGTTCTCGTTTAATTGTCTCCAAAAATAAACCTTGTTATTTAAATCAGCCAATAAACCTATGATAACGTGTCTTACTACACTATCGTCTGAATTGTATTTTAAATTGTAACTTGCCATATAAATCTATATATCTATATTATTCTATTGTTTCTATGTCAAATTTAGAAAATCCATTCTCTTTGTATATTTGAATTTTCTTATCAAATAATTCATGAGGAAGTACTGAGTGATTTATCACAAATGTATTAATCTTACTCTCTTTGATTACTTGACTTAATATTTTTAAAATATTATGAACTCCGTCTGCATCAACTGAACTTAATAATTCATCTAAGAAAAGTAGGTTTAATTGTGGAAACCTTAGTTTTAATATTTTAATGATAGCGATAATGATTATAAAATCTGCTTTTTTACGTTCGCCTGTTGAAAGGGTCATTGGATTAATCTCTTCTCCTAAGTGATTAATAATACAATTAAACTTTTCATCAAATCTTAAATGAAAGGGTAAGTGCATGGTTTGTGCCATCGCTGCAATATTAGTATTTAAACCAGGTAGTATTGTTTTAATTGCAAGATTCTTAACACCATCTTCACCTAATATCTCTTCTAAATTCTCTAAAAAATAATATTCACTATTAACTATTGATTTAGACTTTGTCTTTTCGTTCTCTTGTGTTTCAAACCCATCTATTAAAGATTGCATATGGGCGAAGCTATCCCCGTTATTTAAAGAGTCTTTTATCTTTATTAGTTCTCCTTTAAGATTTCTAATATTTGTATTAATAACTGAAACTTTATCTCTAACTGCTCGATCTTTACTTCGAAGAGATATCATGTCTTCTTCGATTTGAACAACCTTTGCTTTTTCTAAAGCAATTTTAGATGGTAGAGTTTCGATATTGTTTTCTATATCTGTTTTACGATCGTTGTGAAATTCTGTTGATAGTTCTCCTTCACACGTCGGGCAGGTGTTATTTTCATAAAGGCTTAATTTCCGAGTGAGAGCCGCTAACTCATATACCAGTTTTGTTTTATCATCATTAGTAGATTTTAAATCTATAGTAACTTTTGATAAACTATCAGAAATAGTATTTTGTGCTTCTTCTAGTTTGGTTTTATTAGCAGTATATCTAACTAGAGAATCTTTTAACTCTTGGATTTTAGCCTTGTCTTTTTCATTAGACTCTGCCATTAATTCGTTTAACTTCATATTAACTGAAGTAATGTTTTCGTTTAGCTGTGTAAGTTCTCTTTCATATACATCTAAATCAACCTTCAAGCTTTTACGCTCTTCTTTAATATTTTGTTGCATTTCATTTAAAATAGAAAAGCCAAACATTCTATCAATGATCTGTTTTTTATCGTTGTTTGTCATTGTTAAAAATGACTTAAAATCATTTACCGATAGGATAATGATATTTTTAAATACATGATATGGGATGCCAAAGATTTCTTCTTCTAAATATTCTTGAACTGACCTTTTACCTGCTTTATCAAATTCAATCCCGTTAAGCTTAACTTCAAATTTACTGGGGGCCAATCCTCTTTCAATAGATACTTCTGTAGTTTTACATTGTAGATTAATTTTTACCCAAAGTTCTTTGTTAATACGATTAGGCAAGTCTGCCATCTTCACACCTTCAACTTTACCATATAGCGCAAACACAATAGCATTTGCAATCGTAGTTTTACCATGGCCGTTTTTACCAAGTGTTAGGAATAATTCTGAATTGTCTTCTTCGAATTCTAATCTTTGTATTGAATTTCCATAACTTGCAAAATTCTTAAACTCTATAGATTGTATTCTCATATTTCACTATCATAATTATATGCACATAAATCATGCAGTCTTTTTATTCTATCTTTGATTTGTCCTTTTGTTTCATCATCCTTAGGCATTCCATCAATATACATATTACATAGATGTAGAATGTTATAGTTCTTATACATATCTTCGATCTCTTCCATGTCGTACATGTCTTTATCGATAAAAGTATCTTGTTCGTATATGTTTGGTTCTATCTTTCTACCTACATTTTGGATTTGGTTGATAAATTTAGAAAGTGAATTACTTGCAGCAACGTGAGAAGGTACAAACAGATCAACAAAATTATTTTCAATCTGCTCTTTAAATTCACCCAAGGTAACATTGTAAAGACTTGTAAGATACGTTTTCACAAACTTTGGTGATCTATCATTCTCGAAGAAAGTTTCGCTCATGTCACTTAAATCAATTAGGTCAAATCCTTTTGCGTTGTTTGCGTCAGATCTTGTTAATTGATATGGAACACCAACCATTCTTAATTTACCTTTATTTTGTCTATAGTGAATATGTCCAGACCAAACTCCATCAAAATTATCATATGAATTTGCTTCAACTCCGTGTAAATTAGTAACCTTTGAATTTAGTTTAATTCCACGAACCTCTGAATGACAAAATACCATATTTGCCTGAGGATATTCTGCAAGGGTTTCAACTTCATGTTCTGTATCTCTTCTCCAAGGCATTAACAATACCTTCTTTTCTCCCCAATTAAAAAGCTTAGGTTCTTTATAGATCTGAACATTTGGAATCCACTTTAAACTATCAATTGAAGTGACATCATTACTTTTCTTAGCCCAGATATCATGGTTTCCGCAAATAATATGTGTTGGTAGAATTTCACCTAATCTTTCAAATAGATTCACAGCATAATTTAATACTTTTAAATTTATACTTTGTCTATTATCGAATGCGTCTCCGACCTGAATTAATATATCTCCGGGTCTAACTTTTTCTTTTAGGGTTGGGATAAATACGTTTTCATAGAAATCCTTTTGGATCTCTAACCATTCCATTGAATTTGATCTGATACCTAAGTGCATATCACCTAAAACCCAGATCCGTTTCACGGGATTCTTTAAGATTTTATTGTCAATCATATTAAAACAATCTATTGATATTCTTCTTTTGTAGTATATTTGTTCGAGCGTCTAGCTCTTCAATTAATTCTTCTTTAAATTTGTTTCCAAGTGATTGATAAAATCGAGTAGGGTTTACATTAAAGTAGTCACACATTTCTGAAAATATATCAACTAGAGAATGTGATGCTCTTGTTTCATCCGATATAAATTCATACACTTCATTAATATCTATTTTGTTTAATTTAACAGTTTGGTGGAATTCATCAATCTTATTAAATTTCTTAAATCTAGAGTTTATGATTAAAGAATGTATTTCATCTGCTATTAATTTAGTTTCAATCTTGTCTTCTTCAGATCGATTGTCAACTACTCTTGGTGAGAGAGCGAAAGACATCGATGTGTCATACTCGTATTCTGTTTCTTCGAACGTGTTATCGAATATTTTATCTCTTTTTGTTCTTCCTGTTGACATTATAAACTGTGTATATTTGAGTTTGTTGTTTCATCGGTTTCTGTAAGTCTCATGTAATTATAATTAATATCTAATTTACATTTAGTTCCTTTACCTTCACCGTCCCTGATTTTCAGGATTTTTAACCAATATTCATAACTAGATCGCATTAAGTCATCTTGTATAATACCTAACATCATATCTGCAGTGTGTGATAGGCCTGCAGATTCTGCAACGTCTCCCATTCCAATATCACTGGAGTTATAGTTATTTCTATTAATCTGAGTTGCCGTTACGATTAACCAACCGTTACGTGTTCCCATTGCTCTTAAATCTTCGGCAATTTGCTTAATCTTTAAGTATGTGTTTTCACTGTTTGGATTTCTAAAATTTGCTAAGATGTTAATGTAATCAATTACAATTGCACCTAATTTAATCTTTCTTTCCTCTTCAATTTGTTTTAAATAAGCTTCTATATCGGTAACAGTCGCTTGAGATGTTGGGAATTGTTTAATGAATAGCTGGCCTGGAGGCGTTAATCCATTTCCGACTGTTTCAAGCTTTCTTTTCATTAGATCCTGGTTCTTTGCCTTTTCATCATAGTCATTCATTTGAATACTTAAAAGGTTTGCACCGATTCTTTTTAATACCTTTGGAGCTGACATTTCAGCAGAGATAAAAGCCGTATTAACTCCCATCTTTACGAAATTAGCAGCATCGTTTGCTAAAAAGATTGATTTACCAATATTCTGTTCTCCGACATAAACTACTAAGGAACCGTCTTTATCATAACCTCCGTTAAGTACCCGATCAAGGAAGTTATATCCTGAACTTACTTTAACTCGATCTTCGCTATAGTGATCTTCTGCATTAAAAAAATCTAATCCGATATCTGAATTAAATACAATCGAATTTCTATCGTTGATTAAAGTCTTTACCTTTGATACAATACTATCTACATTTTCTGGAGTAACTTCTGTTGTTTTTACATATTCAATAGTGTCCATTAAGGTACTATTGAAATTACTCCACTTAATCCATGCCTCCGTAGTTTGAGTTAACCACTCTTCTTCGTATTGTACTAAATCTACCTTATATACTAATTCTATAACTCCTTCATCGATCTTTCCTTTAACTTTAGGAGATCCTGCTAATGAAAGCATTTGTGCTAGCGTTGGAGTTTCATGAAATTTAGAATGAAATTTATGAGCTAATGTATGCAATAATGCAATATCTTCTGACGTATAGAATGATCTATCAATCGTCTCAAAGTATTTAGGTTTAGAAAGAGAAAGTTTAAAAAATATCTTTTCTTTATCAGCTTCGAATTTCATATTTGTTGTTTTGTATACAAGTTATATTGATATAACTCAGTTAGTTTCAATCTTATTCTAGGATAATATGACCTTGTCCGACTGACCATGGTTCTTCAGCCCATGCATTAATCGCGATAGCTCCTCTGATACCTGATGTTACTTTATCAACGCCATGTACAACCGAACCTGGGTTAAATATAACTAATCTGTTTGGTTTGGTTTTAATTACCTCCGGAGATTTTCCCTCTCCATCAGTATAGATATGTAAATCTCCTCCTTCGAATTCAAAACCAGCAGGATAATAAACACAGCCTAAAACTGGGAACATTCTTTGACCTTTCTTTTCTCTAAGCATAACGTCATCGTCTAAGTGTAGTTCTAAGAAATTTCTACGACCATCTTGATCTGCTCTTTGAATTCCGGTCCAGTGTTCGAATCCGTCTAATTGCATATTTAATTGAACAGGTAGCTGATCGTTCCAGATATACTTTATTAGTTTTTGTTTAACTGTTTTTGGTTCGTTACTCCACCATCCTTTCCAATATGTATATTGGCCGGTTGGATAGAAGAAAGCATCTCCTTGATCTGCTATCTCTTTTAATAGGGTTTCATCTTTTATGAAATCGTCAAATACTGCTATCATTTGTATGGGTTTATTTTTATTTCGTATGTTTCTTTTCCTTCTTCGAATTTGATTTGCTCTAACAAACCTAATTGAATGCCTCTTTTTAATCCTTCGGCTGCGTTCTCTACATTACCTTTACTATGATATTTCATTAAAGCATGTTGTGTGAATGTTTCCTTCTGTCGAGAGGGATTCTTTACAGCTTCGGTAATGAATATGTATAGTATATCGAAAGCATCAGGAAAAGCTTCTAACTTATCCTGGATGCCTAAGATATATTTTATTGGTAATTTATCTTCGTTGATTGTGTAAACGTCGGCTTTCATTATGATTCTACCGCATCGTTTAACATCTCTTCGATATCTAATGAACTTGATTCTGAATTATAATTAAATAGAGGTTTAATGTGTGTTTCGATTCTTTCTAATACTTCTCTAGTAAATACTTTATCTGTGAAGAATTCTTTATTTGGAACTGCTTCATCTAAGTGTTCGCAAATCCATCCTCTTGCCGTTGCTTTAGGAACTTTCTTTCCTTTTTCAATCGAGCCTTTAGTAATTCCACAGATATCCCAAGTAGCATATTGTTCTAATCCAACATACGGATTCATACCTTCACTAAAATTTAGGTGGAATTTAATTGGAGTTGGTTTTGCAAAACGATTCTTTGTAGGTTTTGCAGTTACAATAATACCAACTTTATCCGCTCCATCTTTTAATTGTGCCTTATTTAACATAAGCACGATTGATGCTGCGTATTCTGGACCAGTTCCTCCACCTGCAATTTGCATTGGAATAAACGATTGAGATTGGTATGTGTGATTTGTAAATATAAATGGAATCTTTAAATCTGCCAATGGCGTCATTATAATTCTAAATATAGATTTTAAGATCTTTGAACGAGTCATATCTGATTTTTCACTACCAGATGCTGCATCGTCGATTTCCTTTCTTGTTGCCAAGTTACCTGCAGAATCTAAGATGATCATAAGCTTTGGAATCTTTCCGCCGTTTCTTTTGATCTCTTGCATCTTTTGAGTAATTGTTGTAATAGAAGTTCTGAAATCTTGAACAGTATTCATTGGCTGATAATTTACCTTAGTAATATCAATACCAAACTTGATCATTTGTTCTTTATCTACAGCTGCTTCACTATCATAATAGATTATACTATAACCCATGTTGATTGCTTCTCTTACAGAATTTAAGGTAAGGAATGTTTTACCAGTTCCTGAAGGACCTGCAACTGAACAAGATCTGTTATTAGGCCAACCTCCGAAAAGGGAACCTGATACACATGCATTTAGGTGATAGTTTCCGGTAGGAATCCATTCGGTAACTTCACTAAAATTTGATTGATCCATCACGGATCCTAGTGGATTTAAATTTGCTAATTCGGCATTTAAATCGTTAAATGTAAAATCTTTTTTAGCCATTGTCTTCTTCTTTATTTTTATCTTTGTTTCTCATTTTCTCAAGAGTATCTATAAGATCTGCAGTCTCATCTTGAATCTCTGCCATTTGAGATTTTAGAATCTTTAGTCTCATGTATACTTTTTGATAATCTCGAACTTGCACCTTTTGTTCAGCTGTAAGTTCCTCTGTAATCTTTTTAGGATCTATTTCCATAATTTTCTAAATCTTGAAATATCGTTATTTGATTTGAATCAGTTGATACTTCTGGTTCTACTTGTTTTGCGTCTTCAATTTTATTAATTAAAGATCTTATTGAATTTCCTAAATCCATGTTGTTAGGCTTAGACTTAGTAAGGCTGTGTACTATTTCATAAAAGGTTGGTTCCATATTTAAAATAATGATGTTGAGTAAATTAAATTTCGGTTTAAGAGTTGTAGTGAACAAGCTTTAAGCACTCTGTTTAATGGATCAATTACACTTTTCTCAAATTGTATTTCATAATCAACTTCAGGTGCTATTTCATAAGGATGATCCCCTGGCATATATGCGAACATATCACATGTTTGATTTTTACAGTGGTATAATTTTAGTTTCTCTCCGTTACCAATCATCTTGTATTTGTTCTTATACTTTGGATTAGTATTCATTAAGAAATTATAAAATCCTGCGGCCTTTACATTAGGAGGACATTTTGATCCAATTTGAAATTCAATAGTATCATCTACAATATATTTTTCTATATTGTTAGTTCTCTTATTGAATGCTATTTGATCAATATCTGCCAGCTTAAATTCTTTTTTACATTTCTTTAAGTAGTCAACTAGTTTCTTTAATAAGGCTGCTGTTGGTTTTTCAGATAGAACTAATTGAAGAGCTTCTGTTAAGTGCTTACGTGCTAGCGCAGGAGTTGAACTTTGTATTGTATCAAATCCAATTGTTTTAATCTTCTTTAAGGAAGGGTATCTATCGTCTTCATCTAGTTTATCCTCCCACGCTATATTCTGTAAGTATTTTTTCTTAGCTAACCAAATCCCAGAATATGCTATCGTTTCCATATCGAAATACAGGAAATTATCTGTATTTGTAATTTCAGCATATTTTGCCATGCACTTTGTAATGTAGTCCTTGATTCTAAAATTATATAGCTCCATAATAAACTTATCAATTGAAAGTTCTTCACCAAGCCATTCAATAGATTCATACATTTCTTCAAATTGAACATAACAAGAATCTGTATCGATATAAACAACTGATGGTCTAACTAATCTGCCTTTAACATTAATATTTAAATGTTTATGTGATGCAGTGTCTTTAGTCCAGAATTCTTGGAAGTATTTGTTTAATATCTTTTCAGAATATAGAATTGCAGATTGACCTTGTAGGGTAATTGATTCTGCAATTTCTATATCAAAAAAGTGAAACCACTTATTTCCAAATGCACCATAAATAGAGTTTAGAGTTACTTTAACCGCTTGTTCATATGCCGTATATTTAGCTGACATTTGTTCATAGTGCGATATTAAAGTTTGAGTTTCCTCAGGCGTAAGCTCTGCTTCTGGCTTTTCTATTAGTTGTTCAATTTCGATCATTTACGCTCCAGTATTACATGTTGCAATAGTTAATAAAGTTTCAGAGTCATTTGACTTCATAACAACTCTATTTTCTAGAACATTAGCTGTATAATCTTCTTTGTCTAGTAAGTTTAAGTATTTTTTAAATAAGGTTACTTTTTTACCTGAAGTTCCTTCATAATCTGGAGTTACTAACATGTTGTATGTGTTACCTGTTAATTTTACTCCTTTACCATTTGCTTCGATTGAGAAAGTTTCTTCTTTATCTAATCCGAAAAGGTTTTTAACTTTGTTTAAAGTTCCATAATCCATTTCAAATTTAAAGCTAGCATCATCTACATTAAAGATACTTGAGATTTGAGAATCTGTAAGATCTTTATATCCTAAAGAAGGCTCTGAACAAGCTAATTTAATTTCTAATTCGTCGTTAAAGATACGGAAGCTAGTTGCTACGAAATCTTCATCGTTTTCTAAGAATTCAATTTCACCTTGAATTGAATCATAATCAAACTGCTTAAATGCATCTGTTAATTTTTGTGCATCAAAGAAAGCTACTTTTAACTCTTTTGTTGTTGTGATTGATCCTTCTTCAATTTGAAAAATCTGTCCGATTGGAAGTCTGTGATGTTTCACAGCATCGCGTTGTGGTAAATAAGCCGAAGCTTGGATAGTTCCACCTTTAATTTTAAAATAAACGAAAGAATCGATTACCTTCAGTCTGTTAATGAAGTTAATGAAATTAGTTTGATCTACTTTTTGAATTGTAATTTTCATTTTTTGTTTTTAGATTTAATACAATGTTATTTATAGGTATTATAAACAAAATAAGTAAAAAGTTTCAAAAATAAAAAAACCAGGATTGAAGTCCTGGTTTAGTGTAGTGTATTGGTGAAATATTAAAATTTAAACTTTCTTCTTTTCATAATTTCTTTTATTAACTTCTTACAATCAACTTCCATTCCAGGTGCTCTGAATTGTCCTCCAATTCTATTTGTCTCTTTTTCAATATGATCTATTAATTCACTAGTCATAAATCTAACATCTGCTAATAGCCCTTCCATTTCTTCATCTTCATCGTCTGAAATTAAACCGCCATCTCTTTGTTCGTCAACTCCTTGTATGCTTGATCCATATGTTGCGATCCATTCTTCTTTGGTCATGCCTGCTTGATCAGCTTGCATTTGCAAATGGTCTTGCCATTCGTTTAAATCTTTAACATGTTTCATGATAGATTAAATTATGTTTTTATAATGTTCTTGTGAATGATTCAAATGTTTTCACGAATTTTAATGAACTGTTAGATTTGCTTTCATTAATACCATCACCTGTATAATTCCATTTCATACCTTTAGCTTGAACATCGCGACCTAAGAAACAATACATTCCTTTTACAAAACCTTCAAAGAATACAGCAGAACCCATATCTTCTAGATCTTCAGCATATTGCCTTGCGTCAGCATCTTCAATTGCTTGAAGTTTAGTACCATCTTCTTCGTATGAAAATAAGATTCCTTTTTTAAATGTTAATACGTCTCCAGTATATACCCATCCATCTTCATCTTCTACTTCTTTACCCATTTCGAATTGTTCGAATTGTTCTTTTCCGTGAGCTAATGCTTCTTTTTCTGTTTTGAAGAAATCTACTCCTCCTTCACCTTCGTTGTGATTAATCACGTAAAATACTTTTGCCATTTTAAATTGTTTTTGTTTATTTGTTAATCTATATATCTATGAAAAAATGGGGTAAGAATAGTAGCGAACTTTTTCTTACCCCGTGCCGTTAACTAAAACGGTCCTAAAATCCAACCATATTTCAGGTTGGCTATTTCAGTTTTTTATCCATCACAACTTAGACAGTCAGGATCCATCGCTTGCGCTGCTATATCTCCTCGCAATACTGATTCTGTTCTCATATAATATAGGGTCTTAATCCCTTGTTCGTATGCTTCTAAGTGTACTTTATTAATAAACTTAGGTTCTGCTTCTTTAGGGAAAGCTAAATTTAATGAAACAGATTGATCAACATATTGTTGTCTAATTCCTGCTTGTTTTACTAATTCTAATTGATTAATTTCTTTAAATGTTTTAAAAACATCTCCCATTGGAATATAATCATCTTGTGAAATTACCGGTAATTTCTCTAATTGTTTTTTAGTGATTGCCTTTCCTGATCCACTTTCGTGATCTGATTTAGTACCTGTTAATACATAGTAATCGCTAATCCAATCCAGTCCTAAAACACTTCCACCATCTCTTAAGATTTGATCCCATGTTACTTTAGTATTTTTACCAATTTTTTCTAGTGCTATTTCTAACGTTGGATTCTTTCTAATGAATGTTCCTTTAGCAGTTTGTTCTGTAAAAACGTTTGCTGCCCATGGTTCAATACCTGGAGAATTGTTTCCACTTAACTTAGAATTACTTACAGTTGGAGCGATAGCTCTTAAGTGTGTGTTTCTCATTCCAGTACCAACACACCATAAAGGTTCTCCATATTCTGTTGCTAAATCTCTACTTGCTCTTTCACTTTCAACTTTAATTTGAGAGAATATCTTTCTTGTTTCAAATTGACCTGATAAAGAATCAAAAGGAATATTTTTATCTTGTAGGTATGTATGCCATCCTAAAACTCCTAATCCTAACGCTCGGCCTTTTTCTGCAGATCTTACACTGTTTTCAAAGCCTCTCATGTATTTTGCTCTGTTGATGAATTCTGTAAGAACTCCATCTAAAAATATAGTAGCAGTATATACTAAGTCTGTATCTTTCCACTCTTCGAATTTCGCAAGGTTTAAAGAACTTAAACAACATACAAATGAATGTGATTCGTCAGTGTGTAACGTTATTTCAGAACAAATGTTTGTCATGTAAACTTTAAGACCATTTTGCTTGTATGCTTCTGGATTTGCGTTATTTACATTTCCTTTAAACATTATATATGGTTCTCCACTAGATCTACGTTTTCTAATAACTGCAGTCCATCTTTTTCTTGCTTCTTTATCTCCGGCTTTTACCTTTTGCATAAATCCATCAGAAACTACAACACATTGGTGTAAATTTAAACATTGTCTGTTTACATCTCCTTTAGGCTCTCTAATCTCTAACCATTCCCAGAAATCATCGTGTTCAATATCTATATTAACACTTGAAGCTCCTCTTCTAACTGAACCTTGATTTGTTGCAAGAATAGTTGAATCAAATATCTTAGCAAATGGCAATACACCATCACTTGTTCCGTTTCCAGTAATCTTAGCACCTGCTGGTCTAATTTGATTAATTCCTACTCCAACTCCACCTCCGTGTTTTGCAAGTAACATTAATTCTAAATTCTTGTTTCCAATATCATATATAGAATCAGCTACATCAATACCAAAACATGAGATTGGTAATCCTCTCTCTGTTCCTGTGTTTGAAAGAACTGGGCTTGCTAAGTTTAACCAACCTTTCCAAATGTAATCAAAAAACTTACTTGCTAATTCTGGTTTATCTAGTCTTTTTGCAACTGTGGTTGCAACTCTCCAATATGCATCCTTTGGAGTTTCACCCGGTAATAAATATCCGTTACTAATTGTTTTAACGTATATTTCTGTATTTGCCCATGTAGGAAAATGTGTTCCTAATTCCCATCCTAGCTCCTCACCGTGGTTTTTAATTTCTTTACTCATAGTTTATAATGTTTTAAAATAATTCGTCTTCGTCCCAGTTCTCATCTTCACCAGCCTTAGAATAATCTGTAGGTCTTACTGCAAAGAAATCTGTATGTGTTGTTCCTCCTGTTAAATGATAAAACCAATCTAGTTCACCGGCAGAATCTTCATCGTATTCCATGAAAGGTCCTTTAGTATATCCTAGTTCAGCAATCTTTTCGTTTGTTCTTTTTAATATAAATTGTTTTAAGTCATTTGCTTTAAGGTTTTCTAAATCACCTTGTTCAAATATCATATCAATGAATTTGTGTTCCATTTCAACCATAAGCTCTGCAGCTCTTAAAACATCGCTCTTAACATCTTCATGTAGTTCTGGATATTCTGTACACATTTGTCTAAATAACTGACATCCCATTTTAGAATGTAGGGATTCATCCCTAACTGACCACTTCATTTGTTGTCCAATACCCTTTAATGTGTTTCTCATTTGGAAAGAATATAATACTGCAAACGATGAATATAATGAAACTCCTTCAGCGAATGCTGAGAAGATTGCTAATGATCTTGCTACTTGTTTTCTAGCCTTTGCGTTTGTTTCTAAATCTTCATGAGTCCAATCAGCTTCAATTGATGTTAAATGTTCAAATTTCTCTGCAGTTGCTGGTTCGTGTAAGAATGCTGAAAAATCATCCAGTCCTAATGTCTCGTTTAAATATGAGTATGCAGTTGCATGTATAGTTTCTTGAGAACCAAAGGCCATTGCCATTTGTTTAATTTCCCATTTTGGAAACCATTTAGTAACCATTCCTGTCCAGTAATCTGAAACGGCACATTCAGTTTGTGCAAATCCTAAAAGGATATTTCCAACTAAATTCTTTTCTGATGGTGTTAAGTTTTCATTCCAATCTTTAACATCTCCTTGCATTGAAATTTCAGTATGTAACCAAAATGCTTGCATTTGTTTTAACCAACCTTCTGTGTAATATTCAGGATATTCAAAAGGTTTATATTCTAATCTCTCTTTAAATAATTTAGAGTTGCTCATCTTTTATACTTTTTTTAATTTTCGTTATAGGCTAATAAAGACCTTCAATAGAGGCCTTTATTCGTAGTAGTAGATTATATATTTAGGTAATCTAATACGTTAAAGACTATTGCTTAAAATATTATGTTAATCTTTTCTTAAGGTTATCTGCTTTCGTAAAATACTCATAAGACGTATTCTTGTACTCAACCCTTTGTTCATATAAATCAGAAAGTATTCTTCTAAGAACTGAATCTTCTTTTGAATAAACTACACCATTATCACATACAATAACATTGGTATCTTCTCTTCTTTCTTTAATTTGACTCTTTTGAACCTGTTCAATATATGCATCCGGAGAAATATTAAATTGTCTCATTATTGATGGATATAGAGAAGCAAAATCATATGCAGTTACTCCGGCGTAATATCCAACGATTGGTTCTTTTACATAAGCTCCCGCATACTGTGTACTTTTCTCGTAATCTTCTTTCTTTTCAGTTCCAATTCGCATTCCTTGTTCAGCTAATTTTCTAGCCATTAAAGATTCTGTAACTGCCACTGGGCTAGCTGCTTTATATAGAGGCATTTTTGTAATGTTTGCTAAAGTTAATAGAACTTCCATTGACTTTAACTTTTGATCTATATAATATACAAGAACTGAATCGACTACGTTATAATAGATATACTTTACAAAATTATCTCTATAAAGATCTTGTAGACCTCCGGTGTATTTAATCTTCTTAACATTTAATACTTGTCCTGATACATAATCAAGTGAGTTAGATTCTTTAACCTTTACACTACGATCATATTTATCATACAGTTGCATGTAATCTAAAATTCCAATATGTAATGGGCGTGAATCGTTACGATCTAACTTATTAGTCATACCAACTTCAGTAATATCTATTTGTAATATTTTACACCTGTTTACAATATATTGCCAGTCATAGTTAATAAAGTTCCAGCCAGTCATCATTGGAAACTTAGGTAAGAATTTCATTAAGAATGTATATACCATATCATATTCACTCTTGAACTTATGGTATTTAAATTCCCAGTCTTGATCAAAGTCTTTGAAATACTCATTAGTATCGTCTTCAATCTTTTGAATTTTATCTGGAGCCATATCCTCTAATCCTAATACAATTGCTTTACGCTCCGGCGTTATAATTGAGAATGAAAGAATTCTTGTTTTAGCTTCTTCAGCTTTTGGAAAACCATCAACAATTTCTGTTTCAATATCGACAAAATACGTTTTAGGTAAATTGTATGCTAAAATTTCTTCTTTATCTTTTTCTGGTAATCCATCGATAAAGTAATTAAGAGAAAACTTATTAAATTGTCTACCATATCCTAACTTAACAGGACGGCCATCCCAGTTTTTAAATTCAGTACTTACTCCTTTTTCTTTTTCTCCACAGATATACCAATTCTGATATTGCGCTATCGGATATTGCTTGTATGCAACTTTACCTTCTTTATCGTAATACGATACGATTACGTCTTTTTCTCTTTGCTCAATATCTAATATCATTAATAGTTGTTTTTCTGACGGTTAACATTCTCTTCGGCTTTTGCGAAGTAGTAGTTGTATGCTGTTTTTGCGTCTAATCCGATTGAGGCTGCATAGTTGATAAAGAAGTGTAGAATATCTACCCATTCCATATACAATTCTTTTTTGTCTCCTTCAGACATGTCAGAAATCTTTAATGTATCGTATTTTGTAAAGTCTTTTTTCCAGTATTTCCATACTGCATTTCCACTTCCGTCTTTAATACCTCCGAGTGCATCTGTCATTTCGTGAATTTCATCAACAACTGCATGTGTATTACAGTGCCAGAAGTTCATGATTTCTCGAATTGTCATATCTTCAAAGTTAAAACCATAAGTCTGCTCTTGCATCTTTTTCTGGTTTTCCATGATATCTGCGAGGTGTGTGTTTGATTGATCATAAAAGTCTTTTACTTCAAGATCTTTGCATTCATTATCTATATTTGCCATTACTTATTTATTTTAAAAGTTATATCTAGTCGATCGAATAAGTTTCTTAATTCTTTCTTTTGTCTTGCGATTAAATCGTCTGAATAGGACGCTACTAATTTCTCAACATCTTTGTTTGATTTTACGTATAGTTTTTCACGTAATACAGGATCTTGTATCAGCAGCATGCTTGGATCGTATTCGATTTGAATTGCAGCTAGACAATCGCTTGCCATAGTTTCATAAAAACGAAATGTCGTTACATTATCTAAGTGTTCTGCGTCTCCTAATATTAAACTTGCTTTACTTTTTGAAATAGTATCTAATAAAACAGAGTGTTCCATCTTCTTTGCGAAAGTTGTTGGAACCTTTTTAGTTTTATAACCAACTAGTAGGCTCTTTTCGCTATGCGGCATATACTTTCGAACTTGTTGTTCTCTAAATGCTGCTCGATTATCTCCATAGTAAATAGCATCCCATTCTTTTTTAGGAGCATCAAAATCAAATAAGGCATTAGTTTGCTTGTTATCTAACTTGCCTGCCATTCGATGTTTAAACATGTAGGTAAACCAATCTAATTTTTCCCAGTTTTTAGGTGTTCTACCTAAGAATTTTGAGATGTCTTTACCAGGGAATAGGTAGGTTGCGTTCTCAATGATCTCGGACCACTCAGATTCAAGATCTTGGATTAGATTGAATCTTTTCAATACCTTAACTGGATCTAAGAAATCTATCCGAGGATCATTTACGAGTGTGTATATTTTACCACCATAACCTGCAAGTGCTCGAGCTATTGGTTCTGTATGTTCTCCAACTTGACCTCCGAAGAAATTAGCAGTACTTAATTGAATAAAGACTGCGTCATAAGATTCCCAATCAGCATCTGTGTAATTTACGTAAAAATCAAAATCTGCTGTATTTCTATTTTTCTTACCGATCAAATCTACCTCATATCCATTCTCTTCTAAGAGTTGTTTGAAATATGTAGCTTCTAAGCCTCTGTGGTTTTTACTATTATAGGTTAGATTTGAAAATACTGATGTGATTGCTACTTTCATTATTTACTTTCGTTTACATAGTTATCAAGTCCTTGAATATATGCAACTGCATCTAATAAATTATCGCGCTTGTGGTTGTAACTTTCTCGAGAGAATTTAAGAGATACTAAGGCCTTAAACATATCTGCTCCTGTTACTTCATGACCTGTCATTCCTTGAAAGATCATTGCAGCACGATCCATGCCTTCTGAAAAAGGACCATAATTACGATCTGCTTCTTCACTTCTGTTGTTTACGATGTCATTCGCTTCTTCTAATATACTTTTCATTCTTTATTTATTTAGTAACTATTATACGTAATATTTTGTAATTGTTTCTAATTAAGTTTGGTTAGAGGGTTCCATCTTCCGTTTTTAAATTTATGTGGAACTCCATCAATCATCATATAGCCGGATGGTTTAATTTCTTTTTCATCTTTAGCAGTTGCTTTTTTAATTAGATCTGCGAATTCTTCAGCTGTTGGCTTTTCTCCTTTAACTGCGTGCATTTTGTACTCCCAAGGGTGTTTGTGTTTGATCATGTTGTTTTTATTTATTTTTAGTTATTAAGTTTTCTAATTCAATCGCAAGATCTTCCATACCTTCATTATATGCCCATTGTGTTTCGTCTTGAGGCTGTGCATATTTGATATTGTCTGCTGCTCGTTCTAATAAGATTTGTAATTCTTCTAATGTCATAAGTTATATATTTGTTATATGTAAATATAAACAAAAAAAATGAACCAGAAAAATTCTGACTCATTTATTTTTAAAATTTATTAATATGTTTGAGTTTCTGACTGAGAATATCTTGAGCAAGTAAAATAAACTTTCATAACTCTTTCAGCCAATTCAGTCGGTAGCTTTAATCCTTCAATTTGCATTTCATCGTATAAATATCCATCAAATAAACCATACATCATATTTGTTAATTTAGAAGAATGCGATCTAATCTCGCTAATTAGGTCCATAATTTCTCTTCTTGTTTCTGAATCCATTGATTCATGTCTGTTAAATCTTGTGTAGCTCATTTGTGTTTGTTTATTTGTTATAAGTAAATATAAACAAAAAAAGTGAACCAGGAAAATCCTGACTCACTTATTTTAAAGAAGTTATTAACAATTTTTCATAATACTAATTGTTTCCATAATACTTATTTAGTGCTGCCAATCTATCGTCGGCGTCTACTAACATTGTTAATGCTTCTTCTGCATTTTTGTAAAAATCACCAGTAGAGTGATCTCCAATACCTGTTCCTTTATTTCCTAATAGATCTAAAGACAATAGGGCCTTTGCTTTATCAGCCTCTGCTGAGGTTTTAAGCATTGTAATTAAATGTGCATTCATTGATTTTTGTTTTTAATTGTGTTTACTTGTTCTAATAAAAATTCTTTAAATGAGAGTGTTTCCCAATCTGAAAATAACTCTCTTACTTTTGACGAATCAACTGCGTATCTTCTATCATGTCCTAATCGGTCTGCTACAAATTCAAACTTTGGTTTTTTACCTAGCATCTCTCCGATCATGTTTATTATTTCAATATTCTCATATCTTTCCCCAGATCCAATATTATAAACTTCACCTTGTTCTTTAGATAACATAAGATTGTATAATATCTGTGTATTATCTTCTACGTCAATCCATTCTCTTACCTGGTTACCATCTCCATATACTGGGATTGTTAAATCCTCTGCAATAGATTTCATAATCTTTGGAATGAACTTCTCTGCATTTTGCTTAGATCCATAATTATTGCATGTTCTTGTAATTAAGTATGGTAATCCAAATGTTCTTCCAGCAGCTTCTACTAAAAGATCACTTGCAGCTTTAGTTGCTGAGTAATAAGAAGATCCTTTCAATCCGAAAGTTTCGTTAGATTCTGCATCCCAGCATATATCATCCATATCTCCATAAACCTCATCGGTTGAAATATGAATAAATTTCTTAAGGTCTTTGTTTTGTCTGGCACACTCTAATAAATTAAATGTTCCTTCAACATTAGTTCTAACAAATGGTTTTCCATCTTTAATAGAGTTGTCTACATGACTCTCTGCTGCAAAGTGTACGATATAATCATAAGAACCTAAGTCCTCTGCGGTTACATCACAAATATCCATATTAAGAAAATCAATATTAGGTACATTAACTCTACGAGCATCTGCCGCATACGTTAAGTTATCAACTACCAATACTTCTGCATTTGGGTTTTTTCTTCCGATTGTGTTTACGAATTCAGATCCAATAAATCCAAATCCACCTGTTACGATTATTCTCATGCGTTGTCTAATAATTCTTTAATTCCGTTTTTATATTGTTCTTCCGAAAGACTACCTTCAACATATTGCGCGATTTCATCTCTAATGGCTAACATTAAATGTTGAGCTGCTGTAGTATCTACATCTTGTTTTGCTCTATCAATTAACTCTGGGTTTTGTTTTACGGTTTGCATTGTAATTAAATCTTTTAGTTTAGTGGTCGACCATCCATGTGATCTTGTTGTATATACAACATCAATTGGTAAATTATCACCGGTGAATCTTTTACCGATATAATCATCTCCTAATATTCTAACATCAGGCTTATAAAATTCCATTAACTTTATTAAGTCTTCTTCATTTTGGTATGTGACAACCTCATCAATATATTTAATTGACATTAATGTCTTATATCTTTCGTATAACGGAATAACTGGTTTGTATTTTGTAAATCTTGTTTCAGAAGGATCTACCTGTAAAAAGACCATAAAGTATTCACAGTGTTCCTTTGCTGTTTCAAAAGTGTAAATATAACCAGGATGTAATAGGTCAAAGTTACCTGCAGTAAATCCTATTTTCTTTTTTAAGTTGCTCATATCCTATTTCTTTTTAAGTTTAAAGATAGGTATAGCTGTTTTGATATATCTTGGACTTGTGTGTCTTGATATTTTTCATTAAGAGCCATTGTTAAAATAAAATGATCTATCATAACTTTCGCTGAATCTAAATGTGCTTCAGTTATACATGATGCTATTACCTTTTCTATCTTGTTAAGAGACTTTACAGACCATTCTGCATAATTGTCAGGTTTAAATAAAAATTGATTCATTAATTATCTTTTTAAATGAGGAATGCCCTGTAATTATACAGGGCATTCTTAAATAGTTTCAACACGTGGTTGAATTTTTCCGATGATACGCGGAATTATTTTACTTTTGCTGTTGCTAAATATCCTTGGATTTCAGTGTATTGAGATCTGAACTTAGTTTCACCAACAACTGATCCCATTGTGAAAGAAACAAATGTTCCTTCTGGTTTTTTCATAGCTGATTTATATAGAGCAACTGCTTCTTCTTGTGTTGCAAAAACCCCAAGAATCTTTTTATTAGTTGTAGATCCAAATCTAGCACCGCCTTCTAATCTAACCTCTTGACCGTTAAAGCTTACTTTATTATTAGCCATTACTAGATATTTAGTTTCTCCTTTTGCTGGAGCTTCTGATGAAAACTGTTCGTATTCACTTGTAGTAAAATAGTAAGAGCTCATTGATTCGTTTAACGCTGGGTTGCTTTCATTTAAGAAAGATTCTAATCCTTTAATGTGTTTCATTATTTTCTTTTTCTTTTTATATTCTTCTTCAGCGTCTCCACTACCTGCTGGAACATCTCCTGATCCAACTTGCGTTGCTGTTGGTAATAAAGTTGCTCCCATACCTCCAATACTTGCTGGAGTTATATTTTCATCTATATCGTTTTTTCTGATATGCATGATTAATATGTTGGAGTTTCTATTATCTTCAACTTAACAAGTTCAGCAATAAATTCTCTGAATTTCATTTTAATAGCTCTACTAATAATAGTTTTATCACCTTCTACAAGATCACCGCCGTCAAAGTAATATGACTTGCCATTGTTTGCTGCTGTCTCTATAACGTTACCCAGCATAAAATCAGAAGGACATCTTCTCGCTCCTGATAATGTTTTTACAACATCTTTTCCCCATGAAGATAAACCCATTTGTTCAGATACCTGACTATCATATCTAATTGGATTTCCAGGTAATGCTTGAACAGCGTCGCCTTCTGGTGTTCCATCAACGGCATAATGATATGCAAGAATAGCGTTAGCTAATGCTTCATCTCTGCCAGCTTTTAATCTTGCTTCGTTAACAAACTGTTCAAATAATTGTAAGTGTTTCATTTTAGTTTTCTTTTATTGTTTACCAGGCGTAATCAAATTTCTTGATTTTACCTACTTTATCTTTAATTTCTTTAGCGTAATTCTGAGACTCTTTTTCAGCATAACTAGATGTGTATTTCTCTGCTTTAGCTTGTTCAGCTTGTTTAGTGTAATCAACGTATCTGCTATAATCATCTAATATCTGAGACATATGATTAGATGCGTCTCTCATTTTAGCTTCTCTACCCTTAGAATTTCTTCCAATAATAATATCTCCGTATCTTCCTTTTTCATTTTTAGCTAAACCATCTTTAATTTGAGCGGTTAATGCATCAATTGAATCTGCAACCATTTTATCTAATGGTAATTTAGAAGCTTTAGTTGCTAATATTTCTTGGTACCTTGCTTTGTTTGCTTTTTTGAAGTCTTGATCGCTTTCGAATGCAACTGCACCGGCTTTTTGATCAACTCTTCTTTTAACATCTTCTGCTGAAGATTTAGTAGGATTATTTAAACTGAATGCAATTGCTCTATCTGCTAAATCTGCGGCTCTTTTAATTGAAGAAACTCCAGTTGCATCATAACCTTTATATGCTTTGTTTCCACCAACTGCCATTCTATCATCTCCACCTTTTAAAGTTTTAGTGTTCTTCTTTGCTCTAAATCCAGTTTTTTCATATTGAACTCCTAAGAAATCTTTTCCTCTTGTTAACGCTAATATTCCTGGAGCAACTTGACCTGTTCCGAATGGATTATGTTTTGCATTATCTACTACGTAAAATACAACAGCTTCTCTATTGTTAGCATACGCTTTATAAGCTTCTTTAGGTGTCATGTCGATTAAATCTTCGTCTCCGATTTGATCTAACTTCATTTTAGTTAATTGATAAAATGCTTTAGGTAATTGAACATCGTTCTTACCCCATCCCATCGCATCTGACATAGTTAATAAGTTTCTTAACTTAGAAGATTTAAATGCTTCGTTAATTACTGATTCCTTTACGAAATTCTTAAGATCATCTGGATCTATAGAGTATTCTACTTCATCAGCATCGCTCCAAAGAATAACTTCATCTTTACCAATTTCGTAAATTTCGAATGATGAGTTTTTTAAGATTTCAGATCCATCAACGTCGTTAGTTTTATCATAAACATCTCCATCAAAATCATCGCTATCGCTTTTGGCTTTAATATATTGTCCTTTTTTAAATTTAGCTTCGTTAATTACTGATTCAGCGACGATAGTATCGTAATGTACCTCTTGAACATCACCATTATAATCAGCATAAACATCAATAGACCATTCTTTACCATTATCATCTTTACCTAACCAGAATTGATCTTGTCCTTCGTTACCGTGATCATCAATAACATCTTCGTAATCAAATTCTACTTTATGTAATTTGCTACCTACTTTAAATTCAACGTAAGGCCATTCTTTCTTAATAACTTTAGCTGATTTAGCTTCAATAACTAAAGATTCGGATTCATTTAAAGAGTTTATAAAATCTCCGAATGATTCGTAAATAAATTTTGTTTTCATATTTGTGTTTGTATTTTCATTTAAATCTAATGACCATCCATATTCTACGTATGATATTGCTTCATCTGGATTTACTTTATGTTTTTTAGCTACTTTTAATACTACATCTCTTGTTATTTGAGAATTTGGAAGTTTAGCAATTGCTTTATCAAACCCTGAAGGAACCCATATTTCTGGATTCTCATTGGTTGCTTCCTGTAATTTCATTTCTAGAGGCTTTGTATTTGTAGGCTCTTTTTCGTTTATTGTAATTGAAGCTAGTGCTCTATTACCGAATTTACTTAAAGAAATACCTTCTTCTGATACATTAAAATATCTAGTATTGTTCTTAGCCCATCTTTTACCATTAGTTGATAATTCTTTTAAAATATCATTGAATTCATCTTGTGTGATTTTACCATCACCAATAGCTTCTAACATTTTATTACGTACATTTGCACGTTTACCTACAGTAAGTGCTGGATGATTTTCAGTATATCTTCTTTTAAGAGTTATTTTAGATTCATCTAATCTTTTATTAGTACTGTCTTTAGATAAAATTACTTTAAAGTTTTTACCTTTTAAATCAGTTGTTGCAACTGACCAACTTCCTGTTGCTGCGTTTCTTACAACTAAAACATCTCCTTCTTTGCGAATAAAATAAGATCCTCCTGCATATTCTCCAGTTGCTCTAGGATCTACTCCTTCTTTATCTTCAATATCTAAATCAAATGAATGTGGTTCAGTTCCTGGAGTTACATTAAATTTTAAACCGTCTTTCTTAGAATCTTCTTTAGTCCATTCGTCAGCAACTTGCTGTGCGATTTTCTCAGTTTGTTTTTTATTTAAAGTTATATCAAGTCTCATAAGCCTAGACTCATTATAACTTGCGATGTCAGAGTAATTAATTTCATGCTCTTCACCGTCTTGATCTAATGCAAAAATAGATTTATCATTCCACATTGCATCATTTTCATCATTACCATTATCATAAGCATATATGATATATTCCTCACCATTAGCTAATTGAATAATACCATCATCGGCTTTCATAGCTTTCATTAACTTCTTCTTGTCGAATTTAGCTTCATTAACTACTGATTCAAATACACTAACTGCGACGTTAGTAGATTTTAAATAGCTTTTTAATTCCATTCCCATTGCATCTGCTACCAGTTTCATTTCTGGTTCACTCATGTAAGTTGAAGTTCTAACTTCATAACCATTTTTACCTTTTTTAGCTATTTTCTTAATAGCTTTAATGCTGTTACCTGTTGCTTCTTCAAATTTCGTTGGAAATTCATACTTAAAGTCTGACATGTTGCCGTCATACGCTTCATTAGCCATTTCACCGTATAAAGATTCAACCCACTCTACTGAGTCTGCTGTTTTCTTAATCTTAGCACCGAACTGCTTAAAAAAATCTTTAGTAAAAGATTCAATATCCTTTGAGTCGTTTGCTAATTGATGAATATCTGACATTGTTCCTTCTAATAGAGAAGCATAGTCTTTTTTATTTTCTGATAAAAATGATTTAAAATTCATGTTTAGTATTTTGTTTTATTCTATATTATAAGATTATATATCTTGGTTATTTATGAATTGTTCAAAGGTCATCATGCTGTTATCTAATTCGATTGATTCTGAAACCAAGTCCATTGATTTTTCAAGTTCAGACTTTAAAGTGCCATACATTCCATGAATAGCCTTTGGCGTCATTTTCTTAAAAGTCTTTTCGTCTCCGTCTATCATCGCATTTCTAACTTGAGTTGCTGAGATATTGTCATCTGTTCTTGGAATTTCAAATAATCCAAAGTCAGATCTTACGTTTAATTGATCTCTATATGAATCATTATTAACTTGATATCCATAACCTTTTAATCTATCTGTTCCAGTTCCCCATAAGGTTGGCTCATACTTAGGTCTTAGTGCATTGAATATAGTATCGATTCCTCCAGTCGGTATAATAAGAATTTCTTTTAGAAACTTATATTGCTTTTTAACATTGTTAAACATTTTAATTTGTAAGTCCGAATCGTATGGTTTTGAAAATTCATCTCCTTTTTTACGTTTTGGATTTTTAGATTTAACTAAAAGCACTACTACTGGAAATCCATTCTCTTTATGAATAGCCTCTAATACTTTGGCATGACCTAATGTAAATGGTTGGAATCTACCAACAAACATATTTACTTGCTCTTTACCTTGTTCAGCGTGTTTTACGTTTAATGCCTCATTTAAGCTTACTGATGTTTTAATCTTATTGTGCATCATAAAATTATTGTAATCATATATTGAATTCTCATCTGTATTTTCAACGAACACTAATTCGTTTATTTTATCAACCACGCTATTTAACTGCAAGACCATATCATCATTAATTATATCTGTTGCTTTAGTCTTTTGCTTTCTAAATGTTCCGATTGTTATTTTAAATAGAGAAGATAAAACTTCGTTTGATACGTGTGTTAGTGTTTTATCGTTCTTGATGAAATTTGTATTTAACTTAAAAGAACTTGAATTTGAAAACTCTGCGTTATCAAAGTTAACTCCAATATATCTCGAAGCATTCTTAGAAATATAGTCATTAAATACTACTGACATTAATTCTAAATATCTGCGATTTGCATCTTCTTCATTTAATTGAATTTCTTTAAAGTCATATGTTGTAAAGTGCTCTAGTATATCTGCTATCGCGATTTGATACATGTGAGAACTTTCTCTTTTTTCACTTATATTAGTTTTTGTAAAATCTTCTAATTTAAATGAAGTTATCTTTTTTCCTTCTGAGAAGTTTAAAACCAATCCTTCAATTTCTTGTTCTAAATCATGTTGTAAAACAGTAGAGTTTGAGCTTGGATTAAATATCTTATATATTTCTTTTGTAAAGCTTGTTTCAGCTTCAGTTTCAATATCATAATCAAATGACTCTGAAAATTCTTTGTCATTCATCTCTAATAATTTGATTAATCTATCAACCTGTACTTGGTCTAACACTCCATCAAAAATAACTTCTTGTTTTTGAGTGTCTAATACTTTAGCCCACTTAGATATAATCGCCGGATCTATTATAGTCTTTTTAACTTTATTAGATTCGCTCATATGTTGAACGTGAGTTAGTATTAAATTATTGGTTGGTACTTTATCATATGATATTGAAGATACGTTTGTTTCTGGTAAATATTCAAATCCAAATCTATAATCAGATGGTAGCTCTTCTTTGCTTTCTGGATTTAAACTTTGAATATGTTTAATAGCAACTTCATATAATGACATTATAGTTCTATCAATGATTGTAAGAGGATTTCCATTCGAAGATTTATAATATTCAAATTTATCATTTACTCTCCTAACATAAAATGATGGAGCTGAGATTTTCTCAACTACCATTACTCTATTTTTTAATAGCCTTTGGAACTCGTTAGCATTTGCTGATTGAAAATGCTCTCTTAATTTTTGTAATGCCATATTTTTTTATTAATTTTCTTAATTATTGATTATGCAAATGCTTCAATATCCCACTGGATTCTCTGCATCGGATCTTCTCCTCTAAAGTTCTTCTTTACCCAATCAATAAGTCCATTTTCGTTTTTAGCATTTTGTGCCATATCAAAAGCATTGAATGCTCCTCCGTTTGCTGCCATGTCTTCTAACCACTGATCATATTTCTTTTGATTCCATTTAACCTTCTTAGCGGCCTTCTTATGTGGACCATCTCCTAATTTAGAAGTAGCTGCATCATAAGAACCTGGAAGAAATACTCCAGTTGTTCCTTTACCATATCCGATTTGCTTTCTAAACCTTCTTAGTGAATAATTAGCAATATCGATTTGCTTTTTTGTAGAAACTTCTCCTTGCTTTTTACCAAGCTCTCTTTTCATTTCTTCAGCAGTTTTTTCGTCAGTTTCAAAATGCAGTGCTTTTGTTAAATCTGCAATATTATCAAATTTACCTTCAGTAATCACTGATTCACTAAATAATCTCTTACCTGTTTTATCTTCTAAATGTATAAGTGCTTTAGGATATTTTTCTTGCATTACATTAAATGTAGCAGGAGCAACTTCTGGAGTACTTACAGGTTCTTGATGGATAACTTTACCATCTTGTACAACTACAATAACAGCAGGATAACTTCCTTGCTTTGCTGTTTTATGTACTTTACCTTTATTAGCCTCAGCTATAAAACTTTCAAATAATTTTACTTTTTTCATAATATATTTATCCTCCGTATTTTATGATACCCATTAGCTGGTTGATTGCTGCAAAAGTACCTGTTAGTTTCATTGTTTTTCCTTTATATACAAATACAATACCTTCAGTTGGTATAATTGATTCAACACCTCCGATTCGATCTAATCTTTCTAACTCTGAAATTACTTTATTAACTTGAGCAACTTCTCCACCCTTTTTAATTTTGTCAGCTTCAGTTCTAATTTGATTATGTAGTCTTTGCATTTCAGCGTCTGGATTAGCTGCAACAAAATTACTTGCATTTTTAAGAATGATAGATCCTAGTTCTAAGAAAAGGTCTTCAAACGGTCTAATGTTTTCTTTTTGTTTTACTTTAATATCTTCTTTATCAAATTTCTTTATAGCGGCTGCTTCGTCTTTACCAATCTCTTTTGCAAGTGATCTCATATTTAACGTCTTTTTGTCGCCATAGGCCCATCTTAATAATAAACCTTCTTTATAGTCTTGTTGTAAATCTGGAAAACTTGTATCAATTGTTTCTCTCCACCACATTTCGTGATATTTAGAAACTTGATCAGAGTCTGCTAATTTATATTTGTTCTTTAGATCTTCTACTTTCTTAATAAATTTAGCTTTATTCTTTTCAAAATCTAAATCTTTTCCTAATTTAATAATTTGCGGTGGGATAACTGTAAATGTTTTACCAACATTAATTTTAAGATCTTTCATTGCTTTCGCTATTGATCTTGCTGGTTTGTTATCATCTCCTATAATGTTTCCTTCTCCGTCTGTTTTCTTAATACCATGAAATTGAATAACATCACGATCATAATAAATTACATTTGGATTCTTAGAGTAAATTAACTCCATGTTCATCCAGTTTTTACCATTATCGAAAACTTCTAAATCTTTAGGGGATAATTTATTTAGCGAGTTTGCTAAGTCTTCTGCTGCGAATTGAAAAGTATCTTGTACTAATTTACTTGGATGTCCTTCGAACTTTTGACTAAACGTAGCAAGATCCATTGGATTCTTTAATTCACCTTTATTTCTAGCAAATTTAACCTCTCCATCTTGTACTGTTGCAAATACGTTTTGGCCATCTGTTTTTTCAGTTGCTTCTTCCTCAAAGTTTAGTTCACCTTGTAAACCTGCCTCGATAATTTTCTTAAAATCTCCGAATGTTAAATCTTTTTCATCAAATGGATGGGACATGTGTCCTGCTGCTCCACCTTCTAAAATTAACTGAGAATCTTCTAATAATTCTTGATTTGTCCTTTCGACTAAAAAGTCTTGAAATGATAATAGTTTTTTCATATTGTTATTTTGACCAAGGATGATTCTTAGCCACCATTTTTTTAAAGTTAATAAGTCCTAAAACATCTCTGTCCTTTAAATCATGATGCAATCTGTAATCGTCGTGATTATATCGCCAATGAGCTTCTTTAGAACCCTTTCTGTGACCATATGTGACATCATCTTTTTTATCGTAAATTATTACGTTATCTGGGTGAAGTTCCTTGTATGACTCTTTAAACTTGTCGAAGGTATACCCTACGACCTCATTATAAGTCCTGAATATTCCTTCACTAACAAATTGTTCGTATAATTTAATATGTTTCATCGTTTAATAATTTTTATGTCCTCCATTGATTCTTTCAATCTCATCATATTCTCTTCTAGAATAATTAGATGAGTCTCCGGAAATACTAATACCAGAACTTCCACCGTAAGTCATTCCAGCTTTCATTAATTTTTCATCAATGTCTTCTGCAATATAGTCAGGTGCGTCGCTACCTATAATAATATCAATTTCATTCCATTTAGTAACTAACATTACTGTAAATGGATATTTTGATTTACTTAATATTTTAACTACTTTGTCAAAATATTTTTTATCTACTTTTGCTTCGTTTACGAATTGTTCAAATAATCTAATATGCTGCATCTTATTTATTCATTATATCTTTTAAAGTGTCAGCCATGCCTCTACCAAAAGAATAGCTTGAGTTTTGTAATCCAATTGTATCATAATTTGTACCAGTACTGTAGTTAATCATAACTCCACCGTCTGATGAGTTATACTGATCTAATACAAACATTAATTCGTAAATCTCTTGAAACATTTTATCTTTAACGGATTTATTAATTCCTCCACCGCATGTAACTGCGATTAAATAAGAATTATTACCATTGCTAAAGTTTGCTCTACCATCAATAGTACCACCTACTGTAGATCTCATTGTTCCAGAATATCCACCAGCAGCTCCTGTTGAAGATTGTTCAACTTCATTTTTCTTATATTTCTTAATTACCTTAGAAATCTTCTCTGCTAATTGATATGCGTTTCTTCCTTGAAATACATCATAAGAATCTTGTTCGATATCTCCTTGAACATTTAGATGTTCTTTGTAGTTTGGTAATTTACCGGATTTTGCAGATGCTTCCGCTTTTGCTAATACTTTTTCGTATGAACTTCCCCATTTTTCAACAGCGATCTTTGCGATTCTAACTTTATCTTCTAATTTAGCTTTAATACCTTTTTTATCAAAAGATACTGCTTCATTTATAAAAGATTCAAATAATTTTACTGGTTTCATTGTTTTTATATTTTAATTTATGATATGTCCATTGCGTCATCATGATCACATACAATACCTTTTTTAGCTATTTGTTTACATAAAGCATCTAGCTCATCAGTTTCGTATGTTGATGGAACTTTATCTGTTATTTTAATAGATTTTAGAAAGGCTTGTACTTCGTCTAATCCGAATTTAACCCTATGACCTACATTTGATGTTTTTGCAACATCATATAAATACGCTCCATAAAATCTACCACGCTGTTCTGTGTATGTAAAATTAATTCCTTTAACTCTGAAAGGTTCGTTTTGAGCAGATATTGCCTTTGCTTCGCTTACGAATTGTTCAAATAATTGTACGTGTTTCATTGTATATTCACTTTTTTCTATTTTATTATATATCTCACTCATACTCAACATATCTTTAATACTATTGATAAATGCATCAGCAGGAACCCTATGACCTCCGTCATATACTGTATGATTAAAAGATACTTTATTGTCTTTAAAGTATTTTCTTACTTCTTTTCCGCTAACGACTGAATCGCTCTTGCCAAATCTTATTTCTATTTTAGTCTTTTTTAAATCAGAATCATCTACGACTGGATCGAATGTTCTACCAACCATTGCTGGATTAAATAACAACACTGGGATTGAAAGCTTGCTTCCAATTAAATAAGAAACATATCCTCCCATTGAAGATCCTACAATAAGATCTGGATTTAATGATTTAATATCTTTGTATAATTTATCAAAAGTACTATCATCTCTATAGTTTATTGATGGCATATAAGCCTTGTCAAAGTTTTCATTTAAAAATATAATCTTTGGGTCTTTTTGATCAATACTAGATTCTAAACCATGTAAATACGCTATCTTCATCTTTATCTTTATCTTATTTGTTATATGTAAATATAAACAAAAAAAATGACATAAAAAAATATTATGCCACTTATTTTGATTTATTTTAAGTTTTAGGTCTTCCTAATAATATCTTATCGTGCATTTTGCCTCCAAGTTTTCTAGAATACCAGCCATTTCCAGGTGATCCTTCTTTTAAACCTATCCAATCTACTTTTTTACCTAATACCTTTTCAACAGTTTCTAGATCTGAAACTAAAGGTACATTATATGAATCTAATAAGATCTCTGCGATCCTACCTGAAACTTCAATGTAAAAACCTAACTTATTAAGATCTCTTCCTCTAGCAGCGATGTATTCTCTTTTTGCTGCGGAAGTACCATCATGACCTACTCCTGAATATTTTACTCCGAATTTGGTTTTTTTACCAAACATTATCATATCGAAATCTTCATCTCCGTGAAGGTCTAGACCTTCCCAATAATTCCAATCTGGATCTCCAAAAACATCGTCTGGCGATTTAATCTTTGCATGTCCACCTATTACAGAATATGCAGTAGATATTAACTCAAAGAATTCCCCAGCAAGCTCTGGATATTTTTTATGGTTAAACTTAGTAATTTTACCTCTCTTAGGTTTAATTAATTCACCACTAGTTTTTTCATTGATAAATTCTTCGTATAACTTTATATGTCTCATCTTGATATATTGTAAAAGCATGACCTTGAAAAATCTAGGCCATGCTTAACTTATTTTTATCCTAATGAAGATGTTAACATCCCAACGGCTGCTCCGTAATCTCCATCAGATTTTGATAAGATTCCGTCTACAATTTCTTGTCCTTTAGCTTCGTCAAAATCATCTCCGAATGCTTTCTTTAAAATCGTGAATGCATATTCTTGAAATTCTTCGTCAGATTTAATTTCTGCTTCGTTAACTACTGATTCTTTAATACCGAATTCTTTAGCTAACATAGTTTGTACGTCTCCAACGTTTGCACCAGATATTTCCATACCTTCCGTGTCGTTTGCTGCGAAATCTTCAGGTTGAGCGTATACAAATTTAAGTAATAAATCTTCGACGTCGTTTATGTCTTTTTTATTTTTATTGTAAACATCTTTTAATTCTTTCATAGTAACTGAAAGACCTAAGGCACCGTGCTCATCAGAATCAATATCTAATTGAAATAATTCTTTAGCTTCGTTAACTACTGATTCTTTAACAAATATTGCTTCTTTATCACTATATCCAGGTTCTAATGAAAGTCCGTGTTTTTTCATTAATGATTTATATTTATCAACGTTATTAATAAATTCAATAGCAACGTCATCCATATCGCTTGGATCTGTATTTAGAAATCCTGTATAATCATCGTGTTTTTTATCAAATTGATAGTCTTTAGAAATCATTGCTAAGAACGCATTAACTTCTGATTTACCTTCAGTAACTACTGCTTCATTGTATAAATGAACATAGTTGCTTCCTTTTTTAGAATAAACTGATTCGATTTTAAAAGATCCGTCATTTTTACCGGCGTAATGTGCTCTAAAGAATAAATTATTATCAAGCTCTCCAAAGAAATGAGATAGTTTACCGATAAAGAATTCAGCGTTTGGATAAAGCTCTAAAACTTCTTCTTTTGTTTTCGCGTTTAAAACATCTCTATTAAAATCTTTTACGAATTTAGCTTCAGTAACTACTGATTCAAATGCTGGAACTAATCCTGAACCTTGGTAAAGATCTGCCATCATCCATTTTTTAGATTTTTCATCCCATAAGTATACGAATTCTGCTCCACCGTCTCTATCTGCGTCTTTTAAATAATTATCTATATTTTTAATAGATCCGGTAGTGTTTGCAGTACCGTCATTATAAAAGTTGATTTTAGAAATATCTGTAGATAAACCGCTATTAGCTCCTTTGCTAAGTACATCGTCTACATTTTTACCGTTTTTAAAAGATTTCTTAATAATTGGTAACATGTTGTCTGGGTAAGAATCATAATGAGTATATACTGAAGTAATATTTCCAGCCTTGTCTATTTTACCAAATTGACCTCTTGTTCCTTCGTTAAGAACCGTAGATTCATTAACTGTTACTGGGTACATTTTACCGTTAAATTCAAATTCTTCTAAATCTTCTTCAATCGCTTTAGCTCTTGCTCCTAAAAATGCATTACGCTCTTCTAGTTTAGTAGTTTCATCAGTAACTGTAATTAGTTCAACTTCATTTGATTCGTTTAGTTTAGAATCTAAATCAATTCTAACATCTTCTCCTTCGAATGCTTGGTTAAACTGATTGACTGCAGCTTGTCCCATTCCTTCTTGTTTAATCTGCTCTAAGTAAAGTGCAGTTCCTTCAACAATTCCTTGACCTCCCCAGCCAGCAGCATTTGCTATGTCTGAATAATATTTGTCTAATATAGTTTTAATTGTTGCAGGTCCAATTTTAATAAAGTGACCTCCTAATCCGGCCATTTTAATTTCTAAAGGTTTAATGTTTCCTTTAATCATTTTAGAAACTGGTAGTGCTTCTCTATGGAAGTTTGCATCAACCATCGCTTCGTGCATTAAATACTTAATACATCCTAAAATAGATTCACTAGACATTGCTCCTAAATCTACTAATACTTTGTTAAATATTTTATTATATACAGTTACAACTTTCTTAGCGTCTCTTTTACCTTCAACTTTAATAGCTTCAGTAATTTCTTCAACTTCTTCTTCATCACTAACAACAGGCACATCATCTTCTGATTCTGAATTATCTGATTCTTCTTCAGAAATTTCTCCAAATAATTGTGAAATTATAGCTGTTTTTTGTTCTTCGTCTAATCCTTCTAGTGAAGTGATTTCCATTGAATCTAATATAGATGCAATTTTTGTGGATAGTTCTTCTCTTTTAGTGTTGTTTTCTACTGCTAACTTAATTGTTGCTTCATGTGCTAACACATCTGAGAAAGACTTAAAAGATTTGATTTTATTCATTTCTGCCATTTTATTAAATTTATTTTATGTTTTACTTGTTTAATATATATCTCATTCAAAAGAGACTCTTTTAATATTATAATCAAACTTCTCTTGTTTGTATATTGATTGCCTTGCTTTTCCGTGTTTCCATAGATAATTATCCCACTCCTGTGTTCTAATATTATCTACAAAATCTACTATTAATACCTTGTCCTTTGACTCATGTTGTCTTAAACCACGTCCAATTGACTGTCTTATTATTACCTCCGACTTGAACGATTCAGTAAAGAATATACTATGGATTTTTTTAATGGATATACCTGTTGAAAACGTACCATAACTCGCGACAATAACGACTTCATCGCCTGCTTCCATTTTTTTCTTATACTCTTCTCTAATATCTTTATCTGTCCCACCATCAACATAAAAAACTCTTTTGCTGCTTTCCTGTCTAAGCTTTTCATATAACCTTTTACCATGTTCAATCCTGTGGAAAAGAACAAGGGAATTCCGGGGTACTCTACTAATAACACTTGAAACAAAGTCAAGGCGAGCCTCGCTAGTAATGACAAAGTTTTGTTCAAGCGAAAATACATCTTTTCTATCATATTTATTTTGTGCTAATTCTTGGAATGCAAGTCTTTGCTTATCTGTTGCATAATTCATTTCAATTACCTTAACTACGCATTTTGCGATATGCCCTTGGTTTTGTAAAAAGTTTGCCTTGACTTCGCTAATAACTGGGCCAGTCTGGCTCATTAATGTTAACTTGTCCAATGTTCCTTCTTTAGGAATTGTTCCAGACAAACCAAATTTGTATTGTGCACTAGTACATTTCTGTAAAATTGTCTTTATTGAATTACTCTTTGCTTTATGTGTTTCATCAACAAGTACTGCATCGAACTGTGCAAAGTATTCAGCGTTCTTTTTTACTAACGACTGATACGTTCCAATAATAATATTTTTATTTGATTTGATTTTTTGACCTGCAAAGATTTGTTGAATCTTTAACGGTACTTTATTCATGTAATTATAGTCATGAAAATCTTCGTGTGCCTGTAATACTAATGAAACATTAGGTACAATCATTAAGATTTTTTCAGCCTTTCCTTTTTCTAACATATATGCTATAGTTAGGAAACTGATCAGTGTCTTACCTGCGGACGTAGCAAGCTCCGCTAGACACTTTCTAAATTTAAGTATATTATATGCTGTTTCAATTTGATAATCTCTAGGTGTAATCTCAGCTCCTTTAAAAAAGTCAAGTGCCCATTTTTCAAATGTCTCTGCATTTATATTAGGATCTATTAAACGTTTGATTCCGTTCATTTCAATCTCTAAATTATAGTCTTTGCATATTTGTAAAACATGACGCCATAATCCGGCTGGAATCCATTTGTCATCTTTTATATAAGATACATATCCATCCCAAACTCCTCGCTTTACTAACGGGTTAAATCTCCAGCTCTCGATTCTTTTCGTGAGGGAGATTGTAATTTGTTCTAATTCAAGTTCAGTTGCATCATCAATTCTTAAGAACTGATTATCATCTGTTAATGTGAGTATCAATATTCATAATACTATTTTTTATAACTTAGACATGTCTAGGCGATTCTTTATTGCAAAGCCCATATTGTCTAAGGTTTTCACAGTGCCTTCAAAAAAGGCTTTCTGTGATTCTAGTAATTCTAGCAGTTGATTGTCTTCTGCTAAATCTGCTAGTAAAAACTTTTCACGTTGTTTGTCTGTTAGTTTATAATCATAACTATAATACTCAATCCACTTTGTTTTATATTTCTGGTCAACTGTGGTTTTTTGGGAGCGTATTCTAATCGACATTGACGTTAAGCTTTCAATTAATATCTGTCTATAACTTAAAGAGTAAGAGCTAACTTGTTCTAAATTATTACCTAATTTTAAATCTTCAGTTAGTGCTTTGATTTTATCTGTCCATTCTAATCTCTGCTTTCCTAGATATTCATCTAGTTTTAGTATTTTACTTTTTAAGTCTGTTGCCATTTATTGTATTTTAAAATAATTGGTTTTTGTTAGTTTTAAAATTCTTTATATACACTGTCGTGTTAATTTTCTTTTTTAATTTCGGATCAGATATTACCATGTTCTTTTCATTATAATTAATAATTGAACTACTAAAGCTAATTAATTCTTTAATATTTTTTCTACGGTTTTTATCTTCTTCGAATTCTAAGAATTCCTCATCGATCATATCGATTACATTATTTTTTATCATAGGTAAAATGCATCTAGTTTTGAGTTACTAAAATACTTTGAAAGATCTTTAATACAGTTATCTTTTAAATAATATGCAACTCTAACCAGGTCATTTAAATCACCTAATTCTTTAGGATATTTATCTCTGTTATTTTTGTCAATAGATTCCAACCATTTATCATACCTTAAGTCTAATCTGGTGTCATCTAAAAACTTAGTCCACATAAATATCTCTTTGCCTCTTCGAAGCTTTTCCATCATCTTCTTTTTACCAGTAACATCATTGTCAAACATATAACGTATTGTAGGTATCTCATCAAACTCATCAGTAGATCTACCTGCAGTTGCTAGTCCAATACTATTTTGCATAAACATTGCATCAATAGGTCCTTCAAACATCGTTACCTGTCTTTGTAAATCAACTAATAAAACTCCGAATAGGGTTGATATTTTCTTTAGACTTATTAATTCATCTATAGAAACTCCCATATCCTTTTTCATTTCCTGATATATTTTTTCAATATCATAAGTCAGATATCTAGCACTTTTATGTTTTGATAGGGCTCTAGTTTGAAATCCAATAACTTTACCGTTTGGCGCTAAATTAAGAACTACCATCCTACGATCTTTAGGAGAATACATAAAGTTTTCTAACTTATGAGATAACATTCTACCTCTTAAATAGAAATAACCAGGATCTCCTGCTTCAATTTCTTTAAATCCAAAAGTGGCTTTAAGTTCATCTCTGGTTGGTGCTAAATCATATATCTTTTTAAATACATCATGTTCTAAGACTTCAACTGTTGATGCTGTTATCTTATGTTCTTGTATAAAATCAATAACTTTAATAGAATCTTCTCTATCCTGAAATCCAATGTGATGATCTTTTAATAAGCTATAAACGTCGCCGTGTTGGCTACAGTTAAAACAGTGATATTGTAAACTATCCCAATATATACTGCCTCTTTTCTTATAAGTATCATCGTGGCTGTCTCCGCAATAAGGGCATGCCAGGCTTAAACGGCCTGGCATTTCCTTAAGCATCCTTTTATTAGGGTCAGCATGTTGGGTTGTAACAACCTGTTTTACTAAACTTCTAATTTTAGATTTTAATGATTCGTCTATCTTAGATGTCGAGGTCATTCAAGAAAGAATCTAGATCATCACTGTCTTCTGTAGTAGATACAGGTACTGGTGATGGATTAGTATTCATTGCTTCACTTCCTGCTGCAACCGCTACTTTAGCTTTAACTGGTGCTGCTTTTGGTTTTGAAGTAACAGTATCCATCGAGCTACCTGGATTCAGGTATTGTCTTAGGATTCCGTTAACGAAGTCTCTTGCATCTCCGTCCCAAGCTTTATATTCATAAGGCTCTAGTGATGGTGCAGCGTCTAGTTCAGCTTTAATAGTAGCCATAGACTCTTTACTTCTTTCTGCAGGCTCTCCTTCAATTGAGATTGCTGAGCGACTTGCTGAGAATTTAGATTTATCGTAGTTGTTATATTCACCTTGTCTTGTGATAATTAACTCAAAGTTTTTACCTTCAAATAGGTCAAATACTTGTGTTGGTTCACCAAAAGCTGGCTTTAATTCCTCATCGATCTTTTCTTTGATCTTATAACCGAACTTGTATACCATATATTGGCCTTCCATTGCGGTATTTTGAGGGTCTTTTACTACTTTAATAAGTGCGTAGTATTGCTCACGTCTTTTAAGTTTCTCACTCATCTTACGGTCTACTGCTGAATCACTGTTACGTAATTTGAAAAATGATTCTGCAATCGGACAAGTTTCTCCAACAGAACTCGGTGAATCGACTAATCGACCGTTACCTGAAGCATCTGTTAGCCAGTGTACGTATTTTTTAACTAATGAGTTACGTGGATTTGATGGATTTGGAACGAAACGTATTAACGCTTTGTAGGTTCCATCTTTACCTTGATCAGCACTAGGTTTGTAGATTACATCTGTCTTAGTGTTTTGTTGATCGTGTGTTTCGACGTCTGAGACGCCTAAATTGAAAATGTCAAAATCTGCCATGTCTTTAATTCTTTAATTCTTTAATTTGTTAAACTTTAAATTCTTTGATCGTTAATTCTTTCGGTACCTTTAATAAACTTTCATGTATTATATAAGAGACTTTGTAAAAGTTTCAAATATAATTAAACTATATATCGAAATTATATAGAGCACCTTCCTCGTCAACAAAGTTCTTACCATCTGCTGATATACTAAGCCCGGCTTTCTCTAATATCTCTAAGCTTTCTTTTTTTGTTATTCGGTCAGTTGAGACCATCATGTCTAAAGTACGTTTTAAATCCATAAGGTTGTGGGATCCTATTTTATTGTTTTGCATTATTATTAAATTATTTTTGTTAGTTATGAAACTTTATACCCGAAGTACAGTATAAGTTATGTCTTTAAGCTGAAAGTTAGATATGGTTTAAAGTTTGAATATAAGAGTTCAAGAAGTAGGCATCCACCAAGTCATCAAAGGGTTTTGGAATCTTAGTTGTTTCACCGATTTCATTAACACAAAAAAGAAGGAAGTCAGAGTCTCTAATAATCTCGTCAGTTCCTGTTCCATTTTCAATAAAGACTTTCCATAACTGAGACTTGTTCATGTTACCTTTACCAGCATGCTTCTTTATTGTTGAAGGTGCTACTGTCTCAATTGTTATTGGATTAAAAGCTTCTAAAATCTTAAGTTTAAGTATTGCGGCACCAGCTGCCATATCAATGATATTATTAGTTCCTTGCTTTGAGCCGAAACTAGTTCCTTCAAATGCAAAAACAAATTGAGTTTCCCCCTTTGTAAGATCTTTAATAATTTTAATAATATCGTTTGCTGATGTGATATATCTGTTAATCTTACCTAATTCAACTGAAGAGTATTCTCCAACATTAGTAAAATCAGGTTGCTCTTTTAAAATAACATCAGATAGTAATCCCATGTCTTCTTGTAACAGCTGTTGTTTTTTAGTTCCGGATTTCGGTTTTAAATAAGAAATAAAATGGTAAGTGTCTTTGAAAATACAAACACCTGGTGAATTTAATGAAAAGTCAATTGTTACGTATGTCATTTATAAAGCTTTACCGATAGCAGCACCTAAAGCGGCTCCGACTAGTCGTGAGGTTAACATATCATAAAATACTCCTTTTTGAATCCCTAATACTTTGGCAATAGTTTTACCAACGGTTTTACCAAGAGCAAATCCAGTTAATCCTCCAAATATAGAACCAAACATTCCTTCATTAGTCATTTCATCATTAAAAGATTTAATGTCGTAAGAACCATCTTCTAATTGGTATTCTTTCGCAAATTCCTCTAATGCCGCATCAACTTTTTCTTCAAGTTCAGTTGTCCATTCAGATTGTAAAGACTCAGTTAATACACTAAGCTCTTTTTCAGTTATGTCTTGTTCCTTAATTAATTCTAAAAATGTTTTCATATAAGTATATATCTTAGTCTATTTCTAACTTTAAATTAAATTTGTTATAATAGAAGTTTATGGTGAATGTACTAAAATCTGCAATGTTAGAACTCATATTTAATTCTAGTTCAGTAATTGAGTTCATGATTGGTTTTTCAAACACAGCACTCATTACATGAATTCCTTCTCCATCTAATATTTGTAATTTTAAATCGTCTAAAAAAGGTTTCTTAGTTTGCCTTGCGTAATAATATAAAAGAGTATCTTGCATTATCCAATAGTTAATATAACCATCCAGTAATTGCATCTCAATAGTAAATTGTCTTTCTACTGTGTTTTGAATAGGTACTGCTCCTCGATGATATGTTGTTGTTCCGTCATTTGAAGCCTGTTCAATAGGATCAAAAGATAAACCAGGAATTCCAATTCCTTGTACTGAGTAATTTATAAAATCGATTGGCTCAGTTAATAAATTGCCAGGAACCCTATTCAGGTAATTTCTATACTTTTCAGCTACTTCTTCCGGTATAAACTTTCTAGGAAATTTAAAATTAAATAAATTATTTCTACTGTTTAAAATCATTATATGATATTTACTTTTCCGTAATATAATAAAGACTCTGTGTCTCCATTCTTTAGGTTAATATAAAATTTGTCAGGAAATATGTTCGTGTCCTTTTGATCAAATCTACTTGCAATGGCTTTAGATACTTTAAATAAAACTTCACCTTTTCCTAAATCTATATCTGGAAAATTAGGATCATGATATACTTGTTGTTCTCTCGATCCACTCTTAATAATAAGAATAATATCGTCAGCGTTTACTAAACTAATAGATTCTATATCATTTCCCTTTGGTCTTCCAATGCTAAATTTAACAAAGTTGTCTGAAACCTTTGAAAGAGTGATTATTGTTTCTCCTTCTGGCTGGTAATTTATTTCGCTAATTGATCTTGCTTCAGTAGCTTCTAAGGTTACATTTGTAGAACCTGCTAAAATTCCGTAAGTATCTAAAGCAACCGGTACGTATTTTGTTTCTCCGATTGCAGGTCTTATTGAATTAACAAATTGATTTAATTCTCTATTAACTTGCGTGTTTGCTAATTTATTATAAACGACGGTTGGTGTTAAATTGTCGCTTAAATTAATTCTACTCATTCTTTTTCCATACTTCTTAGGCTTGTTATAAACTAAAGAAGCAATCTTTAATATTTGAGTATTATCTGTTTCATTATAAATTCTCATACTAACAGTTAGCAAAAAGTTACTTGATACTGCTGAGTTTAAAATTACAGGTCTATATATAATAGGCTCGTCGTAATTTGCTATTTGAGAAAAAGATGTTCTATATGTACTTACATAATTTAATCCTAGTTGTTCACTAACCTCTACGTCGTAAAAAACTGTAATATCATCACCAGAACTTTGAAGTCTTCCATTAATATAATTTTCAAATCCGGAAGTTGATCCGTCTTTTGTTCCGTATATCTCAAAATAATCACCAGCGTTTGACTCTTGTAATGTAACTGCAATATCTACAAATTCATCTTCACTAGAAAGTGTTAACTCTCTAGAATCAGATATTTCTATATAGTCATATCCATTTACTGTCTTTACTGTTTCAATTAAATTTAATTTAATTTCATAGTTAGCTGCATCATCTACCGATTGTTGACCTGTTCCGAAAAAAGAATCGTTAAACTCTTTATTTTTTGCAGGGTCATTCATGTATACTAATGAAGGAACCTTTATTTCTATGTATTTTGAAAAAGAACTATCAGAAAGTGTAAATGGCTTAGGGTTTTGAATTTCAAAACTAGAAGAGTTTAAATAAACTAAAGAAGTAAAATAATTATATTCTCCATCAGCTTCTTTTCTTGCCTTTACTTGAAAGTTAAAACCTTCATATCCTCTTCCACTAAAAGAATATCCTGTTCTTAAGTGAAGTCTTATAGTATCGTACCATACTGCTTGTACATTATTAGTAGGGACTACTGTTAAACTACTAGATGGATCTCCTGCCCATTCATTTGAATCTAAATAATCTAATCCATTATTTAATAAAGCCAATACACTGCCATTACTAGTAGGTACTGCATAATATCTGCCTCCTTCTCCGGGAGCAGTCTTAATAGTATTACCTGTTTCTTGTAGAGGTCTAGCGTATAAAGAATTTGCTCTTTCTCCAACTACTATATTTCCTCCAACTAAAACTTCTCCTGCTAAATCATTATATGTATATTCGTATGAACCATTTGTATTAGGTGTGAAAGTTACAATTCCGCTTATTGGTGATTGTTGAATTCCATTAATATAAAATCCATTAATATTATCTATACTAGGATCATTTAGATCAAACTTATATGTTAATCCATTCTTAACTAGTAATTCTCGTGCTGCGAAATTATTAACATAAATATATCCGTTTGCTACGTTAACTGTAAAATTAACAACATCAGATCCTAATTCATGAATTAACATTCTAGGTGCCGTGTTGCTTCCTGCTACTGTGTTTAAGTACTTCAGCTGACTTCCGTTATCATCGTTCTCGATTTCCACTAAATCAGGTGCACTTTGATCATTGTAGATAAATTCTAATAGAATATCCTCGTCTAATCTTGCAAACTTTGATGATTGTGCCATTTTCTTTTTATTATTTTAAAATTTTAACCAAGCCGGTGAATAATAAACGCCGATCCCAATTGAAGGCCCTGTGCTTATTACTTGGTTGTTATTTAAATTGATTCCGTATCCGAAACCAACTCCAATTGACCAACCTGCTTTTTTATTATATGTTTGATTTAATTTATCATTAACTATATTAATATTTTCAATCGAAGTAAAATTTAAACCAGGATATGGAGTTGTAATTCTTAAAACTTCTCTTCCTTCCTCTAAAACTAATGCAGTTGTTAAACTAATACCTTGATTAAAATCAAACCTAGAGGATTTAATAGTAAACATTGAATCTAATTTTGTTAGTTTCAATTCTCCAGTAAACTCTCTGTAATTATATTTATCCCAGTTTTTATTGTCACTAAAATTAAAAGTAACAGTGTCTTCACTTTGTGAAACTGCCACGTTTGAATTTAAAATCGAATCTTTGATAGTTAAATCAGTTGAGATTAATGTGTTTATATTTTCAAGTTTTGTTTTTTCTTTAAGTACCCTGTTATATCTATTTAACAAATTAGATTTATCAGACTCTAAAACCTCAACGTCGTATTCAAATGAAGTTATTCTAGAAACTAGTTGCCCGCTTTTATTTTTCTCTACTAAGATCGAATCCTGTGCCGCTTTATAGTTATTAAAATTTCTATCTGCAATCTTTTCAGTACTTTGTAAATCTTCTTTAAGGTTTGAAATTTGATTACACTGTTTTAAAACTAATAAAACGACAATAGCGATTCCTATGAATCGCAATAATGTCTTATTATTTAATATATTTTTTATCATTATTTAATATATTTTTGAAAGCAATTGGACTTCGTTATTCGCTCCTGGTCCGTTTCCGGTTCCAAAGTAATAGTTTAGTTGTAAAACCCAATTACCACCACTAGGTATACTGGTAATATCCCATGTTATATCAATGCTAGCCCCGGGCTGTATTGTGAAGACTGTAACGCTATAGTCTGTATTAGTATTTCCATTGTTAAGAGACTGGTTACCTGTACTTACAAATTGCTGCTGAATACTTGAACTTGCGCTCGGTTGGTACGCTATACTAGCGCTTACACTACTTCCTGAAATTCCGGTAGAATCAACACCTTTTAATCTAATGTTAACTTGTTGATCTGTATCATTCTCGATATACCAGTGTCGGTTTGGCTCATTTATCTGACCTACATACTTTTGACCGTAATTAGTACTGTTCCATGTGTTATTACCACCAGTCCATCCTGTTGAGTACCTAACATACGGTTTAGTTTCATACGATGCAATGCCTGAGACATTAATAGTAGTACTATCAGTTGTTCCTCCAGTCACAGAACTTGAATCTGCAAAATCGTTATCTTGTATATTTATTTCTAGTTTCACTGCATCTGTGTTTGTAACAGGTACAAGGCCATCGACTGTTCTATATGTGTGATTTAATACTGTTAAATCGGCAGTTCCAGAAGTAGCAGACCCTCTTGGGGTACCACTTCCTCTATATGTATATGGCAAGGTTGGTGTTTTACTAATATCAAAGTATTTACCGGAAGGTGCCGTTAATGTAAACGTTGAAAGGTTTACTGTATCTCCTGGTGTGGCAGTTTTATTTTGTGATGTAGGGCTTGCTGTCCATGAACCACTTGATGGGTTTAACTGATATGTATTTGTTCGTGTTGCTATTGCGCTAATATGACCTGTAGAATCATATGTTAATGATACAGTCCCTCCCTGTGGTTGAGCACTTACAGTAACATTTATAGTAATGTCCTGTGTTGGTAGTGATCCTGAAAGATTTGAAACTGTAGAAGACGATACTGGTCCTCCTATCGCATCAGCAGATACGGTTGGTAAAGTATTCCATTCATATCCATTAGGCGCTGCTACGTTAACTGAGAACGAGAATGATGATCCTTCAACCTGCGTCTTTATTTCATTAATTGTTGTTAATCCTCCAACTCCTTCGTTTGAATCTGTAAATCTATATGTTACCGCTACTGGCGCAGATTGATTAGTACCTTTATCATGCCAGAATAAATCTTCAGTTCCTAAATAAACTATTTGCGGTAATCTTTTTAAGACGAAAGTAGTTCCTGCACTATCAGACGTTATTGATTGAGTTGATGTTGATATTGTTGGTGTTGTTACTGTATATGTTGGAGATGAATATGCCGCTAACATTGATATATTAGCACCTCCTATTATATTTGTTTCTGTGTTCGTAACAGATGCATCTCCCTGGCTGTCAGAGTCAATTGTTGCTGGATTCTCATCAATACTATATGAAAAAGAATTTAAATCCTCTGTTTGATACGAAAGATAAGCTTGTACTGCTGGGTTAAGATTGTTTACCCATTCTTGACCATTACATAAATACCATCCCGCGAAATTATTAATACCTGATCCTACTCTAATTTGAATAGGTTCATCTGAGGGTGCAGTGACTGCTGTCTCGGTTAGTATAAAATTAGAATTAGTAAAGAAAGCAGGATCAACTGAAACAATAGTTCCAATTGGTACTACTCCTCCGATTTCATCAACAGATTTAAAATCTATTGTTCCATCAGTATCTCCTGAAACTGCGATTTTACCAACGTCAGGTGCCGATACGGTACCTCCTATTTTTAAACTATTATAAACATTAACAGGTTGATTAAATCTAGATTCAGTATTAACTACTAATCCATTAGTGTTATCAAGTTCCATGATAGGTAGAACTGATTGTTCACTATGCCAAATCCATTTATCAGCGTATTGATGTACTATATAATCTACTGACGTAGATCCAACAGGTCTAAACCCCGTTGTCATTCTTTTTGCTGGTGTGCCGTCCGGCTGTGTCGTATTTGATAATCTGTAATAAAATGCAGGGCCCTCTCCTTCTGATCTTAACTCTAAGTTGTTTTCAATAACCGAGTCTTTATTAATTAAAAGAGAAGCATCTGATTGTCCTCCGCTAAGATAAAATGGATCATTTGATCTGTACCCTATTGCAATGGTAGGTGGATTTGCATCATTAGAATCATGTACCGGTAGGATGGTTTTTGAACTAGAACCTAGGTTCTCTTGCCAAATGTCATCTCCGCCGTCCCCTGGTTCTCCTGGAATACCTTGATCTCCTGCAACTCCAGTATCTCCCTGGTGTCCAGTTAATCCTTGATAACCAGTAGCGCCCGGTGCTCCTGTATTTCCTATTGGCCCTCCGCCATTGGCAACAATTTGATCAAAGTTATAATTAACTTTGTCTAATTTTATTATATCATTATCTATTAGCGATATTTGTTTTAAATTGATTGCCATCTTTAAATTTAATTTATTTTATATTCTATATATTCTTTTTATATTACTGGTTGTTATCCAATAGCATTAAACGTACTCATTATTGAATCATCCGACGATTTGTGTAATCTAATGTATAATTCCATATCATAATCGTCTTCATTACCAAGCGAATTGAGTGTGTAGTTTAGGTTGGTTGCTACACCTTGAGAATTTAAAGTAAAATTCGTACCATTTCTCCATGTACCATCTTCTTGATTAATCGGACTAGTCGAAGCTCCAGTTATTCCTGGACCACTAATAGTTATTGATCCTTCAAATGCGTCACTTGAATATACTCTCCAACTATAATAATATTGATTAGTATCTCCAGCTTGTCCATTTACCGTAATGTAGTATAGTGTATCTAGATCGTCTCCGTTGTCTGACGTAGACATTTGAGGTGCTGATATACAGCTAGCTACCCCTGGATCATTTGTAATTTTAGAGTTAAATGTTAAGGTACCTCTCTCACCTGATATACCATCGTAAAGCTGCTGCCATGTGTTCGAGGATCCTGGTCTATTTTGGCTACTTATACTAACTAAATTACTTCTACCAATATTTGCACTTGTATTAGATACCCATCCGTCATTAACTAATACAACAGGACCCTGGTCCTCTAAAAACTGCAACCTATTCGACGTTGGAACAGTATTATTTGATGAACCATAGTATATGTCGATTGCCGCGTTATTAGCACTACATGCGCCAGTACCGAGGCTTTCATATGGTATCATTTTTCCAACGTAGTGCATGTAGTCCAGCGCCGTTCGATATTGAACTACTGTACCGTTCCAATAAGCTCTATACCATGCGCTTTGGCCAAGTTCTGCTGATCTATACCAGCCAGCTGGCGGTGATGTTCCGTCTGCATTTTTAATTATGTAAGCAAATTTAAATGTAGTGGCACTAGCACCATTAGCGTCTTCAATTAGATAACCATTAGACCCTGTTGAAGGCGGTTGTGTCCAGTTTAAATCCCTAACATCTTGTTTATAAAGTAATTCATATGTATCTAACTGTAAACAGATTTGAACGTCAGTCCATGCAGTACCGCTCCACTCCCTTGCTGTTGAGTCTTTTTCATACCAACCTGCAGATGCTAGTGATCCATTTAGATACAACTGTGTTCCTGTAATTCCGCTACCACCATTGCCAGTTATCCAATTTACATCAATACCTGTCCACATATAATCATTTATAAATGTAGTAGTACATGCAGCAGCTGCAGTGTTTGATACCTCTGATAGTGTAATAGGTTCTGTAGTTACAGATGTAGATGGTTCTGACTTCCATTGTAATGTAGGTTCTCCTAAATTAATAATATGTACCATTTTAGAATGTTCATATGAACCATTCTGTTGTCTCGACGCAGGTTGATTAAAGTTAATTGAAGAATCCGACGTTACAATATTAATTGTTTCTATATCGTATGCTCCACTTGATGAAATATAATTTGCTCGAACTTGTAAACTAGCTCCACCAATTAGTATCTGTGAGTTGTCCCCTCCATTAATTATAGCAGGTTGCCCTGTTGTTTCGTTGATATTATTTCCATTGTTACTATCAATATTAAAAGTAAAAGAATTTAAATTAGGAACATCGTGTGATGTAATACCCTGTTCCCATACTTGCCCGTTACATAAGTACCATCCTTCGAATGGAGTGTCTACTCTACCTCTACCTTGGTTATTTAATAATAATCCGTTTGGTTCAGTTTCTGGGTTTCCATTTAAATTAAAATTAGCATTATTGAAATGCTCTTCTTGTATTGACATAATAGATCCAATAGGTAATGCACCAAAAACTTCGTATTTACTTTTCCAAATTACAGTCCCATCAGTATCTGTTGACACTATAACTTTATTAGGTCCTTCATTAGTAACCAGTCTTAAACTGCTATATGTTTCAACAGGTCGATTAAAATCTGTTTTAATACCTGATGTAACTAAATCACTTGTAAAAGATAATCCAGTAGGGATTTGATCAAATGAATTTTCTTTACCTATAAATATTCTGTTAATTGAGTGTATAGTACCTCCTATATTTTGTACAATATGAAAGTCTGATGCTCCTAAAAAATCTCCAACAGTCAACTCATTACCGGCAAGGGAATGTGGGGCTGTTGTTGCACCTCCTCCTTCATAATCTAATGCAAAGTTAGGTCTATTGATTTCTCCATAAAAAACAGCAGCAGTTGAGTTAGGCCCATCAAATGGTAATGAAGTATAATAATCACTATTACTTTGATTTTTTTTACCTGTTATAAGACCTACTGCTGAAAATTCAATACCTTGCATTCTAGTAGGTAATAACGTTATACCATCAGACGTGCTGTTAATTTTCCATATTGAATTAGCAGGAGTTCCTTCTAACCCCTGTTCCCCTCGCGGTCCTTGTACTCCTTCATATCCTTGAGTTCCTTGTAATCCTGTTAAACCAGGAGTACCTTGGTGACCTGTTGGTCCGGGCATTCCTCCTTTTTGTAGTTGGCCAAAGTTAAAATTGAGTTTATCTACTTTATCCTTTGCCCACCAATTCAAACTGTTAGGATCTAAATCACTCTTAAATATTTCTTTAATATTTATTGACATGTTGGTTATGCTTGTATTTTAATATGCAGTTTTAAATGATATTTAAAACCTGGTTTTTTATTATATATTAATCTAAAACTTAAACCATCATTTTGATAACCTTGGATATCAAAATTAGTTTGTTTAGTAAATCTACCGTCTGTTAATTCTTCTGGTGAATTTACCGATTTAAATTCAGTTGTTATGTTCTTACCCGCGATTCCATATATTTCGGTGTTTTCTATAATAAACCTTGAAACAATGTTAGAATAGACATATTTTTCTAGATCATCTAGGATAGTTGATTTATCTCCGAATGAATTTTCAGCAGTTAAATACTTGCTAAACTTAGACTGTATTCCATCTTCTAATAATTCATTGTATATTGTCTTAGGTAAATAAAAATCTGCAATTATTTCAGAATCGTTTTCGATCCAGTGAATCGCTGTTTTATTTAATTTGTTAAATCTAATATAATCTAAAGAATCTAAAGACGTTTCATTTGTTTGTGAAAAGCTAGTTAAATCATATTGATCTCTAACCTTCATGACGGTCGATGCCATAAAGGATTTTAATTCAACAGGACTCAATGTTCCATACACATTCTCACCAACCGATCCTGGGATAGATTTTACAAAATAATCACTAGAATATTTAGATTTAAAAATATTAAAATCTTTTTTATCTATTGCAATCTCTCCAATTGCAGGGTATAACGGTAACTTGTCTGATGTTTCAGACAGTTTTAATAAGTTTTTAGAATCTTCATCATTTACCTTGTGATAGTGATAATTACTAATATAGCCATAAGATTCGTTTACATTCTTATAAGATGCAAAGGCAATTCCTAGATTTTTAAATTTATTATAAATTAATCTTTCTCTCCATCTATCTTCTATTTCAGATGTGTATAATCCAATAGTTTGTTGGGTTAATGTCGCTTCAGCGTCCGATTGACTTCCTGGATGGTCTATTGGGTAAGGTATAATAATACCTACTAGATCCCCACCTATTCCAGCGTTAGCAAAATTTCCAGAGCCACTACCAGATCCAGATCCAGATCCTGTACTTTGTAATAATCCTTCAACTGTATTTAAATCTGGTATTAAAGTAGATTGTATTGTGTAGATGTCTGTAAAATCTACAACATCTTTAAAAAGTGGATTGTATTCACCGTTAAATCTACGTAAAAGTGTAAAATATCCACCATCTTCTCTCTCTTTTAATATTTTACCAATCTCCTCAGAACTTAATTGATAAGATCTTGGTCTGTCTCCATCGGGTGACGTGTCTAACACGGATGGCTTAACAATATCTACTCCATCTTGAATTTCTAAAACAAAGTCGTTAATAAATTCATCATCCGGAAATTCAGAACTAACTCTAGTGTATACGACATCTCCAAACTCGTTAAATCTTTTTGCAAAATTATAAGAAACTACTTCTTCTAGTAGATTCTTCCAACCAGCAGAACCTGTTTTCCAATATTTAAAAGTAGTGGATGAAGATGGTATGTAATGCAATAGTTGACTGTCTAAAGGAGACCCACCAAAATAAGGTCCTGCCTCAATGGTAAATGGAATAGGTAAACCTGAAACAACTATTTGCTCATCGTTAATTATTGAAACAACTTGCATACATGCATATAAAGAACCTCCAGTATTTGGGTCTGTGTCGTATTGAAAATATATCCATGAATATTTTCCTTCATCATTTAAAGTTATTTCTTTAGTAAATGCAGATTGTCCACCGCTAATCGATAATTGACTGGCATATACTATAGTTTCAACACCAGAATCTTGCGGCCACGCAGAGCTACTTAAATCTATTTCAAAAGATAGATCAGTATCAATAATTGTTATGACAGGATCTCCATTATAATCTGTTATCAAATTACCATCAACATCGTATGTGAAGTTTTCAATATCTTGTAATTCATATACAGAAGCTCTAGATAAATAATTAACAACGTTTGGTTGCACTGCAATATCAATAAATACACAAATAAATTTAAAAGTGTCGTTTTTAATAACATGATACTTTACGCCGTTAGGCTCTCCTTCTGGTGCTTCTGTATAACTTAAAGTTACTCCAAACTTGTAAGAATTTACATCAGTTGATGTTTCAAACGCTGTAGGTGCATCTTTAAAAGACTCTTTTCTTTTCTTGTAAATATATCGTAATCCTCTAAATAATGTGCTAGATTCTAACTCTGACGTGCCTCCGTTAAATTTAGAATATAGATTTCTAGATTTGTCGTCGATCCACATTCCATCATTTTGATTAACCGCTCCGTTCCATCTAAAATAAAGACTAAAATAATCTACATCAGTAGATTTAAGTTGGTTAATACTTATTCCGTCAGTTGTTGTAAAACTAGTATATGAGGATAGTCCCTTAATTGTGTTGTTATCGTGGAAGTTGTCAGGTATTTTATTAAAATGGAAATGTTCCATGTTTAAATTGTCGTAATTTCTACCCGATTCTAATTTAATTTCTGGGGAAATATTATTAGTACCAAACGCCTCATTCACGTTTAAAATATAAGGTAGGTTTCTTGCGTTAGTACCATTCTTTAAAGCGTATTTCATAATAGTAGGTACTATCCTACTTTTTAATGCGGTTTCTTTTAATGTATTTTCATTAAGTCTATCATATTCTGAATTAATATCTGTTGAAACTGAATCATCATTAGATGTTTCCTGGTATAAAACAGAAGATATTCCTGTAAATTTTTCTAGTGGGCTGTAATTGGTTCCAAATGATTCATAAGCCAATTCTCCTAATTCAGAATTTTTAGTTGAATAAAAATCAAAATCAAAATCTTTTAATTGATACGCACTAAATTTACCAAAAGTAGGTGTAAACTTATTGTATAATTGAACTATTCCATCACTAGGTAACTTATATGCTGTATCTAAAATAACTCTATAAGTTTCACTGTTAGCATTGTCTCTAACTATATCTATTATCCTAGAAAATTTAGTTAGCTTTGCATGTTTAACATACTGTCCTATAGCAGCTTCGCCTAATTCATCAGCATTCACTAAAAAACTAGCTCCTATTTTAGAGCCTCCTCGTGCTGTGTGCAAATTCCAGTCAGAAAACTGAGTTCCTGTATAGTTTTGTAATCCAACATAATCTTCCTTTGCTGCTTCTACATTTATGAAATCTGAAATGTTTAAGTCATAAATACCAAAAGACATTCTATTTCTATTATCTCCACTACCATAGTCCTCAATAATAACAGAGGATCCTTCCGCTCTAGTGTTGTAATTAGATATGTCTTTAATCAAACTACTAATAGCGATTGCAATTTGTCTTAAAGTACCTTTACTCGAAAAGTTGTTCCCAGAGAAAGTACCTGCAGGTATTGTATCATCAGCAACTGCCATGAAGCCGTACATTTCGTAGTTTTTTATTTCAATTTCAGTTTTATCACCGATGTAAAATCTATCGTTCGTGATAGGTTTGCTTATGATTTCAAACTTAATAAAAGGCTTATTTGAAACATTTGTTGAAATTGATTGTAATTTATTATTTGATATAGTATAATTTGTATTTTTCAACAAGTTTTTAATATCAATATTAGAAGTAACTGGTATTTTTAAACCATCTACTTCTGTATTATTTTTTATATGTAAGAAAGAGTTATCACCTAGATTGATATAGGAAAGTACAGGAACCTTTAGCTCTGGAGTTTTTGGTAACATATCTTCGTGAGTTATTCCCGCTCCGATCACGTCGTAAACCGTGTGAGTAGTTCCCGGTTCAATACTTACTATATTATCTGAAGAGATAGAATTAATCTTAAAAGAACCTTCTTCGATGTCATCAACATAAAGTCCAAAATATCTATAAATATTATAATTCACAGCAGATGCGTCGTCAAACATAAACTCCATGTTAATTAAGTTAGCTGAAATTACACCATGTCTTTCAAATCCTTTTGTAATCAATTCATTTGCATTAATCTCTAAATTATCTTGCTGAATATAATCATCTGCGATAAAATCTTTTTTAGAAACAAAACCTCCTTTAGTTGAATCAATTCCTCTATACAAAACCGCTCCGCTATCTGAAAAATTAAATTCAATAGCAGATTCAGGCATGCCTTTGTCGTATACATGTGAATGCAAATATTTACCGATTCTGCTTTTTCTAGTTAAATCAAATGTTTTAACAATAGTTGCAGATTCTAATAGCTCTAAAATTCTATCATTTTGTCCAACAACGTCTTCGGTGTATTTATTCTTATAATCGACATCGCTAACTCTATAAACTATAAATTTCTTAGGTATTCTACGATCTAACCAAATTGGTGCAAAGATCTTATATTGTTCGTCATATAGTTTAGTTGAATTAAAACTAGCTCCAAAGTTATACTGATTCTCATATTGATATGAGTAATCTGAATATGGTGTAATGTCTGAGTGTTTTCTTAATGTTTGAAACCTTTCGTTAACAGGCGTTCCTTTAAAGAATCTAGCGACGTCGTTTGCATAAATACCGGTGTCCGATACTTCAAACTTTTGATACTCTACCTTTGAAAGGACTTTATTAGCCTTGAATGCGCTTAAGAATATGTGCTCCGAAGAGTCCACAACCAACTTTAAATTACTTGTTAATTTTGGATTAGTTCTTAATAGTGCGAATGAAGATTCTTCTTCCTTGTTGTTCGTGTTAAAATTTATAGCCATTCCTGATGCCTCTTTTTAGTTAAATTATATATCATAATTTTAAGAGGGACCTGATCGGGTATATCTAAAACTCTTCTCTGATGTTAGGTAATGAAAAATCAACGCTTCTTCCTCTGAATGGTGTGTACTTGCCGCTAGTTGCATAGTTAGTTAACATTGAAGAAGTTATAGAATTTATATTCTTTCCAGTTGCTCTATACTTAGAATACACTTCAATATCAAACTGAAAGTCAGTATTGTTTGAATCTATTATATCTATACCTATTATTTTAGAGTATGTTAAGTTTTGTAGAGAATTACTAATAATTCCTCCAACTCTACCTCTACCAGTATCCCCTGTTCCACTATAATCTGTCATTCTATATTGAAATACCATATCGATGTTTAGTGCGTTAGAGCTACTTCCTTCGATTATCTTCTTTCCTCTTTTATTGTTAGCATCAACAACTAAAGAATCTTTTCCTAGTGGAGATACATATAAAAATGATCCACATGAATGTCCTCCTAATAGATATTGATCATTTGGTTCGAATGAATTTTTACCAGCAGTTCTAGTTCCTAGCACTACGCCACTTCCTGCACCACTGTCTGTTCCACCACTCCCTGCTATTACTTCCACTATAGTATTTGTTAATCTAAATGGAGTTTGTTTTTTACCATATAAATCACTAGCTCTTCTAGGTGCGGTTTTAGGCATTCCAACCAATCCATTACTAGCAATACCTAATACGCTTACATTTTTCGTTAATGGATGATCTTTGTGTAGGAATATTGCGTTATCATATAGAGCTGCAGTTACTGTAGAAACCGATACACTACCTAATGTACCATTAGCACTGTCGTATTCCCCGTTCCATATATAATCGTTAGTACTTTGGCTATCTGACCATGCTGTAAATTCAGCAGCTGCAAAAGATTTAGATTTATCTGTATTATTAGTGTTAACTCCTGATATTTGATATGCTGTGTTTATACCATACTCGAATGTGTCATATCCTGAATTATCAGATACATCAATATCTCCGCCAGATCCATCAGTACTTGTTAAATACAAACTAGTATCATTAGCAATATTCATAAACCTTGAATATAAAAATTGACCTCTTAATTGTGCAGATTGTACTGGGCTATCGTTAAAATATGACTCTGTTGATTCTGTTGCATCTAAGTTTTGATAAACTACAGGTGCTAAATCGTATTTTCCTTCTGTTGTGTAATATGTATTAGAACTTACAACAGGATCTATTGCACCAGATTGTAATCCCCACAATGTACTTGGAGTTGAGGAATATGCAGGTTGTTCAACGTCTCCTAATATTCTTGCGATTAATTCTAGATTAGTAGCCTTCGTATTAGAAAGATTTATTTTAAAGTTTTTAGTAACGATAAACCCTTTAGAGTTTGTCGATGGTACTTCATCAATATAATATCCTGCAAATAATTTAACTTTACTGTTATTAGTTACTGGTGTTACATTACCGTCTTCGTCGATTATCTGCACTAGTAACTCCCCAAGAGTTCCATCAATTTGAGCTCTTAAAGATTCTACTTCGTTTTGAAGTTCTAAAAGTTTATCATATACTGAAATAGGATTTTGCTCTCCAGTTAAGAAACCAGAAGCTAATGACGATGCATTGTGTGCAAAATACTTTTCGTTTACAGTGAATGAATCGCCAACGTGATCGTATACTCCAACAGATTCTAAATCTTCTTTTAAAGAAACTTTTAAGTTATCTAATTCGTTTTGTGAAATTAAACCAGCTAGTGAGTCTGTTGAAAGTTCTCCTTCTGGAAATTCTACCTTAACTATGTCAGACCAATCACTTGTTACTGGGTTAGATGGATATCCTGCTTCTGATACAGATTTAACCATAATTTCAATAACTTCACCAGATCTAATAGGTAAATCAATTGAATTAAAATTAACAGCCTGTGCGTCTTCTTCGCTTTCCACTACCCATTTGTATATCCCAGCATCGTTTAATTCTCTCTTTCTAACAGGACCTTGAACTTCAATCCAGTTTGAAAAGGCTGCAGTCTTTTTAGTGCTGTTAGTAGTATCATTAAATTCAATCTGATCAATTGTTGATGTTTTGCCAGAAGTAGATACGTATCTATATCTAGTTTTAAATTGTACAACTTCTTGAGAAAGTTCTTCACCAACTGTTTTAGGTGAAGGTATAGGCCAGAATCCTCTAACCCTAAATTTCGGAGAGGCTGTTGAAACATCTATTGAATCTGCTGCTGCTTTTATCTCAGCAACAATTGATCCAAATAATTTAACCTCAGATGTCTTTTCGTTTACAAGTGCTCTGAACTCATTAAGTTGCTTGTCTCTTTCAACCTTAGATTTAAATTTCTTAGTGTTTAATAAAGATTTTTTAACTTTAATAGCCTCATTAATATTCTTTAAACTTTGTTCAGCTGCTAATTTATCTGATTTAAGTTGTTTAATCTTTTTAGTAGTCGTGTTATCAGTTAAGTGTTTATTTATTTGGATAACTTTTAAATCGCCTGATGCTAATATTGGCATGTTTGGTTTTATACCAACTGATGCTGGTGGAATGTAATCCACACTAAGAGCCTTAATAAACTGTCCAAAGTCAGATACTTCATCCTTATAATAAGATGCTAAGTTCTTGATAGTTCCGTCCTCTGTTGATATTTGTAATTCATTTGAATAAAAACCAATACCTGGCGAATATTCATTTGAAGGTATGTTTGAGATAGGATCAATTGGTTTAATAAATACTATTTGCTTTTCATCAAATCCTATTTTAATCTCTACATCTAAATCTACGTCAATGTCTCTATATATTGATAACACGTTTGATCCTACTTTAATAGATTCAAATCCTTCAATTAACTCTAATTCAACCTGTGATGTAGAACTATCAATTGATCTAACAATATATCTTGTTCTTAACTCTCCTGAATTAATCACTAATGAATCTGAAACTTTTAAAACTTCAGTCTCTTGAAGCGTTTTAGAAGCATCTGAGTAACTTAACTTATCAAGCGTAAATAACTTAACTGTTTTAGTTTGAGTAACTCCATCAACAATCTTTGACTTCTGTTCGTTAGATATCTTAGTGACATCATAGTCTCCGAAGTATTGTACTGTTCTGATTGGCATTTCAATTACCTCAGAATCTAAATAATATTTTAAACCGTCTTCGGCAATTCTGTCTTGTAGTTCTTTATATACAATCTCGCTTTCTCCTTTATATATTTCATCAAATGAATCTGAAGTTGCTCCGTCTTTTAAATCAAAAATAAATCTTTCAATATAAACTCTTTCCGTTTCTACTGGAATTTGACCACTAACGTCTAATCTAATAGTTAATAAAGGATTTAAAAAGTCCTCAAAGAATTCATTTAACTTTGTGTTAAATTGAGTAGGTGCTGCAAGTGATGTGATTGGTTTAGAAGGGCCTTTAAGTTTAGAAGTGTATATTTTTCTATAAGCTCCATCTTTTAATCTTACATTTGCTCCGCTACCTTCAACACCAGAAATAGATTCTAAATTTTTATTTAGTCTTTCAATCTCTCTTTTTAAATATCCAAAGGCAGGAATCTGTACAGATTTAACTCCTTCACCAGAAGGGTCCCATAAATCTACAGTAACTGTTTCTTTATCTGTTGAGATCGCCTCATTAATACGATTGAAAGTTTCTAGAGAATTAGTGTTTAATTCTAGAAACTGTTCAAGTAATTGCGATATTGAATTTTGTGCACTCATAGTTATCTTATAATTTCAAGTTCGAATGTCTTGTTTATTTCGTCAACGCAAACTAATTCGATATATGGCTTATTGCTTAATAGATCTGTTTCGTTGATCGTATTTGTTAATTTCCAGTTACCTTTTTTACCTACGAATATATTAATTTTATTGTTATCCATGTGATCAATTGAAGTTTTAAAAGTTAATTTAATAACTTGTCCTACTTTAACTGGAATAACACTATCATCTAAGTATATATCTAAATCTCTTACAAAGTCCTCGTCTTCGGTATATACTCTAATTAAATTATCATATCTTTTTATTCTTGTCCAAATACCTGTGATATCCGCTTCTTGTGGATTCCATGCAAGATCTTTGTCTATTTTAACCTCAACTCCTTCGCTTACTAAATCATAGATATGCGCTTGATTAAGACTATATCCGTTGTTTACGTTTTGTATCTTTATTTTCTGAGGATTACTCTTATCTATTAAGATTCCGTTTCCTGCAGATATGACATCTGTGTTATATTGAATAGATGTTGGTATCTTCCCGTTAATAACTTGATTTAATCTATCGTTCGTCTTAGATATAATATCTAAAATAGAACCAGCGTTTTTAAAGTTAAGTGAAGCGTCTTCTATAGATTGCTCTAATGCTATAACTTTAGCTGAAATAGAACTTTGATCAACCGAAGTCATCATTAAGTTTTCTAATTCATCAAGCCTGTCAGACATGATATTAAATCTATGACTTGCTTCTGCTAATATTTTAGCAGCGTTCTCTAAAGAACTTGTAGTATCAAAGAATAAATCCATTGAGAATGTAGTAAAGTCATTGATGTTTGTTTCAATACCTACATTATCTAAAGAAGAATTAAATTTAACATTTAATTTTAGTGCAAATGCATTACCATTTAAACCTGTTACTTCGTTTGGTTTGTATTTACTTAATTCCGGTAAGTACCATCCAGTACTATTCGGATCATTTTTAAAGTTATCTAATAATATAACTCCGTATAGGTTTGTTGTTCTGTTACCAGGGTTAGATTTAGAATATACATCATAGTATACTAAGATCGCATTAAATCTAAAGTCTCCACCTCTTTTTGAATAATCTTGAACTGTGTTAAGCTTTGCATCACCTTCAATAGCAGCATATGTTATTGGGCTCCATTCAATACCGTAATTATAGGTTGAATTTGGATCAATATCTATCGTACCGTTATTTGAATCTGCTAAAGACCCTAAGTCTATGTTAGCATCTGGATGTGCTTGTCCGTCTCTTCCGTTAATAAAAGAACCTGGTTCATATGACGTAGCAGTCGTGTTATAGCTTGAGTTTTTAAATAAAACAGTTGGAGTATATCCAGCCGAAGTTGGCACATTAATAAAGACTTCATTATAAGTATCACCATTATAATTTTTGTCATTAGTAACATCTACGTTTCCTAAGTATCTAACTACTTGACTATATTCTGATCCACTTTGTATTGAATCATCCTCTTCTACTACTCTATTATATCCTGACGCAGCTTCCTGTGAATTAGCTGGTCTTGTTCTAAATGCTCCAATTTCGTTTAACCACTTAAAAAAGATCTTTTCAGCATCAGAAGAATATATTGAATTATCAAAATCGTCGTCTGTTAGTATAAAGTTTTCTAAGTTAAGGGCGTAGTTTTGGAACGTGTTGGCAAAATGACGGTTTGCATTATCGTCCGGGCTGTCTCCGTCGTAATTTGGTGCAATACCAGGTACTCCGTTAACAGGGGCCACTGGGCCACCTTCGAATAAATTATTAAATTGTATGTAATTGTTTGTTGCTCCACCAGAAGGCTCGTCAACAACTGGTAAATCTAATAACGCGAATTTTGAATACTCAAAAACAATATCTGGATTATAATATGCACGCGTTAAATCTCTAGCGGCGCTAGAGAAAGCATACATGGTACCTCCCTGTTCTTGAGGAATTCTAATTAATGGTGTAGCCATTTACTTATTTTATTTTTTTAATTAACAAAAACTAAATCAGTGTTAGCATGTGAAATAACATACCATAAAGAATTAACTTGTCTTAATGTTAACGTTCCGTTATTTTGAACTGTAAAGTTAGCTGAAACTCCTGCAACATTAGTTGCATCGATATCAAAGTCTCCGTCTGCGATAAAAGTTACACATTGTCCTTCTACTCCTAATGCAACAACATTTACGTTTGATAAACCTGTAGCAGATCCGTCTAATACGTAAGTTGATTTAGTGTATATTGAAGGCATAACCGTTACTGATCCTGTAGACACAGAATAAATTAAACCATCTTCTAAAGTTAACGCTCCATTTACTGTCATTGGCTTTAATACCGTAACTAATGTTGAATCCGCTGATAATACATTAGAGATATTTAACGATGATGCCGCTACCGCTCCTGTAAGAGTTAGTGTTTGTGTGTTTACATCAAGTAAATTACCGATGCTAATTAGCTCATCGTTCATCTGTTGAAAATTGTCGTTTAATACGATTCTCGACGAAGATAGACTGTCTGTTCCGTTGATTGTTGTGATACTTGCCATTTTAGATTATTTTTAATATATTTTTATTTACTGTATTTTTGTTCCCGTTAGAATCCAATAGATCTAATGATATTGTATAATATCCCTTATCGCTAAATAGGTGAGTTAATATTGGATTACTATAATATATATCTTCGATATTTAATGTATTGTTAGTTAATTTCCATTGTTGACTAATTACCCCAGGCATATTAGTTAAATCGTAAGAAAATGTCAAATGATTTAAAAGATTTAATTCTGCCATACTATTTATAATATAGGTATCGTCAAAACTAGGGTTATAACTTATAAAGTTTATTTGTCCTTTAATTCCTACAATATCTAATGGATCTAATGGTTCTTCATTTTCTTCTATGTTACTCATCCAAACAGATTTAAAATCGTATGTTCTTGTAGGTTCTTTACCAACTGCTAGTATGTATAATAATTGATCTTCAGTATTCGGGAAAGGTGTTGAATCTCCATCGACATCGAAGGGTAAGTTATCTTTTAATATTGGATTATAATTGAATTTAGAAAGTATTGGATGTTCGTTAGAATCTAAACTACTAAGTTCATCTACAATTAACTGCCATTGAGATGTCGCGTATGATGTCGGTGGAATTATATTTACTATTTCATAACTATCCCTTAATATTGCACCAGTTACTGAATCTTCTTGTGTAATATTAATCCATTGATTACCAGGTAATGCCCATATTTGAAATGATGAATTAATATCTGATCCTACTCTTGTCATATCCCAAGTTACATTAGGACCGTCTGCCCATACATGTTTCTTAAGAGAAGCCCATTGGTATGGACCTGCCGTTTCATTAAATCCACTTGAACTACTAGAATCTAAAAATCTTCTAACAGTCGACGCTGGTATACCATATTCATCTTCATCGTAAATATAATTAGCTCGATCCATCGATAAATAATAAGTTCCTATTACATCCTGTACGGGTAGCATATTCTCTCTTGACCAACCCCAACTAGAACCAGCTGAATCCCATGAATGTTTATATCCTTTCCAATCTAATTTCTTTGTTGCTAACTGAGTTAATCCATAAACTTCAACGTTCTTGTTTTTAACTTCAACCGCGTCTTTTAATATTTTAGTACTCTTTACGTTATATAAATCATATAGGTTAGCTTCAACCGTATACGATCCAACATACGGTAATGTCATCGGTAAATTAATATATTCTTCAATAGGTCCTCTGAAAGATCTTAGATAATTCTTTGGTCCTCTTAGTACCCATTCAATTTCATAAACTCCGCGATGCCACCAGTTGTTCCAAGTTAATAAATGGTCTCCTGTGTCAGTAGCATCCATGAATGAAAATTCAGCAGCATCCCATTGATCTGATATTCCGTCAATTTGTAGGGTTATTGGAGCTCCGATTGGAATTCCATCAACCGTGTTGAATGTATCTAAATTACTGTTATAATATTCTGTATAAAAATCTGTAATAGATTCTGATATATTTAATTTATCTGCAGAAGGAATTGTATTAAAATCTTGACCAAATCCTGTAAGTCTATAATCGACTTTACGTAAATCTTCAATAAATATGTTTCTTCCTTCTGGCTTTACAACTGGGTTAAATTCTATTCCAGCTGTTTGTGTTTTTATAGATTGCTGATTATTCCATACGTTTTGATTAAATTGAGAAAAGTAATCACCTTCACCTGTTATATCTACTATCTTAGCTTGTAGTGGTAAGTAATCTTTTTGTAATTTCTTTTTTAATCCGTATAGTTTAATTAAAACCTCATCTGGAGAATAGTCAATAGTCTCTTTAACTGTTGGAATATCCCATTCATCCTGAAGACCTGTTGGTGTATTTAATCGATACACTAAACTAAACCTTGAAGTTTTCTTTTGATTTGAGTTTGGTAACTCTCCTCCTTTATTTTTGTCAGCTAAAAAACCAACGACATCTTGATTTGGAACAGCAACTGCTTTTAGTTTTCCAAAGTTTTCAGATTGTTCGTTAACATTTAACCAATATTCTTTTAGTGTGATTTTATCGTATCCAAAGAAATCAATTGCATTTAATAGAGCTTTATAAGTTCCAATAAATGGTTTGATTTGAGAAGCTTGTAAAAGCAACTCTTTACGTTTTTGGTTTAATATAATAAAATCAGGAGATTGTTCTTGTATGTTAGAGTCTTTAAATATAAAATAATCTAAGTCATCTAAGTTCATTCCCATGTTAGAAAGTAAAGTTCTTAATCTTTCATCCTCTCCTTCAACTTCACCGTATACTTTAATTTGTGCGATCTCTCTAGTTTCAACTCCATTAATCAATTCCGTTACGCTTAAAGTCCTAATATGAAAACCTTCAGTGTCAGAATTTAATGCAACCTGTGCAGTGATTGGAGTAGCTTTTAAATTATCTGTAACTACTTTAACACCGTTAGATGTTGATACTGAAGTAGTTGCTGGAAGTAGTTGACCTACCTGTGAATTATCTATCTGTATATATAATTCTCTAGCATCTTGTTTAGCGCTATATAAAAATACATCCTCACTTGTGTTATAATCATCTTTAAATTTAAATTTAAAAGAGACTGCACCAACGGACTCTGCAATTGGATTCACGTGTAATTTTTCACCAAGAGATCCTACAACCTCTTCTAAAACATGTAGAGTTAGTGTTTCATATAGTCCAGTTGAAACTAATGGCAAATATGAAACCCCTTTCCATATATTTAATTCATTGTCATAAATTAAATTTAGGTCATTAGATTCACTATCGAAAAATCTTAAATTTTGATAAATCTGCGCCATTATCTAAAGTTTTTATAATCTTTTTTAGTTGTAAACGATTTAAATCCTTTTAAGTATGTTACCGAACCAACAAGGTCAGCTAATACTTTCTGGATTAAAACTACAAAATCATTCATTCTATTATTTCTAACAATATAAGGAGATATAGATTTCCTTAGCATGTTATCTTCATATGCGTTACCCTTGTTCTTACGATTATCCATAACACTCTCTCGAATGGTGTAGTTCCTCTTCTGCCTGCTCTTAAATAGATTCTGTATTAATGATGCCATTATAGTGCTCTTCTATTTTTAGCTTGTATTTTAGAGAATATTGTATGGGGTACCGCAGGTTCATCGAAATAAATAGATAACGCAGCTTGTTCTCCAAGTTTAGCATCATCAGGTATTACAACACCATCGCGATCTAACCAACCTCCTCTGAATAAGGCAACTTCTTCTTTTGCTAATAATATATCACCGAAAGAATCTAAATTAATTACATCCTCTGGCAATGCAGCGTTAGGTTCAAAACTTATTTTTCTTTCAGTAACTGTTCTTTTAAAGAAAACATATTTTTGTTTTCCATTACCAATATCTTCTAGTATTGGGGTAGAAGGAGTAACTGTAACTTTGTTTAGGATGTAATATCCTAATCTCCTTGCATCTTCCTCTACTTTAGATATAAATCTTACATTTACTGAATCAATCCCCTCAACACTCTCTAAAAGGGCGATGATGTCTGATTTTGGTAAACGATCTCTTCTTGTTATATTGATTAAATAATCCGATATTCTAGAACGTATTTCAGAATAAAGTGCAGGCTTGTTATATCCTTCAAAATATCTAACTTTAACATCCATGCTAAAATATTGAACATCAGGTTCTACGATCTTAACTTCGGTCGTAACCATTTGTTGTCCGCTGTTTTCAAGTAACTCTAGGAATCCATTCTTTTCGTCGCTTGAGAAAAAGAACTCGTCTAATGCTAAACTGAAATAATCTTTATTTTTGCTTAATTTTTTAGCAGTATCAGGTAACATAAATAAGTATATTACATTGTCATCATCAATATAACCATCATCTGTCGTGTTATATGCATCTAAGTAAGAAAACATTCCATATCTTGAAAGGAAATGTTCAAATGATTCTGGATTTGCCAACACGAACGAATGCGATTGCAGTGGCGCGATTAATTTAGTTAATTCTACCGATTCAGGATCTGCTCCCATTTTAGGTGCAGCTGTAAAAGAAGACTCTAACAATTCGTTTAAATCATATGTTTCTCCTAATGAATCAAATCCTTCAGTTACGAATTTAAAAGTAAGATCTTTAGATCCTGATAAATTACCCTTTGTTCCGTCTGTGTTTAAATATTCTACTTCAATAGAAGATCCTGCTACTGGTATTTTACCAAAAGAACCATTTCCAAAATAAATATCTAATCCTCCATTAATTCCGGTTTTAACAAGATATCCTTGAGTCCCAACCTTCATATCATATAAAGAATCATATTTAGACCATAGTGTGCTATTAACACTTACCCTAACCGAATGATGATCTGTTATTTTCTTAGTAACTATATTATAAGACTGTAGTTTTTCACCTGTTCCTGTTACGGTCTGCGTTTCAGTCTTTCCTTGTACTACTGGGATACGAATATATGCAGCATTACTTTTTTCAATTCTAAATTGATCGTTGTTTGTTTTTAAAATATACTCTAAACCATTTGCTGTACATTTTATGATAGCATTTTGCGGTATATTAAGAGCGTCTCCTGCAATATCAGTAGATGCTGAAGTGTTTAACCTAATTTTAATTTCGCCGTATGAGCTTGCTCCTCTGAATGCATCGTGACCGGCTAGTCTTGCGAGTCCGTATATCGATTCAGGGTTTTGAGCAGTTAATATATTCTGTTCAACTGTTGCGTCTTCAACATAGAAGAAAATTAGTTTAGTAATTTCAGATAATACATCCAAGATCTGTGAGAATGGAGAAGCAGTCGTGAATAGTTCACTAGTCCTTCCATATAAACGAGACATATATGACCTCGTATCCGTGATCATATCGTTTGCTCTTAATCTAGTTGCATTTAAAAATTTAAATTCAGCCATTGTTTATTTTTATAATTTTATATATAGACTCCTAATTGGAATCTAGAATCTACTGTAATGTCTAAAAAGACTACGTGGTTTGATACGCCATCGACTACTTCGATGCCAACACTAACACTATATTTAGAAGCAAGCGGAATATATTCTGCTATTTGATCATCAATAATTGTTTTTAGTTGAAAATCGTTGTATCTAAATTCATAAACATAATCTTCTAAATTTGCTCCAAAATTAGGTTGCCCCAATACTTCTCCTTTTCTTGTGAAAAGCATTGTTTGTATCTGAGTTAACAACATCGACAGTTCGCTGTCTTGTTGCATTACATCAGCCTTGTAACCAGGTTCTCCTATATTTTTTACGTAAAACTCCATATGATTATATATACGTTTAAGAATGCATCATCCAATCCGTTCCTTCGTCTCCTTTTATTTCTTCAATTATTGCTTCCAATTCTCCTTCTCCTAATCCCTGTATAAGATCTGCATTTACTTGGATATTTCCAGGTAATGTAAATCCGAATATTCCTAGTTTTTGACCTAAAGAAACTTTAATCTTAGCGGCACAATATCTAAAGAATGCTTCATCTCCAAAGAGAGCACATTCTGGGATTGTTTCATATATTTCTAATATAATATCTCTCTTAGGAGTTTCTCCTGTAAATTTAAGTTCGTGTGTTAATTGGTTATAATTAAAACTAATTGGGTTATCTATGATTTGCCTAGCAAGATCATAAAAACTTTCGTTAATTACATATGATTGTAGGTTTTCTGCAGCAGCTGCTGTGTTTGCACCGCCATATGTTCCTTGCATCATCATTCTTTCCATACTGAAATCTCCTTTTTGAAAATCAATATCACTTGAACCTCCCCATCTTGAACCTGTTTCTGAACACCCATACACAGAGTATACTTCGTTTCCACCTGTTGATGGGTCCATTCCTGGTAATGTAAAAGATCTTGTTGCTTTAAATTTATCAGAATCAAATAGAGCGTGAGGTAAAACCACAAAACTTTCTTTGACAGAGTATTCATAGTTTTTATAAAACCATTTCTTAGCTCTTTTAACTATGTTTTGAACTTCCTTTTTTGGTAAATTCATTGGAATCATACACGATCCTGTTATGTCATCAGCAAGCTCCAACACAAATGTATTAAAACAATCTGCTCCTGGTTGTATATCATCTAGCCATGATTCTTGACCTACAAAAATATTACTCATTTTTTATTATTTATTTTTAAACTTCGTTGTATAGGATCTTTTCAGTTCCTTTAAACTTTGCTAATTTTTTATCGTATCTTCCTTCTCTAAATATACCGTCTTCCATGGAACCTTTTAAGATACCATCACCATATATATAACCATCTTTTATTTTAACACTTTGGTGAATATAGCAGCTTTTTAACTTTGAAGAAATAATTTCACAGTTATCATAAAAATTACAATCATAAATATCAGATCCTGTTACAGTACATTTAAACAAATCACAATAAAATAGTTCGCCACGAATATCGCATTCAATAAAATCATATCTTTCAAGTTCAACACAATATTGTAATTCACCTTTATTTACCTGTATTTTACCGGTATCTGAGTCATAATTAATATGTCCTTTGATTAGTGATCCATGTGTAAAAAGTCTTATTACTCTTTCTTTAATATTTTGCCAATGTAAATCTAAAATTTGTGGATCTTTTCTTAAATCAACAGTAAACTCTACGTTTTTCCAGTTTTTTTCAATATGTCTCCAATTTGATCTGGCATCGAGTATTCTTTTATTCTCAGCCAATATCCTCTTTAACTCTATTGCATTAAGTTGTGTGAAATGATTATCTTCAGTCGAATTCCAAAGTTGTAATAGGAATTGATCTAACATGTATAAGATCGATGTTGTTTTCTTTTCCCAATCCTTTCCTCCAACATATCTAAATTCTAAATAGTTCTTATGTCTTTTGTCGAAATTGATTCCATAGTATTTAGAATCAGGGTAGATAAAGTTTTGTGAGTGTATGTGTTCTCCGTTAAAGAAACTCATACCAGTCTTAGGTAATACGAATTTTATAGATTTAGCATAAGCTGAATCCTTTCTGGTTGGAAAGAACTTAAATACTTGATCTTCTTTAAAATCAAGTATAAATTTAAGAACATTCATTTTAGAAACCCTATTCTTATCCTTAATTTTATTTTTATCAAAAGATATGTTTAAGTGAATTGATGATCTATCCGTAGTATATCCGTTTTCTTCAATCCATTTACATACATTAATGATCATTAATCTAGCACTGTAATATGGTATTGCACCTGTTACGAGCTCCATTAGCTTTGCACCACCGCTCATATCTGGTTCTAGTTTAAAATGATCAGCGGTCGGCTCAAATTCACTATGTGCTTTGTCTTCTATTTGAATCTTCTTATTTAAAAGAATTCCAATCTTTTTCGCTGTTTCTTCGATAGGGAGATTTGAATAAAATTCAAACTCGACCCCTACCAATGCGTTTTTTAGTATTTCTGAATCATTAAATGTGTTCATCCTCGAATATATGTTAAACTTAAGTTAGTTTATATATTCAAGATATATTATGATAATATTGAAACTATCTTTCTAAAATTACAAAATCACCAAAAGCATCATCAAAAACCCTGATTAAATTCTCGTAATCTCCACTTTGCATTTGCTTAAGTAGATGTTCATATGGTTTATCTAAGTCTTGTGAAAACTTTTTAGCATACGCAAGTAATGCAAATGCATTGCCATCTGGCCCCGTTAAATCTATAACAATTGGTAATTCTTGATGCTTATGTAGTTTCTTTCTAATCATTTTCAAGCATGTTAGAGGTTTCAATAAAATCAGAAATCTCCTTTTTTGTTATATTATTTATCAATGGGAATAATTCATTAATATCGTCTCTGCCTACCCATCCAATAACATCATCATCGATTCCCGGCTTTACTAGTTTAGTAAAAAAAGGTATATTATCTTCATGTAATATTGCAATCTCAAAAGAAGAATGTTCTTTTTCAGAATTTAAATCTTCTCTTGGCATACAGTACGCTGTTTTACCAGCAGCAACACTCAATATTAATCCGTTATCGAAGTGATGGGTTGCGTTTATTCCTCCCCATCCTAATTTTTTAAATTTTAATTCTTTAAATTTCATGTTTTAATTTTTTAAAGTTCAAAGTTTTCTTGAAGTTCTTTGATTAACTTTTTAATCTCTTTTTTATTAAGAGTAATGTGTGTAAAGAAATCTCCTTGATCTCTCATTGTAAATTGTACTTTCATACCTTCTTTACCACCACTGAATCTTGTTAGTGACATTTCAGTGTTTTCCATTTCATTTGTCTTTTGACTGTGAAATTGACCTTTAAGTGATTTAAGTTCTGTTGACATATCTGTTAGTTTTTAATTATAGTTAAATATAACACTTTTTATTGAAACAAAAAAACTTTTGTGCATTTATTTTGTAATTTATAATGATTATAAATAAGAAAGGCCCAAACATAAAATGAATGGGCCTTTAGTTTATAAAAATAAAGTAGTCTTAGATTTTCAAGAAAATCTTTCTAGAGTCTGCGTCGATTCTAGTAACCTGTACTGTAATATTATCTCCAGGTTTGATAGTTTCTAAATCTATAACATCTTCGATTTCTGAAATATGTAATAGCCCAGCAACTCCTTTTTCAATGTCTACAAAGATACCATAGTCTTTTACTGCTCGAACTGTTCCAACAATTTCACTTGGTGTTTTGATTCTATCAGTAATACCATCCCATAAGTCAACGACTGGTTTTGCATCTAATTGTGTTAGGATAATCTTTTCGTTTGATACAACTTCTTTAATCTTAAATGCAATATCATCTCCGGGTTTAATTTCCCTAGCTCTATGTGCTTTTAATAATTCAGGAGTTAGATCATTAACGTGAATCATTCCAGTTAAACATTCATCAAACTCTACAAATACTCCGTATTTCGCAGAACCTGTAACTTTACCAGTAAGATCTTGTGTTAGATTTTCCTTTAGTGCTTCAATTTTAGAAGGAATCATTGCTTTTAAGTATTCTCTGTGAGATACTACAATAGTTCCTCTTTTTTCTGAGAAGCTTACAGGAACAACATACATATCGCTTCCTACAATAGATTCAAAGTCTGCTAATTTGTTAATTCCAGCTAAAGAACCTGGCATAAAACATTCAACCCCCTGTACTGTTACAATATAACCTCCACCTGGTATCATTTGAGAAACTGTACCCATATATCCGGTTGCACCGTCTTTAATGGATTCCATTATTTCTTTAACAACTGCTGATTTAATACCTGCACTGATAGATCCTAATACAAATCCTCGGCCTTCTCCCATTTGAAGAACTTGAATCTTAACCTCGGCGTCTGGGACAAATAATCCTCTAACGCTAACTTCTTCTTTTAAGACGTTAACATATACATTTTCACGATACCCGATGTCGACTGCAACCCACTCTTTGTTTATACTAAAAATAGTACCTGAGTAGATTTCACCAACCCCAATCTTCATCTGAGCTGGTCTAGCCTCTTCATGACCGTTAAAAAGATCTAAAAGATCCTGAGCATACGGCTCATGAGAATATACACTGTATTTACCTGTGTTTTTAAGTCCTTTGTTTATCTTTCTAGATCTTGAAGGACATGACGCTTGGTGAGCATCCCAATCGAATTCTTCGATTGGAACATTAGCATTTTCTAAGTATGCTAATTTGTCATTTTTTTTTGTTGTTTGAGCGACTGGTTCTTCTTTAGTTAGTCGTACTCTTTTTGTTTTAACGTCTGTGGACATTCTTTTTTTAATTTAAATTGTTAATAATAGTGAATAAATAATTTTATAGGTTATATATACTTTTTTTAAAATGAGAGCGGCATGAATCCTACCATAGGGATTGGACCACCTGGTGTTGCTATTCCACCTAAATATAAAAACTTTAATTTTAATAAGTGCTTTGCACATGCTCCTGCAAATGCTGTTGCAACTAAAGTGGCAGCAACCGGAGTTGCTGGAGGAACTTCAAAAAACTTACCATTGTTCCATGCTCTTCTTAAATCGTTTGCAAGTGATGTCTTACTACCATATGATATTGGTGCAAACACGCCAAGTAATGGAGGAGTTATATTACATGGTGGTATTGGAGGCCCACTTGTAAACGGCTGAACTGCTGCTGATTGCCAGTATTTAATAATAGCACCTGCCATTATCTCATACGGATCCTCGCCGTCTTCCTCTTGATCCTGTGAGTTTACCTCTTCCATGTAGTTGGCCCACTTTCTTTGAGTTTCCCACCATCTTTCTTGCTCTTTTTTATAGAGTGAATCCTTTTCACGTCTTCGCCATATTCGACCTATGTTGTTAGTGTACATTAAAATCTTTCCATCAATGCTCGGAACGTATGTGAAGGCTTTAATTAAACCTTGTTTTATTTCTGCTGGTATTTCTTCTGGCCTTTGCTTATGCTCTTCTTGAAAGACATATTGATTAATCTGATAATCCGAAGTAGACAGGGGAGGTACGATAAGTTTACTTGTTAAAGAATATTTATTACCTCCATCTTTTATTACTTTATTTCTTTCTTCTTTTTCGGCACTTCTCCATTCTTTTTCTAAAAATTTTATTTTATCGTATATCTTTCTAGAAAGAGCCCGGTAGTTATACGGTATCTCTGTTCCATACCTTAGAAGCTCTACCCATAGCTTATATCCTTTTGAATTATCATTCCTTTTTAGAATTCTATTAACTAGAACATTTATTCTTTCTTCTTCTGTAAGATCTGGTATAGTATTTCTAACAGGCTTAGTAATATTTTCTGGATATCCTGCAGCGTATCCTTGTAACTTTTCATCAATACCACTTAGCTTCTCTAATACTCCACCATCGCTTATAGTAATTGATTTAGTCTTATTTATTATTTTAATTAAAGATTTACCGGACATATCTAGTATTTCTTTAAATGTATATGTATATTTACCAGGAACTGCAGGTATGTTTATTACGGTAAAGGCAGTATTATTGCCAGCTCCGCTTCCGGAACCGCTACCAGAGCCCGATGATGTCGAGCCAGAACCTACTGAACCTACTGTTAGCAAAGGCTGTTCAATTTCGTTTATTGTATATCTTATTTTAAAAGACTGTTCTGGATTAAATTTTTTAATTATAAATCGAACAACGTAATTATGAGATGGTGCGTTTATATCTGAACTTGCTTTAGTAACTACACTAAAATCTATATCTCCGTCATTCGTGGTGTCATTTGGATCCTCCTCTGGATATGGAACCGGGCATGTTGATTCATATAGGGGATAGTAATTGAACTTCTGAAGAGTGTCTGTGTTCTCTGAGGTCCATTTTTCTATCTCACACTGTGCGTCAAATGTTAAATCGGCTTCTGGGAGTATTTCAGTAATAGACTGATACTGCGATAAAGTTTTTCTATCCTCAAGAGAGGTTTCATAATCTTCAAAAAGCTTTTTAAATGCCTTGTCAAAGCCTTCCGTCAACACAGTCTTTACGCCAGCATTACTATGTGTATTTCCGAATGGGGTTTGTGCTGTTGATACTGCGGCAACATATTCATCTGCTAGAAACGAGGCAAAGTCGCCAATGCCCGGAGTATGTGGAGGTACCTGAGGTAATCCCATACTCTCTGCACTTCTTGCTATTAGTTTTGCAGATACGTTATTAATAAATAAAGGCCATTTTGCCGGCATGATTGTATCGTTTTATAGACTATATATCCTATTTACCAGTCTGTTGATAATCTATGTGAGTACTTTTAAGTTCTGCAACAGTTGACGGTGTCGGTGCTGCTGGGAAACCAGAGGGCCCAACCCCTGTTGGGTGAAAGTGGTAATTGTAATCATCTAGTAATTTGTTTAACCATTTCTCTAAAGAAACTCCTCGAACTGCAGGTTCACTAATGTCCTCCGTCACGTCACTACCGTCTACTGCTTCACCAGTGTTACTTAAAAATATATCACCAGAATCTAGAAATAGCTTTTGATCGGTAGATATCTTAATAATACCTTCTTCGTCGATTTGTATAAGCGGTCTTTCCTTTGGCCCAGATCCTCTTGAGATTACTAAACCGTCTTTAGTTGATGAATATATTCTTATGTTTCGTTCGGCATCATATACTAAACTAACAACATCATGCGCATTATCAGGATCTTGTTCTAAAACTTCTGATTTAAGATCCTTATTTTGGTTAATTTGAAACCAGTATTCAGGATGGTATATGTTACCATTGTCAAATCTCACTGCAACAATATCTCCAACTCTTGGAATTGAATGTGCTCCTGCATTATCTCTATTCATTGGGGTTGCCCATGGAATTGATTCATTTTCTAATAAATCAAACTTACCATAAACTTTAACTCGACATCTTCCTAAAAGAGAAGGATCTACATTATCAACCACCTCACCTAACCAGTGAGTTTCCCTAATATTATCTTTTTCTAGTTCCTTGTCTCTTGCCATTATTCATGTATATTACCTAGAGATTTTGCAGCCGCTGAGTTTAGCGCATCTCCAATAGTCTGTCCTTGGTCTACTAAACCATGTACGTTATCTGCAATAACGCTTTGTATATTATTTGCATTTGCAGCAGGACTTGCTATGTTATCAACTCCTTTTACAAAATCTTTATATAGATTATTAACAGCCACATTAACTCGACCTACTGTCGCATCCTTAGCCTGTTGTTTTAATTCATTAACTTTTTCGATAGCTGTGTTTTTTAAATCTCCAACCGCTCGATCAGCAAACGCCGTTGCTTTTTGAACAGCTTGATCTTTTAGCCAATCTCCTACGCTATTAAGTTCTTTATTCTCTGAGTCAGGTGCTGGTGATAAATCATCCGTGTTGTAAACAGATTCTACAATACCATTTAATACCCTAGCTTCCATATCATATAATGCTTCATAGCTTATTGATATTTCTCCTGTTGCTACCTCTGGCGTGGCTTTTTGTAAATTTGCAAATAATGTTGTTCCGGATTTTAAATCAAATTCACAAAACTTAAGAGCAAACATAAAATAAGGTTTTCCACTTGTTCCTGAAATTCCAGCATTTGCATTATCTATACCTATTTTCGGTTTAAAATTATCCGGAAATCCTCCTAGATCAACTCCACTTAAAGTAGGTTTAGACATGTTTTTAATAGCCCTAACTTCAGTAACATAGATATACATTCTGAATTTTCTTAAATTGGTTGGTAAAACCCATGTCCATTTTCTTTCATCGAAAACCGCTTTTCTATATAAGTGCATTAAACCAGATATTGTCAGGTTAATAGACTCTAAAGTTCCTATAGTTATTACAGCATCATCCCCTCCAAAATAAGGATTTAACGGATCATACTGTTGTATTTTTTCTAAACCAGATAAACTTTGCCAAAACCAAGGCATTTCATTATTAATAAGTTTTAAAGCTTTTTTAAAGTTCTGAAGTGCTTCTAATTTTTCTTTATAATATTCAGACGTTTCTCCTTCAGATGATAGTCTCTTTAAATAATCCTCAGCAGGGTCTGCTAACAGAGGCGAATTGGCAGCATCTGCAAAATCAAACAGCATAAGAAACGACATGTAAGTTGGATCTTGGTACGGTTGACTTGCTCTTTTACCTTTTCTAAAATCTGATATTTTCTTGAAATCTGACATATAGTATATATTCTTATTAGTTTGTAGCTATTAACCTTGTAAATTATTTAATCTACTTGGCCATTCTCTTCTTAAAAGAGTTAAGTGCTGTCTGATAGCCCCTCCCTTGTATGTATATCTAATAGATCCTATAATATAAAATCCGCTTAAGAATTCATCTACTGCTTGTGCAGATCCGTTGGTTGGTAAATCAGGATCTGATTCTGGCTGTGCTTCAAAACCAAGTTCTTCTTTTGTGCTTTTTACCTGTGAATCAACTAAAACCTGTGAATCTGTTTCGTGAAAAATTACAATCGGTATTTTTTGATATCTGTATAGTGCAGGATTCCATGTTGATAACTCAATTTCAAGAGTCATTTTATCTAGTTCCTGTAGGTTTTGTTGATTGTGTATTCCTGCAAAGTTGTAGTTTAAGTGTGTATTGGAAGTCTCAGGGTCACTGTTTCTTCTACCTACATATTTATACTTTATTTCTTGTTTGTATCTCTCCTCATCCCTACGTCCTTTCATGGGCTCGGCAATGTCCTTCATTTCATTTGAACTTAGTGGTTCAATATCGAAGTTTACTAATCCTTCATCAGAGTCGTTTTCAAAGTATTGCAATACTCTTTTATAGCCATTTCTTTTTGCAATAGTTCCTGCATTGTTTTTAAGAGAATACTTATCAATATGTAGATTAGATCCTTCAAGTTCTGACTTTGTGCTAAGTATTAAAGTGCTTGCCATCTCATTCGTTGTATTGCTGGCGTCCGCTCCTTTGGTATCGTTCATATCGTCGTTCATCGCTGCAACAGCATCTTCAAAATCATCCTCTGCATTTATCATTATATTTAAGTCAACATATGTTAAATAATAAAAAGGATCGATACAGTATGTTTGAAAAGAATCATCATTAACGTATGAGTGTTTTACTAAATTTGTAATAGTATCTATAATAGGCTCGTATGTTGTTACACAATTCATTTCATCGTCTGTTGTGTCAATGTTAGAAGCTAATCCTATTTTTAAATCAGTAGCTATTTTCTCTAAGTGATCTATTGTTGTTCCTTTGCCATACGATTTACACTGCTCCGCATTCAATCCTGGAATTTTCATCTCACCAGTAAATGAATACTTAGCTCCACCTGACCCCCTAGATATTACACTAACAGGAGGAGATTCTACGTTTGTAATATCAAAATCTATTCTAATATCTTTATAATCGTCTTTTGGTCTAGCCGATAATCTTACTGTTATTACATCACCATCTCTTGGAAAGGAATCTACATTAAATCTAGCGTCATTATCAACTACTGTAAGTTCTATTGTTGGAACAAATTCTTCTAATGAAATTTCAAAAGTTTTTATATCTGCTCGATTGAATTGATATCCGTTAATAATTATTAGTGGAAATTCAACCCCAAGATCTCTAGTTACGTTAGCGTCACCTGGATTGTCGCCCTCTTGCTCTCCAAATGAGTCAAAATTATGTTCATCCAGTTTTATTGTTGGTTCTAACCTTGTTAAAATTTTACCTTCTAATGCCATTCTATAATATTATAGTGTCTCCGTTAATATCGATATTCTTATCTCCGTCTTTTAGTATATTTGGAGGAACTATTTGTTTTGATCCATTTTGTTTTTGAGCAGCTTTTTTCTTTAGATACTCTGCTCTCTTAGCGTCCTTAACTGTTAATCTCTTAGAGTCAACAAACTGATCTCTTATTGATTTATCTTTTTGACTTCCTATTCCTTTAATTGTTTTCCAAGCCTTTAATATTGCGTCTTTATCTGGTATATTTAAAACATCACCTTCATTTATTGAAAAAGGATTAGATATATTATTAAATTTTAAAATAAGATCAGAGTAATCTGCAAGCCCGTAATACTTGATTGATATCATATCAATTCGACATGTCTCATCTGCTGAAACTTCATGGACTGCCCTGATTTCAGCATTTTTAGGAAACAATATAGTTGGTTCGGTTATTCTTAACTTACCATCCTTTATTTTTTTATTATTTATAGATTTTAAGTTCATATTATCCGTTTGAATGTTTTCTTAATTCTTTGTCCTTTGGTGATTTTTGAGTTTTACCATACGCATTGACATCAACCGTTGCGTTAATATCTATTTCATCTGCAGGTTGTATATAGAATCTACCCCTACCTGTGTTAAACATACTTTCAATTTCTGCCTTATCTCTTGGTCTTGCTGGTTTTAATGTGATTTCAACAACCATTCTCTCTGGAAAATCTTGTAATCCCATAGGTCCTTCAAAATTAATTGAAGTATCTGTACATGCTAGATTACCAATAACCACGATTGGGTTTAGTGGGTTACCGATTGTAACATGCCACTGTCCGGTAGGATCACCAGATAATAAAGCAGCAACTGCTTGACCACCTTGTGGAGAGTTAAACATCTTCATCATACTACCCGACAGTAAATTGTTAAGAGTATCACCAACCCCTTTCATTCCAAAATCTTTTATAGATTTCGTTATATCACCCATAGAAGATCCAGTATTGTTACCTGTAAAATCTGAAACTACAGATTTCATAAACCCTCCGTAATCTCCATTTTTTAATAAATCAACATTACCTAATGGCCTTGCAACAGATCCATCTCCAATATATCTAACGTCTCCACCCCAGAAAGGTGCGTTATTATATGTTAAAGCTAGCATGTTAGCCAATTGATCTAACATTAATATTTTTGGATTTGCTCCTCCTAAATCTCTAAGTTCGTATTCAAATTTTAGTTTAAATTCCTGATCAAACTTTAAACCCTGTTCCCTAACTAATGTTTTCTTAATAACATTAAGCGGACCAAATACGTGATTTGGATATGTATTACTAAATGAATCATAACCGGCACCACCATTATCTAATCTTTCCTGCTGTGCCTGTGTTCTACCTGATGCAGCGTTACTTGCAGCTTTAAGTACTTTATTATTGTTAATTATACCACCAACTTTACCTGAACTTGCATTATTCTGCGACTGTACCGTTTGAACCTCTGCCTCTGCTTCTTTCCAATTAAAACCATGCGAAAATTTCATGATTTCCGCCATAGTATTTCCAGTTGCTTCACTTAACCATGTAACTGCTCTTGCAATATCAGGCTCTTGTGAGTTTGCTCCTGTTAATCCTAAAGGACTAATGATATCATCAGGCGCAGGGCCTGTAAATCTTCGTAGAGTTATCATCATGTTGTTTGGAATTCTACCAAAGTATTTCGCCATAGCAAAATCTGAATATTGATATTTATATCCGTTACTACCACCAGCATCTGTCATTTCGATAATTCTAGATGCAGTCGGGTTAATTAAAGTTCTTGGATCTATTTTGTTAAAAAACTTACTTTTATTTGAATCACCCTTACCTCCTTCTCCGAACAACGGAGTACCTCTAAAATTAATTAATGAGTATTTATTGAAAAGAGAATATGGTCTTTTACCTAAAGTTATATTGGCGTTACCTTCTCCATCTTTATGTTTATACGAATCTACGTCTTGATTGTAAAAAACATCAACATTTCTAGTAGCTCTAGTTTCTTGTGTAATTGCATTAACACTTGCTGCGATGTTTAAACTGGAATCTTCTTCAATAGAAGATTTTAAAGAGTTTTCATTATTCTTAATTCTTAATTGAGCGTTAACCCCATCAGGGTTTTCAATATCGAATAAGTCGTTAAGTTTATCTTTGAGTGTACTAACCCCTAGTTCGCTCACTTGCGTGATTGCGTCACTTGAGTTATTTATACCTCCACTAATGTCTAAGCTCATATATATTATTACTATTGTTTTTATACGTAGTAAGTATATATATTAAGATTAATCTACTACCCTTTTAAGTTATCGTACTCTGGGCCCATTGGTCGAAATAATAATTTGTTGAAGTATTCTGGATCTGTAGGCGCGCGATCCCCTAGAAACTTTTTAAGATGTGCCTCGAAGACTCCTTTAGATTCATAATAATATTTACCCTTAGAATAAGAAACCCTTGAGGACTTTTCATATAGCTCCCTGATCTCTTTTTCAATTAAAAAATCTTGAATATTAAGATAAAGCTTCTGTACTTGGTTAAATGTTTTAGTGCACATCACGGAATCTATAGTAATCATATAGGTTTCTGAATTAGCGTCTAAATGTTTTTGAAGTTCTTTTTTATTTTTAATATTAGATCTATTAAATCCAAAGACAGTAGTTCCTCCATTAAAATTCTTTTCAAATTTCATTCCAAAGAAATATCTTTTAAGAAAATTAATATCATCGTAGAACTTAACTATTCTAACATGATACTTCGGCATTGTTTCGTCGAATTTTACATCATATATTAATACTCTAACCGGGAAAACAATATTTGAATATCTAGAGTTTGAAATAAGAGCATGGACGTGTTCACCTTTATTAAATAAGCGATGCCTAATCATTGTCTACAAATTTAACGAAGTCGAATTGATTTAATATATTTTTGCTGGGTACTTTATCCATGTTTAATGAATTAAGAATAAATTCTATTTTCATGTCAGTGTAACTAGCGACCATCTTTTTAAAATTAGATATAACAATAGGATCGAGATCTCTAAATGTATATACTATTGTTGTGGTTTTTTTCTTTTCAGAATTTATCGTAGTTCTAAATGAATTCATAATATTTAAACCTATCACGGAATCACTAGGTTCGTTACTATATGGATCTGCTTTAATTAACTTGTTTTTAATAATAGAAAAGTCGATGACCGTCAAATTCGGATCTTCAATAGCCCTTACGAACTTGTTAAAATCTCTTTTCGACTTACACCAAACACATTCTATCTTTATGTTATCCATTATTAGTTTGTTCAAGGTTCGATATACTCGCCTTGAGATTCTTTATTTTAAAGGAGATTTCCTTTTCAGTTGGTTTGTAATTACTTCCCCAATCGCTGTTGATTTGTATTTGACTTTTAGAATTTGAATTACCAAACTCTAATCCCAAATCAATACAGAGTTCTTCGATGAATTTTATTTTATTTAAAATAGAATCAAATTCATATACTGTAGTTGATTCGTACTCTTCACCTCCACCGTTTATATTGTCGTCGTAAACTGATTTTATTACGCCATTATCTGCTAGCGTTATTTTAATTTCCTGCATTTTTTCTACTAGCTAAAGATTGTTGAGCTTCTTTTCTTAATAAGTTTGCCTGTTTTTTGTCGGCTCTGTAAGTTTCTCTATCTTTAACAGCAGTAAGTGTCCATGCTTCTTCTAGTTTTACGATTTCTTCTGCGTTATATCCAGAAGTAGACCATGTTTCTTTTAATTTATTTAGACTTACTATCAACTGCTCTTCAATAGAATCTAATCTTCTTTTTTCATTAGCTGTTTCCATTGATCGACCGTCTTCTGCCATTTTATTGTGCCATGCAATTCCTTGCTCTGAGAATCTTCCAAACATATTTTTTACTTTTAAAAAACCTGCTTTCTTAAACTCTCCTCTTCTTTGTCTTCTTGATGATGTTGCCATTAGTTTCTCGTGTTATGTTGTTAAATATTATTTATCTAAATTATATTAGCTATAGTATTCTGATAAGAAATCAGTAACATTAGCCTTAATGTATTCTTGTAATTTGCTTATCTCTATTTGCGACATAGCTACTTCTGAAATTTCCTGATTAAGATCTTCTGTTTCCATACCCTCGCCTAACATTGAATAGAGTTGTGGTGTTGGAATATTAAGATTGATTTGAATAGGAACGTTCACCACGTTTTTCTTGCTCATCTTTAATATCATTTTTCCGAGTACTGAAGGTTCTACTTCAATCGGATCTTTTGATACTATAGGCGGGGTCGTAATATTTGCTTTTTCTTTTTTTGATGAAAGTAGAGGGTTCGCTCCTGGAAAAGGTATTTCTCCATTAATGACCGGCTCTAGAAATTCTGATAGAACGGTCTTAAATATTCTCTGTCCGTTTGTAAAAATTACAAATTCACCATCCTCAGATTCAACATTAACTATACTCCCGAAGTTTTCTCCTTTTTTCCACTGATACTGTTTTAAATCACCTTGCACTTCTGTCATTTTAAATTATTTAATAGTTATACTAAAAAAATCTATTTTGTTTATTTTAAAGCACCTGCATGATCCTCTGCGAACTCTTCAATATAGTTTATTGATTCACTAGGGCCTATCACTGCGTCAGGGCTCGTTATGTATATTTTATAAAAGAAAGAGTCACCTAACTCGATTCTTTTTCTTTTTAAATCTTCTAATTTTGGTAGATATCTTTTATTGAATCCCATTCCACGTATTTACTTGTTTAACTTCAATTCCTGCGGTTTCTAAGAGATCAACTCCGCTCATATCTCTGTATTCTTCAGTATAATATACCATTTTAATCCCGGCTTGTATAATCAATTTAGCACATCCAAAACATGGACATGTTGTTGTGTATAGCTCAGCGCCAACGCAACTCATAGTCGATTTTGCAACTTTCATAATTGCATTTGATTCTGCGTGTAAAACTGCGGGGTTTGTTACATTACCATCTTCACATGTATTATCAAAGCCATGTGGCATACCATTATAACCGAATGAAATTACTTGATGATCTTTTACAATGACACACCCTACTTTACGTCTTTCTGCGTAACTAAGTTGAGCAAACTGATATGCGGTTTGCATGTATACTAATTCTATTGGTATTCTTGGCATATTATTATATTATAATATTTATACCAATTAGTCGGGTATTGTTTACAAAAAAAGCCCGGATTTCTCCAGGCTTTTAGTTTTATATTTAAAAAATGAATTACTCTACATGAGTAGCGTCGTCAGCTAATTCAGATTCTTTCATTTCATTAATTTTAGTAGTATATGATTCGATCATTGAATTACAAGCTGCTTCATATGCTTCAGTTGAATAATCTTCTTTCATTTCTTTAAGAGATCCAGCTGCTAATGTTGCAACTAACGCTGCGTTTTCAGCCATGTAAGATTCTACAGTGTGAGAGTCATGTGCGTCTTCTTCCCATACTTTAGCTTCGTTTTTACAAGATTCATAAACTTCTTTTAACATCGATGCTACTGCGATTGCAGCTGCAGGATTTTCGTTTACTTCTTCTTCAGATTCTTCCTCTTCTTCAACTTTAACTTCTTCAGATTCTTCAACCTTATAAGTTTTTCCGTCAAATTCAAATTCTTTATCTCCAGCTTCTTTGGCTTTTCTAACTGCGTCTCCAAAAGCATTACCTTCTTCAACTTCTTCAACTTCTTCTTCTTCAACCTTAACTTCTTTAGATTCTTCAACCTCTTCAGATTCTTCAACTTTAAAAGTTTCACCGTCAAATTCAAATTCAGTTTCACCAGCTTCTTTAGCTTTTCTAACTGCATCTCCAAAAGCATTACCTTCTTCAATTGCTTTAACTTTAACTGTAAATGTCTCTTCTGATTCTTCGATGTACTCTGCTAAGTCAGCATCGTCCCATCCATATTGAGAATCTGCTAATACTGTTTCAAGATCTTCTTTTTTCCCTGTTAGTTCAACTTCTGGAAATCCTGAAGGACCGTTTTGGTCGATAACTTCCATAGAAACTTTGTTTTTCTTAAGTAATTTTACAAGACCTTTTGATTTTGGGTCAACTGCATCCATTATAACAGAAGCTTCCTGAACTTCTAGATTGTTGATTTCTTCTTGATTGGCGGTAGCTTGCTTTTCAGCAACATACTGCTCAAACGATTTTAATTTAGCCATAATATAATTTATTTTATTGTTTTTTATTATTAATCTATATATCTATGAATTAAATGATAGTTTCTTTACCATCAATAATGTCCTGATAGTTAACTCGACCCTTAGATCTTTTAATTTGATCTTCATTTTCTTCTAAGTTTATTTTATAAATAGGTCTAATATACTCTTCATTTAAATACGTCTTGAACTCCTGTGTTAGTTGTTCTTTATAAAAATCCTCGTATACCGCAACATAAACTCTAGCCATTTTATCTGCTGCCATTCCTGAAGCTGAATTGATCTCAGCAACCCAACATTCACCAGATTTATCTACCATTAAATCAATTGACCAAAGCCCAAGCTTTAATTTTTCTCTAACAGTTTTGCAGATATCAGTTATTTTATCCATAAAATCTAATTTACTCACATCTTGATCGACGTATGTAAATTCAGTTTTTTCATCTGATTTTTTATCTTTAATTTCATTCTCAGTCGCTGATACTCTTTCATGAACTAATATTACAGTATCATTTACTAATAAAATTCTAAATTCAGTATCTAGATCTTTAGCTTCTGAATAGTTTTGAAATTCTCCTTTACTTTTTTCTAAGTCTTCATAAGAATCGAAAATCTCAATACCCATTCCGGAGTGTCCATCATCTGGTTTTGCAATTACAGGAAATTCTAAATCTTTTGTATCTTCTTTTTTATACACAGCCTTTGGTATAAAATCTGAATCTTGAAACATTTTATAAAAGTCAGTTTTATTACCAGCAATCTTCATAGCTTCTGGTACATTGTACATAACGTCCTCTGACATATTATACTTCTCTAAAAAATCTAAGCCTTCTTTTGTATTTCCACCATAATAAATAAGAGGTAGCTTTGAGTTGACTTCTAAATCCTTTCCATAATCTCCCTTTGCATAAAAAGCATTGTATAATTCTTTTAAACAAATTTCATTTACTTCGCCATATATACTGTTGTCTGTGCCGGTAAGGCCTCTTACCTTTTCTCCCGCCAATATAAAATTAACTTTTTTTAGATAATCTTTATTAGATTTTTCAAATAGAAATCTCTCGAATAGTTTGACTCTTTTCATGCTAGCTTCTTTATTTATACCTTATATATCTTAATTTTAAGATTCGTTGTTCCCGGTAGTATTCTATGAATAACCCCAGTTGGTATTTTTATATCTACACCAACTATCAGCGGAGTTGGTAATTCATTGTCATATTGAAATCTCCAGTCGGAATCTTCTAATACTTCAATAACCCTATCTTCAGGGTCGCTGTGCCATTTATATAAGTGTTCTGGATAACTTGGATCGAATGTTCTTATAATATAATCATCATACTGCTCTTCAACGAAGGGCTTGGTTTGATCATCTATGTTGGATATCAATTCCTCCATTGACATACTACCGCATTTACAAGATTTACATTTACAATCTTTATCTACCATGGCTGATCTGATTTTAAACCTAATTGTTTTCCAAAAAGAGTTGGTCCATAACATGCCCAGAATCCGGCTTTCATTGGATCCATCTTTGCGGCTTTATCACAACCGTGTCGAGCCCAAAAACTAGCAGATTTTCCAGGATCATCGTTTTTAACTGTAAGGTTTGGATCTCCCCATTCTACCTTTTTTGCTAATACGTTCCCTTCTTTGTCTTTTCTACCTCCGTCTCTATATACTATAAACTTCTTACCTCCACCTCGTTCTGGTGAATCTAATTTAACTTTAATTGTCTTTCCTCCGCGTGGAGTATAAAGAGCAGGCTTACCTACATCTAGATTTTTAGCCATCCAGCCTGAAGGTCCTTTTAGAACAATGTTGTTTTTGTCCCAGTATTCTTTAACCTCTTCAAATAGTTTAGAATAAGCATCGCTACCTAATCTAAAGAATGAATTAGTTAAATTTAAATCTTCTTCAATATGTGCCTTTAATTCTGGTGAAACCTTTTCCCAAGCTTCAAATGTTTTTATAAATTTCATATTTCTATTTTTCCATGTTATCGATTAGATCCTGTCGATCTAATTGTTTATAAACTTCCTTACGAACTTTTTCCATTTTCTCAGCGTACTTTGGATCGTCATTGCGATTAAATACAACTTGTTGAGTTAGTGAACCACTGATCTTCTTAACATCACCTTTACGAGTCTTTATTAACCATGCTGCTAAATCTTTAATACCTAAGTCTTTAAATCTACCCTCAGCTTCAGGTGCATCTGACTTGTTAAAATCGGGAGCTCCTGCTGGTTTTTTCTCTGTAATGAATTGTTCGAATAACTTTATAAATTTCACGTTAATCTTCTTTTGATTTAAATGGTAGCTTTTTATCGTGACCTCCGTCTCTAACTTCTTTAGCAACGTCTTTGTCAGCACCTCCCCAAGTTCCTTTTCCTTTTTCTAAGAATGCATTTATTCTAGCGTATCCCCATCCTTCTTGCGTCATACCTGGATGGTGTCCACCATTCCAAGCGTCCATTCCACGTCTCATTATGATTCTCAATAAGGGTACAGGTACTCCACTTTCTTTTGATTTGTTCTTGATTCCGGTTTCTACAGCCTTACCTTTAAGTGGTCCTCTATCTCCTTTAGCTTTTTCTGCTTCATTAACAGATTCTCCTAGAACTGGAGTATTATCATAACCGCATTCGTGACATATATAAGGTTCTTTTCCACCCTCATCTAATCTCCAAGACCAATCGCAGTTATTGCACGATACTGAATTTGCTGAAAATTCTTCAAATAATTTAACGTGTTTCATTTCCTTTTAATCTTTGTTTATACTTTATATATCAAGATAAAACTAAATCATTTAAATATTCTTTACGGTATTTGATTAGGGCTAGCTCTTTGGCTTTGACTTCTAGTTCGATATCAATATCCATATTGTATGTTTCTATTTTTTCGTATATGTAATCAGCATGTGCTCTTAATATAACAGATTCATCTTCGTGTAGCTTTTTTGAAGAAGAGTAGTGGCATAGTTGGCGAATACCTTTGGGCCAGGTTTTTGCACATAATTTTAACGCATCTTCCTCAGACATTGGATCTTCGTAACATCGGTGGTGGTGATAATCGAACGTGATAGGTATATTAGTCTTTTCGTAAATCTCATAAAGATCTTCTACGCCGTATTGAGCAGGCTTATCGTCATTTTCTAAAACTAATCGAGCCTGTGCGGAAGGGGATAAACGTTTAAAGTTATCAACGAACCTTTGCTTTGCAGCATCCTTGTCACCGTATGAACCACCTACGTGAATGTTCATAGAATATGTATGGTTTTGTGGTAATCCCATTGAGTCTAATATAAGTGCAGACTGATCTAATTCTCTGATAGCTGACGTAACAACTTTAGGGGTTGGGCTGGGTAAAACACAAAACTGACCAGGGTGAAAACCTACGCGTTGGCCGTATTTTTGAACAAGAGTACCTGCACCTTTGAGCAGATTAGATATTATTTGCCAATTAGGTAAATCAGTTAATTCATACTCACTCATCCAAGGAAACATAGAACTACTCATACGGTAAACATTAATACCTTGTTTGTGATTCCACTTTATAATCTCAATAAGATCTCGAACGTTTGCTTCAGCCAATTCTCCGGCGTATTTAATACCTTTAGCGGTGAATGTTCGTTTGATCATTGATCGACCGATTTTAATGTCGTGATCTTTTTGTAGTGTTAAATTAATGCAGCAATATCCGTAGTTTGCTTTTCCCATGTTTGTTATTTATATGTTATATAATAATTCTTTGATTTTGTTTATAAATCTTTCAGCGTCACATGCTTCATCCAGTGTAAACACGTCTAGATCTTGAAATAATAGGCCAGTGCATGTGTCTACACATATGATGTCACCGATAATTTCAGCCTTAACAACCTCATGAATTGTCATATCCTCTAGGTATATTATTTTAGAGGTGGCTAGAATTCTATCCATTCTTTGTTGGGTATTCATCATTTGTATGTGTGGTTTATTTAGCTACAATATAAACTATTAGCTTCAAATTCTTCTTCTTCGTTCCACGTGATAGTTTCACAAAATCCTGCAACAGCACGCCACATAGAGCTAAAGTAGCTTTCAAACATATATTTCTCAGCCTCTGCTAAGCTGATCATTTCAGCACCATCTATTGTGGTAATTGTTTCCATACTACTAGTACTTAATACATCCATTCCGTTCACATCGATAAAATACTGTAATTTTGTTCTTTTAATTAATATTAATTTCATAATTCTTGGTGTTTGATCTTTATTATTATATAGTAAATATAACACTTTTTATTGACACCTAAAAACTTTTATGAATTTATTTTCACAAAAAGTCCTATTTATAATGATTCCAAATAAGACAAAAAAAGGGACCGAAGTCCCTGATTGCTCGACTGGCAGTCAAGCTTATTTCCAAAATAATTGTATTCCTATAATGCAACATGCTAATAATAAACATATTGCCGTTTTTGTTGTAATTCCCTCGCCTAATAAATAATATGTTAGAGCGGTAAAGGTTATGATTCCACACGTAAATCCAATAAACCTACCAGGCCATATTTGACCATCATAATATTCTGCTATAAATCTAGTTGCAAGTATAAACATGTAACTAATTACAGTACCTCCAATTATCGAAATGGTTAATGGATTCTTTTTAAACCATGGCCATACGAATTGCCCGTTAGTTTGAATCCATATCATAGATTGTCCTAGCGCAAATAATAAAACGCCTGCTAATAAGCCTCTCAAAACAATTCTCCAGTTGTGGTTAACAAATGCGAGATGAAACTAGGTCTGTGATGCTCATTAGGTCCTGATTCTTTAATAGCATTTATATGTTGTTTGGTTCCATATCCTTTATTTGAATTCCAACCATACTGTATAAACTCTTCTTTTTCGCTTAATTCTTTCATAAGAGAATCTCTGCCTGTTTTAGCTAAAATTGAAGCAGCTGCAATTGAAGTATATTTGTTATCTCCACCTATGATTGTTTCAAATGGAATTCCATGATACCCGTGGAATTGATCACCGTCTACTAAAATAAAATCAAACTTATGAGCATGTTCATCAAGATTAGATAGACACTTATACATTCCTTGCATAGTTGCTCTGAGTATATTTGTATTTTCAATGTCCTCAACATTAATGTGTTCAACATGAAACGCGATAGCATTACTCAATACAATGTCAAGTGCAGTTTTCCTGTCTTTTTCATTTAGAAGTTTTGAGTCTTTAATTAATGGGTGAGTAAATCCGTGTGGCATTATACATGCTGCAACAGTGACGGGCCCTGCCAGCGCTCCGCGACCTGCTTCATCTATTCCAACCTCTATGATATTTCTATCTTCGTTGAGAAATCCTTTAAGTAATATGTGTTTAGACATTTCTATTTGGTATTTAAGTATTATACCTAAATATCTCAAATAGTTTACTTATTCATTGTCTAATTTCCATCTGTCATATCTTTCAACAACATCAATTAAGATCTTAGCTCTTACAATATCTTTTTGTGTAAATTGGTGATGACCTATTCCTTTGATACCTTTCATTAGTTCGGTAAACGGCTCAATACCTGCTGAGTTCTTTGAAATATCATACTGACTCACATCACCTGTTACGATCACTTTAGAGGTCTTTCCCATTCTGGTAACAAATAACATAAGTTGTTTAAACGTGGCGTTCTGTGCCTCATCAAGTATCATGAGTGAGTCATCATAAGTATCTCCTCTCATAAACGCTAAAGGTCTAAATTGAATAATTTCAGATTGAACCAATTGTTCGGTTAATACTGGTCCAACTATTTTAATTAAGTTAGAAATATATGATTGCATGTATGGATCTATCTTTTCTCCGATATCTCCAGGAAGAAACCCTAGTTTCTCACCAGCCTCTTGAATAGGCTTACATAAAATAATGTTTTTGATTTTGTTATCTGCAAATAATTTTAATGCAGCGTAACATGCTGTAAATGTTTTTGAAGTTCCAGCAGGTCCAGAGCAAAATGTAATTTCATTCTCTAATATGTTTTGTAAATAAGCTTTTTGAGATTGTCTTAATTGCGCTTTTATATCTGCTGGTTTAATGATGACTTTACGTCTGTTAATTCTGTTGTTTTCGTTTCCGGTTTTGTTATCAGAATTCTTCTTCATATATTATGGTGCTATGTTTAATCCCCTGCCATTGTAACAAGTTCTTTTAATTTCATTAATTTATCACACTTCTCATACTCTTCTAGTCCTTCAAAATAATCTACTAAAATATTAATAAACTCACTTCTTTGGCCAATACCATGAGGTATCTCGATTATATCGTTTCCTTCTTTGAAAACAACGAATCGGTTCACGGTCTTTGTGAAGTTTCTTGTAATGGTGTAGTAAGAAGATCTCATTAAAGAGTCTCTGTCTTCTCCTAGAATATCTTTCATTTGATTGTATTTGTTTTTATGTCTTTCAACATGTAGTATATATTTGATAGTACCTAGAGATACTACCCATACCATGAAAAAAAATATAATGATATTATATTATCAAATGTTATTCTGGATTGTTAAATTTTTGCTCGACGTATTTCGCTTTTTGTAATTTAACACGTTTTGCTGCTGAAGGTTTGGTATAATCTTTACCTTCGCGAAGGGCCTTAGTTTGGCCTGTTCTATTTACTTTATATTTAAATGACTTTAAAGCCTTTTCTATGTTTCCTTTTTCTACCTTGATTATTAGCATTTTATCTTGTCAATAATTTTTTTAATGTTAGAACATTTTTCATATTCTTCTAATCCTATAAAAAAGTTTAATATACTAGTTAGTGCATTTACTTTTTCTTTAGGATCTGTTTCGCTCTTAAGAGCTTTCTCTTCTCCATTAACAACTGCATTATAAATCATGTTCATCATTGTTTCCTTTGAATCTTCTCTAAGGATTTCAATTCTATTTGAATTATCTTTTTCGGGAGTGTCTCCTAAATCATGCATTGCTTAGTTCTTTAATTTGCTGAATGTGTTCTAATTGTTTTTCACTTAACTCAATATTAGATGTTCTTAATTTAATCATTAAGTTACCATATTGATTTTTATTATATATCGGAAATCCCATGCCCATAATTCTTAAAATCTTACCATCATATGAGTTCTTAGGTACCTTTATCTTAACGCTATTTACTTTCGTGGTAACTTCAAATTCGCCACCTAATAAAATATCATAAAAGGGTAGATTGTAATCCATCCAAATATCTCCATTAGTTACTATCATCTCAGGATCTGGCATGATATTCATTATTAATATAACATCACCATTTGGCGCCGAAGAATTAGCAGGATGTGGAAGTCCCTTTCCTTTTAATTTAAGCTTAGCTCCTTCATGAATTCCTTTCGGTATATTAACATTAAATGCAGAGTGTGTTGTATCTATTCTTTTAGTTGTTCCGTGGTAAACTTCTTCTAAAGTTAGTCTAATTCTAATTGTAACGTCTGATCCTCTTGCATTTTGGTTAAATGCGTTATCAAACATATTAGAGAAATCTCCACCGAATTGATTAAAGAAATTGTCGAATCCACCTGAACTAAAAGAATTTTTGAGATCATATTCCTTTTTCTTTTGGGAATCGCTCAATGTTTCGTATGCTTGTGAAATCTTTTTAAATTTATCTTCAGATCCTCCAATATCAGGGTGGTGGACTTTAACAAGACCTCTATATGCCTTCTTAATATCCTCCTGACTAGCAGCGGGCTCGAGCCCCAGGATCTTATAGTAATCCATTATTTGGATTCTTTAGGTGGAATCTGTCTTGTTTGTCTTGAATTCTTTGCAGCTTTATTACTTTTATTAGATTCTTTAATCTCATTCTTTTTCATATTGATTTCTCTCTTTTCAGAGTTCTGCATCAATTGAGCTATTTTCTCTAAAGCTGTTGCAATTCTAGCGATATGTATATTATCTTCCATGTATTATATATCTTATTTAAAGAATTGAATCTGTTCTTTAAGATCTGCGCACTTTTCGTACTCTTCAATCTCTTCAAAGTAAAACATAGTCTCTTCTATAATGTGCCTGATCATATCGGGATCACGAGTTTTATCCGTATCAATTCCATGTTTAACTATAGCTTCGTAGTTCGCACGTGCAAGGCGGTCCTTGAGGTTATCCAGGTGTTCTTGATCTTCGATCAATATTCCATTGTTTTCAGATTCCTCGTTAAATTCTTGTTCAAATTCAAAATTGTCCATATTGTTTCTTTATTTGTTATATGTAAATATAAACCTTTTATTTGATATAAAAAAATCCTGGTGAAAAAACTTTTAATTATTTTTAAATAAGTTCCATGCTTGACATTTTTAGCATAACATTCATAGTTGCTAAAACATCCTTTTCACAGTAATCCTTTATTCTTTCTAAACCACCTTCCCAATAAACTCTATTAACGTCAGATCCTGATATGTCATCTTTAGGTGTTGGAATTCCAAGAACATTACATAAAATTCCTAGTGATGCTCCATTATATCCTCCAAATTTCCAAACCTCAAGAGTATCTAATAGACAGTTTTCCCATGGTTTTTGTTTTTGAAGATGCAATTTAGCAGTAGGTGTAATTCCATTTATTAAACATCTTTTAATAATCCACGGAGCATCAAACTTTTTAATATTATGCCCTGTTAATTGAACATTTCCGTTTTTATTAAATACGGCGCCTAGTGTTTGATTAAAATCAGAGAGTATGGTATACTCATCATCTCCATAATATGATTTTATTTTAGAGTGTTGTGGCATTCCAATTTCATCGAACTGAATTTGACCAATTGATATTGTAACTATTTTTCCAAACTCTGGATGTAAAGATGCGTTTGATTGATAGAAATCTTCGTCGCTTAAATCTGACTTTTGATTCTCATATGATTTAATTTGATCTGCCTTTTGAAGCCATAAATCATGTAGTCCTTTATTAGAACTTTTTAAATCATTTAAGGTTTTATGCTGAGCTGTCGTCTCTATATCAATAAACAACATGCTTTTTAATTCGCTAGCGCTATACATTTCTTAATTCATTACGGGTTAATGCTATTTCTCTAATACTTATAGGATATTTAGTACCATCTGATTCCATTGTATACCATTTTTCATTATAATGTTTTGATAAACTTTTAGATTCTTTAGTTAGAATTCCAAATAATGTAGAACCTGCAAAACTAAAGTAGTATTTCTCTCCAATCTTTGGAGATTTTACTGTAATAGTTCTTTGTGTTTTTTTCTTTGCCATATACTTATTATATATGAAAAGACAAAAAAGTTTACAATTCCATCCAGGTTGAGTGTTCCTTAGTACCTCTTATTCGAGTATATACTTCATAATTGACATTTATCTCTAAAAATCCTCCAGATATAGTTTCAGGAAGATCTTTAGGATTAATCCAGTATTCTGGTAATTTATCAGTTCTTTCATTGATAAAATCAAATAAAGCATCTACTTCCATATGGTGAACATATAGGGTGATGTGCATGCAATTCATATTTGGATATCCCATAATTTGTTATTTATAGTGACCTCCACCTAACCAAAGAACAAATGATTTTCTAGTTCCTTTTGTAACTGGTTTAACAGAGTGTACCAAGTAGCTAGGAAATAAAACAACATTTCCTTTTCCTCTAGGTGCTATTAAGTTATTTTTATCTAAGGATTCTCCTCCTTGCCAAAAGCATAAGTCTCCTCCTTCATATTCTTCACTATCTGATAATTGAACGGTTATAGATACTTTTCTAATAGACATATCATGATCTCCAACATCTTGGTGCCAATCATATTTACCAAACTCAGTAGCTTCATATTCAGTATACTGTATTAATTCAGGAGCCGAATGTAAATCAAAATTCCACAGTTGGTTATTTGCTTCACTTGACATGTTTATTAATTTTTGATATAGCCATTTCCATTCTTCAGATTGTGGAATCCATTTGATATTTGATTTTCTATCTGCAGAACTGTCTCCAGAAGCTGTTACTGCTCTATTATATGGAATATTAGAAACTCCATCTTCAATCACCTTTAATTCTTGAGGTGTAAACCCCTGATCAAACCAATAGTACTGTTGAGCCTCGTTTTCTTGTGGTTTAAAAAAGTTATTCATTATCTGTATATGTTATATTTACTGCTCCTTCTTCTTTTCCGAATCTGGATTTTGTGTTAATAGGCCAATCTGGATTTTCTGCATAAGCCCAATCATGTTGTCCAAGTTCTTCAAATCTTTCTTTAATTTGTTCGTTATATCTAGATGCGATAGTGCGTGTTCTTCTTTGTATATCTGCTCTAGATAGATCATGTGTATTTCTATGACCTTGATTACTATATAAAAATTGAATATAGCTTAACTTAGGTATCTTACACATAATAGTGTTTAAGAATGTTCTAATAATTAATTCGTAATCATCAACAACTGTTAAACTTCTATTGTGTCCTCCAATTGCAAAGTATGTAGATCTTCTCCACGCTCTAATGTGATTAGGAACTCCAACAATATGTCTAATTGTTTTTGGGTTAATATTTTGCTGATTAGCAGGGCTTAACATTCTACCTTGATATTCTTCTTCTCGATAGTTACCATATCCTAATGCAAAACCAGGGCCATATTTTTGATTTTGCCATTGTTCATTTACTTCAGCAGTATCTCCATAAAAGAATCCACACTCTGGGTGTTTTTGTGCGGCGTTATGTAAATCCTGTGCACATGTTACTGCGAGTAAATCATCGTGATCTAGTTCTGCGATAATATATCCTCTAGCCATTGCATTTGCTCTCCACTTGACCTCTCCGATAATCCCACCTGATTTTTCTCTAAAATCGTATAGCTTAACTCTAGGATCATTTGCTGCAATCTGCTCTGCAATCTTAAGTGTTTTACCACCGTCAGTTGAATCGTTCATTAATACCCATTCCCAATTATCATAAGTTTGAGCAGCAACTGAGTTATAGGTGTTTATTAACTTTTCACCTGTGTTATATATTGGAGTTGTAAAAGATATCATGCTATGATCGTCCATGTTTGTCGGATCTAACATTGCATTTTCAGAAACGTTATACGCAATGTCTCCTATGTTTTTAAAATCTTCGTCATTATCAATATTGATCCATTTTCTCCTAAATTGAAGAGGTAGTTTTGATAGATATTTAAAATCAGAAGAACTCTTTCCTCGAGTTACTATTGCATCTGGTTTAAAACTGGATATTTTTTTTCTAATATCAGTATCATCCTTTGTATATTTAACCTCTAAGTTGTCATCCTCGTAATCGAGCACTTTAGTGGTTTTTATTACTGGTTCTCCAGGGCCTATGTATAAAATTCTAGGTAGTTTAGGTGTTGATACTTTTTCTAGTTGATTGTAATATGAAAGAATTTCATTAATCCAAACAAATGTATCTGGGTGTTTCTTATATACTTCCTCGATAAAGAAACCATCAGCTGCATAATCTGCCGTGAAACCATATTTTTCAAAAAGCTCTGATCTAAATAATATTTGAGCTATGTCTGTTTTTCTGAAACCGGTAGATTCTGGAGTAGCTTCTCTATATTTTAATCCGGTAAAATCTTTACCATCTACTGACTGGCCAACCATTATAATTTTCTTTTCATAATTTATAGGTAGCGTTGCAAAGTCCTCAACTCTTTGATAAAATTCAGGGTGCATTATATTGTCGTCATCTAGTAAATAAAACCAAGAATGTTTTAGGCTTTTTATTAAATCAGTTGTTTCAGGGTACATCATACCGCCTAACTGTCCTTTAATAAAATGAATTGTTGTGTTTGCTTGATCTAATTCAGATAAAATATTTGCATCAATATCCTTTAATGCCCTTGTATCAAATATAACATGCCAATGTATTTCTACTCCTCTTGTTTTAGAAGTGTCGAATACCGTTGGTTGTATTTTTAATAAATTAGATGTTCTAGTACATCTTGTGATTACGTTAATTTTCATTTAATGTGGTTTTATTGTTCAATGTCAAAGAAGAACATGTGGAAAAATCTTGCATTATCAATTGCATCTCCAAAGTATTCGGTCGCTGCGTGTAATTGTGATGAGTTAAATATTACTAGTCTATTATATACATTTCCAATATCATCAATCTTTTCAAATTGAGTTCCATCGTAGAAATTCATTTCTTTATTAGTACCTCTGAATGTATTTAAATATTCATCTCCCATTCTAGATTCTTGACCTGGAAACGATGAAATTCCTGTAACTTTACTTCGATACATTGCAGTTCCTGTTTGTGGAGGTGCGTCTGGGGTTAAGTAAACCATTGCAGCATACATTTGACTATCTACATGGTATACTATAGGTTGATCTGCAGTACAGAACTGAAACACTCCATTCGCATATCCACCATCATTCCAGTTTGTTATCTTTCTACCTAGTACTTCTTCAAGTTTTTCCTTAGTGCCATCTATAATATATCTAGATTGAGATCTTTGTCCTTTGTGATATTTAGAAGGTAAAAACTCTAAATTGTTCATAGCATATTTTCTGACTAAGTCAGGATCTGCATAGAAATTATCAACAACAATAACATCTTTATCTGTTTTATTAAATCCAGATGAAGAAGCTGGCCATTTTGCTAAAGAAATAAGTTCAACTGGCGCTGCATCATTTAAACTAATCCATAGTTTTTTCGTAATATCTTCGTGTAGCATCATTATATTAAATCCTACATTTTCCGGAATTGTTCCTTTATAAAAAGAAGAAACATCTGATCTCTTTTCCCATGAAATATTCAAGGATTTTCCATCTAATAGAACGTCAGTTACTATAGTATCTTTAGTTATTGAACCTACCCATCCTCTTACGTACCAATATCCATCGGTGGCTTTTTTAACAGAATCAATGTTTAATTTTACATTGTTTAAATTAGTTTCGTGCATTACTTTAAATTTTAATAATTATACATTAAATGTTTGATTTGTTTATATATTACAAAAAAAAGGATCCCAATGGGATCCTTTTTAATAATAAGTATGTTATTATAAATTATTATGTCGGAGTAATGGTACCACCGCCTTTGAGTCCTCCACCACCGCCTCCGGTTGCTGTAACTAATCCATTAACGAATGTGACATTGTGTCCCGTACCGAAGAAAATGGTTTCACTAATAGCACTAATTGTTCCGTTAGTTCCTGGATGTCCTCCATAACCTCGTACACCCTGAGGTCCATTTGCTCCAGTTGCTCCTGTAGGCCCTTTATAACCTTGTGGTCCATTTGATCCTGTTGGTCCTCCATTTCCGCCATTTCCTTTTGTTCCAGTATTACCTTTTGCTCCTTGGAATCCTCTTGGTCCTCCATTTCCAGTAAGTCCTTTATAACCTTGAGGTCCTACTTGTTGATATCCCTGAGATCCTTTAAGTCCAACTCCTAGACTGCTACCAGTGTTTCCTTGAACTCCTCGAACTGTTCCAGTTGGTCCTTTATAACCAGTAGGTCCTTTATTTCCTGTCCAACCTGTAATAGTAGTTCCGGTGGTTCCTCTTAATCCCTGAGGTCCTGTATATCCTTGAACTCCTTTTGGACTTGCTCCACCATTACCTTGTGCTCCTTGAGGTCCAGTATATCCTTTTGCTCCTCCGGGTTGTGATCCTTTAAGACCTTGAGGTCCCTTAGTACCAACTTTACCTTGATATCCCTTAGGCATTGCTCCTTTAGAACCCTGAGTTCCTTGGGCTCCTTGTGGTCCTCTATGTCCAGTTAAAGAATCTCCAGTTGGGCCGGTGTTACCGGTTAGTCCTTTATAACCTGTAACTCCTTTATGTGATGTTGGACGTGCGCCTTGATTTCCTTGTGGTCCTCTTGGTCCAGTGCTTCCGGTTGGTTGTGCTCCTTTATCTCCTTGAGTACCCTGTGCTCCTTGTGGTCCTCTTGATCCTCCGGGCTGTGCTCCTTTATCTCCTTGGAATCCTCTTGGTCCTGTTAGTCCAATAAATCCTTTTGGCTGAGCTCCTTTATATCCTTGAACTCCTTGAGCTCCTTGAACTCCTCTAAATCCTGTTGGATTTGCTCCTTGGAAACCTCTTTCTCCATTAATTCCTTTGAAACCGGTTGCTCCTGTTGGTGAAGATCCTTGAACTCCTCTTGGTCCAGTACTTCCAATAAATCCAGTATACCCCTTTGGCATTGCTCCTCTAATTCCTTGGAATCCTCTTGGTCCTGTTGGTCCTGTTGGCGAAGTTGGTCTAGCTCCTTGAAAACCTCTTGGTCCCGTATTTCCAGCATCACCGATAAGTGCGTTATATGCAGGTCCTGTTGGTCCTGTATATCCTGTTGGTCCGTTTGGTCCTATGTGTCCTTTTGGACTTGCTCCGATATTACCAATTGCTCCTTGAGATCCTTTAAGACCAGTATATCCCTTTGGACTTGGTCCTGTATATCCTGTTGGTCCGTTTACTCCTTTATCTCCTTGGAATCCTCTATTAGTACTTCCTTGAGATCCTCTAATACCCTGTACTCCTTGAAACCCTCTTGGTCCTGTTGGTGAATTACCAATAGCTCCTTGAAAACCTCTTGGTCCAGGATCTCCTGTTTGAGCAGCTGGTGTACTTCCAGTATTTCCTTGAAAACCTCTTTCTCCGTTTAATCCTTTGTCTCCAACTGGATTTGCTCCTTGTGCTCCTTTAAAACCAGGATAACCTTCAGCTCCTTGAAAACCTTTTGGACTATTTCCAACGTCTCCTTGAAAACCTCTGTCTCCGTTCAATCCTTTGTCTCCAACTGGATTTGCTCCTTGTGCTCCTTTAAAACCAGGATAACCTTCAGCTCCTTGAAAACCTTTTGGACTATTTCCAACGTCTCCTTGAAAACCTCTGTCTCCAGTTTGTCCTACTTGTGCAGTTTGAGTTGAACCCTGTGCTCCTTTTAATCCAGTTGCACCCTGTGAACCTTTATGTCCTTTTTGATTTGTACCTGCAGAACCTTGAAATCCTACATGTCCAACAAAACCAGTTGCTCCACCAGGGTTTAACCCCGTAGTACCTTGATCTCCTTGAAAACCTCTGAAACCAGTTGCTCCTGTTAATTGATCTCCCTGAAACCCTCTTGGTCCATCAGGTCCAATATCACCAACGTAAGCTGTAATTACATTACCCTGTGATCCGGTTGAACCTTGATCTCCTTTTAGTCCTTTAAGACCATTAGTTATTTTACCTGCATCTCCAACTGTTCCTTGATTTCCTCTAAAACCTTCTGGTCCTTCTGGTGAATCTCCAACTGTTCCTTGGAATCCTCTAAAACCTTGATCAGCAGTACCTTTATTTCCTTGAAAACCTCGATCTCCTTGAAAACCTATATTACCTTCATAACCTTGATGTCCTTGTGGACTGTCTCCTTGAAAACCTCTGAAACCAGTATCTCCAACAGGTTCTAAACCCGCAGATCCTTGAACTCCTTTATCTCCTTGAAAACCTCTATCTCCTTGAGAACCTTGAGAACCTTCAATACCTTGAAAACCTTGATCTCCTTGAAAACCTTGAGCTCCAACAATACCTTGGTCTCCCTGGTCTCCTTTCAATTCAGGATAGTTATTAGCATCAAAGTTACCAGTATGTAGGGGAGTTTCTCCCCCTACAAGTGATCCTGTATTTAATTTTGCCATGTTATTTTTATTCTTTTTTTATATATAATTAACTTATTGATTATACTATGAATCCGTTTGTTACAGTAAATGGTGTACCATTGTCATCTACAAAAAATCCATTAAAACCATTACCAGTAGGTCCAGATCCAGGCCACCCAGCATAACCGATTTTACCCTGAGGTCCAAAGTTAGTTGGTCCATTACTTCCAGTTGCTCCTCTTGCTCCTGTTGATCCAGATCCTCCAGAAGATCCTTGAGCTCCTCTTGGTCCTGTTGATCCTACTAAACCTTGATATCCTGTAGATCCTGGAGATGCAGCCTGTCCTTGAAATCCTCTTGAACCTTGAGATCCTGGTATTCCTGTATATCCTTGAAATCCTCTTGGTCCTGTTGGTGGGGTTGATCCTTTATATCCTGTTGGTCCATTACTACCTTGTGGTCCTCTTGACCCCGTTGGTCCTGTTGAACCTTTAGCTCCCTGTGGTCCTTTATAACCTTGTGCTCCTTGTGGACCCGTTGGTCCTTTATAACCTCCACCTCCGGTTGCTCCAGTTCCTCCTTGATATCCTCTTGGTCCAGTATTACCTTGTGCTCCTTGTGTACCTTGGAATCCTGTTATTCCTCTGTCTCCAGTGGCTCCTTGTGGTCCTCTGTCTCCCACTGCTGAAGTAGTTCCAGTAATACCTTTTTTACCAATAAATCCAGTATAACCTTTTGCTCCAGTTGCTCCCTGTGATCCAGTTGATCCCTGTGCTCCTTGATTTCCTTTAGCTCCAGTATTTCCCTGTACTCCTGTTAATCCAGTTGCTCCTTTAAATCCAGTATAACCAGTTACTCCCTGTGCTCCTTGATTTCCTTGTGATCCGTTAACTCCTGTTTTACCAATAAATCCAGTATAACCTGTTGCTCCGGTAGATCCTTGTGAACCATTAACTCCAGGATAACCAGTTGGTCCCGTTGGTCCTTGATTTCCAACGGCTCCAGTTCCTCCAGTTACTCCTTTAGCTCCAACAAGTCCAGTATAACCTTTTGCTCCGGTTGCGCCCTGTGCTCCTGTAAATCCAGTAGGTCCTGTTGAACCTTTAACTCCTTGTGCTCCTTGTGCTCCTTTTACATTAGTAAATCCTTGAGGTCCCGTTGGTCCTTGAGGACCTGTGTTACCAACATTAGATGTTGTTCCTGTTAATCCTTTAAAACCAGTAGCTCCTTTTGCTCCTTGTACTCCTTGTACTCCTGTTAATCCTTTATAACCGGTAGCTCCTTTTGCTCCTTGTGCTCCTTGTGCTCCTTTAGGTCTTTGAGATCCCTGAGGTCCCTGAGCTCCTTTTGCTCCTTGAGAACCTTTATTACCAGTAGCTCCTTTAGCTCCTATTGCTCCTTGGAATCCTCTTTCACCAAGTTCTCCAGTGTTTCCTATAGTACCCTGAGGTCCAGTTGATCCCTGTGCTCCTTGATTTCCTTTTAATCCTTCAAATCCTGTTGAACCAACAACTCCTCTATAACCAGTATCTCCTTTGAAACCGGTAAATCCTGTAGCTCCTTTAGCACCTTGTGCTCCAGTAACTCCTTGGAATCCCTTTGGTCCCGTTGGTCCTTGTGGTCCTCTTCCACCAGATCCACCAGTTAATCCTTGATAACCAGTTGCTCCAGTATTACCTTTAGTTCCTTGATTTCCTTTAGCTCCAGTATCTCCTTTAAGGCCGTTAATTCCTTTAATACCAACATATCCAGTAGAACCTTTAGCTCCTGTTGCTCCTTGAAAACCTGTTGCTCCAGTATTACCCTTAGTTCCTTGATTTCCTTTAGCCCCAGTATCTCCTTTAAGTCCGTTAATTCCTTTAATACCAACATATCCTGTAGAACCTTTAGCTCCTGTTACTCCTTGAAAACCTGTTGCTCCAGTAGATCCTTGTGTTCCTTGAGATCCAGTACTTCCTTTATCTCCTGAAAGACCTTGAAATCCTCTTTCACCAGGATCTCCTGGTAAAGAATCCGAAGCAGTTGCTCCTTTAAATCCTTTTTGTCCTGTTGAACCTTTAGATCCCTGAGATCCTTTAACTCCATTAGTTCCAGGTAATCCTTCAAAACCAGTAGATCCTTTAGATCCCTGTGCTCCATTAACTCCGGTAAATCCTTTTAAACCGGTTGAACCTTGCGATCCTTTATTTCCTTTAACTGATGTTGCTCCTTTAGCTCCTTGGAATCCTCTTTCTCCAGTATCTCCTTGTGTACCTTGTGTACCTTTAATACCGAGAGAACCTTGACTTCCTTGAAAACCTCTTTCTCCGTTAATTCCTTTTACACCCTGTGCTCCAGTAGCTCCTTGGAATCCTTGAAGTCCAATAGAACCTTGATCGCCGACTTGTCCTTGATACCCATTAGAACCATTAGGACCTAATATACCTGTTATTCCTTTTTCTCCTCTAATTCCAGTTGCACCGGTAAAACCTTGAAGACCATTTGATCCTTGATTACCTTTACTACCAGTAGATCCTTGATCACCTTGAATACCTTGATAACCATCAGTTCCAACGAAACCTTGATTACCTGTATCACCTTGATGACCGACACTACCGTCGGATCCAACAGATCCTTGGGATCCTTGAGATCCCAATTCACCGTTTGGTCCAATAAGCTGAGGAAAATTCGTGCTATTAAGGTTACCACTGTGTAATACAAGATTACTGTCTAACGTAGTACCTAAGATAAATTTTGCCATGTTATTATTTTTATATTTTTATTTGTTTTATATTGTTATCCGATATTTACACCGTTTACAATAGTACGTGCTCCTCCTGCTGCTAAAACAGTTCCGTTATATCCAGAATTTGCAGCAGAAATACCTTGAATTCCTTGTGGTCCTCTTACTCCGGTACCAGAACCACCTGTGGCTCCTTGATAACCTTGAGGTCCTCGAGATGCAGGTGATCCTGATGCTCCAGTATATCCTTTAGGTCCTTGTGCTCCGTTTGGTCCTTTTAATCCTGTAGATCCTTGTGATCCTGATATTCCTTTATATCCTTGAACTCCTCTTGGTCCTGTACTACCATTAGGTCCTATATAACCTTGTACTCCACGTGCTCCTACTGATCCAGTGGTACCCTTTACTCCTTGAGGTCCTGTATATCCTTGAGCTCCTTGTGCTCCTTGGTTTCCTTGAGCTCCTCTTACAGTACCTGCAAGTCCAATAAAACCTTTAAGTCCGGTTGAACCTTGTGGTCCTCTTCCTCCCTGTGGTCCTATTGGTCCAGTATATCCTTTTGGTCCTGTTGCTCCTTGGAATCCTCTGTGACCTGGTGCACCACCATAACCTTGTGCTCCAGTTGGTCCTGTATAACCCTGTACTCCTTGAGTTCCTCTTGCAGCCGCAGTTCCCTGTGGTCCAGTTAGTCCTTTATTACCAGTAGCTCCCTGTGGTCCTCTTGGTCCAGTAGATCCTTTAAAACCTGTATCTCCTTTTGCTCCTTGGAATCCTCTAATTCCTTGTGGTCCAAGATCTCCAGTAGGTCCAGTTGCTCCTTTAGGTCCGATATATCCGATATATCCTTTTGGTCCAGTTGCTCCTTGAGGTCCTTTAGTTCCTTTTGCTCCAGTTGCTCCTTGATTACCCTTTGGTCCAGTTATTCCCTGAACTCCTTTTGCTCCTTGAAAACCTTTTGTTCCTTGGGCTCCTTGAGGTCCAGTATTTCCTTGAGGTCCTCTAATAGTTCCAGTACTTCCAATTACTCCTTGAAAACCTTTGTTTCCAGTAGCTCCGGTTGCTCCTTGATTACCTTTAATTCCTTGGAATCCTCTGTCACCAGTTGCTGCAGTAGATCCTTTAAGACCTTGGAATCCGTTTGTTCCTTGGAATCCTTGGAATCCTCTTGGTGCAGCAGTTCCCTGTGCTCCGGTATTTCCTTGAAATCCAATCTTTCCAGTTGGTCCTAAATTACCAGTTGCTCCGGTATTTCCTTGAACTCCAATAAATCCTTTATCTCCTTTAGTTGCACTTGGGGCAATATATCCAGTGTCTCCTTGTGTTCCTCTGTCTCCAGTTGCTCCTTGATTACCTTGTGATCCTGTTACTCCAGTATATCCTTTTGCACCAGTAGTACCTTTAGATCCTTGGAATCCTCTTGGTCCACTAGATCCTTGATGTCCTCTTTCACCAGCATCTCCTTGAACTCCTTTTGAACCTTGTGGTCCAACTGCTCCAACAGATCCCTGTGCTCCTGTTACTCCAGTGTTTCCTTGAACTCCAATTGCTCCTGTTGATCCTTTATCTCCAATTGCTCCTTGAGGTCCTGTATAACCTTTTGCTCCTTGTGCTCCAAGAGGTCCTGTTAAACCTTTAGCTCCTTGATTTCCTTTGAAACCTTGATCTCCTTTAAGACCAACATTTCCAATAATACCTTGATTTCCTTGGAATCCTCTTGAACCAGTATTACCCTGTGCTCCAGTAGATCCTTTTAAACCTTTAGCTCCTTGGTTTCCTTTGAAACCTTGATCTCCTTTAAGACCAACATTTCCAATAACACCTTGGTTTCCTTGAAAACCTCTTGAACCAGTATTACCCTGTGCTCCAGTAGATCCTTTTAAACCTTTAGCTCCTTTTGATCCTTTAAAACCTCTTTCACCAATGATACCATCGGCTCCAGTAGATCCTTGATAACCAGTTGCTCCAGTAGATCCTTGTGTTCCTATTACTTTATTAATACCAGCGTCTCCTTGAGTTCCTTGATTTCCTTGAAAACCTCTGTCTCCTACGGGTCCGTTAATACCTGTTGTTCCTTTAATTCCTTTGTCTCCTTGGAATCCTCTGGCTCCATTTGAACCATTATTTCCTTTTGCTCCTTGAGGTCCTGTAAATCCAACGTCTCCTTGTGCTCCTCTGTTTCCATCAAGTCCTTTATAACCTGTTGCTCCAGTTGAACCTTTAAAACCTTGATCTCCGATTACCCCATCAGAACCTTGATCACCTTTATAACCGGTAACCCCTTGATTTCCCTGAACTCCAATAGGTCCAGTAACTCCTTTGTTTCCGACAGATCCTTGGAATCCTCTGGCACCATCTGCACCTGTTAAACCCTTAGTACCTTGAGTACCTTTAGTTCCTTGATTTCCTTGGAATCCTCTTTCACCTTGATTTCCAACAATACCTTGAGTTCCTTGGAATCCTCTTTCACCTTTAGCTCCAGTAGTACCTGAAATACCAATATCTCCTACTAATCCTTTACTACCACGTGATCCTTCACTACCAGTATCTCCTACTAATCCAGTATTTCCAAGAGAACCTTTATCTCCACGAAAACCTTCATCACCCGTATTTCCTTTTGCTCCTTTTAAAGAAAGAAAATTACCCGGAATAAAATTACCAGGTCTTATCACTAGATTACCACCGATTGTTGAATCAGCTTTAAAGTTTCCACCACCATCAAAAGTACCACCCGCTATAATTGCGGAATCAGTACTCCTAATAGTTAACACATTCCCCGCAGGGAATGTGTTTAACTCTTCTAGGTAAGACGGCGTATAGACGATAGCTGAACCTTGGTCGATACCTGCTCTGTTCGAAGTTTCATCGATCTGAGCCTGGAATTCTCCGGTAGATTGTACTAGTTTTATCGCTATTTTATTAAATGCCATATCTTTGTTTTTATTATTTTTTAGTTACTCCTGTTTTATTTATTCCAATTAATCGAATGAGAATGTAATGTCTCCATTTGCGTCTCTTTCAATTCTTGCTGTTGGGTTACCATTAACATCGTTAAAATAAATAGCTTTATCATTGGCGATTGTTATTGAATCTCCATCAAATGCACCAGTTTCTCCTTGATCTCCTTTAGTACCTTGAACTCCTTGAATACCATCGTCTCCTTTGAAACCTTGATCTCCTTTAGCTCCAGTATCTCCTTTGAAACCTTGATCTCCTTTAATACCTTGAATACCTTGAATACCATCGTCTCCTTTGAATCCTTGATCTCCTTTAATACCTTGAATACCATCGTCTCCTTTAATACCTTGAATACCATCGTCTCCTTTAGTACCCTGAACTCCGATAACTCCTTGTTCTCCAGTATCTCCTTTGAATCCTTGATCTCCTTTAGCTCCAGTATCTCCTTTGAAACCTTGATCTCCTTTAATACCTTGAATACCATCGTCTCCTTTAGTACCTTGAACTCCGATAACTCCTTGTTCTCCAGTATCTCCTTTGAATCCTTGATCTCCTTTTAAACCAGTATCTCCTTTGAAACCTTGATCTCCTTTTAAACCTTGAATACCATTGTCTCCTTTGAATCCTTGATCTCCTTTTAAACCAGTATCTCCTTTAGCTCCAGTATCTCCTTTGAAACCTTGATCTCCTTTAATACCTTGAATACCATCGTCTCCTTTAGTACCTTGAACTCCTTGAATACCATCGTCTCCTTTAGTACCTTGAACTCCTTGAATACCATCGTCTCCTTTAGTACCCTGAACTCCGATAACTCCTTGTTCTCCTTGAATACCTTGAATACCATCGTCTCCTTTTAAACCTGTATCTCCTTGAATACCCTGTTCTCCTTGAATACCCTGTTCTCCTGTATCTCCTTTAAGACCAGTATCTCCTTGAATACCTTGAATACCATCGTCTCCTTTAATACCTTGAATACCATCGTCTCCTTTAGTACCTTGAACTCCGATAACTCCTTGTTCCCCTTGGAAACCTTGAATACCTTGCTCTCCAGTATCTCCTTTGAAACCTTGATCTCCTTTTAAACCTTGAATACCATCGTCTCCTTTAGTACCTTGAACTCCTTGAATACCATCGTCTCCTTTAGTACCTTGAACTCCTTGAATACCTTGTTCTCCTGTATCTCCTTTAAGACCTGTATCTCCTTTGAATCCTTGATCTCCTTTAAGACCAGTTTCTCCTTGAATACCTTGAATACCATCGTCTCCTTTAGTACCTTGAACTCCTATAACTCCTTGTTCTCCTTGAATACCATCGTCTCCTTTAGTACCCTGAACTCCGATAACTCCTTGTTCTCCTTGAATACCTTGAATACCATCGTCTCCTTTAGTACCCTGAACTCCGATAACTCCTTGTTCTCCTTGAATACCTTGAATACCATCGTCTCCTTTGAATCCTTGATCTCCTTTAGTACCTACAGTACCTTGAACTCCGATAACTCCTTGTTCTCCAGTATCTCCTTTTAAACCAGTATCTCCTTGAATACCTTGAATACCATCGTCTCCTTTGAAACCTTGATCTCCTTGAATACCTTGTTCTCCTTGAATACCTTGAATACCATCGTCTCCTTTAGTACCTACAGTACCTTGAACTCCGATAACTCCTTGTTCTCCTGTATCTCCTTTAAGACCAGTTTCTCCTTGAATACCTTGAATACCATTGTCTCCTTGGAAACCTTGTTCTCCTTGAATACCTTGTTCTCCTTGAATACCTTGAATACCATTGTCTCCTTGGAAACCTTGTTCTCCTTGAATACCTTGAATACCATCGTCTCCTTTAAGACCAGTTTCTCCTTGAATACCATTGTCTCCTTGGAAACCTTGTTCTCCTTGAATACCTTGTTCTCCTTGAATACCTTGAATACCATCGTCTCCTTTAGTACCTTGAACTCCGATAACTCCTTGTTCCCCTTGGAAACCTTGAATACCTTGTTCTCCTGTATCTCCTTTAAGACCAGTTTCTCCTTGAATACCCTGTTCTCCAGTATCTCCTTTGAATCCTTGATCTCCTTGAATACCTTGTTCTCCTGTATCTCCTTTAAGACCAGTTTCTCCTTGAATACCCTGTTCTCCAGTATCTCCTTTGAATCCTTGATCTCCTTGAATACCTTGAATACCATCGTCTCCTTTGAAACCTTGATCTCCTTGAATACCTTGAATACCATCGTCTCCTTTGAAACCCTGATCTCCTGTATCTCCTTTAAGACCAGTTTCTCCTTGAATACCTTGAATACCATTGTCTCCTTGGAAACCTTGTTCTCCTTGAATACCTTGAATACCCTGTTCTCCTGTATCTCCTTTAAGACCAGTTTCTCCTTGAATACCTTGAATACCATTGTCTCCTTGGAAACCCTGTTCTCCTTGAATACCTTGAATACCCTGTTCTCCTTGATCTCCTTTAAGACCATCTACTCCTTGATCTCCTTTAAGACCATCTACTCCTTGATCTCCTTGTTCCCCTTGGAAACCTTGAATACCTTGTTCTCCTTGATCTCCTTTAAGACCAGTTTCTCCTTGAATACCAGTGTCTCCTTGGAAACCCTGTTCTCCTTGAACACCTTGAATACCTTGTTCACCGGTATCTCCTTTAAAACCTTGATCTCCTTGAAGACCTTGATCTCCTTGAAAGCCTTGAACCCCATCAATACCTTGATCTCCTTGAAGACCTTGATCTCCTTGCGCTCCTTGATATCCGGATCCTTGATCTCCCTGGGGACCTGCGGTAGAAATATATGCTGAATATGCCATAGTTTAATTTACTTTATTTTTGTTTTTGTTTTTATTAGTCTAATGAGTTTTTCTCGTATACTATATCGAAAAGATCTCCTCCTCCGATTTCATATCCTGCGAAATTTGAATTCCAAAACAGTTCATCACCAGCTTCTAAATCTGCAACAGATTTGGCAGTGATACCTGCGTTGTTAGAGAAATATACATCTCCTGTTTTTTCTCCGTAAGTTTCAGTAACAGCTACACCGTTAATATAAACCTGTACAGTTGAATCTGCGAAAGGAGTATAGTCTAATGTAATACCTGTTGCTGATTCATCTCCGTTAGATGCAAGAGGTGCTAAATCAGCCTGTGTGTATTCAGTACCTTGTGCTACCTGAGTTGGACCTAAACTTGGTCTCCATGGTAATACTTGTGCTTTTGTTGCTGAAATCGCTTGTAAAACTGGATTGCTGTATGCATACACTGGATCAGAAGCATTCACAAACGCTGAGATAGAACCTGAATCAGATTCATCAACTACGTAAAAAGTACCTGGAGTTAAATTCCAAGTTGATACTTCAATGTTACCAATTTGTACTGCAATAAAATTAGAATCATCAGTAGCTTCTTCAACTACTAATCTTCCCAATTTGTCGGCAGTTTTAGAATCTGCTAAAACCCAAGAACCGTTAAAGAATGCAATAACATTCCCTGCTGCAAAACCATGAGCAGCTTGTTCGTAACTTGATTTTAAAGATCCTGATGCCAGTTGAGAATCGATAGACTCTAACTTTGTCTGTAAGCCTTCGATTTGCTTAATTTTTAATTGTGACATAGATTTTTAATTTTTTTTATTTTTTTATAATTTAAAAGAGGCTGTTTAACCTAATTTATCAATTCTATATATCATGATTAAAAGGACGTAATGTCTATATACTGCCATAATATGGTAATATAATTATGATAAATAGTATAATGAATAGTATTACTAAGAAGATAGTTAGAGATTACATATATTTTAGAGAAACATTAGATGACGTAAAAACTATTTCTAGTGATGCGGAAGGTATGTTTAGGGACGCGATGCACGATCATAATGAGGTTGCACTAACAGCTCTCACTCCACCAGAAGGAGCACCTCCTATTAAAAAAATTGATGAAGAACTTGTTGTAAAATTTGAAGACAAGCTCTTTAAAAAGCTTTTTAGAAAGATAGCAGTATTATGCCATCCGGATAAATTAGATGATTCTTACTCTGAAAGAGAAGCTACATTTTTAAAAAAATGCTATGAAGATCTCAATACTTCTAACCAAACATACGATTGGGGATTGTTGTTGAAAGTTGCTATGGAACTGGATGTTGAAATTCCGGAATTAAGCGATGAGCAATTTATTAACATTAATAATAATATAGAATCTATTAAAAATACTATTAACCAGTTTGAAGGATCTATGGCTTATAAATGGTATACCCTCTCCGACACTGATGCCAAGAAAGGGTATTTAGAAAGCTGTGCTTCTATATTTATGGATAGTTTAAAGAATCGTTAAACGTCCCACTTATTAGTTAGATGACATCTTACATAAACAGGTGCCTGATACGCAATACCATTAGGATATTCTGATTGCAATCTCGTATAAAAGTCTACATCTTCTGACGTGTCTTTAGAGATAATATCTCTCCATTTTGTTGATAAATTAGATTTGTGCATAAATAACCAAGGTGCCATTATCTGTCTGTCTGGTTTTACTTGAATTGGCTTCCATGCCTCTGGTAAACCTTCTATCTGAATTGCCGGTGTTTCTGAAGGATCTAATATAGCATTCCCATTAGCTAGCTCAGTTGAAACAGACTCATGATCAAACCATGAGGTATTTATCCACCAATCTTTTTCTGGGTTTGCGTTAAAATATAAAAGAGATGTCATCGTTGCGTTTGGCATTAAAAAATCATCTGAATCCATATACATTACAACGTGGCCGGTTGCTGCAGCTGCACCTAGTCTTCTACCGAATCCTCTATAATATCTTCCTTTATCTTCTATTTCCTCGTACATTTGAGGAGTGTCTGTTCTATCGAAATATATTAGTTTTATATTTGGTGTGTTCTTGTGTGATCTATTAAATAGTTGATGTGTTTTATTACACCCATCTGCTACTATAATAAGTTCGCAGTTTTTATATGTTTGGTTTTGAAAACTTTCGACTGCCCTGTGAAATTTACCAATAGGATCTTTTCTTGAATTTTCGTAGTTTTCTAGGTTTACTTGCATCACTATAGATATTTTTATCTTGTTTAGTGATTCGAATATTTCTTTAAAATTGCTCATTATTTATATAGGTTTGTTTTCCAATTATATTTATAAGATAATTCATGTGTTCCTGGTTTAAATAAATTATCTATTAACTTTTTATATGTATCTACCAGATCCGCGTTAGTTGACAAATAACGGTCTAATACTTTTTTACTGTTTTCATTATATTGATCTAGGTTATTGTCATGTTCCTCAAGTGCCAATTTTAATTGATCGGCTCCTTGTGATATATTAAATCCTTCATAATAATATCCTGCATCCTTTATCATGTCTGCATTGTGCACTATAGGGTACCCAAAATAGAGTGCGTCTAAGTATGCATAGTTTAATGGGTTTTCCCATTGGTGTGATAAGACTATGTCGGTTTCACTTGCTAAGAACGTCGATACTGGGTACCTTCCAACATACTTTATTTTGTTATCTGGAGAGTTAACTATGTCGAAATTCTTAATCATCGATAAATAGTATTTATTCTTTAGTAATTTCTTGCCAGATCCTATGTATATTTGTTTAAACGCGTTTTTACCGGATTCTCTAAAAACTCTTTCAGCGATCATGATAGTCATCAATGAATATTTAACAACATTTATATTTGGTTCCATTACAGATAACTTTTTATCTTTAGCATCCTTTGGAATATATCCCGGAATCAATTTGCCGGCACGTTTTAGTAATTTATTAAATTCATCAAGCGGCTCAGGGTCCCATATGAAAGGAACTGTTTTTATCTGAGAATCCTCTTGTCTGTATATTGTTTTAAAGTATTCTAGGTTTTGATATTCCTGTTGAGGTATTACCCATGTTTCGTCGTGGCCTCCATCCCATGAAGGAACCATTGACTCGGTAATTGTATCAAACATTACTCGTTCCATGTCAACTACATAACTATTTCCACATTGGTATTTTACTACTTTTAAATTTGGATTTTTGCTTTTCATTAAAGATATCCTACTTGTAGGCAAAGAAGCACCTACCATAAACATTAAGTCTATCTCATTCTCCATCGCTGTAAATTTTGCGATTTTATATTTATTATAATCCCAGTTTACTTTAGTTAAATCAGAAACATTCTTAGCTGCGTCTAAAATATAAACATCAAGTCCTTCTATTTGGTTTAACATTTTAGATAGGTTCAGCGCATTTAATTTAATGCCGTTGATCCACATGCTTTCATATTCCTTTGTTAGGGATATTATAATTCCTACTTTCATAAATTATACTTTATTTATTATATCTATATATTAAAAAAAGAAAGGGTCCCCGTTAGAGGACCCTTAATTTAAAAACTATGAATTAATACTTTCGTATTTTTCTTCTTAGTGTTGGTAAACGAATACTACTTCGTCTTGTGCATCAATTACATAACCTGGGTTAGATAAAGTAACCTGTGGTCCTGCAACTGTTTGAACAAATACTCTGTGTCCGTTAACAAATACATCTACTAAAGATGATTGGTCTTCTTGTACAGGGTGTGCTAAACTGTAAACTAATCCAGCTCCAGCGAATGTTTCAGTAGCCATTTGATCATCTTCGATGATAGCAGCTTCTAATACATCTAATCTACCGTCTTGAACTGATTGCTCAGCGTCAGTAGAAGCGATTTCAGCAGCTAGTGCAGAATCAATTCTTGTAACGTCAGCGTTAGTAGCAACGATTTCAGCGTTTAACTGAGATTGTAAATCAGAATCAGCTTGATCTCTTGCTAATTCCTCAGCAGCCATTTCAGCGTCATGCTTAGCTTCTAATGAAGTAAAGTCTGCGTTAGTAGCAGCGATTTCATCAACTAAACCAGCTTCAACCTCTGATACTCTCGTATCGATTGAAGTAAATTCAGCAGTGATAGCTCCTTCTAAAGAAATAACATCAGAATTAGTAGCAGCGATTTCAGCAGATAAAGCAGTATCGATTCTAGTAACATCAGAGTTAGTAGCAGCGATTTCAGCAGATAAAGCAGAATTGATACTAGTGATATCAGAATCAGTAGCAGCGATTTCAGCGTTTAAGTTAGAAATTACTACAGCTAAAGCGTTATCATTTACAGTATCAACAGCGTTGATTAAAGAAACAACCTCAACGAATGTATCTTTGTCAGCGTCAGCAGCTAATAAGATTGCGTCGATTCTTGCGTTTTCTGCATCAATGTTAGCTTGTAACGTTGAGTCAGCAGCAGCATAAGCAGCTTCAACTCTTACGAAGTCAGAATTAGTAGATGCAATTTCTGCAGCTAATTCTCCTTCAACTCTTGTAAAGTCAGAGTTAGTAGAAGCGATTTCAGCAGCTAGTGCAGAATCAATTCTTGTAACGTCTCCATTAGTAGCTAAAACTTCAGCGTCTAATTCAACTCTTAAGTCAGATACTTCATCAACTAAATCTCCAGATACTTCTCCTAATCTTAAGTCAATAGAAGTAACATCAGAATTAGTAGATGCGATTTCATTGTCTAAAGCAGATTGTAATGCAGTGTCAGCTTGCTCTCTTGCTAATTCCTCAGCAGACATTTCAGCGTCATGCTTAGCCTCTAAAGAAGTGAAGTCAGAGTTAGTAGCTGCAATCTCTGCAGATAATTCTCCTTCAACTCTTGTAAAGTCAGCGTTTGTTGCAGCGATCTCTTGAGAGATTGCTAAGTTAATGCTTGTGAAATCTGCGTTAGTTGCAGAGATCTCATTGTTTAAGTCAACGATTACCGCTCCTAAAGCGTTATCATTTTCTAAATCAACAGCATTGATTAAAGAAACAACCTCAACGAATGTATCTTTATCAGCATCAGCTGCTAATAAGATTGCGTCGATTCTTGCATTTTCTGCATCAATGTTAGATTGTAACGTTGATTCAGCACCTTCAGCTCTTGATTGTTCAGTAGATAAATCTCCTTCTAATCTAGAAACGTCTGTGTTTGTAGCTGATACTTCACCAGCTAAAGCAACTTCTAAAGAGTCAATTGATGCGTCTAATTCCGTTTGAGCTGCAACTATCTCATCACCAACGTACTTTGCGATGTCAGATGTGTTTGCAATCTCAAAAGAAGATGTAGCTGCCCAGTTTACTGTGCTTAAGAAATCCTTAATTTGTTTTGAACGAATTTGTGCCATATTATTTTATTTATTATATTTTGGCCTAACAACCTTATTGTCGTTAGTGAATTATATATTCTTGTTAAGTTGTAATAATTGTCATATTTGGACGTAATATGTTAATAGAATTCAAAAAATTGGGTTTTTCCCATTTTCCCTATTAAAGATGAGGTATACGTGTGCACACGTGAATTAGGATATTATTACCTTAGATCGTCGGATTTTGCTTCGTATATTAAATTGATCTCGTCTCCGATTTCTAATTCATACCCTGCAATATCTCCATTCCAATATAATTGATCTCCTGATCTAATCTCTTCAACGCTTGCAGCCGCTAATCCGCTATTACCTGAAAAATACGCGTCTTTGTCTTTAGTTCCATCTCCAACTTCAACACTAAGTCCGTTTACTTCAACCATAACATAAGAATCTTGATATGGTGAATACGTTATTAGTATTCCTGTTGCAGAATGATTTCCTACAGATGCTGATGGGTTTATATTCTTATCAACGTACGTTAAGATACCACTTTCACTAGCAGCTCCGCCTCCTTCAAAATTAAAAGTGCTTCCGGCAGCATGTGCATCTAGCGTATATGTTACTTCTTGATCTATTTCCCATTCTGTTTTTGTAACACCAGGCCCTGCTGATGCCGCTTCCATTGTTACATGTACCTTTATACCATCGCTGTCATCGTCAATTCCATTTCCCGAGGTAATATCAACTCTTTCCCATGTCTCTATTTTATAAATAGCGTACAGGTTTGAATCCGATTGATCTATTATTGTAATTACTCCACTTATTTTATCATTAGTTATTCTTTTCTCTAAAAAGTTTTCTAGAGTTGTTAATCTAGTGTTGTTTGAATTTAAGTTTCTAAATATTATAGTTTTAACTGCCATTGGGTAATGGGAATCAACTGTTAAATACCCAGGTGCCGTTGGATTAGAACCATCGATCTCTTGTATTGTAAACGTTCCCGTACTAGAAGGTGCTTGTATTATTGTAGTAGTTCCTCCACCTGTTTCTCCAGATGGATCTCCATTGTCTATTACTGGATTGTTAATAACGTCTCCAAGTAATAGTCTTGGGAATACGTAGTTTTTAGGTTGCGGATAATAGTTTTCGTAGTATACGCTTATCTGTGCATATAATCTACCAGATGACAAGTGAGTTGAGTTAGTTTCGTTAATATTAAAACTTATTTTACCTGTATCGTCTACTAAATCAACGTCTAAATCAACAGAAACTCCTGAAATAGAAGGTCTTGAAAATTGCAAAACTTTTTTATCTTCAACGTAAAGAGCAACATTAAATGATGTTGGTTGATTTAAATTCAATACAGATCCTATAAAATCTTTATATAATATGATATCATATGTCTGTGAATTTCCTTGAATGAAGTTTGATCCCCCGTCAATAAATGCTATTATATCGTCCTTTGCTACGTAAGCCATTTCTATTAAGTATTTTTTATATATATTCTTTTAAATTTAACTTTATTTTGTTAATTTATTATAAAGTGAATATCGCAGAACTGGTAATATACATCCTTCTAAATCTTCTTTTAACTTATGGTCTACTCTCCAAAACCTATTATCATCCGATTTTAATTTTAAATTAGTAACATAGTCTATCATTTCTGGAATTCCAGATAATTCAATGTCTACATTTTTTAGTTGCATATCTTTCCACTCCCCTACTAATCTATAAGGATTATTATAAGAATAAGTTAATATATTATTATGATTTTTGTTTATTAGAAAAACTATTCCTTTTGTTTTAGTAGGCATTTTATGAGGAATCTCAGTGATTATCATTTTTGACATGATTGCTCTCCACTTAACTCTTACCATTCTGAATAATGCTTCGAATTCTTCTATTGCAATTTCTACTAAATTATATATGTGAAATATTTCGTCTTGGGAATCTGGGTATTCGTAATCTAACGACATCGTGTCTAGATTAATACCTGTAAGAACCTTTAATCTATCATCGATTTCACTCTTTTGGTTCTTGAGTTTATATAAGTCTTCTAACTGATATTCAACTTCAATAAGTGCGTCATAGATCAATCCGGCCTTGATCATAGATTTTATCTTTTGAGTTGCCCCTAAAAGTTTATATCTTTTTAATTCAAAGTCGAAAGGTAAATCTGTAAGCCAATTCTTTTCTAATACGTTCATGAATATATTTATTCATATTTTTCTCGAGTATTAGTAAAAATTAAACTTATATTATAAAGTTTTTTTGTTTTTATTTTCTTCTTTAGTATTACTTTGTTTATTTAAACTAGTATTACTAAGGGTAAGTCCCCACTGTAGAATAAACCATTGAGCTTCTTTGATCGCCATAAATTTATTTATTTTTAAAACTTCTCTAATCCTATTAACACAGTGTTCGATAAAGGCGTCTTCTTCCACCTTGGTTGTCTTGTATTCCATGTACCATTGTGGATTATTTTTAACATCCTCATACGTTACATTGTGTGGTTTTAACTGCTCGTTAATTAATTCAACGAAAAGCTCTTTTGTTTTTTCTCGCTTTGTCATATTACTTTATTATTTTATTAATATATTATAATGATATAAGAGTAGCAAAAGCATCTCTATCACTGAGTCCTATAAAGTCATCAATTAATAGAGATACCATTACTGCATCGTTCATCGGATTGAAAGAAACTTCTACAGGTTCTATTAGATTATTATAATCCTTTAATATCGTATTAAGATACTCTAATTTTTCTTGTTTAACGTAAAAATATACTTTCATAATCCTATACTATTATATTATCTTTTTTTAATAATCTCATCAATGATCCCGTACTTCTTAGCTTCAGCAGCACTCAACCAGAAATCTCTAGTAGCGTCTTTCATTACTACCTCAGGCTTTTTACCACAGTATTCTCCTAATAAAACAAACAACTCTTTGTTTACATCTTGCCAGTTTTTCCAATCAATCTCAGCATCCTGTATATTTCCACTGAAACCCCCAGAAGACTGGTGTAACATTGTTGTGGAGTGCTTTAGTGACATTCTCTTACCTTTAGTTCCTGCTCCTAATAATACTGAACCCATTGATGCGGCCATCCCTGTGTTGATCGTACGTATATCACACTTAATGTAATCCATAACATCTACCATAGAAAGTCCTGATTTAACAGAACCTCCTGGCGAATCAATATGCATTGTGATATCTCCCTCTGAAGTCGTATCTAAAAACATTAATTGAGCTTGTACTATTGTAGACATATTGTCATTAACTGGACCAGCGACCCATAGTAATCTATCCATCATCAATCTTGAAAAGATATCCATCTGAGTTGCTCTCAATTCTCTTTCCTCTAAAATATAAGGAGTCATCGAGTTTTCAATCTGCTTTTCATAATAGTTCATGTTAGAAGAACTAACGTTGTGATCGCTTATCGCGTACTTTTTAAACTCGTTACTGTAATTCATATTCTTTAATTAAGTTTGTTATTTTTTCACAGGCTTCATACTCTTCCTGTTCTTTATAGTATTGTAATGACATTAACAATGATTTCGCGTACCCTTCTTTTTCTAACTTAGCTTCCATAGTGGTTCCGTCAGTATCTACAAAATAGCATAAAATATTTATTTCATAATTACTTTTTATATTAAAATCTATAAACTCTATCATTCTTTTATAGAACGCGTCAGTATCTATTACTGGCCCGTGCTTAGATTCTAAGAAACCATTATCGTGTATATCAAAGTATGGTATTTCTCCTATCATAATATTATGTTAATCTAATATTAAGATATTCTCTTAATATATTATTATATGTTATTTGTTTACTTTTATTTCCAACAGCTTCATTAATATCTTTCATGAAATTAATACCATATTCTGTTAATAACATATTATCTTTCGTAAGATTGAATAAAGGATTTTCAATATTCATTGTGTAATTACTACCTTGCTTTTCGCTTTCTGATACAATTTTAGAAGACATATCAAAATGTCTTTCGTAAAAATGAATATTATCTGCACAGTGGTAGTATGTTCCTAGTTCTAATTCTGGGTAAGTTTCTAATAACCACAATCTCATATGTTGGTGTATGAAACTAAAGTAAGGTGCATCGAATGTAAGGCCATAGAATATATCATTAGATCTCATTTGAACTTTCATATTCAATTTATTGTCTCTAATAAAAAAGTTGAGATACATTGTACATACAAAATCTTTATTACCTTCAAATTGAAATTTAGGTTGGTTTAAGAATGATATTGCTTGTCTTGTATTCTTGTCTGACTTTAAAGAATCTAATGCCCATTGTAATTGGCCACCTAATAATAGGTAACCGTAATTAGAATTGATCTCATTAGAATTTGGATTAGTTAAAGTAGACCACATTCCTGAAAATTGACCAATGTAATCTACATCACGATCTCTATTAAGATACCAGCACAACTCTCCACCGAAATATTTCCAATTAAAAGATCTGCTATCAAAATGCGCAATCGTTTGTGTAGGATCAAACTCTAGGGTTTGAACAGTAAGTTCCTTAACCTTCATATCTCGAGGTTGAGAAACACTACCGTCATGTTCTATATCTAAAATTAAATCTTTGAATTTATCGTTAAATGTCATATATTATATTATTAAAGTAACTTACTAATATTATACTACTATTTTAAAGAAAGTTTATCTTCTCCTTTTTTATGCGATATTGAATAAACCTTAGTTCCCATTACCATTTTCTTATCTATGATAGCGTCTGCTAAAATATCTTCTACATAATTTTGAACTGCTCTTTTTAGAGGACGTGCTCCATATAGTGGATCATATCCTTGTTCTGCTAAGAATGCTTTTGCAGGTTTATTGATTTTAATGGAATATCCTTGTTTTTCTAATCTAGTGATAACTTTATTTAATTCAATATCTACAATCTCCATCATATTATCTTTGCTTAAAGAATTAAATAAGATCATGTCATCTAATCTATTTAAGAATTCAGGTGCAAACTTATTTTTAAGTTCTTTTCTGATAATAGATTCTACATGAGATTTCTGAGTAGCCATTGAACTATGACTTTCAAATCCTATTCCTGCTCCGAAGTCTGAAACTTTCTTAGCACCTACGTTTGATGTCATTATAATAATAGTATTAGTGAAATCTACGGTTCTTCCTAGAGAATCTGTTAATCTACCCTCGTCTAATACTTGCAATAGTGTATTGAATGTATCTGGATGTGCTTTTTCAACCTCATCAAATAATACAACCGAATAAGGTTTACGTCTTACTTGTTCTGTTAATTGTCCACCACTCTCATGTCCAACATATCCAGGAGGAGATCCGATTAATTTAGAAACATTAAACTTTTCTTGATATTCTGACATATCAATTCTAATAATAGAATCTTCATCGCCAAAATAATAGTTTGCTAAAGCTTTAACTGTTTCTGTTTTACCAACTCCAGTAGGACCAATAAACATAAAAGAACCGATTGGTTTTTTAGATGAACTAACACCGGCTCTAGATCTTTTAATTACTTTACATAATCCAGTAACTGCAGTATCTTGTCCGATTATCATTGACTTAAGTTTAGCTTCCATGTCTGTAATTACTTTACTTTCGTCGTCTGTCATTCTAGAAATTGGAATTCCAGTTGCATCTGAAATTGTTTCAGCGATATCATCATATGTTACAGGGCGTCTGTTAATTCTTAAATCACTTTGCCAATCCGCAATAGTTTTATCAATAAGATCTCTTTGTTTTATTTCAGCGTCTCTGTATTTTGCTGCTTTTTCATAATCTTGTTCTTCGACTGCAGATAGTTTTTGAGACTTTACTACTTCAATATTTTTCTCAGCCTCTTTAATATTTTCTGGCATTTTAACCTGAGATAGGTGTACTTTTGCGCCAGCTTCATCCATTAAATCGATTGCTTTGTCTGGTAATTCTCTAGAAGTAACATATCTATCAGAAAGTTCAACACATGCTTTCAGTGCTTCATCTGTATATTCTACTGCGTGATATTCTTCGTAGTTATCTTTAATTCTATTTAAGATCTCGATAGAATCTTCAATTGAAGGTGGATCAATAAAAACTTCTTGGAATCTTCTAGTAAGTGCTCCATCAGTTTCTATATTTTCTCTGTATTCATCGAGGGTTGTTGCGCCAATACACTGTACCTGTCCTCTTGCAAGAGCTGGTTTTAAAATATTACTAGCATCTAAAGAACCGCTAACTCCACCAGCTCCTACCATTGTGTGAATCTCATCAACAAAGATTATAATATCCGGATTAGCCTTTAGCTCATCAACAATCTTTTTCATTCTCTCTTCAAATTCTCCACGGTATTTAGTACCTGCCACAATCGTCGACATATTTAAAGAGATTACTCTTTTACCTGTAAGCGTCATTGCTACTTTTTTATCAACAATTCTTTGTGCTATAGCCTCGACCAGCGCCGTTTTACCTACACCAGGATCTCCTAATATAATTGGGTTGTTCTTCTTTCTTCTAGAAAGGATTTGACAAATTCTATAAACCTCTTTGTCTCTTCCAATAATAGGATCTAATTTACCCTCAGCTGCTTGAGCTGTTAAGTCTTCTCCAAATTGATCTATTAACGGTGTTTTTGCTTGTTTCTTATTTGCCATGTTCTTAATTAGTATTTATAGTTATTATAACGAATAAACTGGATTTGTTTATTTATTAGTGAAAAAAAAAGAGCCAGTGGTTAACTAGCTCTTTTATAAAAATCTATGTGGTTAAATGAATCTAACGCAGCACTGTTAAATATCGTTCTGATTTATATATCTATTTTTTACGAGCAATTTAAAAATTTACAGATCTCATAGTACATTGAGAACAAACTACAGCTGAGGTATTTTCAGTTACTTCTGTCCATTCTTTACATCGAGTCTCACCGTCGTTTGGCGCCCACTGAGGATATCTGCTTTCTTCCAAATCGGAATTCATACAAATCATCGTGATAGTTTTGTCGGTCTTTTTAGTTTTCCAAACTTTCGTCATCTTTTTCTTCTTGGTCATAATATATTATTATTTGATTATTATACTTAAATATTACCTTTTGTTTCTATTTTATTATTCCTTAATTCTCAGAGTTGTTAGAGTTATTCATAGGATTCTTTGGGGGAATTAAAAATTTTTATTTTTGCAGCTTCTCATTTATTCCACCTCCACCTTCTTTATTATTTACTTAAAGTAGTTTAAACGTTATTCAAAGTCTGGGAAAATAATTTTCAGCAACATTCAAAAACTAAAAAAACCCAAAAACCCAAATCAATACCAACACTATATCGTAGGTTCCCACTCACAGGTTAGGATCCCTAGAAGAACCCTCAGCCTAGGAGGTACCCTCGGAGAAAATATCAGGGGGTGTTCCACCCAACCTCTCACGTCACACTTGGGGACCGCAGGGGATGGACCCCACTAGTACACACACCACTCTGAAGAACCCTCTTTAAAAGTTGGCGCAGAGTACATGTGAGATTTGGGTTTTTCCCTTTTTTCTTCCAAGCCCTCTTATACTTACTAGTCCTTATAGAATACTATAGAATATTTCTTTTATATCTTATAGGTTCTCTATCCTGATAGAACAAGTAGACGGCGCCAACCTGCCTTTTTCGGGGTGCTTTCTTTTTGGGTTATTTGAGGGGTACTTTAAAAGGGGACTGTGAGTGCTTGGAACCGATGTGAGTGCTTAGATCCTCTGATTGTAGTGAGTGCTTGGAGTTGGCCTCTCCCTCCCTATTCAACCTTCAAGCTTAAAGACATAAGTTATATTCACAGGTACCAGATTTGTTTCATAATTTGTAAACTTTTTTTATTAACAGTTCTCGGAGGGTACTAGGAAGAGGGCGCCCCGCCCGACGGGGTCTAGGGGGTCACTCCCACCCGGGGGATATTTCGGGGACTGGAGCACTTTCGCGGTTATATTATTGAGTGTAGGGGGATGGGATCCTTAGAGGGTACCTCTGAGATCTCAAAGAGTACTCCCCATTGGTTTGGAAGGGTTCTTTTCCCGGGAGACCAGATGGTGCCCATTGAGTAAAGTGTTTTTTGATATATGTTTATTATTAATAGTAGTCATAGCCCTTGACCCCCCTCCCCTGGAGCCATGGTAAATTCAGGAACTATCTCCTGAACTTGGGTATTTGCGGCTTTGGTACTTTGGGTGTTGGAGTCCCCCCAAGCTTGGGTACGTTCGGCGTGGGTTGGTTGGCTTTGGGTCTTTGAGCCGTTGGAGAGCCTGGAGCGCCTGGGCTTGCGGGTTGCCCCTTGCCTGGTTGGCCGTCAGGATTCATGGTACTCTGCATCTTGTCGCTTGCCTTACCCATGGCATAGTTCCACGCTTTGTCTTTAGCCCACTCTTTTCCACGACTCCACTTGTCCCCTACCCAGTCGCTAAATCCGCGCTCAGGTGCTTCCCCAGCATTGACCTGAGGGGGTGCTACAGGGGTTGCCTTGGGCCTGTTGATCGAGGGCTTCCCTAGGGAGCTCTTTTGATTAGCCTGAGTGTTAGCCCCCTGGGTGTTACTCTGTACCTGTGAGTTTAATTTAGCTTGTGGGCTCTGGTTGATCATAGGTTAACTGGTCTAGTTGTTGATTTAGTTTAGGTATAGACTTGTCATAGGGGTTGGATAGCTTAAGTGCTATAATACGATTTCTTAACTCTACTATCTGGTCTTGCTTGTTCATACTCTCTATTTGGTTTTAATTAGGTTCTTTATTCATGCCCCCAGGTGGTTCACTCTGGGAACACTATATAGGGGTCACCTATTAGTTACTATAGGTTATATATAAGTGACCCACCGGGGTGACCCTTATAGGGCCTCTACCTCATCTGGCTGGTTCATAACGAATACTTTACTTGCCCATGTTTTACTATTAACTGCCTTATACTGATCCATATTATATAAGTTTGTATTGTACCATAATTGGTTTATAGTTCCAACTTCTAAGGTTGCCATTATAGCTTCATCCATTACCAAGATCTTATTTCCTTTCTTTGCGAATACTGTAAAGTAATTATCAGATCCGAATGGCTTATACTCTACTGTGTGTAAGGCTCCTTTCTTATATGAACTTAATACTGTTCCTGGATTCTCATATAATCTTTGATCATCAAAATCTCTTGCGTCGTTACAGTTCATATAACCAGCTCTACATTTTGTGATAAATCTGAATTTACCTGGAACCTTCTTGTAATGATCATTGTTAATAATGTTTACTGTTTGGATCCCGGTGTGGTTGATGATGTTTTTGTTGTTTAATTCGTACATTTTTGTGGTGTTTAAGTTATTATTATATAGTAAATATAACACTTTTTATTGACACCTGACAACTTTTATGCATTTATTTTCAAAAAAAGTCCTATTTATAATGATTATAAATTAGAAAGTTTTCACCTCAGATTTTTTTATATCAATTATTATACTTATATTTACTATATAATAATTAAAACAACAACTACATGAATATCAAAATCACCGCAGCCGAAGAAAGAATCATCAAAGACGCACTCGCAGACTATACTAATAACTTAGTTGGTAAGGGAGTTAACTATAATACCGTTGTTGGTATCTTAAATAAGATCAACGATGCTGGTATTGTGAAGTCAGCGAGAACACCTAAGGTGCTGGTTAATAAGCAGTATATGTTTACATTCGAGAACGGCGGATGGAACACAGTGTGGGCTAAAACATTACCTGGTGCTAGACGAGCGGCCTTATTAGAGTATAAGGATAGTGATTTAAATGTTAGTATGGACAGCGTTCACCTAGCTACTAAGAAAGGATTAGATTCAGCAATGTCCTTATTCTACTAGGGAACCCTTATTTATAATCATTATAAATTAGAAAGTTTTCACCTCAGATTTTTTTATATCAATTAAAAGGTTTATATTTACTATATAATAATAACAACAACTACTAATTATGACATCATTTAAAAACTTATCAATTTACATCCTATTAATCGCGGTCGGTATAGCTCTAGTAGCCTTTATCATACCTGCTCTTATTAAAGGTTTCTTTATTGGTCTATTATGGTTGATGAATAATCCTATTACGGGGATGATCATCTCATCTGCTTTTTTAGCTGGATGTTTTCTTGGTAGTGTTGAAACAAAATCTAATAAATCAGTATAATAATAAATCAAACAAACATTATGAGCATTCAAACTTTATCACAAACCGCAGTAGCAACAAGTAAACAAGAGAGCATCAACGCTCAATCTTTACGCCGCACCCTTCCTTTCAGAGACATTACGATGATCGACGAAACAACCATCGAGTATAAAGGAACTCGTATCCCACTTACCAAGCAAGCTTTTAAATCCTTACTATCCTTAGTAGGTATGAGTCAGTCATTCGCAGACAAATTCTCTAAGCTGTTTAACAAAGAGACTAAAGCGCAATTCATTAATACTATGAAAAACGCAATGGCATCTAATGCAGGTAAACTTAGCAACGTTACATTGGTATTAAATCCAATTTCGAAAGCTGTGATCTTATTTACTAAAGAAGACAAGCTGCAAATCTCAAACGATCAAATGATCCAAGTTGCAGAGAACATGATCTCAGATAGTTCAATGGGAGTTTCCCGATGGACTACGGATCCAACAACAGGTATTATCACAATCGACGCTCATAACCCTAAGGCTGAGTTCGAGATCTTAGGATTAAGTGATGAGGTCTTTACAGGAGGAGTTACATTCCGTAACAGTCCACTAAAAGGATTCGAAGTTATGCCATACGTAAATCGTCAATGGTGTACTAACGGTCTAACAACAGCTATGGCACAAGAAGCATACCAACTACACTCTTTAGATAATAAGAGTATGGAAAGCTTTTTCGAGAACATGCAAGATTTAAGACGTAACAACTACGCCCCTGAAGGATTTGCTGATCGAGTTCGTCAAGCTAACAACACACCTGCTTCACTACACGAAATGTCTTTTGCACATAACTTAATTGCAAAGCATGCTGGTGAAAGAGCAGAACAATGGGTACCTCTACAAGAGAACCTCAACGAATATAATAAAGCCGGATTTGATAAATTAACTAACGATCAAATGAAGATGGCTAAAACTAACCAATCGCTTTGGTCAGTAATTAATGGAGTTACACACTTTAGTAGTCATGGTAAAGGTATCATCGACACTAACATGCAACCTCATAATGAAGCTGATATCCAAACACGTATTGGAAACCTATTAGGCAAAAAGAGTTTTGATCACGAAAACACAATGCCAAACCCTTTTAGTAAGGAACAGCTTCAACAGACTGGAGCTCTTCTTAACTAATGTTTAGTTTGATTTTTAATTATTATTATAAAAGGCAGGCGTTGTTTCCTGCCTTTTTTTATGCACCTCAGCCAGGGGGCCCTTATCTATAATCATTATAAATTACAAATCAGTTGTCCCAAAGTTTTTTTATATCAATAAAAAGTGTTATATTTAACTATAATTAAAAAACAAACACATATGACTTATTCACAAATCGTTACAGCTATCAACAATGCTAATCTTTCAGTAGAAGAACTAAGTAAGCTTAACTCTTTCGTAGTTGACACTGTTAAATTAAAACGCAGAATGAATGGCGCAGTTATTAAGCAATCCCTATCTAAAGGTTCAGTAGTAATGGTAGATCATCCATCACATAAGAACTCTACATTCACGATCGATTCGGTTCGTAGAACTAAAGCAACCATCGTTGATAGTCAAGGTCGCAGAATGAATGCACCTCTATCAATGTTAATTCCAATGTAATTGTTAATAACTTTAGGGATATAATGTCCCTAAAGTTTTCCTATCCCATTAAAAAGGTTTATATTTACATATAACATAATAACACCACACATGAAACATTACACTATTCAAAAAACCACAAACACATATACCCTAACTGAGGTAGAATCAGGTACAACACTATCAATCGGATCAACACATCCTAAATTTGACTATGTCGCTAAAGAAGATTCTAAAGGATCAAGAATTGTTAATATCAATGGCGACAAGTTCACCTCATCTAAAGATTACAGAGGTCACTATAATAAGGCACCTAAGACTACTAAGCTAGCTCAGCCTCTTAATATTACCTTAACAAAATTAGATGATTTAAATATCAATCAAAACTTATTTATACCTATAGAGACTAAAACAGTCTTTGACAAATTCGCATCTACCGCCGGTGGTATTATGCCAGGTACAAACATCATGGCGGCCGGAGCCCCTGGTGTTGGTAAAACCACGGTCCTATTAGATCTATTAAGTACTGCACATGAGAGTGGTAAGAAGGTCCTATTCATCTCAGCTGAAATGTCTCAGATAGATATGGCCCGCTACTTACAACGTTTTCCTCACTGGGGTCAGTTACCAATCTTATTCCTTGCAGACTATGTGGATGAATGTCCAAAGTCTGTAATCGAACAAGTATTAAGCACTGGCTGGGATATTGTCCTAACCGATTCATACACTGAAGTTAACGACACCGTAAAGGAAGCTTGTAACCTAACCCGTGGTAAAGTAGAAAAATGGTTCCTAGATCTTATGATCTCAAATAACAAAGGCGGTAACAAGCCTGGAATCTACACAACCTTTATAACAATCTTACAATTATCTAAAGGAGGTCAATTCGTCGGATCTAACAAACTAAAACACATGACCACTAGTATGATGAGCCTAGATTGGGAAGGTGGAGAAAACGCCGGTCGTAGATATATGGAATTCTCTAAAAACCGAGTAGGTGCAGTAAACAAGAAACTCTACTTCTCTATAGAGGGTGGAGTAAGTTTTGACGAAGCCAGATATGTACGAGATCTTTTTAACGACGAGCTAGTATCTACGGAACGCAAGCAATTAGAAACAGAAGCGGATGCCTTCGACAAGTTATTCGGATTTAACGAGGCAGATGTAGAAGACTTAGAAGCTCATATCGAAATATAAGGGTCCTAGGATCCTAAGCCTGCCCCCTGGTTATGTGGTGTTTCCTGGGGGTTTGGTGTATTCGGAGTACTGGGATGCAGTCATGGTAAAAAACGCTCCTCAGGTGTGAGTCAATTGGCGTTGGGGTTTAAGGTTCCTACAGGGACTTTACTTGGAGCTTTACTAGGGAGTACCCTTGGATTACTAGGAGGATCCTTACAGGCTTACCTATGTTTCTTATATCTCTATTAGGTTATTATAGGAGAGTATGAGTTCTTATACTTCTATTACTAGGATCCGTATTACCTGGATAGTTGTTTGCTTGGTCTTGCTTATCTCTTATATCTTTCTCTTGTTTCTTATTGTTCTTACTTAGATTCTTATTCTTATCTCTTCTTTGTTATCTATTATGTATGATATCTTTGGTCACGTGCGTGGGTCCATTTTACAAGAATCTTTGCATGCTTGGGTGGTTTGTAGTGTGGTCGGTCAAACGGATTGATATTCTACAGGTATTTAGGATCGGGTTCTTAAGGAGTGAGCCTATATATACCTCTTCTTTTTGTACCCTTATTTGGAATCATTATAAATTAAGAAAGTTTATCACCTAGGTTTTTTTATATCAATAATTAGTGTTATATTTACTATATAATAATTAAAACAACTAACATTATGCCGTACATTACCAAAGATCAAGTTACCCAAAAAAGAAAAGAATTGAAAGCTGCCTTACCTAACTACAAGTTATCTATTACTACTGAACATTATTCTGGTATTAAGGTTGCTATCATGTCTGGTCCTACTGATCTTGGAACTGAATACTCTCAACTTAATCCAAACATGGATTATAGAGAGGAAACTTGGAACCGCTATACTGAAGAATACGATTCTAATCCTCCTATACAAGATTTATTAGATATTATTATGCCTATATTAAATGAAGGCAAAGGAGCTTCACATGAAGATAGCGATTATGGATCTATTCCTGATTATTATACTTGGGTTCATGTTGGTAAATGGGATAAAGCTTATGAAATTAAAACTAAATAATTATGGAAAGAATAGAACAAATTAAAATAGTAAAAGGAATAGTAGAAGATTCATTTGATGAGAATGCAATGTATACTGGAATAGACGATATGAATGAAGAAAATAAAGCACATATCATAAACATAGGAACTTCAATCTTATGTACTAAATGGCAAATAGGATTTGAAGGAGGAGGCTTTGTACAATCAGTTGTTGATAATAATCTTATGAAAGCAGTTGGAAGCGCAGATGGAACATCACTTAGAGGTTTAAAATTCTTTGCATCTTTACTATACAATACAGTTAAACCAAACTTTGAATAATATGAAAATTAAATTTATTGTAATCGCATTTTTTGTAGTAGCTACATGTAATGCACAAAAAACTCTTGTATCTGATATCACGGATGCGGATCTAAGTAATACAGAACAATCTGGATTTGTAAATTGGGATTTCACCAATAATACAACCGGATATGCCTGGACATGGGGAGCTCCTGGCATGTTAGTTTATGGAGATACTCCTGAAATGTGTTATGATATAGAAGCTGAAATTAAAAATGTATCTCACGTATGGGGAGCTGGCATCTCTATTGGAGTAAATGAATCCTCATCAGATAGTGAACTAAAGTATAATGGTATTAATAACTATTATTTGTCAGTTGAAGATAATGCGGTTGGATTATTTAAAGGAACTAATAATACACAAGAAGATTTCATAGCCGATACGCTTGTATATGTAGGTGTCGAAATTGATCAAACAGAATGGCATAAACTAAGATTAAAAATAGAAGCAGATACTATATATGGATACGTTAACGATGTCTTATACATTAGCCATAAAGTAGATAATATACAAAAGAATGGTAAGTTTGCTATAGTATCTTCTAATAGTGAAAATACATATAAGAATATAAAAGCAAGATATCATAAAGATCCTTACTATATTAGTAGTGATACTATTGTAGAATTTGTAAGTGATGTTAATCATCCAGAATGGAATAACTTACCTGTCACTCGATTAGATGATGTTGAAACTGTAGTAGAAGCCGATGGATTAGATCATTTTATAAGCCACTATATACAATATAAAGAATCCGAATCAATTGATATACCCGATGATGTTGTTGATTGTAATTGTATTTGCCCAGAAGTAACTACTTTATCGATATATCCAAATCCAGTATCTGAATATGTTAACGTAAGTATACAACAACCCGAAGGAACATTAAAGATTTATAGCATGCATGGCGCAATCGCTAGATCATACGACTTAACGTATGGAATTAATAGAATAGATATGACAAGATATCCAATAGGACATTATTTATTCAAAGTAGAATACGAAGGAAGAAAAGCATTAATAGAAAAGATAATAGTAACTCATTAACATTTTATGATAATATATGTTGCACCCCCTCGAGGGATTCAAGAAAAACAAGATTGCTTTAATTGGCTAACGCACTACGGCCATGAAGTCGTTTGGTTAGATTTAAGACGTAAAGTCAAAGGCCCTCTACTCCTATGTGGAGGCGCTGATATCGGTAAAGACCAAGAACGTGATGATCGAGAAGATATTTGGATTAAACAAACCCTTGCTGATGGATATCCTATTATTGGTCTTTGTCGAGGCATGCAAGTTTTAAACTCTTATTTTGGAGGTGTTGTTGAAGATCTTAGTGATCTCATAGTAGAAGATCATAAAGCTGCTGATTTTTCAGAAAATACTGATCACAGTGGAAAACCTTCACAATTTCACACAGTAGAAGATTTAGATGGTAAATTAATAAATGTTAATTCTCGACACCATCAACATTGTTCAGTAATAGCAGACAATTTCAAAGCCACACATCTTTCATATCCTTTATATTCCGTAGTAGAGGGGTTTGAAGATGTTGATCAAAGGATTTGGGCTGTACAGTGGCATCCTGAAAAAATGGAATCAGAAGATAATGAATATCCTTTAAATAAACTAATTAATTTAAGATAATGGACCAAAACATGATACTAAGATCTGGCAAATATCAAGGATATACTGTCAGAGAAGCTTATAGAAAAGATCCTTCGTATATTAGATGGGTTATTGAAAATATACCAGCAATGTTAAAGAACCACGGTCCTAGGAGAAAAACCAAAGCCGTAGAATCTCGGAAACCATTTGAGTATAAGCAACCACCTGATGTTGAAAAGACTATAGAAAATGGTTGGATTCCACCTGGTAACGTGGAAGATGCATTTTTTTAAAAATAAATGCACAAAAGTTTTTTTATCCCAATAAAAAGTGTTATATTTAACTATAATTAAAAAACAATAAATTATGAAAACAAAAAAACTAGTTTGGGAATTAGAATCTTCTATCTACTTATTAGATGAAATCGTTCAAAAATATAAGTCAGTTGACTTTGGAATACTAAAAGGTAGTATTGCTGCCTATATAGGAGTTACTAAAGGATCTGTTAATATGGCTATAGGAAATATGAAGTATATTTTATCTGATGGTGGTGAAGGTCTTTCTGCCTATACAACTCGACAGGAGGAAGCTGTTAAGCTTACTTTAGAGAAATATGATTTGAGTGCGAAAAAACTATTAATGATCCTATCTTAGATTGTTAATAACTTTGTGAAAATAACTTAACAAAAGTTTTCGTATATCAATAAAAAGAGTTATATTTAACTATAATTAAAAACAAACAGATATGAACAAATTAGAAACATTAGGACTGACCAACGTAACTTCAAAAACTCAAAAAAAGAATGGTACTGAATGTTATTATGATCCAATCGCTGATTGTGATTACTTAAGCTATCGAAGTGGATATGTTCGTAGAGCATATACTAAAGCTACTCACTATTCTTCTAGACTACACCGAACTATTTATCAATTGAATCCTCAGAGAAAAGCAAGAAGATTCTGGAATGAAACGGAATATGAAGTTACTGAAAGAATATTAATCCATAATCCTGGATATAGAATTCACTTATTAACAAGAGCTGTTGTAAATTATAGAAATAAAAAATAATAAACTTTAATATGATAATTGAATGGATTATAGTAGGTTCTATTCTAGTAGCATGGAATGCCTTTCTAATTATTAAAATGCGTAAACAAGATAAATAGATTAATGAATTTTATAGAAGAAATAATCGAGAGTGGAGATACTTCTAAGCTGATGTTTAGATTTCCACCTGAACCAAACGGACACTTACATTTAGGACATGCCAAAGCGATTTGTCTTAATTTTGATCTAGCACATAAATATAAAACCGGATGTAATCTTAGATTTGATGATACAAATCCTATTGCAGAAAATTCTATATTTGTAGATTCTATAATAGAAGATATTGCTTGGTTAGGTTATCGACCTACTGAAGTCGAAGAAACTAGTAACTATTTCAAACTTATACAAAGATGTGCTACTCAATTAATTATAGAGGGTAATGCGTATATGGATGATTCAACCTCTGAAGAGATAGCTGAATTAAAAGGAGATCTTGAAAATCCAGGAACTGATTCACCATATCGGAGCAGAACTATCGCAGATAATCTTGAAGAGTTTAGGAAACTATGTGAAGGCAGTGTTAAAACGGTTCTTAGAGCTAAAATAGATATGGCAGATCCTAATTTATTAATGAGAGATCCTGTTATCTATAGATCTATTGATGCTCCTCATCATAACACAGGTACTGAATTTAAAGCGTATCCTATGTATGATTTTGCACATCCAATTTCAGATTGGAAAGAAGATATCACACATTCACTATGTACTTTAGAATTTGAAGCACATCGACCTTTTTATAATTGGACTCTTGATAAATTATTTGATACTAGTGTTTTTGGTCCTAATCCTCGTCAAATTGAGTTTTCAAGATTAAACGTCGAAGGAATGATATTGAGTAAGCGGTATCTGAAGAAAATGGTAGAAGATGGAATAGTTGATGGATGGGACGATCCTAGAATGCCAACATTGAAAGGATTGAAGCGTCGTGGATTTACTCCAGATTCTATTAGAAACTTTTGTGAAAAGGTTGGGATCTCTAAGAGAGAGTCTCAAATTGAGCGATCTTTATTAGATGGATGTTTACGTGATGATTTAAATAAGATCGCAGAACGTCGCATGGTAGTTAAAGATCCAATTAAACTAACAATTGTTGGTGATTTTAAACCAGGGTTTGCTGCTCTTGAAAATAATCCAGAATCATCTGTAATATCAGCTCGTCGAGTAAATTACACTGATCAGTTTTGGATTGAGAGAGAAGACTTTAGACCTACTGCAAATAGGAAGTATAAGAGACTTAAGCTAGGTACTAATGTTCGCTTAAAAGGTGTCTGTATAGTCAAGGCGATCGATTATACTGAAATTGATGGAGTTATCACTGAAGTATTTTGTGAACATTATCCAGATAGTTTTTCAGGTATGGAAACAGAAATTAAAGCTAAAGGGGTTATTCACTGGGTAGATAGACAGTCATGTATTTCATTAAATTTAAATCATTTTGATGATATGAATAAATCTACAAATGTATCATTCGGTGAACCTTTATTGAGACTAGAATACGAAAAACCAGTACAATTTATTCGACATGGTTACTATATGAAAGATGGAGACAGCTGGAACCATTCAGTTTCTTTAAAAAGTAGTTATAAGGGGTGATTCTGTAGATATATAAAGAAAACAGATCAAAACCATGATGATATTTTGCATTGTATTCCTAGCAGTTAGTTTTGTAATTGGCGTTCATATGCTAACAGAACATAGAAACCGCAAGTAATTGTTAATAACTTTTTTAAAATAAGTGAGCTAGTATTTTTCTAGTTCACTTTTTTTGCTTATATTTATACTATAATTAAAAGATAATCAATATGGCAATACCTAAAATTTACAAGTACGGAATCGAAATCACAAAGCCTTGGTCTTCCGAGATGTATGATTTTAATCAAAACATCAAAGAATATTACCAAGATCAAATCAATGATCTGATAAACTCTCTCAAAGAAACGGAAGCTTGTAATTTTATCGCTGGGATAGTAAATCCATATAAATATGGAATGGGAACTTCTGATGATATTGAGTATATGAAATCAGATATGCTTAAGAACATCGAGAACGCCGAAAGCCATTGGATGAAAGAGGTTATTGAAGAACTTTTGATCTTACAAAGAATTTACCCTATGATTTGCGAAGCTACTCCAGAAATGCCAGCAATTTCTCTATATGATTTAGGAATTCCAATGAATATTATTGGATTTGAAACACGCGATGAGATCTTACTTTTGCGCGAAAGATATTCTTAAAAGCATTAATCCTTATTTATAATCATTATAAATAGGACTTTTTGTGAAAATAAATGTACAAAAGTTTTCATATATCAATAAAAAGTGTTATATTTAATTATAATTAAAAAACAAACAATATGTCAATAAACAAAGTCTTAATTCACACACAGTACGAAGAAAATTACGGATTCCATGAAGGTAACTTTCATTGGAAGAAGAAAGGCGGTCATACATTTCAGATCGAGATGGATGCAGATCTTATGTTTTACTCTAATCCTGCTGAAGTTTTTAGTAAGATGCTAGAGAAGCACAACTCAGATCTTGAAAGATTTACATACGTTGATCATGATATTCAGTTTCATTCACCTACTGTTCTTGGTAATCAAGACGAGTATATTGAGGCTAATCAATCAATAATAGATCACGAAGATATTCAAGATTTTGAAGAAGTTAATCACGTTATCGCTGGCGTTGATTTCTCAGAAAGTATTAACCAATTAAATAACCTTAAAATATAAACCCATGAAAACTCCTAAACAATTAAGAGACAGTTATCGAATGGTCGGATTCAGTATAGTCGGACTTGCAATCATTTTAATATCATTAATAATCGCTGAAAATATATGTCTGTAGAAACTTTATATGCAATACCAAGTGTTAATTGTTTTATTAACGATGATTTGATTGTCTATCCAATGAACGATCGTAATGAACCAGACTTAAGTCAATGGAATGAATTAGAAAACTTAACATCTGAATTCGTTAATAAATTAAACACAGAAGACGATTCCCTTATCTCGGAACTAATATACTGGAAAGTTAGATTTTCAGAAAACATAAACAATTAAAAAATAAAAAAATGAAAATACCTAATTTTGAAACAGCATTATCAGAAACAGCAACACTTACAGAAATCGCTGGTTATATTTTTGACAACTATAATAATGACCCACAATTTATTGCAGCACTTCGTGATGATAGCCAACCCTGGCCCGATGGAGTACAAGAAGTTCTAGATGCTCATGATGTTCTAGTAGAAGAATTAATTGATTCTTTAGAAGTATACATTCAAACCTGTTAATCTACTCACAAATTAATTTCACTCTATTCTCCGCGTCAATTTCCCACAATCTGGATTTATATGGCGTGGAGAAGGGGTATTTGGTACCTTTCCAAATAAAATATCCACCCTCTGTCTCCAAATCTCCACTATATATTTGATAAACATGTACCAATTCATGCATTAGTGTTTTTTCTAATTGGTTGTCATCCCACATTGGATTTAGATCAACTATAAACCAACCACTCGAAAGCTCTCGGGTGATTCCTACAATCCTAGGATAAAGAGGTGCGTATTTTATTATAACTATAGGTTGTGCAAAGAGAGGGCCCTTAAACATCTCACTGCAAATCTGCGAAGTGGCGGTTGTAATGTGTTTTTCTAGTCCTGTATCTGGTTTTAAAATTTGTCCGCTAACTTGTAATGAAAAAAGAATTGCGATAATAAATCTCCACATGTTTACTTGTATATTTTTAATTTCTTTATTGAATATAAGATACTGTGTGTTACGAAAAAGAAAACGGCAACCGTCTCAAACCAAAACAACGTAATTGCTGGTATTAGAAAGGCAGCACTGACGATTGGAATCGCTAAATAATTAAAACGCTTGTCCTTAAATATGGTATATGTAGTGTATATGAAAAATCCAGCAGCAAATATATTGTGAGTCCATTCGTAATCAAATGTATTAAATAAAGCAACACCAATTAAGAGTAACCCAGAGATGATATTATCACTTATAAGGTAACTTATACCTAATAATAATAAACTAATCAATAAAATATAAGTGGCCTCTGTTCCATGGTATACGCTGTATGAATACTTTACAGCTCCAGTTTTAAGATATAAAGCAAGAGGTAAGAATAACGCAGCAGCGGAACAAGTTAAGTTGATAAATATACCCAGTCTTTTCAATTTTGATAATGTCTTTAGATATCTATCAAAATTATATGTCTAGTTTTTCAGAATTACTTAATAATTTTTTAATCTCTTGATAATTTTTATCAAAAGTGTCTGTGTTTGTGTAGTGACCTCCTTTATTATTGTCTATATTATATTGACTATTTCTTTTGCCATACATAGAGTGTCTCTCTGTCACGTATTCACTCCCAATAAACTTGTAGTGTAATAGTTTTAATGGTTCTTTTTTAAAGATATGTAGTAAATCATGCATGATATTCCATTTTCCCCATCGATGTCCTTTGTATTCTCCTTCGGGTCTTACACTCTCAGGAACGACATGATAGATATCACCATTATATTTATTGCTCAAATATACTTCATGCTGACCTCCTGCCCATTCAAATTCTTCTAATAGGTTTGGATTAATTAATATCGGTTTAGAATACCAAGGGTTAGGTACTCCTGTTTTGATTGAATCATATATTTGTAGATCTTTATTTGGAAACTCATGACTAACCATATCAAACCCTGCTGGATAGAATACTGCCGTTTTTCCTAAATGATCTTCTAAAAACTGTGTAAGATTTGGATGGTAAATAAATTCATCACAATCGCCGATGATTGCATAATCGCATTTACCAACACAGTGTGCGATTGCACCGTGTTTAAGGCTCATGTGTTCCCCGTCATCAAAGGTTCCACCTGTGTTGAACGATATAATTTCAGTATTAGGATATGAGTTTATTATCTCCCTAGATCGGTCATCTGACTCGTTATCGAAGAATATCATCTTGTCGCAGAATTGAGAATAATGCCTTAAATAAAATTCTAGCATTTTCTCTTCATTCCATACTGTCGCGTAGCTCCAGATTTTCATAAGTTACGTTTTTCTTAATAAGACTTCTATCATCTCATTGTTAGATCCATATATCGCAAGGTCTCTCATTCCTAAGGTTTCACCTTTTTTAATCCTATTCACGATATCTTTAATAACTGCATATGAAACTTCACCAGTGTCGACATACTTCTGCCAAGCTTTATCAGACATCATGATTATTTCATTTTAAATCCTAACTTACCATTACCTGGATTAGGCGTAGATACGTTAGGTGCTTCGAAAGTTAATTTAGCATTGTCATCTCCAAATCCTTTTAGATAAAATAATACTTCTTCCGTTTTTAAAGAAACATCCATATATAATTGCTTTACTTCTAGTTTTGAAACTATCTTTCTTAAGGTATCTATGTATAAGTCTACGTCTCCTAATTTACCATTAAGTTTATCTATTAATTGAAGCGATAGTGGATATGATAAAAGACCTACGTATCTGTTTGCTTTTTCTAGTTTATCCCAGTCTACCTTCGCAAAAGATTTAACTCCTCTTCCTGCAACATCAACCAGTGGCTTTACATATTGATTAAAGAATTCTTCTTTTCCTATTGTATTTAATTTGTCTTGTATGAATGCTTCTAAAGCTTTGTGTTCTAATTCTACGTTGCCAACTAATTCTTTTAATTTAATTGCTGATGGAATTTGCATGAATTCTGCTCCTTTGATATATCCGTTGATTACACTATTAGATTCTACTATTTTAAATAGATCATATAGTTTAACTTCTGAATCTTCTGTAAAGTTTTCTGCTTTAAGATCTTTAATAATATTAGATAGTGTAGGTGCAGCTCCAGCTTTATATTTTGAAGAGATACCATATCCGTCGATATGGAAATCAACTAAAGGATTATTACCGGAAGGAAAAGATATCCCATCCGTTGTGTTTACTATGTTTAGCATTAATGCGGCTCCTAGTATTTCTCCAAAGTCTTTTCCAATTGTATTTAAATCAGTTGCTCCTAAGGCATCAATAGCTTCTTTAATCTCTGCGTTGTATTTGATATTCTCAGTAAAAGGCCCTAATTCAGTTAATTCTATATTAGTATAAGAAGGAGTGTGATTAGCCACTAACATATATAATTCTGTCAAGAAAGAATTCATAAATGGATTCGATTTACTATATTTCTTTTTAATAACTCCAGATACAGCAGCATTTAATTTATTTAATTGCATTTGAGTATCTTCCGGTAACTTTAAAGAAGATGGTGTAAGTTCTTTAGATTTTATAGATCCTTTAGGAGGATTGTTATCAACCAATTTTACAGTATCTCCAGTGCTTATTTTTAATGAAGATAATTTAGAATCTTTATTAAATGTAACTACGAATGTGGTGAATTTACCAGAATTAGCTCCATTAGCATAATCTCCAGCAGCAGCTGCTTCGATTGATACATCTTGTTTTAATTTTTTAAAAGCGTTAGATATCTTTTTAATAGATTGCTTGTCTTCTCCACCAAGGTCAAATCTAAGATCCTTACCTCCGTTTTTGCTATTAATTCTACCGTCTCCTAATATTTTTTGTATAGAAGGGAATATTATTCCTTCGATAGTGGTAGCACGTTCATTCAGTGCCATTTCAAATAATGCTCTAATATCTCCCATAATTTTATTTCTTTGCTAGGTGTGTTTTAATCTTAACGTCTTTAAGTTCTCTATCTAATTCTTTAATTAGTTTTATGTTATGTTTATCATCATCGAAAAAAGTAATGTCAATATAACCCTGTTCTACAAAGTATCTCATTGCGTCTTTCTTTCTCTCTTGTATAGTTCCTGTTAATCCATGAATTGGATCGTTAACTGCCCAGATGAATTCTCTTTTAATATGAAATCCAACATGATAACGTAACCATTCATATATCATATTCTGGTCGTCTCGTGCTGTAATAACTCCGATTGCTATTCCTTTTTTATAATTCTTTTTCAGAACATTAAAGTATTTATCAATCATCTTACCTGCCTTCATAATCTCTAAAGATTTGAATTGTTCAAAATCTAGTACATGGTTAGGGCTCTTTTCGTAATCGTTAAATTCCTCAGGAGTCAATTCATATCGCTCTCCTTTCTTTTTATCATATACTATAATCTTAGCGGCTGAAACCACAATAGTATCATCTAGATCGAAGATCAAGATTTTATCAGTTGTCATTTTTTCGTTAATCATCATGTATTATATAACTTTGTTTTAAAAAGTTTATGTTGGGCTTATTACATCTCCTTTATTTCCTTTATTACCGCCAGATGGACCACAAAGACCAGTTACTGTCGGGAATATTGATGGATCACTTACAACAGCTGTTCCCATGATCTCATAACATGTAAGGTCGTTACTTACAGCTACAATCTGGTTAACAGCAAAGCTAGAATTTAATTGAGCATACGTGCTAAATCCATCACTAGTTCTTTCAATTGTAAACGCGTTATCAGTGACTGGTCCTCCACCTGAACTAGAACACGGTCCTTGTATTGCTGCAGTCATATTATTATTGCTAAAGGTCCATGCATAATTATCAACACATAACTGAAAAGAGTTTTGATTAGCTCCTAGTGTTAATGTCGATGGTTTTGAGCCACCACATATAGTGTAAGTTACTGTTCCTCCGAAGAAACCTCCGTTAAATACAACACTTATACACGGGCTGATTGTTAGTTGCTCCTGTAAATGACCAAATACTGTTATCATAATATGCTTATTAATTTTATATTTATAATACGTTTTATCTATTTACATTAAAAAACATGAACTGTGTGTTAGTGTAAGAGTTACTGTATATCCAATTCCTCCACCTGCTGATCCAGATTTAACTCTAATGCTATAGTGATTATCTTTAACTATTGCAGGAGAGGCCGATACAATAGATGAAACCATCTTCTGGTTACTAGGGTGTGTATACTCGGTTACTACCACTACTGAATTTGCACTATCGTGTCTAATTAATTCAAAGATACATCCTTCACCATTAGCAGTTTGACCATAAGATGCACTAATACCCGTTATATAGTAACCATTAGTGAAAGTTATTGGAATCTGAACAAATGAATTAGATATGTTTGTTGTTGTGTTTTGCGTACTATATGCTGTTGAATTTATTCCAATGTATTCAGTACATGTAAATCCTGTATTTTCAGGTCCTTGTGTTCCTTGGAAACCTTTATCTCCTTTTAGACCTGTATCTCCTTGATCACCTATTCCTCCACCTGTTCCCGAGTCTCCTTTAGTTCCTTTTAATCCTTGGAATCCTTGGTCTCCAGCTCCTCCAGCAGAACCTTTCTCTCCTTGGAATCCTTGGTCTCCTTTAGTTCCTTTTAATCCTTGGAATCCTTGGTCTCCTTTAGTTCCTTTTAATCCTTGGAATCCTTGGTCTCCTTTAGTTCCTTTTAATCCTTGGAATCCTTTAGCTCCTTGGAATCCTTTAGCTCCCTGGAATCCTTGATCTCCAGCTCCTCCAGCAGAACCTTTCTCTCCTTGGAATCCTTGATCTCCAGCTCCTCCAGCAGAACCTTTCTCTCCTTGGAATCCTTTATCTCCTTGGAATCCAGATCCTCCAGAAGATCCTTGGAAACCTTTATCTCCTTTTAGACCTTTATCTCCTTGGAATCCTTTATCTCCTTGGAATCCAGATCCTCCAGAAGATCCTTGGAAACCTTTATCTCCTTTTAATCCTTTCTCTCCTTGGAATCCTTGATCTCCAGCTCCTCCAGTAGATCCTTGGAAACCTTTATCTCCTTTTAGACCTTTATCTCCTTGGAATCCTTTATCTCCTTGGAATCCAGCTCCTCCGGTAGATCCTTGGAAACCTTTATCTCCTTTTAGACCTTTATCTCCTTGGAATCCTTGATCTCCAGCTCCTCCAGCAGAACCTTTCTCTCCTTGGAATCCTTGATCTCCAGCTCCTCCAGCAGAACCTTGGAAACCTTTATCTCCTTTTAGACCTTTATCTCCTTGGAATCCTTTATCTCCTTGGAATCCAGATCCTCCAGAAGATCCTTGGAAACCTTTATCTCCTTTTAGACCTTTATCTCCTTGGAATCCAGCTCCTCCAGTAGAACCTTGGAAACCTTTATCTCCTTTTAATCCTGTATCTCCTTGGAATCCTTGGTCTCCAGCTCCTCCAGTAGAACCTTTCTCTCCTTGGAATCCTTTATCTCCTTTTAATCCTGTATCTCCTTGGAATCCAGCTCCTCCAGTAGAACCTTGGAAACCTTTATCTCCTTTTAATCCTGTATCTCCTTGGAATCCTTGGTCTCCAGCTCCTCCAGTAGAACCTTTCTCTCCTTGGAATCCTTTATCTCCTTTTAATCCTGTATCTCCTTGGAATCCAGCTCCTCCAGTAGAACCTTGGAAACCTTTATCTCCTTTTAATCCTGTATCTCCTTGGAATCCTTGGTCTCCAGCTCCTCCAGTAGAACCTTTCTCTCCTTGGAATCCTTTATCTCCTTTTAATCCTGTATCTCCTTGGAATCCAGCTCCTCCAGTAGAACCTTGGAAACCTTTATCTCCTTTTAGACCTTTATCTCCTTGGAATCCTTGGTCTCCAGCTCCTCCAGCAGAACCTTTCTCTCCTTGGAATCCTTGATCTCCAGCTCCTCCAGTAGAACCTTGGAAACCTTTATCTCCTTTTAGACCTTTATCTCCTTGGAATCCTTTATCTCCTTGGAATCCTTTATCTCCTTGGAATCCAGATCCTCCAGAAGATCCTTGGAAACCTTTATCTCCTTTTAATCCTGTATCTCCTTGGAATCCTTGATCTCCAGCTCCTCCCGTAGAACCTATAGTTCCTTGGAATCCTGTATCTCCTTGGAATCCTTGATCTCCAGCTCCTCCAGTAGAACCTTTCTCTCCTTGGAATCCAGCTCCTCCAGTAGAACCTTGGAAACCTTTATCTCCTTTTAGACCTTTATCTCCTTGGAAACCCTGGTCTCCAGCTCCTCCAGCAGAACCTTTCTCTCCTTGGAATCCTTTATCTCCTTTTAATCCTGTATCTCCTTGGAATCCTTGGTCTCCAGCTCCTCCAGTAGAACCTTTCTCTCCTTGGAATCCAGCTCCTCCAGTAGAACCTTGGAAACCTTTATCTCCTTTTAGACCTTTATCTCCTTGGAATCCAGATCCTCCAGAAGATCCTTGGAAACCTGTATCTCCTTTTAGACCTTTATCTCCTTGGAATCCCTGATCTCCAGCTCCTCCCGTAGAACCTGTAGCTCCTTGGAATCCTGTATCTCCTTGGAATCCCTGGGCTCCTCCTCCTCCAGTAGAACCATCTGATCCTTGGAATCCTTGAGTTCCATCTGATCCTGTAATACTTGCACCATATACTTCGATTTCAATACCTAATTTAGAACTATTAGTTATAATTCCATATGTCGTAGAATTTCCATTAGGTACACATGTGAATCCTGAAGTACCGTGTAATTGGAATGTCTTGTCAATTGGAATTCTTACAAAGTTTGTAAAGTCATCACAATCAATAAGAGTTATCATACCAATTAATTGATTAACACTTGATGCGGATTTAACTGCGTTCAATGCTTGTGATACTGCTAATAATTGTTGCGATATTGCGCTATCTTGTTTACAGTTATCATAACCGTCTAAAGATACTGCCATGTCATGTATTGCATAACTTGAAGTTAACGCTCCAGTTGGGTTTAATGTACCATGATAGTTCCATGTTACTTTACTAGCAACTATATTTGAACTGGTCCATGGATTTACATAATCACCAACCTGTATTATCGCGTTATTTGTTGAATGTCCTTCAAATAATTCTATTCCTTGGAATCCTTGATCTCCTTTAGTTCCTTTTAATCCTTGATCTCCAGCTCCTCCAGTAGATCCTTTCTCTCCTTGGAATCCAGATCCTCCAGTAGAACCTTGGAATCCTTTATCTCCTTTTAATCCTTTATCTCCTTGGAATCCTTGATCTCCAGCTCCTCCAGTAGATCCTTTCTCTCCTTGGAATCCAGCTCCTCCAGTAGAACCTTGGAAACCTTTATCTCCCTTTAACCCGGTGTCTCCTTGGAATCCTTGATCTCCAGCTCCTCCAGTAGATCCTTTCTCTCCTTGGAATCCAGCTCCTCCAGTAGATCCTTGGAAACCTTTATCTCCTTTTAGACCTTTATCTCCTTGATCTCCTTGATCTCCAGCTCCTCCAGTAGAACCTGTAGCTCCTTGGAATCCGGTATCTCCTTGGAATCCCTGGGCTCCTCCTCCTCCAGTAGAACCATCTGATCCTTGGAATCCTTGATCTCCAGCTCCTCCAGTAGATCCTTTCTCTCCTTGGAATCCTTGATCTCCAGCTCCTCCAGCAGATCCTTTCTCTCCTTGGAATCCTTGATCTCCTTTTAATCCTGTATCTCCTTGGAATCCTTGATCTCCAGCTCCTCCAGTAGAACCAATAGTTCCTTGGAATCCTTGATCTCCAGCTCCTCCAGTAGATCCTGTATCTCCTTGGAATCCTTGATCTCCAGCTCCTCCAGTAGAACCAATAGTTCCTTGGAATCCTTGATCTCCAGCTCCTCCAGTAGATCCTGTATCTCCTTGGAATCCTTGATCTCCAGCTCCTCCAGTAGATCCTTGATCTCCTTGGAATCCATCAGCACCATCTATACCATTAGTACCATCTATACCATTTGTACCGTTTGTACCGGCATCTCCTTGTGCTCCATCTATTCCGTTTGTACCGTCTGTTCCATCTGCTCCGTTTGTACCGTTTGTACCGGCATCTCCTTGTGCTCCATCTATTCCGTTTGTACCGTCTGTTCCATCTGCTCCGTTTGTACCGTCAGTTCCAGCAGCTCCTTGTGCTCCATCTGCTCCGTCTATACCGTTTGTACCAGCATCTCCTTGTGCTCCATCTATTCCGTCTGTACCGTCAGTTCCAGCAGCTCCTTGTGCTCCATCTGCTCCGTCTATACCGTTTGTACCAGCATCTCCTTGTGCTCCATCTATTCCGTCTGTACCGTTTGTACCAGCAGCTCCATCTGCTCCGTCTGTTCCGTCTATACCGTTTGTGCCAGCATCTCCTTGTGCTCCATCTATTCCGTTTGTACCGTCTGTTCCATCTGCTCCATCTATTCCGTTTGTACCAGCATCTCCTTGTGCTCCATCTATTCCGTTTGTACCGTCTGTTCCGTTTGTACCATCAGTTCCAGCGGCTCCTTGTGCTCCATCTGTTCCATCAGTTCCAACAGCTCCTTGTGCTCCATCTATTCCGTTTGTACCGTTTGTACCATCAGCTCCGTCTATACCGTTTGTACCAGCATCTCCTTGTGCTCCATCTATTCCGTTTGTACCGTTTGTACCATCAGTTCCGTTTGTACCATCAGCTCCGTCTATACCGTCTGTTCCAGCAGCTCCTTGTGCTCCATCTATTCCGTTTGTTCCGTCTGTTCCGTCTATTCCGTTTGTACCGTCTGCTCCGTCTATACCGTCTGTTCCAGCAGCTCCTTGTGCTCCATCTATTCCGTTTGTACCGTTTGTACCATGAGCTCCATCTATACCATCAACTCCAGCATCTCCTTGGAATCCTTGAATTCCATCAATTCCTTTGTCTCCTACTTCTCCTTGATATCCTTGGAAACCAACAGCTCCGTCTGTTCCGTCTATTCCGTTTGTACCGTCTGTTCCGTCTATACCGTTTGTACCATCTGTTCCGTTTGTACCATCAGCTCCGTCTATACCATCAGCTCCGTCTATGCCGTTCGTACCGGCAGCTCCTTGTGCTCCATCTATTCCGTTTGTACCGTCTGTTCCGTTTGTACCATCTGTTCCGTCTATACCGTCTGTTCCAGCAGCTCCTTGTGCTCCGTCTATACCGTTTGTACCATCTGTTCCGTTTGTACCATCTGTTCCGTCTATACCGTCTGTTCCAGCAGCTCCTTGTGCTCCGTCTATACCGTTTGTACCATCTGTTCCGTTTGTACCATCTGTTCCAGCAGCTCCTTGTGCTCCATCTGTTCCGTCTGTTCCGTCTATACCGTTTGTACCATCAGCTCCGTCTATACCGTCTGTTCCAGCAGCTCCTTGTGCTCCATCTATTCCGTTTGTTCCGTCTGTTCCGTCTATTCCGTTTGTACCGTCTGCTCCGTCTATACCGTCTGTTCCAGCAGCTCCTTGTGCTCCATCTATTCCGTTTGTACCGTCTGCTCCGTTTGTACCGTCTATACCGTTTGTACCATCAGCTCCATCTATTCCGTTTGTACCGTCTGTTCCATCTGCTCCGTCTGTTCCGTTTGTACCATCAGTTCCAGCAGCTCCGTCTGTTCCGTCTATACCGTTTGTACCGTCTATGCCGTTTGTACCATCAGCTCCGTCTATACCGTCTGTTCCAGCAGCTCCTTGTGCTCCATCTATTCCGTTTGTACCGTCTGTTCCGTCTATACCGTCTGTTCCAGCAGCTCCTTGTGCTCCATCTATTCCGTTTGTACCGTCTATACCGTTTGTACCATCAGCTCCAAAATCTCCATCTCTTCCAGGATCTCCTTGATCTCCTTGGAAACCTTTATCTCCTTCAAACCCCTGAGGACCAATAGGTCCTTGTGCTCCACCGCCTCCGGTTCCTCCTGCACTTGGAATCCAAACATAATCACCAGCTTCAGCACCAGCCCCTAAAAGACCAGTATCATTTGAATTAACTAAGTGTAATTTTAAAACTTTATCTAAATCGTCTATTAGATCTAGGTCGCCGTCAGTACCGGTTCCCATTACCCTATAACCTTTTATAACTTGGCCAACTAAATCAAGATTATAATCCATCTCATCGTGGGTTAATGGTCTTAATCTATCTCCTTCATTCGGGTATTGTGGCTGGTATTGTCCGTTCTCTGATTTATACTGTTCACCAGATGTGTTTAGTGGATCTTGCATTATTATTTTTTAGTATTTTTAATTTTGACTTCTTTCTTTCTTATATAAATCTATTAAATAATTAATAGTATTAATAAAGTATACCTCGATATAACCACAATCGATGTATTGTCTTTGTACTTTAATGTATTCGTCTAATTTTAATTCATTCCAAACAGCTAAGATCTCATTATACTTATATAAGTAAGAGTCTTTTCCTGTGTTCAGCGCATCCATCGAGGCAGTTTGCACGTTTTCTGATGTTGTTGTAAATCTACGAGTGGTTGGTTCGTATTGCACAGGGGTTGTTGAGGTGTTAGGTGATGTCATTGTAAATCTTTTTAATAAATAAAGATTTAATTGAAAACATTGAATATTATCCCAATTAGGTTCCGCTGGAAATGTAGCAATAAATGCATCTAAATCCGCAAGAGTATTAAATGTTCTTGAGGTTTTAACGTCTGATTCATTACTTAACGATTCTAAAAGAATGTTGGAAATACTACTCTCCGCATTTAAATTCCTAAATTGTCGAAGTTTTACTGAAATAAGTTTTAAAGTAAGTATATCTGTTATCATCTATCCTCCTGTTTTTTTGAATAAGTCTAGTGCTTGTGTAATTAAAATTGCAATAAGACCACCAATACCTGTTAAAAGAGCCCATGCAAATTTAACGAAACCCGATTTGAATCTCATAAGATCTTTGTGTTCTTCAAGTATTTTTTGAGTTTGTTCTAATTCAGCCTCAGCTGCTAATCTAGCCTCAGTATTCTTTTTAGTCTCAACAATAACTCCATCAAAAGGACTTAAGAGTTGTCTTTTCATCTCTTTCATTTCCCTTTTCATATCATTTTGGTTTTCAACCAATTGATTTAAGGCATTCTCGATTTGAATAAAATTAGGATCTTCCATTCTACCTTTAAATGTAGAAAATAGATCATATAATTCTTGTATAAGTTCCTTAGGTGATTTTTCGTGTTGCATCTAGTTAAATTGATCTTTTTTGTCTAATCTATATATCTAAATGAAATCAGACTCAATTTAATTTAATCACTTCGCGTTCAATTCGTTTTGTATTTTTGCCCAGTAGTATTCAGTCCTTTTATTCTTATAACCCCGGGGACCTCCGTTCCAATTACGAGCAATAGTTTCAAAGCCTCCTTTAGGGTGGTGATAGTTTTTCCAAACCATAAACATTTCAATAGACCTTTCTCTATTGTATCGATCTTTTTTAGAATATCTTTTATTGGATTTCTGAATCTTTAAAATTCTATTAACCTCTCTCAGCATTATTGGTCTGATTTGTAAAGCACCTACTGCTTCATTACCTACCAGGTGTTTGTCACCTATTGCTGAGTCATTACCTAGTGACTCGACCTGAATCATCGCCGGAATTAGGTTATCTTTTACACTAATCAGTTCGACTCTCTTAGGTTCAATCTTTGTAACTGCTATGATCTTCTTTCTTTCTTGAGGAGGATCATTAGGCACCTGTTTAATACTACCCCCACTAATAATAAGTGGTAAAATAAAAACAGAAATAAGTAATGGATTACGTTTCATATTATTATTGTTTATTTACTATACTAATATAAACAAAAAAACCCAAACAAAAAAATGTTTGGGCTTTTATTTTCAATAAATTTTAAATTTATTTAAGTTGACCTTTAATGTAATCAGAAGGTGCATCTTTTATAATGATATTGCTTCCGCTTTCATCTAATAAATCTTTAGGACCTTTATATCCTTGATATCCTAATCCTCCAGATCCTATACCAGATCCTGAACCAGATCCTGAACCATCTACAGGTCCTCCTGGATTAATCTTAATAATACCATCACTAGAACCTCCAGATCCTATACCAGATCCTGAACCAGATCCTGAACCAAATTCAGGTATATCAGTTATAATAGGTTTTATAGGTTTTATTCCACCTGTACCATAACCTGATCCTGATCCTGATCCTGAGTTAGTTGTTCCACCGTGTCCAGATCCTGAACCAGATCCTGAACTAGTTGTTTGACCACCAGAACCAACTGGCTTAACTGGTGCGTTCTTTTTAGTAACCGCCTTTCTAACGAAGAATGCAACCACTGCTAATACCAATAATCCTAATAATAATTTCATGCTTTATATAATTGTTTTTAATTTATAGATAGTTCTACATGGTATATATTCACAAAAAAAGTGTAACATTTCACAATTACACTTTTTTAATAGCTTAGGCCGGTCCACCGACGCCGAAGTTGAACAAGTAATAGTCATCAGACTCTTCATCACTTTCATCAAATTGGTCAAACATAATTGGCTCGAAGTCAATCATGTCTTCCACTGAAAGGGATTTATTAACAGATAATTTTTCGTTTTGTTCATCTAGCGAAGTTGGATCTACTTCGTTGATGAAATCCATTAGATAAATAAATATTTTTTAGTATAGGTTATTCTATATTAATATATATTCTAGTTTCTAAAAAAGTTTATTATTTTTTGTGATTATTTTCACTTGATTCTAAATCTTTTTCAAGATTTAAACTCCAGATTCTATCGTTAGGTACGACGAACTTTCTTTCATGATCGTATAGGTAAAAAGTAGTGCGATAAACTGATTGTCTGACTATTCTCGCCTTCTTAGTTCCATTGATCCATACTACATCATCCACGTTAAAATCGTTACCGTATAAGAACATAGCACCTGTGTAAAATTTAGATATAGAATCCTTGAAAGCAATAGAAATAACAGCAGTTGCAACAAGCCATCCCCATTCTCCTAGTATTTTTTCAACTATTTCCCTTACTGATTCTATCATCCCAATATGCTTTATAATCTTTTATAGTTCCTTTGAACCTTCTGATTTTATTTAACCTAGGATCTTCAGCAACACCAGGCTGGGTTGCATTAATTTCTTGATTAGGTTTTATGTTTTTTCCTCCAATAGTCTTCATTAGTTATATATCTATAACTTAATCTAAGCTTATTCGATAACCAACCCACCATAGATCTATTCTAATAAAGAAAGCGCCATTATTAAATCCAAATCCAAAACGTAACATTCTGTTCCAATGATCAAGTTTGATTTTGTGAATCATTTTTCTTTTTTTAGCTCCTATTCTAATCATCCAATCATTTATAGATTCTTCTTCTCTGCGTTTGCGATTATTCATTTATAATAAAGGTCCCGCACTTCCTGATTTGATTGCAGCCTTCATTCGCTGTTCTTCTAACCAAATTAGATAGTTCCATATTTTTTTAATAGTATTCATAGTTTAATTACTTAAGGGTGCTTTAATACTCGGGTGATATTTATAATCTTTAACTTCAAAATCAAATTCACCATCTAATAAGTTTACATTACTAAATTCTACTGTTGGTAAATCATACATTTCCCTAGATAATTGTTCTCTTGCTTGATCTTCATGATTCTTATATAAGTGAACATCACCTAAGTTTCCAATCAATTGATCTGGAATCATATTAACTTCCTCTGCAATTAAACAAAGTAATGCCGCATAACTCGCAATATTAAATGGAAGTCCTAAGAAAGTATCTACAGATCTTTGGTTCCACATTAGAGAGATTGCCCTTGTAGGTACATTATCATCGTCCATCATGTCCAGGCCATTTATTTTACCATAAGTATTTCCTCCTCCTTCTTCCCATGTTTTATCTGAACCTGAATATATTTTATATCTTTCGTCAAAACTTAACTCCCTAGTGTAAACTTGGAATCCATAATGACAAGGTGGAAGAGTCATTTGGTCTAACTCACCAACATTCCATGCTGATACCATTAACCTTCTACTATCTGGGTTTGTTTTTAATTCTTTAATAAGGTTTGCGATTTGGTCTATTAAAACTTCTCCTTCTTTGTAACCCCATTCAAATACATCTTCTTGTTTCCATTTCCTCCACTGTTTACCGTATATTGGACCAAGTTCTCCCCACTTCTCTGCAAAAGCATCATTGGTTTTAATGTTATCAATAAATTCCTTTTGGGATAATGAATGATCGTGTGGTGGGTTACATTCTATATCTGCGTATTTCTTATAAGCATCACCGTTCCATACGTTACAATTATTATCAACTAAGTATTTGATGTTTGTATCTCCTTTAAGAAACCATTTCAATTCAGTCATCATCGTCTTAACTGCCATTCTCTTGGTAGTCAATAAAGGAAATCCATCAGACATATTGTGTCTAATTTGGCGACCGAATACTGAAAGTGTTCCAGTTCCTGTGCGATCTGATTTTTCTGTTGAGTTTTCTAATAGAGTTCCAAGCAAGGCTCGGTATTGTTCTTCAATTCTATTCATTTTCTATTTCTTTACTGCATCCTCCGCAAGTTTCTCTCCATACTGCGTTTAATGCTCCACATTCACATATCCATGATTGATCTACTAAACTTTTCTCAGTGTTCATTTAGTTAATTGGTTTATGTCCACCTATTAGTAATTCCCAGTATGCTTTTAAAGCCTTTTTAATTTTTCTTATTGCCATCTTTTCTTAACATTACATGTTTTAGTTTGTTCTTCAATTCTATTCATTAATAAAGTTGTTAATGTCTTCCATCTCTCTTTTGATGATAGCGCAATATGTATATAATTCTTCTTTCTCAAAGGCCTTAAGAGCCCATCCCATTTCTTGTACTGTACCTATTCTTAACCAGTCAATAAAATCATCTTCATCCTCAAAGTGTTCTATTAAAACCCTAGGGTTAATTAGATCAATATACATTCTTTCTAGTTCTTCTGGATCCATTATAGATATTTTAACCAAGCCCAAAATCTTCGGTTCTTAAGGTATTCATAGTCATTTTCATTTGCATACGCTTCTCTTTCAAAAGAGATATTATAGTAAGCTTTCTTTCCATAGAAAAACAGTTTTATAAACCATTCAGTAATATACAAAACATAAAAAGGAATGATTAGAAGTTCTTCCTGTTGCTTGATATGAATACTCTCATGATTAACTGTTCTTTTTCTTTTAGTCACGTAATAGTTTGTAGTTCTTTGGTAGTATTCTCTTAAAATTACAAATGGCCATAAGGTTATTCCACCAATATTCATAAACCAACTAATACTATTTAAGAATTTATCACTATACTTAACAATAGGAGTTTTCATTCTATTTAATTTTGTTTTGTCGAGATACTTGATTGCTCTCCATTTCTTTTAATAACTTATATTTTAATTCTTCGAACTGAATATCAGTATGTGTACTGTTGATACACTCAAATTGTATCTCAGTTTCTCCTGGTGTATAGTTCTTAAGAACAAGTAAATTATATTCATCCATGATTGGTGACTCCTGGAAGTCTAAAAACACGTTCGATACTTCATCTTCGGTTTTACCATAGGGCATTCTAACTATTAAAATTGGTGTCATTTTTATGATGTTTAATTTAAAATTATATCAAAAAATTACAGATTGTTTCAAATGTTAAATATATCCTCATCTCCTTCAAGATCCACGTTATCGTCTTGAAATCTATTTAAAGCTTCTTTTAGTTCGTGAACTCTCCATTCATGATCGAAAACTTCTTCAATACTTACCTTACCGTTCTTGTGTAATTTTTTAAATTTAGAAAGATCTTTTTTTGCCGTATTTAGCATACGTGTAAGTTCTTTTTCACCTGTTGTTAAAGATTCTATTGAAATTTTATTAGATTTAATTTCTTTTTCTATTACCTCAAAATGAATACGAGGAAATAGGTCACAAAATTTACTTAAAAGTTGTTTCATAATGATATGAATTATGTTATGTTTATAATTGCACTATAAAAATTATATATCTGAGTCTTATGCTTATAAATGAAAAAAGGCCCTAATAAAAATTAGAGCCTTTTTTAGATTGAGTCCTATTCTTAAATAGTACCTGGTCTTAGAGTGTCGATTGACTTTGCCAATAAGACAGAGTCTCTTACACTTAATCTTCCAGAATTCTGAGCTAATTGAGCCGCTTGGATCAATACGTTAACTGCAGCAGTCTCGTCGATGTTTGTAATTTCTTCAAATACTGGTGATAATTGTTGTTCAGCAGTTTCTTGAGTTTCAGCAGTTGCTGTGTTTTCTAGTGACATAATTTTTGTTTTTAAATTTATATTTGTTAACTAATACGAATATTATACTCGTGTTTCTTAAAAAGTTTACTAATTATTTAATATTTTATCTAAATCTTTTATACATGACAATACTTCACTGTATATCGTGTCAGCTTTGATAGATATAATCTCACTTCGATAAATTACTTTATTAGTTTGTTTATTTGTAACTCGACATCTTAGTATGTATCGAGGTTTAATTCTTAATATAGGCTGTAGGTGTTTAACATTCCAGATCTGTGCTCTTGCTTCACCTGCAGCAGCAGCTGAGGTTTTTATACTTGCAATTACATGATAGTCTTTATTTTCGTTTTCATAGAAAGATTGAACTTCCTTAACGTTATTAGTAATTAAATAAAGGCGATATGCTGTTTGATAGGTAGACGCAAGCACAGTTTTCAACGCACTTGCATCTATCTTTTTTGTTATGTAAGGTTCTTGTAGGTTAAACTTCACCCGGTTGTGTTTTATCCGTTCTTTGAACTAAGCCTAATCCGCCTAATCCATTGTCTGGTTGTGTTATTCTTCTTCTAACAGGCTTAACTATTCTAGCTTCTTTAACTTGAGCTGTTAAACCAACAGGCTTAACTTCCTCTTCCAATTCTTCATCCTCTAGTATATCAAGTGGAGAATTAATCTCATTTGCTAGTTTGGTCCATTCTTGTATTTCATCCTCGTCTGTTCCTAAAACAGATTTACCAGATGCGACATTAGGATATTTAACCGGTCTATCTAAAGAATCCTCTATTATTTCACTTTTTTTTTCTCAGAAGTAACATTAATATCAGACGCTATATCTTCTAAATTAGTTGGAGATAATTCACCAACCTCAGATTCTGGTTTAATATAATCTACTAGCGATTTAATAAATCCTAAAGCAACTAATGGTAAGATTGCTCCAGATACTGCAGCTAATAATCTTTTTTGTTCTAAAGGTTCCCATTCTACTAGGTTAAATAATTCAACCCAACCATAATAGTTATCTAAGTTGATAAATGCATAGTACATGTTACCTTGCATCTGCATCGCGGTTATCGTGATAAATAGGGCCCATACTAGGGACTTGTTCATTTTATCTAAAGTTATTAATGCCGCTAGCGATGCTGCTGCTCCTAATTCAAATCCAATTGCTAGGGTTATTGCTAACCACTTTGGGTTAGATAGTTCGAAGAAATCGACAACGTGAATTGTTGATACAACACTCACTAAAATGTATAGTGAAACGAAAGTTCCAATGATGAAATTGTTAACTAATTTACTCTGGTTCATATTATTTAGATTCTAATTCATCGATTAAACGCTCGATCTCGTTTTGGCGTTGAACATCTAACATCTTTCTGTCAGTTCCTTGAATCATTCTCTTCTCAGCTTTTAAACCTTCGATTCTTATATCTAATTTAGTTGGAAGTGTTTCTATAGTTGCTTTTAATTCAGCAGCTGCAGTATGTTCAATTTTAAGTTCTTTCTTAACTCTTGTTAATTCGGAGTCTACTCCGCATGATTTAAAGTATACTAGTACTAATAAGATAGTAATTACCTTAGATCCGTGTTTTGCAAAAAATGCATTGATTTTATTCATAATTCTAATATTTGTTTAAGTTTTATGTTGTTTATATATCTCGATTTAAATAATAAACTTATCTAGTTAGTTATACGTTAAAATTCAAGATTGTTTATTTTATCCACAATATAGATATCCATATACTCCTTCAGACTTTCCTTCGGTATCAAATGCACAATCTTCCATACATTTACCTACGGTATATGATGTGATAGTTTGTCTTTCTTCATACTGTGGAGTTCCATCTTCAAATCCAATTATTACCCATTCAGTTGGTTGTTTCATAACATATCCTGGTGTATCTGAAGAACATACTAAATCCCCTATAAGAACAAGTCCATTTTGATCACATACTTTCATACCAGTTAATCCACCTTCACGTGAATCTCCAATAGATGCTACTCTCCAAATCGTTTTAATATCTCTATCATCTACTGGTATTTTATTTCCTAGTGAGTCTCTGTAATGGTGTGGTTTTTCTGAAGTATCTTTTCCGTTTGGTAAAAATTTATCTAATGGGCTCTCCTTTATAGTAAAATCAAGACCTTGCCACAATATACCTACGATAGCAGTATCTTGTACTGAAGATGCTTTAACTAATTCGTTGTTTTCATCTAACTTAACCAAATCTCCAACTTCTATCTGCATATCATTTCTTTTAATATACATGTGTGATGCTGTAAAGCCAATTGGATCTAGCATTTTAGGGCTATCACTAATGGTCGCACCACTACCGCTATCATATGTAACGTCCTCATATCGGTTTGCATAATTTCCTGCTATAGTTTGAAAATCATTTCTAAAATCAGAAAATTTATTATCTCCGAATTTTACTTCGGGTTTAAATCTAAGTAATTTATATCCGTCATCGCCAAATAAAGGGTCATCATTAGAATCTAACTCAATATCAAATATAGAACTTGCAAGTCCACCTGCAATTGTTGCGCCTCCTTCAATGTCCATATCACCTCTAAACTTCGCATTACCCGATGGGTCTATATAAAAATTCTTAGCATTAATAGCACCATTATCTAAATTAATACCCATACCAAGAGAGGTATAATCATCCCATCCTGCTACTCCAGAAAAATTAGCATTCTTTATGACACCTGTTGTTATCTTTCCTCCACTTATTACTGTTGACGTTGTTAAGAACGTACTAGTGTCTGGATCTGGTCCTTGAGGTCCAGTAGCACCAGTCTTACCTTCAGCTGACACTGAAAGCGTTTGTTGTTTTGTAAAAGGAAAGGTTGCACCATTAGATCTTTTCACAATAATATTATAATCAACGTATGCTGATTTGTATAGTATATTAGTATGATCTGCAACACCTACAGTCTTACCTGAGATATATGTATTCCCTGGGGTAATTCCTGAACCACTGCGAGTTATCATGTATTGTCCGTTGGTCAGTCCAGATTGGTTAGTGGTTGCACTATATTGTAATTCATTTACACCCTCATATACCTGTAGCCTGGTTCCTGATCCGATGTAATTAACTGTTCCGAATCCAACGCCAGCGCCACTTCCACTTCCGCTACCGGCTAGTGCAGGTAAGGTATGAGACTCATTGCTCATTATTATTGATATTGCATCTTCACCATCTTTAGATGACTGAAGTCCTGCCATTGTTATCTGATCCCTTGCTAAAATAGGTGCCGTTCCATTACCTTCTCTAATCTCTACTTCTATAGTTTGTGGCATACGATCATAATCTGCAGGTGGAGCGTATGTGTACGTAATTTCCGTTGATGGACCTTGTACAACTATATCATTTAAAAGAAAAGTATAATAAACTGTTCCTGTTGTATTAAGCGCTTTTGCCCTAACCCCTATATCATTTATAAACCATCGTTCTCCAGTATGTTGGTATGGAACTACATATGAGGTTGCTACTAAATTTACAGCTCTATAATTTGATCCAGCCGATCCAGTGTTACCCACAGCTCCTTGTACTCCAGATAATCCTTGTGACCCCTTTGCTCCAGTAGGTCCAGTTGGTCCTGTTGGTCCTGCTGGGCCATCAGTAAAACTAACTTCTCCGTTAAACGCAACCTGTCCGTTTTTTATTGAGAATGGCGTTAATAATGTACCATTTTTGACATCTGCACTAGTTATTTTAAAACTATCTGCAAGAAACGCTATTGAACTTCCAGTTTCATTTGCACCTAATTTCATACCTGCAACATTACCATTTGTATTTACTTCTAATGTATATTGCGCTTCTATTGTACTTGTAATTGCGTTTATATCTGCTGTTTGTTGGGTGGTTACTCCAGCAGTTTCACTTCCTAGAGCTGCTATTAAACTTGTTGTTGAGGTAACAGTTGCTTGGTTTGCAGTTGCGACCGTACTGTCTATTGTTGATTTAATGGCCGAAGATCCTCTAACTCCGGTGATAGATCCATCGTTGGGATTTATCTTGTATTCTGCTTCCAGTGTATCTACTCTACTGGCTGCTGCTGCATTTAATGTTGTTAGTGCTGTTTCAGTTGATGTTATAGCTGCATTAGTTTCTACGATATCTGTTGAAACACTTGAAGTTAATTCAGTAATTCTGTTTGAAAGAGCAGTGTCTGCTGTTGCAAATGTTGTTTCAGCTGTATTAATATCTGCGTTAGTTGCCACAAGATTAGTTGAAACACTTGCAGTTAAAGTATCTATTCTACCTGAAAGGGCAGTGTCTGCTGTCGCAAATGCAGTTTCAATTGTACCAATATCTGCGTTAGTTGCTACGATATCTGTTGAAACACTGGCGGTTAAAGTATCTATTCTACCTGAAAGAGCGGTATCTGCTGTTGCGAATGCTATTTCAGCAGTATCTATTGCCGCATTAGTTGCTACGATATCTGTTGAAACACTTGCAGTTAAAGTATCTACTCTGTTTGAGATTGCAGTGTCTGCGTTTACAAATGCAGTTTCAACTGTACCAATGTCTGCGTTAGTTGCAGCGATATCTGTTGAAACACTAGCTGTTAAAGTATCTATTCTACCTGCAAGGGCGGTGTCTGCATTTGCAAATACCGTTTCAGCCGTGCTAATATCTGCATTAGTTGTAGCGATATCGGTCGAAACACTAGCTGTTAAAGTATCTATTCTACTTGAAAGAGCAGCGTCCGCTGTTGCAAGTGTAGTTTCGGCTGTACCAATATCTGCATTAGTTGCAACAAGATTGGTTGAAACACTTGTAGTTAAATTAGTAATTCTTTCAGATAAAGCGGAATCCGCAGTCGTGTATGTCGTTTCAACTGTACTAATATCTGCATTAGTTGCAACAAGATTGGTTGAAACGCTAGCATTTAAAGTATCTATTCTACTTGCAAGAGCCGAATCCGCTGTTGCAGCAGTTTGTTCGGCCGTACTGATATCTGCATTAGTTGCAGCAATGTCGGTTGAAACACTTGCTGTTAATTCAGTAATTCTTTCTGCTAATGCAGCATCTTTCGCCGCTAATGTGGTTTCGGTGGTATTTATATCTGCATTAGTTGCAGCGATGTCTGTTGAAACGCTGGCTGTTAAAGTATCTATTCTACCCGCAAGAGCAGTGTCTGCTGTTGCGAATGCGGTTTCGGTGGTATTTATATCTGCGTTGGTTGTAGCTAGATCGGTTGATACGCTGGCAGTTAAATTAGTAATTCTTTCCGATAATGCGGAATCCTCCAATGCTAGTGCTGTTTCAGTTGATGTTATATCTGCGTTAGTTGTCGCGATATCTGTTGAAACGCTTGCCGTTAATTCAGTAATTCTATTTGAAAGGGCTGAGTCGCTGGTTGTATATGCAGTTTCTACAGAACTTAAATTAGCTTCTGTTGTAGCACTTTCTGTTGAAACGCTTGCCGTTAATTCAGTAATTCTATTTGAAAGGGCTGAGTCGCTGGTTGTATATGCAGTTTCTACAGAACTTAAATTAGCTTCTGTTGTAGCACTTTCTGTTGAAACTTTAGCTGTCAAAGTTTCAATTCTCTGTAACATGGCAGTGTCCTCGTCAACAAGTGCTGTCATATCGTTTTCTATACTAGCAGTTACTATTAATTCATCAGAACTAAGCTGTGCAATTAAAGAACTTGCTTGGGTTACTACCGCTCCATCTGCATTTGCAAATGCGGTTTCAATTGAACCTAGATCTGCTTGAGTTACTGCGCCATCAGCTGTAAAGCTTGTAGCTAATTCATCTATTCTGGTTGCTAAAGCACCATCTGCCGTTGTAAGTACAGTTTCAGTAGAAGTTATTGTTGCGTTAGTTTCAACAAGATTGGTTGAAACACTGGCTTCTAAAATATCTATTTTACTTGAAAGAGCAGTATCTTCATTAGCTAGTATTGTTATATCTGATGAAACTCCTGCATTTGTTTGTACTAGTTCATTACTAATTTCCGCAGTTAATGCTCTTGTTTCTGAAATAACAACTTCATCGGCAGCTACGGTTACCTGTAATAAAGATGTTATGTCGGCTGATGCTAATGCACTTTCAGATGAAATCTCAGCCTGTAGCGATTCTTTTAATTCGATTAGTGCTGCATCTGCTGTTGCTATTGCAGTTATGCTTTCGCCTAAGCTTATATTTGTATTTGTTAATTCAGTCGATACAACTGCGTTTAATCTCTTTGCTTCTGTTAGTATTGCTTCGTCTTCATCTGCTAAAAAAGAAGATATTGATTCTAATCCAGCAACGGTTTCAGAACTTGCAGTACTAAATGATGTTTCAACTGAAGTTGATAACTGTGCAAAAGCCTCACTTGAAGTAACTAATGCATTAACATCCTGTCGAATACTTGCTTCCGCACTTGTGATGTCATCACTTAGTGTTGCATTAACACTGTCTATTTTTTGATCTAAAACAAAGTTACCATCTGATATTTCACCATTTAGGTAATCTTGTAAACCACTTACCCTAGTCTCAATTGAACCATTAACTTGAATAAATTCAGCAGAAGTTGCATCTGCAATTGAATTAATATACGTATCATTGTCTGAAATAAGACTGTTTATTGATTGGGTAGTATTGTCAAGAGTAGAAGAAACTAAATCTGTGACCGCGTTAGCTTCTGAAACCTCCGAAGTTAATCTTTCTCTTAAAACCTCTAGATTCTCTTCTATAGATACTTGAGTATCGTTAATTTTTGTATTTGTTGATGCTATATTATCTTCAACAGATGCTCTAGTTTCGCTGATTTCATTTTCAATTGAACTAGTGTTATTATCTAATATTGTTTCTGCTTGAGATCGTATTGTGTTCGCTAAATCAAGAGACACTAGCATAGCATCAATAATACTTGTAACTTCATCGTCTGATATCGCAGCGGAATCAATTATAGATCCATTTACATTTAATTGACCATCAACGATACTAATACTATTTTCTCCTAAATAAAGCGTACTATTACTTAAATAAATATCTCTAAATTTATTTGTAGCGGATCCTAAATCGTATGATACGTTTGCATCAGGTATTAAACTACTAACAACAGTACCTCCTATAATATTAGATGAACCTCCTCCTCCTCCAGTAGCTGTAATCCATACATAATCTCCAACTTCAGCGCCTTTATCAATATATGTAACGTCGCTTGTTATTACTTTATGTAGTTTTAAAACTTTATCTATATCATTTATTAGATCTAATTCTCCATCGGAGCCCGATCCCATTACCAGATAACCATTAAGAGTTTTCCCAATTAAACTTAAATTGGAATCCATTTCATCGTGTTTCAGCGCTCTTTTTAAAACCTTTCGATAGTTTGGTGTATATTTACCGTTTTCGTCCTTGTTGAAATAGTCTCTAGAATTTCCTTGTTGCATTTTAATACTTTATTTTTAAATATATCGTATTATATTTATCTCAATTATAATGTATAAAATACAAAAAGCCTATATTTTCATATAGGCTTTTATTTATTTGCTTTTTGATTCTGTGATTTGAATTTAGAAGAGGGGTTTGATTTAGAATGTTTTGTCTTACGACCTTTAACTCGTTTTCTCCACATTTTAAAACTAGATTCTTTCATGTTAGATCTCATTATCTTTCTAACATCATTTTCTTTTATACCGAATTGAAATTCAATAGCTTCAAAAGGGGTTCGATCCTCCCATGCCATTTCTATAATTCTATCGATTTGTTCTTCTGTCATTTATTTCAAATCTCTTTTAATATCTTTCTTTACTACTTCTAAATATTTTGCTCTCTTTTCATCAGATACAAAAGGTACTGACCAAAATTGCTTTGTTTTAAACCATCTATTTAGATTCCATCCAAATACAAATGTATATACTCCCATTACTAAACGAAGTTTCACTGAGTTTAAATAGAGAGTTAGTACGGGTAGGGATGGCGCTCCGTGTGTAATATAAGTTCTAACTTTTTTATCACTTAAAAAGGGTTGAGGATATGCGTATGCACCAATTAACGGTACAAATTTATATGCAAAACCTGGTGTAAATACTTCATCGAAAAAGATTTCCATCCTCGGAGTTAATCTAAACCACCATACTGGAGATACAAAATAAATACGATCTGACCATGTAACCATATCTTGGTACCCTTTAATTAGATCGGTCCTTGGTCTTATAAAATCATCTGAATAGAGATCCGCTATCTTTGTTTCTTCTCCTTCGACATCCAATTCTTTTACAATAGTCTTATAAATACCATTATAACAGAATGATTTCTGATCAGGGTGCGCTATCACTATTAAATTTTTCATAGTTACTTATTATTATTTCTTTTAAGATCAATATCCCAAGGTTTAATTGTTTGGAATTTACATGCTAACATGTTTGTTGAATTATTAGTACCTAACCAAATAGTACAGTTCTTATTAATTGCTTTTATTTCAAAAGATTTAGAGTATCTAAATGAATGCCAATTTCCTATTCTATATAAGATATAACCAGTTCCTATGATTGAAGTACGATTAGATTGGATTTCACCAGTGTTTACTTGCCATATATCATCTTTAGGATTATCTGTCGCATATTTAATTTCTGCACGAGCTTCCCATCTGCCGTCTTGCTTGTATTTAGTACCGTCGTATTTTCTTAAATCATCAATAACTGTTTTTGTTACTGTGATGTTGTTGTTTCCTGAACCTTTCTTAAATTTTGAACTAGGTACTGGAAATAAACTTCTAAAATTAATAACTCTATTCCTAGAAACCATCCAGTAATAAGCTATCTTAAAGTTTTCTTCTTCTAATCCCTCTCTACGTAGGAAAACTTGATAATCTACCCCATATCCAGTTGGTGTAATTCTACCATCATCCATCCAAATCCAAAAAGGACTCCATTTACCTAAACCTCTAAATACCCATGCTATTGGAAACATATACGGAGATGTTAATACTCCAAATAAGTTTACTGGGACCGCTGATATGAACCATCTAACGTGGATCCATATGTTTCTAAAAACTGTTTTAATTCCTTCCATTATTTATTATTAAATTTATTAATTTTTTCTGGTGTTAGTTCCTTTAAAAATTCAACGAATAATTTAATACAGGATTTAACATCTTTCTTATGGGCCATTTCCACGGTAGTGTGCATATATTTTAATGGAGTTGCTAAGATCGCTGTTGGTGTATTCTCCATAAAGAATGCTACCGTATCATTACCCATTGATCCAACTGTTAATTGAACTGGTATCTTTTTGTCCTTTGCAATTTCCCTTAACATCTTATTAATACCTCTGTGATTTTGCGAAGTATACTCTAGACATGGACCAGCTCCGCCTTTATTATCTCCATCTTTTGCTTTGTCTATTTTTGGAGTATTAGTATTATGACAAACATCGTGAACCAGTGCAAGATCTGCTTGTAAGTGTTTAGCAATCTTTTTGGCACCATGTAAGCCAACTTCTTCTTGAACTGAATTTACTACATATAAATCATAAGGTAATTCTATTCCTTTCTCTGTGATCTCTCTAAGAGCTTCGGCAATGATATATCCACCAATCTTGTTATCTAATGATCTACCAACATAATAGTCTCCCATCTCGTGGAATTGATCGTCAAATGTAATTAAGTTTCCAACTTCAACGCCAGCTTTATTGACTGCTTTCTTATCTTTTAATCCGGTATCAACCCACAGCTCATGTTGATCATATCCTGTCTCGACATATGATTTTCTAGTATGAATTGCTGGCCATCCGAAAACTCCCTTAACTTTAGTTCCAGTATGGGTATGTATCATTACAGTTTTACTTGGTGCAATCATATTATCAGATCCACCATGTCTCTTTACTCTAATATATCCATCTGCTTCGATATTTGTAATAATCCATGCAATCTCGTCACAGTGTGCTTCTATAACTACTTTAGTTGAGTTTTCTGTTTTAGATCTTTTAATACCATAGCTTGTGCCGTATGCATCAGTGTGTATTACGTCAGTAAATTTCTCAATGTAATCTCTCCATATGGATTGACCTTCTTCCTCCTGTCCAACAGGGGCGTATGCATTTAAATAATTGTATAAAAATTTCTTGTTTTCTTTCATATTAATCTTCTTTATTTCCTGTTAATTGATATGCTTCCCATAATTTATCCTGGGCTTCACTAATTAAATCTTTTATTTTTGTTTCTATTTTGGCAACTGGATGCTGCTGTAAATGATCATCTATCATTGACATAACTACATGTAACCTATCTAACATTTCATGATAATGAAATTTATCTAGCTCTACCTTTTTAGAAGTTTGTTTCTGTTGATTTGTTTTTTTCATGGTACTCTGTAATTTTTGCAACTGCTTCTTCTGCAGTATCTACAACTCTAAATAAATCAAAATCTCTTTTGCTTATTGCACCGTGTTCCCATAGCGTATTTTGCATCCAATCAATTAATCCTTTCCAGTATTTTTGACCTACCAGAACTATTGGATATTTTACATTGTGTCCACATTGTGCAAGAGTGATGGCCTCAAATAACTCATCTAAAGTGCCAACGCCGCCTGGAAATATCACAAATGCCTGTGAGTATTTAAGGAACATCACCTTGCGAGTAAAGAAATATCTATTCTCAACCCCTAAATCTACGTATTCATTCATGCTTGCTTCGAATGGTAATTCAATACCTACTCCGATAGATTTTCCACCAGCATTATGTGCTCCTTTGTTAGCAGCTTCCATAATTCCTGGACCTCCACCTGTAATAACTCCGTATCCAGCTTCAACCAATAATCTACCGATCTTTTCTGCTTCTTTATATATTGGATTTGTTGAAAGAGTTCTGGCGCTTCCAAAAACAGAAACGCAAGATCCTAATTCATTAAATGTATCGAATCCCTTTGTGAATTCTCCTTGTATTCTTAAAATCTGCCACGCATCTTCTGCTTTATTTATCATCTGGGTATTTTTCTTTAAATAGTTTTAATCTTCTTTGAAATTCTTTAAAGTAATATTTAATATCATCTACTGTTAATTTGAATATCTGTGGAATTGAATCTTCTTCATTTGCAATCCAAATCTCAACACCATCCGGTTTTTGACCACTTCTTTCCCAGTATGCAATAAAGTATGAAGAACCTTGTACAAAATAATCTTGCACCCATTCTTCGCGTTTTGGTCTTCTTGAATTTTTATAATCAATTACTAATACACTACCGTCTGTCATTTCTGAAATATTATCGACAGTACCTGCATATCCTTGTTTGGACCATAAGAAATTCTCTGCAGCGATAACCTTTTTAACTCTATCGAAAAACTGGCTGGAATTAAAATAGAACTTCATAAACATCTCCCAACCGCTTGCTAACCATATTGCTCCATTTTCTTCAGTAGCGTATTGATTAACTTCCTCATCGGTTGAGGCTTGTATTCTAAGCTCTTCTAATCTTTCTTTCTTAGTACCTTCAGTTGCTTTATACAACTCTACCAGGCGGTGCATGATAGTACCTCGATTCATTGAAAGTTCACTTATTCTTTTTGCTTCAGATTCTCCAACCCTTTTTCTCCACTTTTCTAGTCCAGCAGTTTTATCGCTAGTTTCTCCAAGAACTGTTGTGATTGATGGATATGTTCCTATAATAGTTCCATCTTCCGACGTCACCTGATAGTGCCTAAGGCCGTGCTTCTCAACACGTACAATAGATTCCATTAAATAAATAAGTTAACAAGCTGGACAATACCATAAATAGTACCACCAACTAGACCTGCGAATAAAATATTTCTGATAAAAGAGTACATATTGAAATCGTCATTTTCCGGATATAAAACCACAAGGTACGATTCTGCACTTAATTTACTTATTTCAGGAAAAGCATCATTTGATAAACCATACTTAATTAAGATCTTATTAATAGGTCCTAATTGTTGAAACACGAAAGATTGTTGAACAACCTCAGGTTGATTAAGAAATTCTTCTTTTAAATTTATAACTGTATAAATTCTACCAATCCAATCTACTCGAAGGTTTTCTTTTTCTAATTCTGCTTTAATTGACTTTACAGCTCTGTAATATTTTATTGTGAACAATGCTTCAATAAAGAAGTTTGGCCAGTACATTAGTATTTTCTTCATATTAATTATATACTGATTTTACGTTTTGTTTATTATGCAAATAATTTGCTTAGAAAAGATTTAACTTTGCTTGATTTAATCTCACTTGAGTTTATAATCGCTCGGCCTTCTTGTGATTCCCAATCTCGATCTTCTCTAACATTATCGTTCGTTTTTAATGTACCTCTCAATACATGAACTGGTACTCCAGATTGTGCTGCAATATAGCACATTGCATTTAGATCTTTTGGAAAACAATGTCCTCCGAATCCTCTATCACCATCAGGTCCTGGAACCATCCAATGTGAATTACCTAATCTTGGATCTAATATTGCAAGATCTTTAGCGGCATCATAATTAATATCGTTCTCCTCGCAAATATCATATATTTCATTTGCAAAACTAACTTTAACAGAAAGAAACGTGTTAGTAATATATTTACACATTTCAGCCTCTTTAGAATTAACAACTGGTATTAATGCGTTTGGAAATACTTTTCTAAATACAGCAACAACATCAGTAGCTTGATAACTATCACAAGTTCCTATAATAATTCTATTTTGATTTTTAAAATCATTAACAGCGTTCGCTTCAGTTAAGAATTCAGGATTGAATATAACTTCACTATAAGAAACAATACCATTAAGATATTCAGTAGTACCGGGTGGCACTGTTGATTTAATAATTAAAGTTGGATTAGAACCTACATCGGCAGCTAATTCATCAATTTCAAGTATTACTTCTTCTACAATTGAAATTGAAGCTTCACCTGTCCTAGCGTCCATTGGGGTTGGAACACATATGAAAATAATCTCTGCGTTTTTGACAACACCTTCTAGATCAGTGTTCGACTTACTATCATTATACTTGTCATATAAAAATAATTCGTAATGTTCTTTAAAACCTTGTTTGATTGCTCCTCCAACAAAACCTTGTCCAATAATACCTATTTTCTTCATAATATTGTTTTAAATTATATATGTTATATTAAAAAATATAAAATAGTTTCATGAAAAATACTTGTAATTACCAGTCCTTGGTATGCTCTTGTCCGTCTACCCATGAAAACATTCTAGTGTCTTCAACATCGTGTAATACTACAGTCTTACTGTTAATTTCCCAGTTATAAAAATACTCATAACCAAAACATGCAATATCTGGTTCTATTATTGAAATGATTTTATCTGAGAATGTTTTACATCCATGTGCCCATGTTAGGCTCTTGTAAACTGATAGTATTTCCATAACGGTTCTAGATCCAGGCGCAGATCCATACACGGTACAATCAAATAAAGTATTATTAGATTGAGTCGGTTTTAATCCAGTTAAAAAAGTATGTGATGGTAGTAATTTATCTCTAACTACATCAAATGGTCTAATAGGTTTTGCATCAACATCACAATAAATTCCACCATAATCTCTTAACAGCAGCATTCTAATTCTGTCAGCGATAAACGCCCACTTGTATATTTCTGGATTCTTTACATAGTTTTGTAAAAACGGATCGTCTTTATATACTTCTGTAAATACTTCGTTTCCCCACAGATGGTGTTCCCAATCTGGGTGCATGTCTTTCATTTCACGAACAAACTGCTTACAGTGTTCTGGCATTTCTCCTCCACCTAACCAAATTTGGTGGATTATCTTTGGTATTTTAATTTCGTCCATTCTTGTTTACTTTTCCGGTTGATTTTCGTGTTGTTGTATTTGTTCTTGTTGGTCTTGTATTTGTTCTAACTGGTCTAACATTGTTTGGAATATTATTAACCGGTCTTGTATTCGTTCTTATTGGCGGTTTTACGTCAGATCTTCTTATAGGTGTTCTAATAATTCTTACATTACTTGGAATTGATGTCCTAGTTGGTCTAACATTCTTTGGTAATGTTCGCGTTCTTGTAGGTCTAGTTCTAATAACTCGAGTTGGTGTGTTAGTTCTTGTTGATCTTGTTCTAGGTGAAAAGCTATTTCTTCTACTATTTATATTAGATCTTCTCCATTGGTATGGTACGTAATTATTATTCCATCCATAATATCCGTAGTTACCATAATATCCGTAATGTGCATTACCCATCCAAGGTGACCAATTGTTGCCCCAGTATTGATATTGGTTTCTAGGATTCCACATCCAATTATTGTTCCAGTGATTCATTCCTCCCCAATTTGAATTCCATTGAGAACCAGATAAAAAACCATGTGATGGTCTACAGAATGCCGGTGAATAACTAAAATCAGTCCAATCGTTTAAATCATGAAAACCATGATGTCTACAGTGAATCCAATTTCCACCAAATGATAGTCCTAAATCCCATGGATCTAGAGTGGCAAACGCTTGATGCGTTGTTTTAATAACAGTCGTTTGAATTTCAACGGGCTGCTGGTATTTTGATTGAACCTGCATAGTTCCTAATCTAAAGTCTAGAGACTTACAACCAAGCATTAACATTGCAAGGATTCCTATAGCAATTGTCTTTAATACTATACTTACTTTTTCTTCTATGCTAAATCTATTAAAAAATGTTTTCATATACATTATATATCATTATCAATATTTGTTTACGTTTTTAAACAACAAAAGACCGGGGATTTCCCGGTCTTTTATATAGATTAAGCTAAGTTTAAACTTAAGCTTTATTCGCGTCAGATACCGCAACTCTTACGTCTTGTGCTAATCCTTTAACTGTTTGCATCGCTTTACGAACTCTTGTTCCTGCAGCTTTGTTTCCTTTTTCATCGAATTTTGCAACGTCAGTTCCAATTTCAGCGATTACTTCTTCTAATGTGTTGATTAATTCTTGTATCATAATTTAAATTTTATTAATAATTCTAGATTTATATAAGATAAAGTTAAATAGTTTCAATATATTTTAATTAATTATAATTTTTATTAAAGTATAACTGTTTTTCCTTCTGAGATATATCCTATAATTTGTTTTGTGCTTCTCTTTCTTACTGAGGTAACGTACTGTATTGGGCTTTTAATATTTGTGTATTCTACAACATATCCATCGTATATAATAGTAACTGTTTCTCCACCCGGCTCGAGTGATAGAACGTTAGTCCTCATATCAGAAGTTGGCGTGTACTTATGTTTTTTTGAAGATGTTGTCATTTCTAAACTAATTTGTTTCCGTGTTTCCAGTGTGCTCTATCGTATAACCTATTATTATTTGGAGTTTTACTGTAATAATAAAATGCTAAGCTTCTTCTGCTTTCTCCAGGAGGGCACTTCAGAGGTTCTGGGTGTCCATGTGGAGCATCTTCAATATTAAACATAATAGCTCTACCATATTTAGGTTGCAGTGTCTTAAAATCTTCTGTCAAATCTGATTTCCAAAGTTCTAATGCTCCCTGCCAAGCATCTTCCCATTCTTCGTTTAAGTATATTAATAGGTTAACTTTACGATACATTCTCACAGGATCAATATCATCCTTATAATTAAAATCATGATGAATATTTAAGAGTCCACCGGGATATGTGACATGAAATCCTCCACCCTCAAGTCCAGGGTCTGGTGATAGATCTTCAATCCCAGTTAACTGGCGCATAAATTCCATAAATTCATCACTATTAAAATACCTACACAACAAGTTCATATAGAATGGCATTTTTTCAAGATCTCTAATACCTCTCTTGAATACCTGATCACTGTGGTCGATTGCGTCGTTCCATTGCTTTGATCCCATTCGCCATTCGCTTGTTTCTGCGTCTTCTTCATTCACTAGAAACTTTGCTTCTCGTGCAACATCATCTAATATAGTTTTATTTACAAAATCATTAAATACAATGTGTGGGAATTCTGCTGCAGTATTGTATGTTGTCGTGAGGGATGCCGCTGCTACGTTTATTTCTGGATTAATCATTTATTTCTTTTTCTTTTTAGTTTTGTTTTTAGGTTGTTGTGAAATTTCGTGGTAAGAATCTTTATCCTTAATACATTTTTCACAATAAGGAGTTCTATAATATCCTTTGTCTGGCTGTCCTCTGTGCATTTGCCGAGTTACTGTATATAAATCATTATCTGGAAATTCAGTAATACATCCGCTACATATTGTTATTCTTGCTCTTGCCATTGTTCTAAGTGTTTTTCCATTTTAGATAAATTCATTGTGATATCTTTCGGGAAGTGATCAGGTGCAGAGGATTCTTTTACACTTGGTTTTGTTATTTTAGCTAAATCAAACATTGATTTAACTGGAGTTCCAATATTGTATAATCCACTAGCTCCACTTCTTACCATTTCTACCAAGATATCCGCAATCACGTCTGGATAATCAAAATTTCCATATACGTTTGTGAATGCACTTTCATAAGGAAATGGATCCTCCTTCTGAGCCCCTCTAAGAATTAAATAATCATTAGAGTGTTTCATTATATACTCATCTGCAAGTACCTTAGACATTGCGTATGGCGTTGTGGGTTTGGTCTTATCGGTTTCTTTTGCATTAGTTTTAGAATTCTCATAAACATAATCCGTAGAAAAATGAACCAACTTGATATTTTTTTTATTACAATAGTCTACTAAACTAATTACCGCTCGATAATTAGTTTCAAACATTCCATTAATATCATTACTATATGTATCTGTATTTGCTATCAGATTGACGGCACATGTTATTCCGTTCGGTATATTTCCTTTCCAAGTAGATTTCTTATTGATATTAAAACCATGTTCTCTCCTTGAAAGATATTGCCACCCGCTTGCACCAATTACAGCACTTCCTAATAAACCATCACCTAAAACTAAATTCATACTAATTATATTTAGAAATTTCTATTTGTTTCGTAAATTGCCTTAATCACTGGAAATCTTAAGGAATATCCTCCCTGTAAGTTTTCAGTTTCTTCAAAATACTGAACTGTAATTGTTTTACCAATAATTTCTTCAGGGTTTTTAAAGTATTTTCTACGTTGTTCTTGAGAAAATCCACTACCAACCTGAACCTGACATCCTCTGTGTTCAATGATAACATTCTTTAACATTTCCTCTTCAACTTCTTTACCTTCAACGATTACTCTGTTGATTGAGTTTTCAACGCCAACTACTAAATATTCGGCATCAACAAAAGTTTTAATCTTTAAAATATCTGAAGATCTTTTACCTTTATAAATTTCATTCTTACGAATCATTAGACCTTCCCATCCATATTTGTTAGCTTTAGCGATTTGATCTTCTAATTGCTGATCATCTTCTACTACTTCTTGGCGAGTCATGGTTACATAGTTATTAAATGATTTTATGTAAATATCCATAAATGCATCTAGTGCTTCGTATCTTTTGCTTAATATATTTCTTGATGTTCCAGAATCAAAATTATCTGGGGTCAATATATCAAATGTAATTAATCTTGGAAATTCAATGGTATGGTTTTTACGACCTATTTCCTTAATGATACTTTGAAAGTCCTCATCTCCTTTTTTATCTAAGATACAAATTTCTCCATCTAACACCACGTTCTTTGCGCCTGAATCTTTAATCACTTGGGCAATTTTGCCTAAAGTTTTAAATTCGTTACCGGCTCTTGAATAGAACTTAGCATCGCTATTTCCATCAATAATACAAATACATCTTACACCATCTAATTTACGGCTAACATACCAGCCATCGTCCCAGTTTACTTTCTTTTTAGTCTTATCATTATAAGTATCTGCTAAAGCAACATCAAAGGTTGGTATCAATCCTGGTACTACCTTGTTAATCGTGGTTGCTGTCGTTCTGGTTTTGAGGTTTCCATCAATAATATTCCAAATGATGTCCTCGTATTCCTTATTTTCTAATACGAACCTGTTTACGTTTGCAATCGAATTGTGACCTGTTGTTACTCGATTATTTAAATCGTCAAGTAAACCAAAGAAATCTCCATAGGTATTTGGATGACCAAGAAGGTCACTCTTCTTTTTACAATTCTTTGAAGTTACATAGTATTGTTTATAAGGATCATATGTATATAGTAAGGCCTTACGAACTACTTCGTATTGTGTGTATGTTTTTAATACTTCTAGTTTTTCTGTGTTTGAATTTGAAGAATTTGAAGCTTCGATGAAATCGTAAATTAATTGAAAGTCTGTTCGCATATGATGTTGTTTTTATTATATAGTAAATATAACACTTTTATTTGATATAAAAAAATCTAGGGCTATTTATTTTCAAATAATTTACTTATTAATTTATTTCTAATCTCTTTGATTTTCTTAGATTTAACTTCCTTAACTCCCCACGTCAAATCACTTTGAAAAATAGTACTTGTTTTAAATATAGTAGGAATAACACTAAACTTTAATCGCATCCAAGTCGCATTAAAGCGAGTTCTCATCTTTTTTGAATGTTGTAGATAGAAATAAACTTCTTTCTTGTGTAATCTGCTTTTTGTTTTATTATTAATAATATCATAAGCAAATCCTTTATTTAATACTTGATCAAAGAATCCTTCCAGACCCGGCGAAATTCCACCTAGATTAACGTTAGATATAAAATGAATATGATCTGCTGTTTTAATAAGATGCTTGTAGTGTCTTGCAATCAGGTTAGAGGCTGTTGCGTCAGTTGCCATTGGATTAAATTCATCTCGATACAAATCAACTACATCGCATTTAAAACCTCTCTTTGAATAAATTAATTTTATTGTAGGTGCTATTAATTTATGTGAAATTCCATGTGGATTAGGATCCGAAACTATTATTATACCTTTAGCCATAAACTTGAATTAATCCCACCATGATTGTATATTTCTTTCGATCATTTTATGTAATGTCTTTCTTGCTCTTTCTTGATTTAAATATGCAACATTCATCGCAACCTTTCTCTTAAGTTCAAACTCGGATGCATCTGCATTATATTGTTTACCGAAAATACCCTCACCATTTAATACTCTTTTGTGGATTAGTGGATATTTTTTAAAGAACTCATCATATCTTTCTGATATGTGATCAACGTCAAGAGTAGAACAACCATCACAATCACCAGGTTCTCTAATTACTACGGGTACAAAGTTATATATAACATCTTCATAATCAAAATATTCCATTGCATATTCTTCCTCACCTACAAGTTTCATTAACTTTAATGTAGTTCTGATTCTTTTAGCAGTATTCTTCGCACTAGTAGCACATGCCTTGTCTGATTCAAAATGATCAGCCATTCTTCCTAATTGATGTGCAAATAAATCAGTTGCATATTTATAGTCCCAATCATATCCCTTCCATATAATAGGTAAGAAATCTAATACTCTTTTAATTTGTCGGTATTTACGTCTGAACCAATATATCATTGTGTTTATTTTAATTCCATGTCTTTACAAGTACATTCTCCTTCGTCATTCCATTTTCCACAACATTCTTTCTTAACAGAGGATTCCTCTTCATTCCACATATCATCCCAGTACACGAAATCATTCTGCATCTTCTAACTTCTCAAATTTATATTTACCTTTAATTATACTATTTAAAGAGACTCCCTGTGAAGTTGCATCTCTAAATGTATGGTAATCTATTTCCTCTACTCCTTTATATAAATAAGAACCGTGTTTGAAATTTACAAATAAATCCTTTGTTTCATATAAATAGGTTGAAGATTCTACTGTTGATGAATCGTATACGTTAGTTTGTGTTTTAATCATAATTACGCGTTTATAACATTATCAACTAATTCTGATAGGGCTTCTCTTTTACTTCCAACTGCTTTAGCAATTAACTCTCCTCCTACAAATCCTACGAATGTAGGTAAGTTTCGAACTACTGTGATTCCTCTTGATTCAACGAATTTCTCAGCGTCTGCGTATATAAAAACAATATCTTCATTTGCCGCTGCTAATTTCTTTACTTGAGGTTTCATTACCTTACATGCACCACACCATGATGCTCCGAACTGAACTACAACCTTTTTATTATCACTCACATGTTGTTGTAAATTATCTTCTGTTAATTCTATCATAACTGTTTATTTGGATATTATATAATTGTTTGTGGATTTGTTTACTTGAAAATTGATAAAAATCTTCTAAAAATAGATTTTCTAGTTTCTTTCCTATTTAAGCGATCTTTTTCTTTAATTACAGGAGCATTTGACTTTTCATCGATACTAGTCCAGGCTTCATAGTGAGATCCCCATTCTGAGTATGGATATATTGTATGTCCAAAGTTACCCCATTGAGTTCCCCATGAATTTCTTAAAATAAAACCAGTTTCATTATATCCAACAACACAAAGTGCATGTCCTCCTAAGATATTCTCCGACCATTTTGCTTTCCAAAAAGTATCAGTGTCATTAAATACTGGCATTGCAATATATGCAGGTCCGTTTTTATAGATTGATTTTTTTAATCCTTCGATCGTCATGATTCTAGCATACCCTAAAATTCTATGGTTTAGCGCTTCATCTAATACTTCTTGTGGAATATCTTCAACGTCTTTCCATCTTTTCTTATATGATTTTGCAGTTGGAATTCCATACTTTCTTAGAAGTTGCATGGTATGGCGAGGTGTCATTCCTTTCTGTGGTTTATTAACTCTTAAATTATATAAGAAATATTTAGAAAGACGTTCAGTAGATCCATAGTCTTTTAATTCTTGCCAAGTTTTTATCGCAGCAGCAGCATATGAAGAACAGGGTCCGTCTGATCCTTGATCCCATGCTGTTGGTAGATCCTTTCTGTAATCTATCTCAGTTGGATATTCAAAAACAGGATGATTAATGCTTTCAATCGTAAGATCTCTAACATCAAATTCAGATGTTTCAATATTTAATAGTTCTCTGTTCATATTGATTTATTTTAAAATGAAAGATATGTCTTCCATTCTTTATATATATAGTTAACTTGACTGAGTAACATTAGGTAGTGGGGTCGGGTTGGTTTATCTATTTCTGCTCCAAATTCTTCTAAGTCTAAACTACCTTTACTATTATTACATTTAAAACAAGCAGTTACTAGATTATTCCACGTATTTTTACCACCCTTACTTTGTGGAATTACATGATCAATTGTAAGATCTTGTCGTTTATTTGCACCGCAATAAACACATGCATTCCCGTCTCGCCTGAACACATTTAGTTTACTTAGAGGGACTTTGTGATGTCCTGTTTTAATATACTTAGGAATTCTAATAATTGAAGGTTTGTTGATCTTAAGGTCCTCATCCACAAATTTAAAATATTGAGGATGCTCAGCTAATACCTCAGCGTTTCCTTTGTATACTATGACAAAGGCCCGGATTGAAGATATAATACTTCTCGGCATGTAACTAGAATCTAAGACTAGTGTCTTTTTAAAATCGGGCATTATCTTTTATGTATGTAATTAATAATGGTTGTGAACCAGACAGGATTCGAACCTGTGACCGCCTCCTTAGAAGGGAGGTGCTCTATCCAGCTGAGCTACTAGTCCAATAAAAAAATAAAATCGAGGGGCTTCACTCCTTTAGCGCGCTTACAGCGTCAGAGTCCCAACCAAAGCTATCCGTCGATAGTTTCCTTTGGATTTTACGTTTAACTCCCCTCTTTGGTAGCCCGTAGGAGAATCGAACTCCTATTTTACGGATGAAAACCGCATGTCCTAACCGTTAGACGAACGGGCCAAATTTGAATTCCAGTATGTAAAGAACATTTAATTCGTTATTCTTTATTTATACTTGAATTTTAAATAAAGTTTCCAAAAACTACGCAATATCTAACATAGTTCAAATCTCTTAGCTACCCAACCATATTTTTCAATATGATCTTCATAGAAATCATCATCACCATACATATAGAATGCATCGGCTTGATCTAACCAACGTAATGCGGTTTTTTTACAACTAGCCCCAACAGACATTACATTCTTAATGGCCTTCTGCGCCCATTCTCTCTCATCAGCCTCCTGCTTTTCAGCAACCTCAGAAAGGTCATTGATAAAATCAGTTAACTCCTGGAAGTTCCAGGTATGGAAGTTATAACCTCTCGGTCTGAAACCATTAACATCTTTAAAAAGATCTGAGACCCACATAAGAGCTTCATCGAATTGAACTTGAGTGGTAATTGAAAATGTATTTGAATTTGACATAGTGTGGTGTTTGTTATTTAATTATAGTTAAATATAACACTTTTTATTGATATAAAAAAACTTTTATGCATTTATTTTCACAGAAAGTCCTATTTATAATGATTCCAAATAAGGGATCTTACTTATTTTGTTTTGGCTTAATAATATGAAACCATGATTGATCCTCAAATAGCTTAATATCTTCTTTATCGAAAGATTCAAAAACAGCATCAATTACTCCAGGATGCCATGACGCAAAGTCATGTCCGGCGATAATTCCACCTTCTTTAATTTTAGGTAAGAATAATTCAATATCTTTTTTTACCGAATCATATGAATGATCTCCATCTATATAAACCAGATGTTGAGAATTATCTTCAATTGTATCTACCACATTATAAGAATAATCCTTAAGTAGTGTTATATTGTCAAAATACCTTGTATTGATTTTGAATTCTTTTTCAACAGTTTTCCAATCATATTTAAACATTTCACTAAACTCTTCATATCCATCTAATGGGTCGATTGCTATAATGTGATTAAATCCTTGACTACTTGCGAATATTTGAGTAGATTCTCCCATATAAGATCCTATTTCTATCATTCTAATTTCTTCTTCTGGGAATTTCTGGTGTAATATCTCTCCTGCTTCATACACTAGTGCGAATAGTCCTGCAAGTGATTTATTTGTTGCCATATTAGGATCTTTCCAGTCTGGGTTCGGATTAAATCTTTGTGTAATCATTGTTTGTTATATTTAGACTCTATTTCTATCGCACCAATTGTCTGGTGATGATGCTACGTTATTGTTACTTGATTCTATATATTCCCAAGCCAAACTAAACCTAGTACGGTCTGAGGTATTTGGATAACAACCATGTATCATATTAATATTAAAAAACACAGCATATGGCGCGTCTAATTCTAAGTCTAGTATCAAATTAGAATTTAATTTTGTTTCATCAATCCATCGTATCCCTTCGATGTGTGATGCGATATCATGTGGTAATATTCCTATTTTATGAGATTCTGGGATTATCCGTAAACACCCATTTTCTTTATTTGTATTTTGAAAGTATAAAGCACAGCTGACAATAGTATTAGGGTCACCATTAAAATAGAAATTATCTTGATGTATCATTGTCGATATTCCTACTTTGGGTTTCATTGGAAAGAATTTAGATATGTAAACATCTAATGGTTCTACTGTATCTATTATTTGTTTAGCCGTATTTACTAAAGTTTTATTTTTTGCTATTTTTAAAAACTCAGGTTCAAAATCACAAGCACCTTCTATTTTGTTTAGATTAGTTGGGCTATTTAATCTATAATTTCCTTCGTGTTCCGTTAAATTAAGAGAGTATTCGTAATGTTTTTGAGATGTTTTTAATAAAGTGTCTAATTCATCCTTAGATAAAAAATCTTTTATTATTACATATCCCAAATCATTGAATTTATTTATGTCAAAGTTCATATCATGTTTCTATTTATAAATAAGTCTTCAATATACTTATCTCCAGCTTTTGGAGTATGTTCTAATAACATCTTGCTGTAATTCCAAATAATATTGTAATTTAACAGGATCTTTTAATTCTTCAACTAGAGATTTAACATCTTCTGTATTCTTTACATAAAATTTAGAAAGTTCTTTATGATTAAATATAAAATGATCTGGATCAAAGTCATTCCAAATTACAGATAACGTATTCATTATCGCATTTTCAAATATTCTATAAGTAAACATATTGTTATTATGTGCTGGATCTCCAACAACAAATGATAATTTGCTTAACTCTACAAAATCTACTAATTTATTTCTAGGTTGAGATTCTACAGCTAGTGTATTTTTAAAGTTAGGATCGTATCCTATCCATAGCTTATTTAAATCACATTCTTTAAATAGATCTTTTAAAACCTTAGCCCTAGCTGCTCGTTTAGATCCAAAATAAACTAAATCATACTTCTTAACTAAGTTAGATTTATCAGCATCTATAAAGAGAGGTTGAACCACATTGTTAGATTGATTCGACCATTCATGTTCTATAATGTATGGTACTAAATCAAATTGATGATTGATTTTAGGCCATATGTTTTTTTCGCTGGGCTTACACATTTCCATAAATAGATCATAATTCCTACCTATAAATAAGGATTCTATATGCTTTGAATCAAATTTCTCGATCAATGAAGAATCTAGATCAAAATCAGGACCATCTGAGCACTTGTTTCTGCCACCTTCTATTATTAATCTAATAGGACTAGTCCAAAGAATAGCAGGATCAGTGTACATGATATACGTTAATCCATTATAGTTTTTTGTCCAATTAACAATAGATTCTACTTCTCTAGTTTGCCAAGCACCTCCAAATAGATTAAATAAGTTAGTTTGATTAATACATAAATCTACATCATTCCAATCGATCTGCGCATAACTTTTCCAGTTATAATCTCCTTTAGGTTTTCCCTTAGTATGGTATTGTAAGATTGGTTCGATTCCACACTCTTCTCTTAGATATTTAATAAGATAGAATATGTCTGTTGCTCCAGGGTTAGATGACTTGTCTTTATCTACCTGGATAGTCCTGAAAAACCGCTGGATTACAACGGTTTTCAGATTCTTTTCCTTTATAAGTTCTTTAATTACTTTCATATATGTTATATATGCTTTTTCCGCAATGTTTATTATTTATGAATAAACCGTAGTATATTGAGTTGTAGGTTTATATTCTAACTTTGTAAGTCTTCCTAGTTTTAATTCATCAGCTGCGCTAATAACTTTATCAAAAACTAGAGCGAGTATATCTGCACATTCTTTATCTGTTCTATCTTCTCTAGGAATTATCACACGAGCGTGATTATTTCTACCGTATGCTCCTGTTAAATCGTGCTTTAAAACGTCTTCTATTTGTAAGTCTAATCCTAAATGATCTAATACATTTAAAACTATAAGATTAGCGTGTTCCAATAACTGGATAGTCATATGTGGACATGTCGATTGAATTGCACATTTTATACTTTGTGAATTCCATATTCCTTCTACTCCCCAACTTTTATAAGTAGTTGAATCTAACCCAGATGGAATGGCGTAGTTTGACGTGAATTTAATTGTAGTAGAGTATTCTGTGTTACCGCTACCGATTGTGTGGACTTTTACCTTTGAGGTAAGATCTTTGTTTTGAATAGACATTGATTCTTTGATCATTTCTGTCTGTTCTGCAATTGTAATTTTTGTTTTTTTCATCTTGTGAATTTTAAATGCCATCATTGTGGACTTGTTATTATTAAATATTATACCTCGATTTTTAATTAAGTTTCATAGACATGAGGTTTATTATCTATGAGTACTATACTAATATAAGTCTTTTATTTGATATAAAAAAACTTTTATGCATTTATTTTTAATTTAATTGTCGAAAGCATGAGCGATCAGTAGGATGAATAAAATGAATAGCATTAAGATTGCGAGGTCTGTAAATAGAGCCATTGTATTTGTTTTTTAATTATAGTTAAATATAACACTTTATATTGATATAAAAAAACTTCTGTACATTTATTTTCACTGGAAGTCCTATTTATAATGATTCCAAATAAGGGATCTAGTTATTATATTCTAAAGTTTCAGATTTACTTCTTCCATTACTATAAGATGTTGCAATATATGTTGGAAAATCATTAACATCATAAGAGATATCCATATCGATCGTTGTCCCTGTTGGGTAAAAGATAGATGTAGAGAGTACGTAAGAAACATTGGTAGTGTTGTTAGGGCTGATGTATCTATATCCGCTGAGAGGGTACCATGTCAATACATTCTTAAATGGCATATTTTTATCATCATGCTCCATTTCTACTATACGAGTCCAATTAGAATCTGATGCTTGCTTGCTTTTCCACCCTATCATATTGTAATCTGAATCATGTGTTTTTTCACCGATAAGTATATTATTAGAATC
>Ga0209302_10000008_pt1 | contig 159981 bp, 146 predicted proteins | sample ArcOceMetagenome_2_FD_187445 | JGI IMG/M metagenome (GOLD analysis project Ga0209302, IMG submission 187445) | Marine eukaryotic phytoplankton communities from Arctic Ocean - Arctic Ocean ARC135M Metagenome (SPAdes) (version 2) | ecosystem: Environmental > Aquatic > Marine > Oceanic | place...
TGTGCTAAATCCCAAATGACTAAAATACCTTGTTTATGGGCAAGTTGGGTTAACTTTTCCATATTTAACAATTGGCCAGTTCTAAAGTTAACTTGCGTTAATAGCAATACAGCTACGTCTTCGTTGAGGCTTTGCTCAATTTGTTCTTCTGCCACCAACTGAAGCTGACATAAGTCTGGCCCTAATAGTTCACTTAAGCCCTGCACCATGTATAAATCGGTAGGGAAATTATCCTGTGTCGACAATACAATGCTTCGCGCTGAGTTAAGTGACAAGGCGCTACTTAACAGCTTAAACAAGTTAACTGAAATAGAGTCGCAACAAATCACTTGTCCTGGTTCTGCTCCAACAATAGGGGCGATTTTATTACCGACGCTAATGGGAAGATCAATCCAGTGGTGATCATTCCAACTTCTAATTAGATGATTGCCCCATTGCTTACTAACCACGTCAGCGATGCGTGACTTTACCGCAGTGGGCAGGGCGCCTAATGAATTACCATCTAAGTAAACCGTGTTAGTTGGCAAGTCAAATTCAAGTCGCTTTTTAGCCAGAGGGTCAGCTTTGTCTAAAGCACTAATATCATCGAAATTCATTAATCTATTCCATGTAAATTTTTAATTAAGGTGCTAAATGCCATTGAACCAGGGTGAATCCAATCAAAATGCCCAACGCCCTCTAACAGGACGATAGTTCTATTAAGTTTTTCTAATTCAAAGGCCGGCACGATAGGGTCAGCACTACCTTGTAGAAGAACGCTATTGGTATGTAATGTTTGTTTGCTTGGGTTGGCTTTTATATATTCACTTGGTTTGTCTGCTGGCATACCTTGCATAAAATCTTTGGTGACAGTTTGACAGCTATTTTCACCTTTAGCATAGGCTTCGATATTGGTAATGGCCGCTAACCCAATCACCCCTTTAAGTTGACTGATTTCAGCACCGGCAAGTAGTGCCAAATGGCCTCCTGCTGAATGGCCGACTAATACTGAGTTAGCGAGTTTATATTCGCCATTATTGTAACGACTTGCCGCTAAAATTCCCGCTTTTACATCATCAAAAGTAATGGGCCAGCCGCCGCCAGTAACACCACTGCGACGATATTCTAACGACCAAACATTAAAACCTGCTTGTGCTAAACCTGTGCTTAAAGCGTAGGTATGTTGAATATCATAAGCGCTTAACCAACAACCACCATGGATCAAGATAACCAGTGGGCTCTGTTGAGTGTTTTGAGTTTGTTTAGCACGCCAAAGCAAAGCGTATTGCTCTGCGTTTTCACCATAAGAAATTTTTTCATCTGCAGCGCTAAATGCTAATGAGGCAACTTTTGCGTACGGCACATTTTTTTCTACATTTGGGAATTTGACCCGATCTTGGGAGGAATGGGCAGCGAACGAGAATATGCTAATGAATAAAGCTAATACCCAACTCAACATAGATGATCTCCTTAGATAACAACATTATGTCAACACAAAATGTCAAATAAAATGTCAAATAAAATGTCAGTATAAAAAATTAAGACATTGATATTACCTTATTTTTAGCGCTATCTGGTACTTATAAAGCGTGAGACTTAGTACTTAAATATAATCAATCGGTAGGGCGGTGGTATATTTAATTTCTTCCATCGCAAAGCTTGAGCTAATATCAGCAAAACTTGCGCGTGTGATCAAGCGTTGATAAAAACTGTCATAGGCTTTCATGTCTGGCACTACAACACGCAGTAGATAGTCGACCTCACCGCTCATGCGATAAAACTCTAAAATCTCTGGAAAATCTATCGCCACTTTTCTAAATTCGCTTAGCCAGTTAGGGTTGTGCTGGTTAGTTTTTATGGTAACAAAAACCGTTAATCCCACATTGAGTTGCTCAGGATCAGCCAATGCAACGCGGCCTTTAATAATGCCGGATTTTTCCATCGCTTGTATGCGACGCCAACAGGGCGTTGTTGATAGGCCAACTTTATTCGCCACGTCACTAACCGAGGCGGTGCAATCATGTTGTAGTATATTGAGTATTTTTTTGTCAAATGCATCCATAAGCGTTAAAACGAAATGGTTTTACCTAATTGTTAGTTTATGTGGAATTATTTTGCGATAAAGGTGGGATTATTGCGAGTTATATTTTATCAATTTAATAAAAATTTAAAATTGATAAAAACGTTGAGCATTACTAAAACATAATTGTGTAAATTGTTCGTTATTATATAAAACACTTGTATCAGCAGACTCGGTATTGCTTATATTAGTTATATTGCTCAAGCTATTTTTCGTTAAGCTAAGGTAGGAAAGCCAAGTGTTTTGATAACTAGTCTGAAATAAATTTAGCGGGAAATTACTTGCTAACATTACGCGAGAAATACCGAAAGTGTTAATGCATTGATGAATAATGTTATGTGCCCAGCTTATTGAATAATTTTTCTCGATCATTTCAAAACCAGAGCATTTTATATAAATATTATCTAAGCTGGCCAACCTTTTTAAGTTTTGTAACCACTGTTGAGTTTGTATATTGTCTTTTTCGTTACTTTTTTCGTTACTTTTTTCGTTATCTTTTAAGGAATAAAGCGGAGGCCAACCAGCATGATTAATACAAACCTTTAATTCAGACGCTAGCGTTAATACCGCGAGTAATTTATCAACCGCTGCATTGTTTGATAACGGCATTTGTAAGTCAAAACTGAGTTTGTAAGATGCTAAAGTGACCAAGTTGGTAGCGCAATTTTTATGACTAAGAATGGCTAAAGCATTTTCATCTAAAATATAGCGAATACCCACCACACTTTTATAGCTGCTTAGTTTGTTGAGTTGCGATAAAAACTCAACGTTAGGTAAGGTAATATCGAGCATGGCTACGCTACGAAAAGGCAGTTTACAGGTGTTTTCTAACCACGCTATTTCACGCCAAGGTTGCTGATTATTAAAACCCGCCTCAATATGTACAAAGCCGGTAAGTTTTAACGACTCGTTGAGCCTTAAATCGTGCTCTGAAAAATTTTTTGCGACCAGTGATTTATCAGGCCAAAACGGCGGGCACTCTGGCTTAAGCCATGAATACTCGCCTTGGTTTAGATCAAACAAATGTAAATGAGGATCAATTATTTTCATTTTTAATTTATCAGTACAGCGCTATTGCGCGGTATAACCGCCGTCAATCACTTGTAAACTACCGGTAATAAACTTAGCTTTATCAGACGCTAAAAAGTGCACTAACTCAGCCACTTCTTCTGCTTGTCCAAGTCGGCCTAAGGGTTGTAAAGCTGCTTCTTCTGCATGTACTTCAGCTTTATTGGCACCTGATTTTTCACAATAACGATTAATAGCTTGATGATAAAGTGGCGTTTCAATTGTTCCGGGACACACAGCATTAGCACGAATATTAAATTGTGCGTAATCGAGCGCGGTAGTTTTTGCCATTGAGGCTAAGGCGGCTTTACTTAAGTTGTAAGCAAAAGAGTTATGTTTAGCGATGAGTGCTTGATCTGACGACATTAATATTATCGCGCCATTCTGTTGTGCTTTCATGGCCGGCAATACTGCTTTAATCGCTGCGTAGGCACCTTTTACATTTATATTAAATACGCGCTCTAAATCAGCTTCACTGGTGTTTTCTATTGCGCCTGAAAAATGTATGCCGGCGTTAGAAACTAATACATCAATAGCATGCTCTTTTGCAATATTGCTAATTATGTCATTAACTTGAGTAACGTCAGTAATATCACAATAACAAAAGCTTCCAATACTCGATGCGGTAATATCTAAGTTAAATACTTGGTAATTATTGTCTAAAAACAACTTAACAATGCTTAAACCAATACCTGAGCTGCCACCAGTAACAATACAAACTTTTTTCATAATGATAATATTAAAATGATTTTGTGAAATAATATCGTTTACTCGCATTAATACCAATGGAAATAATAAATTAATCACTTTAAAACGCTTTTTGTTTACTCCGCTTATTCATTCAGAAAGTTTCTATTAATGGTAAAAAGGTATGAAATTGAAAAACCTAAAAGAAAGATTAAAAATGTATTACGTGATGAGCCTATTCAGTGTGGTTTTCGCCTTATTTGGCTTTAGCTATAATGCTTGGCGTATGGAAGTGAGCGAGGAAAATAATAATATTCGAACCGCGGCATTTGAAGTATTGTCACACTTGGGTGAATTAGAGCATATTATTTTATCGGCGCATTATGACAATGATTTAATTCATGGCAACCCAAGGAAAGGTTGGGTTAAAGTTGGCTTAGTTGCCGATTTGAGTGCCTTAATTACCCCTGAGGTAGCTGATAAAGCAATAAAGTTGAAAGCACAGTGGGCTGACTCTTGGCATTTAATGACTGCCGATGAAATTGTTGTGACTGAGCTAGTCGCCAGTATAGACGAAACTCGCATGGCGATAAAAATAGTGCTAAAGCAAATGAGCTAATCAGCACTTGCTTTTATGAATGAATTTTCGTCATCAGCAGCTATAAATTAACCTATAAACACGGATGACGATTTTATACTGGTTATTGTTTTTAATACCTTAATTACCCACTTTATTTGCACAGCTGTTACAAATACCCAAAAGCTCAAATTGCGCGTCAATTAGCTGAAAGCCTACCGAAGAAACGGACTCATTAAGCTCTTTTGTTAAAGCAGGGTTCATACCTATTTCTTGGGCGTCACCACAGCTTTTACAAACAACAAAATATTGATCTTTATGATTATGTTTACAGGCAAGGTGCGAGCAAACAATGTATTTATTCAATGTAGGCAGCTTATGAACTAGTTGCATTTCAATGAAAAAATCAAGAATACGATATACCGACATTGGCTGAATTTTTTGCTCGCTATTTTGATTATATAATTCAACTAAGTCGTAAGCAGAAAGTGGATGTTCTGCGCGAATCAAGTTTTCGAGAATATCGCTGCGCTTATCTGTGAATCGACCACCAGCAGCCTTACATTTTGCCTCAGCGTTTTGTAATAATTTCTCAATCACGTTTACTTCCTCATAACTTTTAGTATCTTTTATCAGACACGATATCGGGCATAGTAGCTGAAGTTGCAGCTATATGCATGCTCAATATGGACAATTATATTAGTTGTGCCAACCAATAGCATTATAAGTACCTGCCATTATCATTCAACTCTGCCACCTAATTATATTTACAGTGGGCATTATGTAATCTTAGGTTTGCCACTTCTAAATAGAATCACTTTGTTCGCATTTATGACTTTAGCTGTTGGTTTTATTTTAGGTCGGTTGATAGCCAAAAGCGGATAACGCTGTAAAAATTGCCAACAAAAGCTGTTCGAAGGATTCGGCTAAAAACGTTTTACTCTTTGCTGAGTAGTATTTGCTTAGAGTGACTAGGCTGCATACTATCCGCCGCAATTAAAACGCTTTAATCTCTAACAAAATTTAACCGCGAAAGATCAACAGAACCTAGATGTTTTTCTATTTGGTGCGATTTTTTACTTCTTCATAATGCATCATAAGATTATAGGTAGAGCTATCGTGACTGGAGGCAATAGAGTTATTATGAAGCTCTTTTTCAATTCTACTGGCTAAACCTTTACCCAGTTCTACTCCCCATTGGTCAAAAGAGCATATTTGCAAAATAATGCCTTGAACAAATATTGTATGTTCGTAAATAGCAATTAAACTACCAAGGGTAAATGGCGAAATTTTATTCATTAATAAAGTATTGGTTGGCCTGTTACCTTTGTGAGCTTTATGTGGTGCGACTTTATCTATGTAGCTAGGTGTGCGTCCTTTTACTATTAAATCGTCCCTAACTTGTTGCTTGCATTAAAGCTTGAGTTTACGCGAAAAAATTAGACATGAGGGCTTCATGGTGCCCTTTAATAGGCGTGACACTTTCTACAGAACCAATAAAGTCGGCCGGAACAATATTATTACTTTGATGTAAATATTGATAAAAAGCATGTTGACCATTAATACCTAATTCTCCCCATATTGAAGGAACGGTTGGATAAGTGATCGCTTCACCATCCCAATTAACCGATTTACCATTACTTTCCATCTCAGCTTGTTGCAGATAAGCAGATAGCATGTGTAAGGATTGATCGTAAGGTAAAATAGCTTGGGATTGCGCACCTAAAAAGTGCAATTCCATAGGCTGAGTAACGCTAATATTACCGGAATATTCTTTTCTATTGGTGTATTACAAAAATGGCAATCTATTTCATAAGCACCATCTAATAGCGCTTTGAAATTATCAAAACCAAGATTGATAGCAATAGGTAGGCCGATAGTAGACCATAATGAAAATCGTCCGCCGACCCAATCCCACATATCAAAGACATTTGCTGCAGATATGCCATATTTCATAGCGTTTTCTTTATTGGCAGTAATGGCGATAAAATGTTTTTCAATTACGGAATGATCAAATGAAGACGCCGTTAGCCACTTTATCGCTGTTTTAGCGTTTAGCATGGTCTCTGTCGTAGTAAATGTTTTACTCGGCACAATAAATAGCACTTTTTCTGGATTTAATGGCCGTAGCACTTCAGCTATTTGAGTACCATCAACATTCGACAAATAATGGACGTTAACGCAGTTATCACTAAACCTTTTTAATGCCTCAGTCACCATTTGAGGTCCCAAATTAGAACCACCAACGCCAATATTTACTATATCGGTGATACGCTTACCCGAATATCCTCGCCATAAACCTTGACGAATATCTTCACTAAACTTTTTAACTTGTTCTAGTGTTTTTTCGATGTCTTCTGAAATATTTTTGCCATCTACCCAAAGTGGTCTTTTAGAATGATCCCTTAATGCTGTATGCAAAACAGCACGATCTTCAGTTTTGTTGATACGTTCACCGCTGAACATTTTTTCACGCCATTTTTCTACTTCACACTCTTTGGCTAGATCGGTTAATAGCGTAATAGTTTCTTCTGTGATCGCATTTTTAGAATAATCTAAGAGTATAGAGGGCAGTTTTATTGAAAATTTACTAAATCGCTGGCTATCTTTGGCGAATAAGTCCTTCATTTGTTGATTTTTCATTAGTTGCGCATGTTTGGTTAATTGTTGCCAACTATTAAGATTTTCTCTAGATTGCATATCGATCCTAGGTAAGTATCAATAAGTTATGTCGAATATTAGATATCAGTTAAGTGTGGTAATGCCGTGAAGGCCCCTTTTTTCTGACAGGTAAAAGCACCACAGTTAGCACCAAATAACACCGCAGAAGAAACGTGTTCACGTTGCTCAATAATTTCATATAATGAATTTATATTTTCATGTTCTCCCAGAGATTTGGCGAGTGAAAATAGAAATCCTGAAATAAAGCTATCACCGGCTCCAGTAGTATCAACGGGAGATATTTTAGGTACTGTAAGCATTATTGAAAAACTAGCGCAAGTTACTTGAACAGGGTTTGGACCATCAGTGATGACAATAAGTTTAGCGCCAAGTAATAGTAATTGTTGTACATAAAAATTGACATCAACCTGCTTTATTTCTGCTAAGTATTCGGCTTCGTCTTTACTCAATTTGACTATATCGCTCGCTTCGATACATGCTTCAACTCGGGACATCAATAGGGATAAGTCATGCCAAAGCTGTTGACGTAAATTTACATCAAAGCTAATTAATACGTTATTTCTCTTAGCATTTCTTATCGCGTAAAGTGTATCACTATACATTGGCTGGCTAGTTAATGTGTTTGAACAAAAATGAAAAAAACCAATGTTTTGCCAGTTAATTTTATCAACTTGAGATATGCCATATTGCATGTCGGCAGTATTATGTCGATAGAAATTAAATGTTCTCTCACCACGAGAGTCTAAGCTAACTAATACTAATGCGGTATTTGCGCCTTCTATTCTTTTAACGAAATCGGTATTAACGCCTTCATTTTCTAGCGATTGCATGAGCATGTTACCAAAATTGTCTTCGCTAATACCTCCAGCAAAGTATCCTGTTCCACCTAACTTAGCATAGGCTACTGCGACATTGGCAGGCGCGCCTCCAGCTAACGGAATATAACTTGGGTCATTGACTGACGTTGGCAGAAAATCGACCAACACTTCGCCATAACTGAGTAAAGAAAACATAGATTCACCTTGAAAAAAAGCCCATATAAAATGGGCTTGTTCATACTGTACTGTTACTTACGTTGTTAATGACAAATTAAAAGTCGTATTTAAGCGTAATACTACTTGTTCTGCCGTTAATCGTTCTTGCTCTGATAATATCATTCGCAGGAATGTTACCTTCTTCAGCTTCTGTTATACCTGTAGTGTCAAACAGGTTATTAACATTTAAAGCAATGCTAAACGTGTCTGAAAGGTAATATTGAGCGAAGGCATTTACTTGCGTGTAGCCATCAAATTTAAGGATGTCATCTGCACTTTGATCACCACCATCTTGCGCATAAGCTTCTGAGGTACCTATTAAACTAAGACCCGCAGAGCCTTGTTCAAAGTTATAACGGGTAGTTAGTGAATAAACAAAGTCAGCTTGTCTTCTTGGTGTATTTCCCACTGAGGCTGCATTTACGCCATCTTTGGTAATTTCTGCATCAGTCCAAGTAACGTTACCGCGAATGTCAAAATTACCGATGTAGTAAGCACTTTCTAACTCAAGACCATATGATTCATATACACGGTCAAAGAATTTTTGGCTTGTTGCTTCAAAATTTTGTTCTTGTGTTTCAGCAAAGAAAGCCGTCGCAAATACTGATAGTTTATCTTGGCGAAACTTAATGCCGGCTTCGAACTGATCAACTTCATCAACAGCATCTTCATCGGCTACTGAGCCATCAGCGGCAATTTTACCAAAAGCTAAACGGTCAGCATTAGCGGTACCGCCATGGCTTAGTCGGCCAAAAACAGCTAAATCGTCATTTACAATGTAGTTAGCACCAATTGAGTAAGATGTGTAGCTCCAATCGTAATTAACAATAGAAGGTGCACTATTATTTACTGAAGATACGCTCATTTCAGGCACTGATATCTCGCCATCTCTGTTCATGTCTATTTCAGATTGCACTGCACCAGCATATGTACCTGTGGCTTCACCGCTGTCATGACGAACACTTGCATCGATAGTAAAATCACCAAAAACTGAGTTAATGGCAATATAAGGTGCTGTTACATCATATTGAAGGTCGTAGTTACGTGTACAACAATTGCCCCACGCTGGAACACCATAAGCAATTAAACCACTATCAGAAAAGCTTGTACCGTCAGCCGCTGCAACATTAACAAGTGCTGCGTTGTCGCCTTTAACTTCTGATAAGTAAGAATTCCAAAGCCATGATTGCTCGATATTTTGTAATGACTTGTAATAACCAAAAGTGATGTTGGTATCACCAATAGTTTTTAAGATTTTTAAGTCATTAACCATAAAATCTAAGTTGCTCATTTCAACATCAAAAGTATGAATGCGCATTAAGTTAGCGCCAGTATAAACATTACCTTGTTGAGGCCCATTAGCATAAGTCAATTGAGCACCTGAACCCGCTAAGCTATCAGCAAGCGTTTGACTATCTTGAATGCTTTCTGGAAATGGCGAGGTAAAACTACCTTTCGTGCTTGACGTTCTAAATCTGTTTTCAATCGACCAGTCATTACCTAAGTCAAATACAGCCTCTAAACCAACAGAGTCAACTGTTGGGTTCATACCATCACGCATGTCTGCACGGCGAAGGTTACCATCACCGTCAGTGCTTAATATTGAGGTGAAATATGCTGAATGAGGCGTATCTGATGAAGGGTCGAAATTACCCACTGACTTGCCATTTGAACTGGCTGGCATGGGTAGGTAAGCAATGGTTTTATCATCCAAGTGCTTGTAATAAAGTCTCACGTAACCTTTATCAAATTCTTTGGTAATGTTGGCTTTAATTTGTCCGCCTTTATTACCGGTATAACCCGCTTCTCTTGGTCCTTCACCTTGACGATAAAAACCACCCAGATGGAAATACATGCTGTCGTTTAGCTCGCCGCCAAACTCAAAATCTGTACGGGTATGATCGTAATCTAAACCAATGGTTGTCGCTATGCTGCCAGAATCCGACTCACCTGTTTTACTGATGATATTAATGATGCCGCCCGGAGCATTTGTGGCGAGAGTAGAAGCCGAACCACCACGAATTGATTCGATTGATGACATTGTGCTATCGAGTCTAAGGAAAATATCGGCATTACCAAAAGCTATATCACCAAATTGTAGAATGGGTAATCCATCTTCTTGTAATTGTAAGAATTTTGCGCCACCAGCTGCCACAGGAAGACCACGAACAGCAATATTTGCGTTACCTTCACCACCAGACGATTCAGAGCGAATACCAGGGATTGATCTAAAAGCTTCGGCTGAGCTTCTCGGTGTTGTTACTTCAATTTGATCAGCAGACAAGCTACTTACTGAGACACTTGATGCCATAACAGTAGAGCCTTTACCTGCAGCACCCGTTATAACTATGCGTTCAAAATCTAAGCCCTTTTTTTCTACTGCGGCTTCATCGGTTATTTCTGCGGCACTTAAGCTTGAGCATATAGCTAAAGTTAATGTGCTCAATAGTAATTTTTTATATGCGAACTGTTGCATTTGGTCACCCCATGTTGCTTTTATAGTATGTTTTTAATTATTAAAATAGTTATGTTTGATACTGCAATCAACTTAATCGATTAAGTTGATTATTATTTAAAATGTGATTACTTTGCAAGCACTTTTTAAATTTTATTTATTTATTTTTATTATTTATTGATAATTATGATTATTTTTAGATAGAGCAACTAGCAGCTATTGTTAATATATTAGCTGTAGATAAATTTTGAATAGTTATACGTCTTAACTCAGTATTTGCCTGGGGAGCTTATCCCTATAAAGTTCTTCTCCTATACCAGCTTATTGATTACTTAAGCTGTTAACGAATAAAGGGCATAAGTAAATTTTCACTTATGCCCTTTATATTATATAACCTTGCTAGCTTAGCTACGACGCTCAGCTAAATCACATTCAATTTGTGTTAATTGAGTACGGTCAATTTTATAGAAAAGTATCAACACGGCTCCCAACAAAAAGAATACCGCGGGCAATATATTAAACATGTAACGAATACCTTCAATTGATTCAGATGTTTGAGTTTGATTAGCAACAAAGCCAAATGCAGCAAGAATAAAACCCGGTAATGCACCACCTACAGCAGAGCCAAACTTCAATGAGAACATAGAAGCTGACACCGTTAAACCTGCACTATTGTTACCTGTTTTCCACTCTCCATACTCTACACAATCGGTATACATGGTGAATAGCAAGGTGATTGCAATACCAAAGGTAATAATCCCTAGGGTGTGAACTATAGTCGTAAGTGCGACATTATCTGGGGAGATAGTAAAGCCGAAAAATAATAATATTGCATGGGAAAAGTTAGTAACAAACATTAATTTATGTTTCTCAAAGCGTACGACAAGCATAGGGGTAATCAGCGCACCAAATAGCTGGCCTAGTAAACCACATGAAATAATAAATGTGGTTTGATCCATCCACAAAAACACATTACTTCCATCGTCATTCATATAGTATTTTGTGTAATAAGCGATTGACGCAAACCGTGCAACCAAGCCAACAACAACAAAAACCCCAGTGCCAACCAGTATCAACCAAGATTTGTTCTTCAGTAAAGCCGACATATCATCCTTGATACTAGCCTCATGCTTTTTAGGCATTACTCTCTCTCTGGTGACTGCAAAGGTATACCAAAAAACAGCAACGGAAAGCACTGCAAATAAAATGATAGTTAAGCGAAAACCAAGTAGTTCATCGCCACCACCTAAAAACTCAACTAAAGGCTTAGCGGAAGCTCCAACCATTAGTGAGCCTATTGAGGCAAAAATAAATCTAAATTGTGCTGCTTTAGTCCGCTCGCCTGATTCAGGATGAATAACTGCCATGAGCCCTGAATAAGGAACATTAATCGCGGTATAAGCAAGCATGACCAATGAATAAGATACGTATGCAAAAATTAATTTACCAGTGTCACCGAATTCAGGCCCTAAGAATAAAAGGTAACCAAGTAATGCATAAGGAACTGCCATCCAAAGCAAGTAAGGGCGGTACTTGCCCCACTTAGTGGTTGTGCGATCTGCAAGTAAGCCCATAGCAGGATCACTAATGGCATCAATTACTTTTGTCACCAATAACATAGTTGCTGCCGCAGCAGCAGAAATACCGTACACATCCGTGTAATAATAAAGCAGGAACAGCGCAAAGAACCCCATATAGAAGTTTGAAGCCATATCCCCCATGCCATACCCTACCTTTTCTTTAAAAGATAATGGCTCCGTATTTAATTTTGTTGTCATAATTATAATTCCCCTAACTACACCCTTAACAACACTCTAAACAAAAATTAACAATACAGTTAACGCTTTGTAGTGTGTATATTTTACTATGCAATACGATTGATTTTTATTGTTGATGGTTTTTAATCTAACAGAGCCAAAAATATAAAGGGCTTTTAGCAAAATAATAGCCAAAAAATTAACACCTTATTCAATGCGTATTCAATTCTTATCGTCTTAACAACTTAAAAAGTAAAAATTATTCTTGATTAAAGTTGCATAGTATATAAACATAAGCCTTAATCGATTAAGATGCAACTTGAAATTAAATGGTAAAGTTATGAAAAATAATGTTCAGCTAATCACCTACATTGATAGGTTAACCGGTTCAGATACTAAAACATTAAACAATATTTTAAATGATCAACTGGCAGATTTATTCTCTGGTATTCATTTATTACCATTTTATTACCCTATTGACGGTAGTGACGCAGGTTTCGACCCGATAGATCACACCCAAGTTGACAGCCGATTAGGCAATTGGGACGATATAAAAGTATTAGGTGAAGGACATGAATTAATGGCCGACCTTATCGTAAATCATATGTCGGCTAAGTCTAAAGAATTTCAAAGTGTATTGCAGTATGGTAAAGAATCTCCATATTGGGATCTGTTTTTAACAAAAGATAAAGTGTTCCCTAATGGCTTAAGTAAAAGTGATGCTGACAAAATATACCGCCCTAGACCAGGCAGTTGCTTTACCAACTTTACGTTACCTAATAATGAAAGTGCCGACTTTTGGACAACGTTTACTGATAATCAAATAGATATAGATATTACATCAGAGAAAGGTAAAGAATATTTAATTCGTATTTTAAAAACATTTTCTGAAAATAATATTAAAATGATCCGCTTAGATGCGGCAGGTTATGCGCTTAAAAAAGCAGGAACCAGTTGCTTTATGCTAGATGAAACTTTTCAGTTCATTGATGAGCTAAGTAAGGCAGCAAATGATTTAGGCATTGAAACACTGGTAGAAATTCACTCTTATTATCAAACTCAAATTGAAATTGCACAACGTGTTGACCGAGTTTATGACTTTGCTTTACCGCCTTTAGTGTTACATAGCATTTTTACTAAAGACTTTACCGCACTAACAAAATGGTTAAATATTTCGCCCAAAAATTGTATTACAGTGTTAGATACACATGATGGTATTGGTATCATTGATGTGGGCCCTATGAATGGAAAACCTGGCTTACTCAATAATGATGAAATTGACAATCTCGTGGAAACTATTCATGTTAACAGTGCTGGTGAAAGCCAAAAAGCAACAGGAGCCGCCGCGAGTAATGTCGATTTATATCAAGTAAATTGTACTTATTACGATGCACTTGGCCAAAGTGATTTTGACTATTTAGTTGCCCGAGCTATTCAGTTTTTTGCACCAGGAACCCCGCAGGTATATTACGCAGGTTTGTTGGCGGAGAAAAATGCCATGGAATTATTATCTAAATCGAATGTGGGTAGGGATATTAATCGTCCGTACCTTGATAGTGCCGATATTGAAGCAGCGCTAAAGAAACCGTTTACCAAAGCAATGATCGAACTTATTAGATTACGTAATGATTGTGCAGCTTTTAATGGTGAGTTTTCGATTGTCAGTGAAAAACCTAAATTAAAAATGTCGTGGAAATACGAGCAGCAGAGCATCACGCTAAAGGTTGATTTAGTAGAAAGTATCGCACATATTGAAATAAATGAAGATAATAGCTCCCGTACTATCTGTTTAAATAACCTGTTGAACTTGTCGTAAGTAATGATGTATTACATATAATACTAAATAGATATTAATACAGCGTTTTTTATATCGTAAAATCAGTAGTATAATAATCAGCAACTCTATAGTTGCTGGTTTTTTATTAAAATAACGGTAAAAGGTAAACATGACTGACAAGAAAGTTTGGACGCTTAAAAGTGTTGCTAAAGAACTGGGGGTATCAAATGCCACCGTTTCAAATGCATTCAATAGACCTGACCAACTATCCAAAAATAAACGCATTGATATTCTTGAGTCGTGCAAAAAACTAGGCTATACAGGTCCAAATAAAGCAGCCCAATCGTTAAGAAAAGGTCAGTCGAATATTGTGGCTTTGGTGCTGCCAGACAGCCTTGAATATATGGTAACAGACCCGGTAGCAAGTGACTTTGTGAAAGGGGTTTCGTCGGTTTTAGAGAAAAATAAAGTCAACTTACTTTTGTTTTCAGGTATATCAGATAATATTAATACTGTTGCTGATTTTGTTGATGGCTTTATTTGTTACGGCTCACCTAGAAATCCAGAATTAATAGAACAGCTAAGAGTAACTTCGAAAAAAGTCGTCACTGCCGATTTTGATATAGACCGTAATGCCTCTGTTGGAATAGACAATGAAAAAGCGGCTTATGAGATTGCAAAACTAGCCATTAAATCAACTGATGATGAAATTGCCATTTTAGGCTTAAGGCTACTAGAATCAGATCTAACGTGTCGTGTATATGAATTACCTACGACTAGTAATGCCTTGTGTTCTATCTCTCATCAGCGTTTAAATGGTTACAGACAAGCACTTAAAGATTCGAATGTTAATTTAAGGTCGGATCGTGTTTGGAACCTTCCTAAAAGTAATCATCATTTTGCATTAATTGCGGCTAGAGAAGCACTAACATCAACCCCTCGTCCTGATGTTTTACTTTGCATGAGTGATATTATTGCCTTGGCGGCAGTTAAAGAAATTCATGCAATGGGTCTTAAGATACCTGAAGATATTAGAGTGGTTGGCTTTGACGGCATTGATGAAGCTTTACGCTCAACTCCAGCAATAACTACTGTGCATCAAAATAGTGAAGAGAAAGGCATTAAAGCTGCTGAGCTATTTATTAATAGAGCTACTAACTCAGTTGTGATTTCTTATCACATAGAACATGGTAAAAGTTGCTAACCGACTATTTATTGCTCCGCCTTAGATATTGTGCATTAAAACCTGTGGGGTCAGGTTCGTTGAAATGCCAGCAATGTTGTTTACCTCATTAGCGTCAGATATTTTGAATTCACTTAAGTATTATTTGTCGGTTCACTTATCGCTTGATAAGCCAAGGCTAATGTCCGCAATCGTATCTAAGCAGGTTATTTATTCTGATAAGTTTACGCCTAAATTAAGTCCTTTCTGTGGCAAAAGTGTGCATTAGGATTGTTCACCATATCCAAAGATTAGAGTGCTAATAATGTGGAAATATTATTGGTAAAGTTAAATGTAATTCGTGATTATAGTCAGAGTTTTTTCCACTCAATATCTTAGGCAACAACTGAAGCAATATTAAAGGCAAAGAAAAATAGGTGTGCGCGTAACATTTTTTTAAACACAAAAAATGATGTCAAAGTAGTTTTTATAAGTCAAAAGTGATATGTTGTATCATAACTTTTATGGGCTTGGTTTGAATTTAGCTTAAAGATTAAAAATACAAATAATAAAGACTTTATTTGTAACCCATTTACCACCTAAATAAGGACACCTTGAATGATCCAAGTTCAACAGCCAGCGGATAAAATTGCTATAAGTTTGTCAGTTTTATGTGCTATTCATTGTTTTGCTACGCCAATGTTAATGGTTTTTGTACCTTCGCTGACAGGTTTATTAATAGAGCCTGAATTACTGCATATGTGGTTGGCTATTGGGGTTTTGCCGATCAGTGTTTTTGCCTTAACGCTTGGCTGTAAAAAACATCGTAAAGTGCAAGTTTTGGTACTTGGTTTTATCGGCTTGGCGTTTATGTTAACTGCTGTTGCTAGTGGGGCGTTAGGCTTGGGTGAAAATGCTGAAAAAGCACTTACCTTATTGGGGGCTACGTTAATTTCAGGTGCGCATTTTTGGAATTATCGTCTATGCCAACAGCATAAAAAGTCGTGTGATTGTCACTAATGCTGTATTTATGCTGAATTGGTTTTGATACTAAAATAGTTATTATTAAAAAAAGAAGCATATTTAACACAGTGAGATGAAATAGATAGTTAGCAACTTATATTACAAAATAAGATAAGTTGCTAACCTGAGCTTAACGTTTATTTTGCCAACTCAACCAATACCGCAGTGTACATTTTTAAGTTTAAAATAAATTGCTCCATGGTAATAAACTCGTGCTCTGAATGGCCGGTGTATTTGTTATTGGGCATTGAAGGGCCGAAGCTAACTGCGTTAGGAAATAAACGTGAGTTTGTGCCTCCGCCAATAGCAATTGGCTTGGCATCTTTAATACCTGTAAAGTGGCTAAATACAGCTAATAACGTATCAATATGGGGAGCATCTTTTTGTACAAAAGGGTCGCCAATATAGTGTTCTAACTCTTTTACGTTTGTATCAAATTTGTTATTCCAATTTTGCACGGCTTGATGAATTTCTGTCGTTAACGCTTGTTTACTTTTACCTTGTGGGCGACGCAGGTTAATGTTTAATTCAATGTTTTCATCGTGCTGTTTTATTACCGTAGGTGAAAAAGTCATAGGGCCCATAAAATCATCGTGATAAGCGATATTGCCGAATTTTTTACCTTCTAAACCTAAGCCAATATTATCATTAATAAAGTTAACTAAAGTGCCTGGACCGTTATTTTCCCAGCGAGTATTTGATAATAAATCGGCTAAGTAAGGTATCGCATTTACCCCTTCGTCAGGTTTTGAAGAGTGAGCTGATTTCCCTAAGGCATTTATGGTTAACGTGCTGTCTTTTAATTCAAGATCAAAACTTACACCTTGATAACTGCGAGCTTTACGCATCAGTCGTTGCAGCACAACGATATTAGCATTTTCAATAGTTACGCTAGCATCTTCAGGAATTTGGCTACCGAAAAAACCACCACTAAATGCACTAATATACGGCGATATGGTTGGTATTTCTTGCTTGTTAAACACTAACTTTACTGTGCCGTAACCTTTCTCAGCTGTTACTACGGGGTATTCAGCGTCAATAGTGATATTGGTTTGTGGTAAATCATGGGTTTTTATATAAGCTTTAAGTGGCTCCCAATCAGACTCTTCTGCCATATAAACATAAAGCTCAATACGCTTATTAAGCGTTATATTTTTATCTTTTATCGCTTTCATTGCATATAGCGCGGTAGAAATAGGACCTTTATCGTCTTCTGTGCCACGGCCAATTAATCGTCCTGGCTCGGTGGTGCTATCAAGCTCAAAGGGCGACTTGGTCCATTTTGCAGCATTAACGGGTTGTACGTCGCCGTGTGTAATTATGCCAACACGCTCTTTTTGCGCACCTAAGCCAATTACTACTACATAACCTTCATCGAGGTAATCTAACCCAAGTGCTTGTGCTTGTTTTTTAAGTTCGGCTTTAAACGCAACATGCGCGGGATTATCATCAATCGATACGCCATCTTCAGCAACGGTATTATGTTTTACTAGCTCACGTAGACTATCGACCATCGCTTGCTGATAGGTTGCTACAGCATAGTCAGCGGTACTTTTTGCACTATCGCTAATTTGTGTCGATTCAGTGTTATTAGTGCCAGTGGCGTTAACCTCTGTGCTTAATGTTAAAGACATAAGCCCAGAGGTAATGATTGATGCAGATAAAAGTGTTAGTTTTTTAAGCAAAAGGTGCTCCAGTAATTGGTGGTTCAATTTTTCTTGTCGCTATATTAACGTAAGTTATACTAAGCAGACTAATTTATTGATCATCTTTGAATGCGCTATCAATTTAATTTTTGCACTGTGTTCAATCGTATCACTTCGTTATTACTCGCCAATATGCTCATGCATTACGCTAGCTTACAATATTTATGTAAGAATCAATCACACGCCTTAAACTCGAATTATTGCCTTCATTGAATGAGGATAAAATATTTAATCCGTTTACTATTAAATTAGCATGATAGAAACCAGTAGACTCGATTTTTACAGATAAGTTTAATTGTTTTAAATAATGAGTTACTTAGGCAGGTAATATTTTTAATACTCCAAATAAAGGGTATTAAATGAAATTAAAAAGGCTACAAATTAAGGTAGCCTAAAAGTAAGTTTTAACTCAAACTTACGCTAGCTCACTTGTTTAACGTAAGTGGCTAGTTATTACATTCTTGCTATTGCAGTTGCGCTTCAAAAGTTAGGAATACGCCACCTTGTTCTTTATCTGCTAAGGTTTTGTTTTTAGCGTCTTGCTCATATTCAGCAATCAATAAATAACGACCGGCTTGTGCTGGGGTAAACGTAATTTCACCATTTTTGTCAGTGGTTAATTTTAATACGTTAGGGGCGTTGCGGTAACGCGCACCGTCTGGTGCAATTTCAACTTCAACACCGGCTTGCACTTTGCCATGATAAGTAAAAGCAAAAGTAGCTGGCTCATGCTCTACAATTTCTGCCGGATGTGTTTTTGGTAATAGCTCCAGAAACTGGCCGTCGCTCGGGTAGTTTTCAGTAGGGTTATTCATCGTAATGTAAGTTTCTACACGTGTTAGTCCGTAAGTGGTTTGTAAACCAGTGGCATTAGCCGGGATCATGGCTTTCAATTCTGCTTTATTGGCACGGGCACGTTTGCGTTTATCAGCAACCTTATAACTGGAGAAGTAACTCGCACTGGCATTATTGGTTATTTTGTAAGTACCGCTATCTTTAATAAAATAGTCAGCTACTGATTTTCTATGGGCTTTGTAGCTGGAAGAAGGGCGAGTACTTTTACCTGACGGCATAACAATACTCATGTTATCGATACTCAATGCTTTATCAACATTAAATACTTCGTTTGAAGCAGAAGCATCAATGGCGATCCACTCTCCTTGCTCTGACGAAAGTGTAAAGTGACTAGGTAATAACCAACGTGAATGCGCGCTAGCTTGGCTACTAATGGCAACAGCCAAGAAAAATAATAGTGATTTTGTTAAGTTCATTTGAGCTCCTAAGGTGTAACAGTAAAAGTAATGTTGCCAGTTTCGGCGGTTTCATTGAGGGTGAAATGCTGTGCTTTGTTGTCGAGTGTAAAAGCCTGCTTAAGCAATACTCGGCCGCCTTTCTCTCGTACTACTTCAATATAAAGTGTGTAATCTCCTGCAGGCAGGGCTTGTTGTTGATCGTTAGTGGCTTTAAACGACAATGGAAATGTTCCTGCAGCATGTGTTGCTGAAGTTACTGCATCAACGAGCTTGGCATCTTTTCGTCCTACGTTGCGCCACCAACGGCGAATATCTTTCAGCCATTTAGGCTCTTTTCGCCATAGTATGAGCGTTCTAACCGGCTTTCTTTTGGTGTTTTCTAACCAAGCGGCAACATAAGGAGGGTGGTATTCACCTTGTTGCTGCTTTAGCGTTAATTTTATTTCCAAATTAGCGGGGCGGTTTTCATTGGCTTGTGCTGATGCTGGCAAAATAAATAACAGGCTAAAAAATACCAGTAAGACTATTTTGCTGATGCTATTGGCATGGTTTGATATAAAATTATTCATAAGGTGTATAAAGTCCTTTTAAGCAAAGTAAATAATACTCAAAATGGCCAGTAATGTGCTGCTAACACTAACCATTAAAGTGCGATGAAAACGTTTTTGTGGCATGGCTAAAATAAAGCCCGTGATGGCAAAAACAATAAAAAGTACGCTGGAAAGATCGATAATCCAGCCCCAAAAATTACTGGTGTTTCGGCCTTTATGTAAATCGTTAAGCACAGCCCACCAGCCGTAATGGGTTTGTTCATAAAAAGCGTCACCGGTTTCAAGTTCAACGGCAATGCTGGTGCTTTTTCCTGCCTGTTTAATGCTATAAAATAATTCACCTGACATGAGTTCGGGTTTTATTTCTGTTAAGGCAACTCCAAAAGCTTGCTCGACTTCATGAGTAATAAATTGCTGTTGTTTAGTTGTTACTTTGTCATCGTTAAGCGCAAGCTCGGCAATGGTATTGATCGTTAGTTCGCTTTCTACTACCTTCGCTTTATAACTACTAAACCATTCAGGGTGATTTAATGTGATGCCTGTAACTGAAAAAAACAGTAACAAGGTCAATAACGCCATAGACACATAAACGTGAATAAGCCGGGCAAGATTTAAGGTTTTTTTAGAAGGCTTCATTAAGACTTACTTTCTTTATTAATGTTATTTAAATGCGATTGAAATATTTTTAAAAAGGGAATAAATAGGTAAAAACCATAAAAGGCGACCTACATAAAGTGTGTCGCCTTAACATGAGTTATTTACTAAATTTTCACTAGAATGCCAACTGAGCCGCTAAACGAAAGCTAATGCCATCAGCTGCTGTTACACTCGTGGTTCCGCCGCCAATTAAGTATTTTTTGTCTAGCAAATTATTAATGTTAAAGCGCAGGTGGAGTTCATGCTCTTTAATATCCATTTGATAAGTTGCTCCGACATCAATGCGGGTGTAACTGTCTTTTTTAATGGTGTTTTGATTGTCTGCAAAGCGAGAACCTTCGTAAAATGCACCAGCATTAAAGGCAAGCTTTTCAGTTAACTCGTAGCGTGACCATAAAGCAGCAGACCATTCAGGCACATCAACCGGTGTATTGCCTTGATATAATGCGTCGCGTTCATATTCAGCGTCGATATTGATCAACGATGACATAATAAATAGTTTGTCATTAATGGCACCTTGAGCGCCCAATTCAAAACCTTTATGGCGTTGCTCGCCTGCTTGCGTTGTGCGAGTTTCAAATGCAGAATCAATCAGATCTTCTTGAATTAACTTACCCACTTTGCTGATATCAAAAATAGCGCCACTTAGCAGAAGTCTGTCGTCAACAAGTTGCCATTTTACGCCGATTTCGCTTTGCTTAGATTCCATAGCTTCTAGTTTCATACCATGGTTGATATCAGTATCGTTATCTAATTTTTCGCTACTTTGTGGTTCAAAACCTTCGGTGTAGCTGTAGTAAATAGTGGCTTGTTCAGAAGGGTGATACAGCACACCAAACTTAGGCAAGAAAGATTCATTATCAGCACCTTCTTTGTTTTGTTTGTCGTAACGACCACCAAATGAAACCTGCCAAGTGTCGTTAAAAGTAACTAAATCTTGTACATAAATACCGTAGTAGTCGTATTCGCTATGAGAAGTTCTGTCTGGGTTTTTATAACTAATATCTGGCTTTGGTGGCTCGGCTTGTCCTGCTGCATAAGTAATGGCTGTGCCATTAGCTTTAACTTGATCATAAGAATAATCTAGCGAGTTAGCACCGATTAAAAGCTGATGACTAACACCTGCAAATTCAAACTCGCCAACAAAGTCGACAAAGGCCGTAGTAAATTGCCAGTCATCAAAGCGATCATAAGGGTTTGAGGTATAGCTATCGCCTTCAACGTTAAAAGTACTGCCATTTTTTGGCGCAGATTCAAAACGTTGGCGTTCAAAGGTTTGCTTGTTGTAGCCAAGCGTTACTTGCCAGGCATCACTTATATTATAATTAATATCAGCGCCGTAGTTTTCAACATCAATATCGGTAAATGCCCAAGACATATCACGAATAGTTTTACGATCGCCAATTAAATCGCCGTCTTCATTTAACCAACCACCAGTGTCTAATCCGGCTTTGTCGTTAGTGTAGTCATAATGCACACTCAATGCTAAATCGTCTGAAACATCATAATCAACAACAAGTGCACCTAAGAAACGATCGCGTTCACGTTGATCGCCGTTTTGATATTCACGTTGATAAGTAACATCTTGCTTGACTAAAATGCCACGATAACGAAGCGATTCGTCATCGTTTAGTGCGCCGCCTGCATCTAAGGTAAAACGGGTTGACCCTTCTTGGTCGGTATCTGCACCGATAGTAAATAAGGTGTTAGCTGTTGGCTTTTTAGTGACCATATTTACTAAGCCACCGGGACCAGATTGACCATATAAAATACTTGAAGGGCCTTTAATCACTTCGACCGCTTCTAAAGTTTCTATCGGTTGTTGGTAGTGCGACCAATGTTGGTGGCCATCGCGTAAATAACCATTTGAAGAGCTTAGTTCAAAACCGCGCAAGTTAAATACTTCTCGGTTACGTTGCTTTGAGCCTGCAGAAAGGCTGGCGTCATTGGTAAGTACTTCACCTAAAGTGGTTGCTAATTGTTCTTCAACAATAGTACTTGAAATTACGGTAACTGATTGTGCGGTTTCAAGTAATGAAACATCAGTGCGCATGGCTCCTTTTGCTTCATCAACCTTGTAATCATTAAAATAACTTCCTGTAACCTCAATAACTTCTAAAGGGCTACCATTAGCAAATGCAGTTATTGGCGTTGCCATAGATATTGCCAAAAACAGCGGTGAGTACTTCATGTTAATCTCCAAATTATCAACGAATATGTCCAAGTAAATGCCGTTAAGCACTAAATTCACGGTAATGATAATGAGAGTGATTGTCATTTGCAATAAGTGTATGGGGTTTTTATTAAAAAAAGTTATATAAAAACCAGATGATTAATTTGATAGATTGATTAATGTACAAATGGTGTGGAAATTAACGGCTTACTATTTAACGCCCTAGCGTTTAGGGGGAGTTATTTAGAAAAATATAAATATTCTTGTACTGAGGGCTATTTTTCGTGCATGCTGAGAGTCGAAACAATCAAATAGTTATTATATCAACTCGGTATTACTGTTTTTATTCAATAGGTTGATTTTATTTAAAACAGTAAAACAATTACGAAATAGAGGAAAACTAATGTTTAGTCATATCATGATCGGCGCTAACGACGTACAAGCATCTAAAGTATTTTATGATGCAATTTTAGGTGAAATGGGCCATAAGCCAGGTGTAATGGATGAGAAAGGGCGTTGTTTTTATTTTACAGATAAAGGCGTTTTTTCGTTAACTAAACCTATTAATGGTGAAGCCGCATCGCATGGTAATGGTTCAACAATTGGTTTTACTGCTGACTCTCCAGAGCAAGCCGACGCTTGGCATGCTACTGGGCTTGCTAACGGTGGTACCGCCTGTGAAGATGGTCCTGGCGTACGAGAAGGTGCTGCAGGAAAATTATATCTAGCTTACCTTCGTGATCCATCAGACAATAAAATTTGTGCGTTGTTTCGAATAGCATAAACCAAAGCTTATTTTACCAATATTGAAGGTATTGTTATTTAAAGGTGTTCGCAAAATAGCGAATAAGAAACACGCTGCTTAGCGTATTTTTTATATTTTCGGTTCTAGTTGAGTTAATAATTTCCTTAACTAGAACTATCTCTAAAACCTATAGATGCTAATGCTTGTGTTGTAAGTAAAAACAGCATAGGAGGGGAAGATTAGACGTCGGCATCAATAATTAATTAAAGCTTTTTCAATAACCAATCTTCTAAATACTATTCTGGCGTTTGCATCTCTTCGTCGGTTAACCAGCTATCTAAATTCGTTTTGCCCAATACAACCGCCATGCTTTTAAGCTGTCGAGTAATACTTGGTGAGATTACCCCTCGTGCTAAACCAACAGTAAAAATTGCAGTTAAGCCTTTTGGTGAAGTGATCAGCGCTAAAGATTTTTCTTTTGCACGTTGGCTTTGCGATTGCTCAAGTTTGCTGAGTAATGCTAAGTTAGCAGCGCACTTATTGGCATGCTCGACCTGCTTGAATAATGAAAAAATCATGAGTCACCTTTAAATACGCGTTGTGTTCGGTTAAATCCTATTTCACGTTTTACTTTTCTCATTAGTTTTAAAGCTAATAAAATTAGTAAGATATTTATTGCTACAGCTATACCCAAGCCTAACCACACTGAAGAAAATAAATGCATAGTAGCAAGTACTATTGCCACATTAATTAAGCACCAAAGTATGGTAGCTATAACTGAAGTTATAAATAATAAAATACCAAATATAGCAATGGCTTTAAGTGATATTTTTCCTTCTAACGCTGCGAGATCTAACGTGTTTTGGTACTTTTTTTGTTTAACTTTAAAAAGCTTAACAATAGCTGAGTAGGTTTCAATAAACGAAGCTTCAGCTGCTTGAAGTTGCTCACGCTCTTGCAAAAGACGTAAGCTTTCAGCTTCGGCATCAGTGTGCTTTTTGTGTTGGGCATCTGAACCTTCGTTAATCGTCACAATATTATTTTCCTATTTATTTCTAATTACTTTCTACGCAATAGGCTCGTTAATAATACACCTGCTGCAAAGGCTATTCCGGCAGTTGCTACAGGGTTTTCAGTCGCATATTTTTTTACTGAAGACTGTTCCCATTTCTCTTTAACTTCTGCTTGCTTAGCAGCCAAACTCTCGCCACTAGATTGTGCTGCATTACGTAAACGATCTTCAGTAGATGCTGCTTTTTGAGCTAAAGTATCAACAGATTCGTGTAAAGTCCCTTGTACTTTATCAGCAATAGGATGAGTAGATTTTGTGTGCTTATCTGTATTTGAAGTTTTAGTCGCCATGTGATTATCTCCTTTTGACATAACAGTTTTTATTAACTGGTTTAAGTGGAGCAATCATTGAGCCAAGTCTACATTGAAATTAAATCGTTATAATTCAGGGGTTTATATTTTGAATGCTGTAACAGGTTTTTAATCTCTGAAATATTGACACAGCAGAATGAAAACTTTACTTACTTATATTCTGCTGCGTTGAAAACTAACAGTGTTTGAATAAATTTAATGCTAGTTCAAGCTACATTTACTCTTTTGCTTCAATAAAAGCGACCCAATGGGTAAATAAATTAAGCCGCTCTAATGTTAATTTAATAGAGACTAAAATAGGCACAGCTAGCAGTACACCTAGCATTCCCCAAAGCCAACCAAGAAAAAATAACCACAATATAGTTACTAACGGATTTAGCTGCATTTTTGTGCCTAATACCATAGGTGTAAGCAACTGAGATTCAAGTACATTTACACATAAAAATGCAAAAGCAGGGGCTAATGCAAAAAATGTTAACCCAAATTGAACTGAGCCAACTAGGGTTAAAATAACAATACTTATGGCAGAGCCAACATACGGAACAAAGTTCAGGAGTCCAACTAATGCACCCCATAATATAGGGTCGTCTAAACCTAACAAGGCAAACGCGATAGCGGTAACTGCGCCAAGAATAAAGTTAATAACGCTGATGGTAATAATATATTTTGAAAGTACTTTTTGTACTTCATATACAATGGAGTCGAGCTTTTTCTTGTTACTGATGTGAGGAAAACTTCTCGCTGCAAGATACACTGAGGGGCCATAAATCAGTAAAAAAAGAATTAATATTAAGCAACCAAAGCATTGAGCTAAAAAGATTGGCGCGCTACTAAGGCCCGAAATTAAAAGCTCAATACCGCCTTGTTTAATATGTTTTTCTACTGAATTATCATCGGTTTTTGTTGGTGCTTTCGAAGGAGGTTTGTTACTGGAAAACATACCAAAAAAACTGAAGCCTTCTTCTTTTCTTTTGTTTGCTGCAACTTCTGCCTCTGCCTGCTGTTTTTTATTATCAAACTCATTACTTAACGTATCAATTTTCTGATTAAGTTGGACCGTAATTTTAGGGAGTAACTGCGCCCATTTTTGCGCTGGTTCGACTAACTCTGAGGCTAAAAAACTAAAAGGTGCTACGAGTAATGCCAGTAATACCACAGAAGAAACAGCGCGAGGTATATAGAAAGTTTTTAGTAACTTAACTGAAGGGCTCAGCAATAACGCAATAAAGGCAGAAAATAAAATAGGAATGAATAATGATTGAGCAAGGTAAAGTGTATATAAAATAGCAAGAGTAAATAACCATTTAAGTGGTTGGTGGTTACTAATAGCTGAATTCACAACAAAAGATCCTTTTGAATAATATGGCTAGAAAATATAACAGTAGCGAAGAGTGTATATTATCTTAGCAAATCTTCACAATTTTATGATGCTCTATTTACAGAGTTAATTGTTTTAAATAGATTAATTAAAATAAATGATCCTATTGGTGTGACGTAAAGAGAGTCGGTTACAGGCCTAGTCAATGGTTTAATAATGCCCAAGATAAATAAGGGCCAAATAACTACTTATTTGGCTCTGGGTTAACGGTATAACTAATTTTCAACGCTTGTATGATATTCCTAATTATTCTGCATTAAGCATTGATAGTATTCGGTATCTACGGCACTATCATGCAATATATACGATATAAAGAGACCCTAATATGGCTGGATTACTACCCAATATTGACCCCGATGGATTATTAGAATATTCCGTTGTTTACACTGATCGCGCATTAAATCATATGTCTGGTTCGTTCCAGCAAGTAATGCAAGACATATCAGCTGATTTAAAATCTGTTTACCAAGCCCACAGTACTATCGTTGTGCCCGGCAGTGGTACCTTTGGCATGGAAGCGGTTGCTCGACAATTTGCACGTGATAAAAAAGTACTCGTAGTGCGAAATGGTTGGTTTAGCTACCGTTGGAGTCAAATTTTTGAAATGGGCGGTATGCCGAGTAGCGAAACGGTATTAAAAGCACAACAAACTAAAGATGAAACTCAAGCGCCTTTTACGCCACCACCGATAGCTGAAGTCGTAGCCACTATTTTAGCTGAATCACCTGATGTTGTATTTGCCCCACATGTAGAAACGTCAGCTGGTATTATATTGCCAGATGACTACATTAAAGCGATGGCAGAAGCTGTACATCAAGTTGGCGGCATTATGGTACTTGATTGTATCGCCTCAGGCACTATTTGGGTTGATATGCAGGCAACGGGTGTTGATGTATTAATTAGCGCCCCGCAAAAAGGTTGGAGTGCTTCACCGTGTTGTGCATTAGTTATGTTAAGCGAGTTAGCACGCGAACGCATTGACTCAACCACTAGCGACAGCTTTGCTTGCGATCTTAAAAAATGGCTACAAATTATGGAAGCCTACGAAAGTGGTGGCCATGCATACCACGCGACAATGCCAACAGATGGCTTAACCCGTTTTAGAGATATTATTAAAGAAACCAAAGCTTATGGTTTTGACAAAGTATGCCAAGAGCAACAAGAGCTAGGACAGAAAGTTCGCGCCTTGCTCAAGCAACACGGTATTGAAAGTGTTGCTGCAGACGACTTTGCCGCACCAGGAGTTGTTGTAAGTTATACATCAGATAACGAATTTCAAAACGGTAAAAAATTCGCCTCAGTAGGCTTACAAATTGCGGCTGGCGTACCAATGCAAGTAGGCGAACGTGCAGACTTTAAAACCTTCCGCATTGGTTTGTTTGGTTTAGATAAGTTGCACAACGTTGACCGAACCGTAGCCGAGCTAGAAAAAGCACTGGCTAGCATTTTGTAAACTTTGCTTATGGTTTTCGCCATTACTATATATTAGTAATAGCGAATCTCTTAAACAGCAGACATAAAAAAACCGCTATTAAGCGGTTTTTTCAATCAAAATTATTCAATATGGGCTGAGATATTGATGTCTGAATTATGTAATGTAACAAAGGGAAGTGAGTTATTATAATGAAACATATTTTTTATAAATGTCGGTAAAAATATTAAAACATTCATCTAATAACGTCTTATATTTTGAATCAAAAAGAACATTTGAAAGACTACTGTATAGAGTTTTACCAATATCTATAACTAAAAATAAATTTAATGCTGTTTTACATTGTTGATAGTCAAACAGAGCTTTTGAAAATGCTAATAGTTTCATTTTTTTCTGTTCACCGGCTAACCCGGAATACAATAAAACCTCTTCTGGATTAATTCCTTCTGGAATAACTCCTTCATGATCTATCTCTTCTCGATTAATATTATGGTATCTGTTTTTTGTAGATGTAATGTTTATAACAATAAGGTTTTGAATATTACAATCGTTTTCACCTATTTCAGCTATTCTTGCATTAAGTACAGGTATTAATTCTATTACAGCACTCTCCATTGCGCGTTTTAGGTCATCAGGAATAAATTCAGATTGATAAATATATTTAGATTCACCTTCAATTATGTTTGATAAGGATTGAAGGAAAGAAAAATAATATTCCATAAATAACTTCCATTGTACTTATGTCGAAAGGTGCTTTAAATTTAGACAAGTAATACTAACTAATCAAGTTGGGCTATTACATTAGAGAGAAAACAGGTTTAATGTTCTATTGTTAAAGAATTGATGAGGTCAGAGTATGACTTATCCCCACAAATAATCGATAAAAATCAATAGAATAATTTAAAAACCATATTAAGTAGGGTCAGATACACATTAATTTTCAGACATAAAAAAACCGCTATTAAGCGGTTTTTTTTTCGCAGCTTGTAAACAAGCTGCGGCCAAATCTATAAGTTACTAGGTATAACGAATAAACTAAAAAAGGTCTTTATTTTGGTGGAGCGGGGGGGAATCGAACCCCCGTCCAAAAAACCTACATCCTCGGTACTACATGCTTAGTCGATTATTTGTTTAACCAATTAGACGCCAACCGACAGGCTTCGTCATGGTGAGCTTAATACTATTTCGCGGTTCAGCCTTAAGCGTGCTTCCCTCGCTATCCTATTTGGGGTGACCATCGATCCTCTAAACAATAGGAGAATTTTTGAGGCGATGGCTAGCCTAAGCGGCTAGTGCGAACGTTTCGTCGTTTGCAATTATAGTTTTGCGGCTTTTTACGAGGCCAACCGCCCCTCGGCATGCACCTTGGGTTTCGTGAATCTTGTCGAATCCTAGATCCGCCCCAAAGCTTTACTCTTTTACTATAGACTAAATTAGCCTACAAAACGCATTGTACCGCGCTTTATTTAAATAGACAACGTGGTATTTTTTAACCAGTTACCTTTCTAAATTCTTGTTTTTCATTAAACGGCCTTTATCAACCGCCCATTCGCGATCTTTTATGTCGGCACGTTTGTCGTGAGCTTTTTTACCTTTACCAAGATAAAATTCTAACTTTACCCAACAAGCTTTCCAGTACATTGCGGTCGCAATAAGTGAATAGCCATCGCGGTCAACGGCAAATATAAGTTGGTCTAGCTCGCGACGATTTAATAGCAGTTTACGTGAACGGTTAGGATCACATACTACGTGGCTTGAGGCAGCATTAAGCGGCATAATTTCTGCGCCAACTAAGTAGGCTTCTCGGTCTTTAACAAAGACATAACAGTCTGATATGTTGACTTTACCACTGCGTATACTTTTTATTTCCCAACCTTGTAAGCTCATACCGGCTTCATATTTGTCGGTTAAGTTATAGTTGTGGCGTGCTTTTTTATTCAGTGCAATTGTATTACTGCTTGATGATTTTTTTTTCTTTGCCATTATATTTCCATTCTGTTTACTACCAAAAATAGCAATTGCCAACATTATACGGGGAATTATGCTTAATTAAATGGCTTATTTATCATTTTTCACTTTAATGCGTTTTTAAAAGACATTTGCTATGATACCGCCCTTGAGAATTGGAGGGCGAATGCCGAACATAAGCCGTAGTGCATTAGTGATGCACAGTGTAGAAGATATGTACTATTTAATTAATGATGTGCTTGCTTACCCAAAGTTCTTGCCAGATTGTAGTGATAGTAAAATAATTACCGAAGACGATAACAGTATGACCGCGGCGCTATTAGTGTCAAAGGGTGGCCTTAAAAAATGGTTTACTACTCAAAATGAATTGGTGAGTAATAAAGAAGTGAGAATGAGCCTAGTTGATGGTCCTTTTAAGTACTTAGTTGGTGGTTGGAAATTAACAGCCTTGTCTGATGATGCCTGCAAAATTGAACTAGCGTTAGATTATGAGTTCTCTAATAAAATGTTTGATTTAGCCTTTGGTCGGGTTTTTAATAGTTTAGCTAATAATATGGTGCAAGCTTTCACCCAGCGCGCGAAAGCCGTTTACGGCTAGCATTTAATATTTTTTATAAGAGTTTATATTTACATGAACGAACAGGTTATGAGTGACGAAAGCGGTTTGCAAGAGCAGTTTACTATTGAAGTGGTCTATGGCACGCCAACAAAACAAGAAATTATTAATTGTATTGTTGAACCCAATACAACAATAGAACAAGCTATTTTAGCTTCGGGTATTGTTGATGAGTTCCCTGAAATTGATTTATCTGTTAATAACGTGGGTATTTGGAACCGTGCAGCTAAACTAACTGATATTGTTAAAGACTTAGACCGCATTGAAGTATACCGACCTTTGCTAGCTGATCCTAAAGAAGTAAGAAAGCGCCGAGCAGAAAAAGCCAAAGAAGAAGGGCGAGCAGATAAAGTTACTGGTGGCCGAGTAGATCCGCGCAGAAGCAAAGCTAATGAAGCCTAAGTTGTAATAGTTTATTAGTTTTTTATAAAAAGTAACTGATTAACTATTCAAAGTTTTAAAACGCTGCAAACAAAAAAGCATGTCGTAAACGACATGCTTAATTTTATATATCAACCAGAGCTCGAACTAATGATGTAAAATATTAGTTTACCATTGGCTCGTAATAGCTTTCAGGTATCTCAAAGTCACCTTCAGCATTAACAACTTTATTATCTTCAAAGGTGATTGAAAATTGTTTTTCTGCGTTAAAATCTGAATTTCTACCTGACTTGAAACGATAAACATAATGCCAAATGTCGGTATTAAACGCATCTTCAACAACAGGGCTTCCTAATACAAATTTAACTTGCTCTTTTGTCATGCCAATTTGAAGTTTGTCGATATCTTTTTGCTCTAGATAGTTTCCTTGTGGAATATCTATACGATAAACCCAACTAGAACAGGCAGAAACAGACAAGGCGATTACAATAGCTAATACTCGAAACAACATGGTAATTATATTTATCCTTTATAGTTTGAACGGGGATAATAGCGAAGCAGGCTGATAGATACAAAATAATTTTTAGTTTATTTTACCCACTTGCTAAGCTTTACATTATCCAGCTAGCAATTCTTGTGCATTTGCTAAGCTATTTTCGGTAATTTTATCACCCGCTAATAATCGTGCAATTTCTTGGACGCGCCCATCACTAGAAAGTTCCGTTACTGTTGTTTCGGTGTGCTCACCATCGGTTAATTTCGCAACAAATAATTGCTGATGCCCTTTACTGGCAACTTGTGGTAAATGCGTTACACAAATAACTTGGGTGTTTTTGGCTAATTGTTTTAGTTTTGAACCTACCATTGCAGCTGTAGGACCACTAATGCCAACATCTACTTCATCAAATATTAATGTAGGCGTAACAACTTTATCGGCCAAAATAACTTGCATAGCTAAGCTAATTCTTGATAGCTCACCGCCCGATGCGACTTTATTCATGGCCTCAAGCGCTTGCCCCGGGTTTAAGCTGGCAAGATAGCTGACTGTGTCGTTACCGTTAACGGATAAACTTTCGTTTTTATCTGGGCAAATATCAATGAAAAACTTGCCATGTTGCATGTTAAGTTCGCCCATGCTTTTGGTGATCATTTTGCTGAGTTTAGTGGCGGCTTTTTTTCTTGAATCAGACAAAGTAAGTGCCGCATGTTGATATTTTTGCTTTGCCGCTTCTATGTCATCATTAATTTGTGTTAAACGAGTTTCATCAGAGCTAAAAAGTTGCAGCTCTTGCAAAAGTTGCTGATGAAAAGCCGCTAATGCGTTCGGTGAAATTTGATGCTTTTTAGCGAGTAATACTGCTGTTGAGTATCGTTCTTCTATTAGGTTATAAGCTTGAGGGTCAAGCTCTAGGCTTTCATAGTAATGCTTAATTTCTTGGCTGGCATCTTCAACTTGTATTAATGCTTCGTTTAGTTGCTCTGCAATAGCTTTTAAAGCCGGATCGTAATTTCCAAGCGCGGCTATTTGTTCAGCGCTGTGTTGCAAACTGTCAACAACATTAAATTGCTCATTCTCTGATAATTGCTGCACGGCAATTAAGGTTTCGCTTAAAATATGCTGACCATTGCTTTGGCGTTTGTAGTCTGTTTCTAATGTTTCAAATTCGTCAATTTGCAGTGAAAACTCGTCTAATTCATTTACTTGATATTGTAAAAGCTGTTGCTTTGCTTCTCGTTGAATTTTACTTTCTTGTAATATTTTTGCTTCTTGATTAAGTTCACGCCATTGATGAAAATAGAATTTGACTTCGTCTAACAAATGTTGATGACCGGCGTATGCGTCAAGAATGTTGCGTTGCTCACTTGCTTTAACAATTAACTGATGGTCGTGTTGCCCATGAATGTTAATCAATAATTGGCCTATTTCTTTGAGCTGAGCTAGAGGCACCTGGCTACCGTTGATGTAAGCTTTTGAGCGGCCTTCTGCAGAAATAACACGACGAAGAATACATTCGTTATCAAGTAACATATCGTGTTTTTTCAACCAATGTTTGGCATGTTTATTTTTAGTGGTATCAAAGGTGGCGGCTAATTCGGCTTTTGCGCAATTAGGCCTAACGACATTAGTTACAGCTCTATCACCCAAACATAAACCTAAGGCATCGATAGCAATTGATTTACCTGCACCGGTTTCACCGGTAATGGTGGTCATGCCTTGATGCCAATCAATGTCGAGAGAACGCACAATGGCAAAATTTTGAATGTTGAGCTGCAATAACATAAGCTTGTCCTAGCGTATTAATTTTCCAACAGACGAGTGGATAAATTAATAACTTTAATGATAAAAAAGATTACAAAAAAACAGATACTGTTAATTTATACAGTATCTGTTTTTTATGCAATAATTAATTTAACTATTGTTGAAAATTTATTCGAACAATGGAAAACTCAGCTTATATTTTTGATAGATTTTTTGCAGAATGTTTTGGTCTAAAAGCGCTTTAGTTTTTGTGTCGTAGTAGTGTTTAAGTGCTTTACCTTTTGGGTCATCACTAAACACTAAATACAGTTTTGAAGTTACTAGATCTTGAATATAATATTTTTGTTGTTCAGCTTCTGGCCATAAAGCGAGCTGTGTTTCTAATATTGTTCGAATATCTAAGTAGTAATCAACTTTTTTCACTCTGAGTAAATGCAAAGCGTCTTTACGATAATCAACACTTACGCCGTTTATATAGGGAGCAATTGAAGGAAATAAAATTTCGTCAGCATACCTTTGTGGCCAAACTGCAACTAAATTGCTTATTTCCTGTAAGGTTAAGTTAGTCTCAGTTTTTTGCCTTAAGATACTGATTGGCTCGGTTAGTATTGGCACATCTGCAAATAAATATTTTCCATTATTCGGTAGCGCACCACTTATATTCGCTTGCTTTGTTTCTATTTCACGCAGCGCTCGCTTCCATGGTAAATACTTAACTTGAATATTATATGGTGAGTTATGGAATATAACTTCAAATAGTTCATGATAAAGTCCAGTGCCGTCTTCATTTGTATAGTTTTGCCAAGCCTCTGTTACCCAAATGATGTCAATTTTTTCTTCTTTATCTTCGCTTGATGCGAAAAATGAAAAAAACAAAAAACTAAAGAGTAGTAGCTGGATAATATTCCATTTTATTTTCATTGCATTAATACAGTTTATTGCCCCAACTAAGTTTGTTTCTGAGCACATTAAAGTAGTTATGATCAAGCGGATGAATTAAACGTAAAGTAAATTCACTCTTCTTGATGATAACTTCATCACCCGGCATAACCGCTAAAATTACATGGCCATCGCAACTTACTTGTAAGTTTTCATAGTTTTCATTGGCTAATTTAAGTTTTATTTCGCTGTTGCCGTCAACCACAATTGGCCTACTCGTTAATGTATGAGGAAACATTGGAACAAGCGAGAGGGCATTTAAGTTTGGCGTTAATATTGGACCACCTGCCGACATTGAATAAGCTGTTGAACCCGTTGGGGTTGACACTATTAGCCCATCAGAACGCTGACTAAACATAAAGCTTCCGTCAATGTAAACTTCAAACTCTATCATGTTGGCAACTTTACCCGCATGCAAAACAGCTTCATTTACTGCGCTGTTAGAGCTTTTAAGTTTGCTGTGACGATAAACTTCAGCTTCAATAATAAAGCGTTGTTCAGAACGTGACTCACCCTTTAAAATAGCTTCAAGTGGGGCAATTAAATCATCTGGCGATAAGTCAGTTAGAAAGCCTAAGTTACCGCGGTTTACGCCAATTACACCTATGTTGTAACAAGCTAACACTCTTGCCGCGCCTAGCATGTAACCGTCACCACCTATAACAATAGCTAGATCTGCACGTTCGCCAATATCGGTGAGTGACGCCTTGTCAATATTGTCTATGTTCACCGTTTGTGCGACAGAACTTTCAATCAGCACTTTGTAGCCATTTTGTGATAAATATTGATGTAAGGCTTCTATGGTTGAGCTGGCACCTTCATGATGAGGTTTTCCAATTAAACCAATTGTGTTGTATAAATTACTCATACTGTGCTTATAAATATGTAATATAATTAAGGACTATCAGCAGTTTCGCGCTATTTTACTCGCTTGTAAAGTCGACTTTTTTTTAAATGATTTACTTTTGTGCTTGAATCATAAAAACAAGCCCCCATAATTAGCGTTATCAGTTTTACCTATTTTGAATTTAAGACCTACTTTGGAGTTTTACATGGCCAACGAGTCAACAGAAAATAAAAGTGCTGAAGAAATTGCAGCAGAAGAATTAGCCGCTGAAGTTATTGAACAAGCAGAAGAGCAAGTTGATGTTCAACTAGACGCTGCTGCTGAGAGTATCAGCCCTGAACAAGAAAAAATAAACGAGCTTGAATTGGCTTTAGCCTCGGCTAAATCTACGGTTGCTGATCAAAAAGATTCTGTTATCCGTGCTAAAGCAGAAGTAGACAATGTTCGTCGTCGTGCTGCTCAAGATGTTGAAAAAGCGCGTAAATTCGCTTTAGAAAAGTTTGCAGCTGAGATGTTAACAACAGTTGATAATTTAGAGCGTGCATTACAAAATATTGATAGAGAAGATGAAAACAATACTGCTATTGTTGAAGGTATTGATCTTACTTATCAAGGTTTACTTGCTTCGTTAGAGAAATTTGCTATTAAAGCAATTGACCCGCAAGACCAACCATTCAACCCTGAATTACATCAAGCGATGTCAATGCAAGAAGTTGAAGGTGTGCCAGCCAATACAGTTATTGCTGTGATGCAAAAAGGTTATGAGTTAAACGGTCGCTTAATTCGCCCTGCTATGGTGATGGTATCTAAAGCTAAGCCAAGTGTTGATACTACTGCATAATATTATCTGTAGTTAGTTAAACCTAAGAAACCAGGCTAATGTCTGGTTTTTTTATGTGCAAAATTTGTTCTCTGTCTATGTGGACAAACATTTATAAAAGCAGATTTCGGTATAGTAAGTTCCCTTTTAAAAAAAATTAAAAAATTAAAAAATTAAAAAATTAAAAAATTAAAAAATTAAAAAATTAAAAGATTAAGGGCTACTACCACAGAGACGCCGAGACGCTGCGCGTTACACCGAGAAGAGAGTAGTGATAAGAAAGTGAATATAGGTAAGATCTTACCTTCATGTTTTTGCACTTCTCGGTGTAGGACGAAGTCCCTCGGTGCCTCGGTGGTGAAATTTTTTTGTTGTGTTTTTTTAGGTTGTGCCTGGTTTCACGCTTTTACTAATGAGTTCTCTATGTATTTAAAGGCTAAGAGATTAAAAAATTAAGGGCTACTACCACCGAGGCACCGAGACGCTGCGCGCTACACCGAGAAGAGAGTAGTGATAAGAAAGTGAATATGGGTAAGATCTTACTTTCATGTTTTTGCACTTCTCGGTGTAGGACGAAGTCCCTCGGTGCCTCGGTGGTGAAATTTTTTTGTTGTGCTTTTAAGTTGTGTGCTTGGTTTCATGCTTTCCTACAGGGTTCTCTTTAGTCAGACATTAATAGATTAAGGGCTTCTACCACCGCTGTACCGAGAAGCTATTTTTAGGATACAGGATCGTGTGAAACCTCAATCGTATTGCGAATTAAAAAAGTATAGTGATTGATACGTACAATTATTATCTTGTTTTTCTTATCTACTTAAAAAGTAACGTTGGTGGTGTGTTTTACTCACTTTGCTATAAATTGCAAATGCTTAAAGTGTGCGCTTAATCGGCTTTAATAAAGAGTAGAGCAAATAAATTTAATATTTTTTAATTTAATTGAATAAAAATAGTTGAAAAGACTTTTTCCTGCCCCCACTAACTGTTCATCAAAAGATTTAATCTTTATTTTTATTAAATTAAGTATTCGGAGATCGTCAAAATGGGCAAGATTATTGGTATTGATCTAGGAACAACAAACTCTTGTGTTGCTGTTCTAGATGGTGGTAAAGCACGTGTAATTGAAAATGCAGAAGGCGATCGTACAACTCCTTCAATCATTGCTTACACTGAAGAAGGTGAAACGTTAGTTGGACAACCAGCTAAGCGTCAATCAGTTACTAACCCTAAAAACACATTATTCGCGATTAAGCGTTTAATTGGTCGTCGTTTTGAAGACGAAGAAGTTCAACGCGACATTAAAATTATGCCATTTGGCATTGTTAAAGCTGACAACGGTGATGCTTGGGTTACGGCACGTGATAAAAATATCGCTCCTCCACAAGTTTCTGCTGAAGTTTTAGCAAAAATGAAAAAAACAGCCGAAGATTACTTAGGCGAAAAAGTAACTGAAGCCGTAATTACTGTTCCTGCTTACTTTAACGATTCACAACGTCAAGCAACTAAAGATGCTGGTCGTATTGCGGGTCTTGATGTTAAACGTATTATTAACGAGCCAACTGCTGCTGCTCTTGCTTACGGCATGGACAAGCAAGAAGGCGACAAAGTTGTTGCAGTATACGATTTAGGTGGTGGTACATTCGATATCTCTATCATCGAAATTGATGAAGTTGAAGGCGAGCACACGTTTGAAGTATTAGCGACAAACGGTGACACTCACTTAGGTGGTGAAGATTTTGATAACCGTTTAATTAACTACCTAGTAACTGAATTTAAGAAAGATCAAGGCATGGACTTAACGCAAGATCCATTAGCTATGCAACGTTTGAAAGAAGCGGCTGAAAAAGCAAAATGTGAACTTTCTTCTGCACAACAAACAGATGTTAACTTACCGTACATCACTGCTGACGCCTCAGGTCCTAAGCACATGAACATTAAGGTAACACGTGCAAAATTAGAATCTTTAGTTGAAGACATGGTTAAAGCAACATTAGAGCCGCTTAAAAAAGCGCTTCAAGATGCTGACCTTTCAATTAGCGACATTAACGATGTTATCTTGGTTGGTGGTCAAACACGTATGCCAATGGTACAAAAAGTTGTTACTGAATTCTTTGGTAAAGAGCCACGTAAAGATGTTAACCCTGATGAAGCAGTAGCCGCTGGTGCAGCTATTCAAGCAGGTGTACTTTCTGGTGACGTAACTGACGTACTTCTTTTAGATGTTACGCCTTTATCACTAGGTATTGAGACTATGGGCGGCGTGATGACGAAAGTTATCGACAAAAACACCACTATCCCAACTAAACAATCTCAAACATTCTCAACAGCTGACGATAACCAAGCTGCTGTAACTGTACATGTTGTGCAAGGTGAGCGTAAGCAAGCTTCTGCCAACAAATCTCTTGGTCAATTTAACCTTGAAGGTATTGACCCAGCACCACGTGGTACGCCACAAATTGAAGTAACATTCGATTTAGATGCTGATGGTATTTTGCATGTAACAGCAAAAGATAAGAACACAGGTAAAGAGCAAAAAATTACCATTAAAGCTTCTTCTGGTTTATCAGATGATGAAGTAGAGCAAATGGTACGTGACGCGGAAGCAAATGCTGACGAAGATGCGAAATTTGAAGAGCTTGTACAAGCTCGTAACCAAGCTGATGGCATGGTTCACGCAACTCGTAAGCAAGTTGAAGAAGCTGGCGAAGATTTACCAAGCGAAGATAAAGAGAAAATTGAAGCAGCATTATCTGAACTTGAAGTTGCCATTAAAGGCGATAGCAAAGAAGAAATCGATGCTAAAACTCAAGCCGTTATCGAAGCTTCAGCTAAGTTGATGGAAATCGCTCAAGCGAAAGCTCAAGCACAAGGCGGCGCACCTGAAGGTGAAGCACCAGAAGCTGATTCTGCAGCTGGTGGCGATGATGTTGTTGACGCTGAGTTTGAAGAGGTTAAGGACGACAAATAATTAGTTGTTAGGTTGTAACTGTAACGCTCAATAGCTGCGTTGGACATGCTCCCATACACTTGTATGCTTCGCGTGACCGTCTTGCTCTAGAGCGATACAGTGGCAACAAAAAACAATTAAACTTTGTGGTTTAGTTCAAACAAATTAGAGCGTCGATAATCATCGGCGCTTTGCTTTGTCAAAAACTATGTAAACAGCAACGAAACGTAATTATTACTTGATGTTAATTTGCTTAGATTTTTAAGATGTTGAAGATAACTCTTACCGCGTCTAAGAAAGAAGTTAAACAAATTAGTATCCATAAATTTGAAGTAAAGAAATAAAACCTATGTCAAAACGCGATTATTATGAAGTGCTTGGTGTATCAAAAGATGCAGCTGAGCGAGATATCAAAAAAGCTTATAAACGTTTAGCAATGAAATTTCATCCTGATAGAACTCAAGGTGATAAATCAAAAGAAGAACAGTTTAAAGAAGTTAAAGAAGCTTATGAAATATTAACCGATGATCAAAAGCGTGCGGCGTATGATCAATATGGTCATGCGGCGTTTGAACAAGGTGGTCATGGTGGCGGTGGTTTCGGCGGCGGTCAAGACTTCGGCGATGCTTTTGGTGATATTTTTGGTGATATTTTTGGCGGCGGTGGTCGTGGCCGTGGTGGTCAATCTCGCCAGCGTCGAGGTAGCGATTTACGCTACAACCTTGACCTAACGCTAGAAGAAGCGGTTAAAGGTAAAACCTTAGAAATTAAAGTACCAACCTATGTTAGCTGTGAACCTTGTGATGGTAGTGGTGCTAAAAAAGGTACGAGTGCTAAAACATGTTCAACATGTCATGGTCATGGCCAAGTGCAAATGCGCCAGGGATTATTCGCGGTTCAGCAAACATGTCCAACGTGTTCTGGCCAAGGTAAAGTTATTTCAGACCCTTGTACTTCATGTCGTGGTAAAGGGCGTGTAGAGAAAAACAAAACCTTATCAGTTAAAATTCCACCAGGTGTTGATACGGGCGACAGAATTCGTTTGTCAGGTGAAGGTGAAGCCGGTGAACATGGTGCACCAGCAGGTGATTTATACGTACAAGCTAATGTTCGCGACCATAAAATCTTTGTTCGTGACGAAAACAATTTATATTGTGAAGTACCTATTAGTTTCACAACCGCAGCATTAGGCGGTGAAATTGAAGTACCTACACTTGAAGGCAAAGTTAAGCTGAAAATACCAAAAGAAACTCAAACAGGTAAAATGTTCCGTTTGCGTGGCAAAGGTGTTAAATCAGTTCGTAGCCATTCAGTAGGTGATTTAATGTGTAAGGTTGTGATTGAAACACCGGTAAGTTTATCGGGTGATCAAGCTGACTTATTACGCCAGTTAGAAGAAAAAATGGGTAAAAGTACCAGCAAACATAGCCCGAAAGAAACAGGTTTTTTCGATGGCGTGAAAAAATTCTTTGATGATCTTAAAAGCTAACATGGCTTAAGAATATAATAAGATAAAAATCCCACACTATGTTGTGGGATTTTTTTTATTTAAAAAAGCTATAATGTGATACGAAATTAAATAAATTGGTAAACGGTTTAGATTTTCAGACCACTGAAATTTGTGTAAAACCAATATGCTGTTACCCATTTGACTCGTTAGCCTGTTATTTTCTATTTATTGAGGTCTTGTATGAAAAAATTGTTTATTGGTATGTTTATTTTGTTAAGCCAAATAAGTTTTGCAGAGGACGAGGTTAAAGAGCTACCACCATTAGACCCTGCTTATATGGGCGTTCATGGCATGGTGTTATTTGCTCAGGGGTCAAGTATTTATGCTTCTCATATGCCGCTATATCATAAGCCACATGATGTGCAATTGTTATATAAATTAGATAATAATAACTTGGCTGTTTTGCAATCGGTTAGAGACGGCGACCTTATAACGATTAAACCTGAACCGTTTAATTTACAACGCTTAATGCGTGAAGAGAGAATGGCTATCAACGTAGACTTGTATGCTGGGCATTTTGAACGAGATGGCATGTTAGTTTATGAGAATATTCCTATGGTTTTTGAAAAACAAATTTATATGCGTACCTTTGACGATATTAAACCTGCTAGTAGCAAACAAGAATATGACGTGGTTTCACTTCAAAAGAATATTAAAATTTATATTCATAGAATTTCACAGGCTCCAAGCTTTGACCATATTATAAGTATTGATCAACAGGCGGGTTGTTTAACTAAATTTACTACCTCTTCGCCTGTACCAAAAGAGTCTGAACTACAGTATAAATTTTTGAATTGCGGCACGATGAAACCGCTATATTTTGAAACAAAAGACTTTGTAGCGCATTAACTCATTGCGACACACTAATAAAAAAAGAGCTATTCCAGCTCTTTTTCTTTGGGGTTTTAAAGCAAAATTCGACGCTTTATTGCAACAAACTTTATTCGTCTTCAAAAATTGGTAATACGCCGCTACGGCTATGTTCAAAAATAAGTGAAGTTTCAACGGTGGTAACTTCTTCACGAGAAGTAATCGCATTAAATACAAACTGACGTAAGTGCTCGCTATCTTTTACAGACATATGAATAAAGTAGTCGTAGCTACCGCCCATATGATACAAGCTGACAATTTCAGGTAGTTTGAGTAAATCATCTCTAAGCATATTTACGATTAACTCTGAGTAAGGTTGCAATTTAATTGCTGCTATTGCTTCAATATTCCCTCCAATACTTTTGAAATTAATATCAATAAATGCATTGTTGATAACACCATTTGATTTCATACGCTTTACGCGCTCTAAACAGGTTGAGGGTGCAATACCTATTTGTGAGGCTAACTCTTTATTAGTGATATCAGCATCTTTATAAAGCAAGGTAAGAATACGTAAGTCTATGTCATCAAGTTTTTTCATGCGTTTTTGCCTTTGATGGAAATATTGTTTTTTAAGCAGTAAGTACTGTTCTTATTTAATGCAATATTACCAGTTAATAAATCAATAATCTGAACTAATATCGAATTAATTACTTTTTTCCGAATTATTATCATTTAGTGTTTATTTAGCATTAAATTTTTTACAAATGATTACATTGGTTAATTTGAAAAAAGTGTTTTTGTGACATATTATGTCGTCACGTAAATAAAATTATGAGAACCAATGATTATTAAAAGTGTTAACGACTTCTTAAAGCTTGAAGCTGCCAGCGGTATTATTTTAATGTTTGCTGCTGTGGCGGCCATGATTATCGCTAACTCACCCTTTATGGTGTATTACGATATGTTGCTTAATATTCCTGTGCAGGTAGCTGTGGGAACTTTTGAAATAGCTAAGCCTCTATTGTTGTGGATAAATGACGGCCTGATGGCGCTGTTTTTCTTCTTGGTAGGTTTAGAGCTTAAACGTGAGTTTTTAGAGGGGGATTTATCGCAACCTGGGCAAGTTACATTACCGGCTATTGGTGCTTTAGGTGGCATGTTAATACCGGCTTTATGTTATGTGGCATTTAACTACAATGATCCTGACGCGATAAATGGTTGGGCGATACCAACCGCCACCGATATTGCTTTTGCTTTAGGTATTTTGTCGGTTATAGGCAGTAAAGTGCCGCTACAACTGAAAGTGTTTTTAACTTCGTTAGCTATATTTGATGATTTAGGCGCTATTATCGTTATCGCGTTATTTTATACTGACCAACTGTCGTTATTATCTTTAGTTTTTGCTTCAAGTATCATCGCGATATTATTTGTGATGAATAAACGCGGTGTGACTAGCACAGCACCTTATATTTTTCTAGGTATTGTACTTTGGGTTGCTGTATTAAAGTCTGGTGTGCACGCTACGTTAGCGGGGGTCGTTTTAGCCTTCTTTATTCCAATAAAAGGGAAAGAAGATGAACCCTCACCGTTAAAATCTTTAGAGCATAACTTACATTCGTTAGTCGCTTTTATTATTTTACCCGTGTTTGCCTTTGCAAACGCAGGAATAAGCTTTGCCGGTGTGGGTATCGAACAAGTAATGGCACCTGTACCAATGGGGATTATTGTTGGTTTAATCGTTGGTAAACAACTTGGCGTATTTGGTTTTTGTTTTATTGCTATAAAACTCGGTTGGGCTAAATTACCAACAAATGTGAATTGGCGTTTGCTGTACGGCGCTGCAATATTATGTGGTGTTGGTTTTACCATGAGTTTGTTTATTGGTTCTTTAGCCTTCGAGCAAGGTCAAGGCGCTAATCTTATTTTCCAAGATAGATTAGGTATCGTTATTGGATCATTAATCTCAGGTGTTTTTGGCTACTTTGTTATTAAAGGTGGCGTAAAAAATATGAAAGAATCTGACGATGCTTCGGTCAATGAAAGTTAATTTATTTGCTGAGCAAATGCAAAATATCAATAAGGCAGCACTTAGTTGTAAGTTGCATTGTTATCGGCTATAAGTTGCAAGCAAAACCTTAGACAATCGTGTTATCTTTGATACGAAGAGTTAAAGTTTTTTTAAAACGGCGATGTAATAATCGTCGTTTTTCGTTAGAATAGCGTCAATTTTAAAGGGCAATTGCACAGTACCAAACAGTGTCTTAGCATAACCCTATTCACCTGAAAAAGTTTATTTCATGTCTATGTGTAAGCCTCTAAGCATTTGTGATGAGACGGCGGATAATATTCCCGAGCTTCACTATCGTGATTTGATCACGTTATTCGATACTACTTTTTACGCTTTGTATAATACCCGCTTAATAAAAGGCACAGACGAGCCTATTTATATTCCGAGCAGTGAATATTGTAATTATAATCAAATTGTTTTTGCTCATGGTTATTTTGCCAGTGCATTGCATGAAATTTCACATTGGTGCTTGGCGGGGTCGTCACGGCGATTATTGGAAGATTATGGTTATTGGTATATTCCAGATGGCAGAGATCACCAACAGCAAGCCCAATTTGAAAGTGTAGAAATAAAACCTCAAGCGATAGAGTGGGCACTTTGTGTTGCCAGTGGAAAGCATTTTGATGTTTCTACGGATAATTTATTAGGTGAAGGCGAAACCGATAGAGTGGCGTTTAAAGCCTTGGTATATAAACAAGTACTGACTTATTTAGCCAACGGCTTCCCTAAAGACGCCGAAACTTTTATGACTGTTTTAGCAAAACATTATCAAACCGCTTGGCCTTTAGCCATTAAGCATTTTCAACTGTAGGGCGCGAGAAGTTTTTGGTGTGGCTACTTGGTATTGCGACGAAATTGTTGCTGGATATAAATGAGATTAACCAATGAAAGAATTTAAATTAGGCTTAGTCATTAACCCCATTGCAGGCATTGGTGGCAGTGTAGCTTTAAAAGGGAGTGACGGTGAAGGCATTGCTGAACAAGCTCTAGCACTTGGAGCGACCGCTAAATCTAATGCACGAGCATTACTCGCATTAGAAATTTTATTGCCTTACAAAGACAATATAGTTATTTATACTGCCGCTGCTGACATGGGCGAGCATTCAGCGAAAGCCTTAGGTTTTAATACTGTAGTGGTGCATGAGCTTTCAGGTGAAACGACCACAGCGCTTGATACAGAGCAAGCGGTAACCACTTTGATCAACCACGATATTGATTTGTTGTTGTTTGCCGGAGGTGATGGTACAGCACGCAATGTTTGCCATATTGTTGAAGATAAGTTTCCTGTATTAGGTATACCTGCGGGTTGTAAAATTCATTCTGGCGTTTATGCAATTACACCTAAAGCCGCCGGTCGCGTCGTAGAGTTAATGATCACTAATCAATTAGTAAGTTTAACCGATGCAGATGTAATGGATATTGATGAAAGCTTATTTCGCCAAGGCGTTGTAAAAGCAAAGCGTTTTGGTGAAATGCAAGTGCCATCAGAGTTACGTTATATTCAAGCGGTTAAGTCAGGTGGTAAAGAATCTGATGAGTTAGTACTACAAGATATTGCTGCGGATGTTATCGCTAAAATGGATGACGAATTATTTATTATTGGCTCAGGTTCCACTACCGCTTTTGTTATGGAAGAGTTAGGGCTAGATAATACCTTGCTTGGTGTTGATGCTATTTGTCAGCAAACATTAATGGCAAGTGACTTAACTGAGATGCAACTTTGGCAGCTAATTCAGTCTTATCAAGCTGGGCAGGTTAAGTTGTTAATCACGTTAATTGGCGGTCAAGGGCATATATTTGGTCGTGGTAATCAACAGTTAAGCCCACGTATAATTCGTGCTATTGGCAAAGAAAATATTATTATTATTGCGACTAAAACTAAGCTGAATGCACTAGAAGCAAGGCCTCTTATTGCTGATACCGGCGATAGCGAACTTGATCTGGAACTATCAGGTTATTTAGCCGTGACTACAGGTTACAATGACCAAGTGTTATATCCCGTTGATAACGTGCAATAGAACGTACATTAAATAAAAATTAATCATTATTAATATTAGAGAACAGGCAATGTTTAAAAACTTGCCTTATTGAATATGGAATTAAATATGCAATTTGAAAACCTTACCGCGTTATATCATTTTTTAGATGAGCAAGTAACACAAGACGTTAGTGCTGATGAATTATTCGCCGGTAGTTATTTAAGAGGCTTTATCAGCTTAGCTGGCAGCGAATACGGCGATGAATCACAGCCTTTAACACAAGCTTTAGCGATAAATATCAGTGAAAAGCTACAAGCTGCTCGCACAGAGCTTAGTCCACAAGATCGTCAAATAGTGCAAGACTATTGGTTAACTTTGCAAACAGCTTTCAGCGCTTAACTAGATAGCTTAACTGGATAGCTTAATTGGATAGCTCAACTACGCTGAGTGGTCGATTAGTAAAGTAACTAACCTGAACTCTGGATAATGAGTGCTTGAAATTCAAGTGAACCAAAAGCTTAGGTAATAAAGTAAATGCTATAGCCAGCTGAACATCACGAATAGATATCATCAATGCTTCATTTTATGCCATTTTCAAGGCAAAACGTTTATGAATAGCGGGCTATTTATCGACGTTTTAACGCAGAAAATGGCTTAAAATGGAGCATTGAGCAAGTGCTGCTTATCCAGAGTTCAGGTTAACTAAGCAATTTAACTAAATAGCGATTAACAAACCAATGAAAGCAGCTTATGTTAAAGGCTGCTTTTTTATGTTCTATAGTAAGTTTAATCAAATTTTCGACGAATAATATCTCGAATAATGAAGCGGTTAGGCGCTAAGTTAAATAGCTGTTCGTTGTTTAGAGGGTAAGGCGTACCACAAATGTCGGCGGTTAAAATATCGGCTAATAATGGCGCAGTACAAAGTCCGCGTGCGCCCAATCCAGTTAACATATATAGATTTGAAATTACCGGTGCTAATTCATTATAGCGCCAACGCTTATCTTTACTTAAATGTGGATATTGCTGCTTATGAGCTTCAAGATCTGGCATAGCACCTACCATAGGTAAGTGATCAGGGGTCATGCAGCGTAAACGTGCTTTACTATTAACAATGTCAGTAGTTTGCCATTGCGTTACATTTGGTAAGCATTTATCAAGCATAGCCAAGTTAAATTGGTCGTCTTCGGCTTTACTTTCGGTATCAAAACTATTTTTTTGAAACGTTGCGCCAATGCAATGCAAGTTATTGTTAGCTGGTGTTAAGTAACCTTTATGACAAATAACGGTAGATAGGTTAGCTATTTTATCATTACTTATCATATTACTAACTTGGCCACGTACTGATGATAGTGGTAGTTGCTCTATTAAGTTCAGTGGTATGCCTTGTGCACCGCCACAATAGATCACTACATTGGTTTGGTAATCTTTTTTGTCAGTATGCAGTAACCATTTACCATCAACTTTTTGGCTTACACTATTGATTTTACAGCCAGTTTCGACTCGCAACCGATTAGTTGATTCTGCGGCTTTAAAAACTTGTTTTACTAATTGAGCCGGGGCAATCCAACCCGCTTTAGGAAAAAACAAGCCACCATGTTCGAGCGCTATATTGGCTAACTCACTGGCTTTGGTTTTATCTATGCTTTGTACTAAACTTTTTGGCCACACTGGCGAGTGCTCAAAATGCTGCTGGCGAAGATCTAAAGCTTTTTTGTATGAGATTTCTAGCAAACCACACCAGTCGTGATCAAACTTAAAACCTTGTTCGTTAATATGCTTATAAAACCCTACGGCTTGTTCAAACGCTTGTTGATAGAAAACACTAATGTCATCAGCTTGCTGGTGAATAAGTGGATATAGCGCGGCAATATTATTACTTGATGCCCCTTGCGCGATGCTAAAATCTTGACAATATACGTTTACCTTCACCCCAGCTTTTGTTAGCGCATAAGCAGCACACGCTGAAGCAATACCACCACCAATTATACTGACCTGTTGTGGCTTGTTAATTATTGGGCGTTGTTGATAGCCTTTTCCTGAGTGAGGGTTTTGTTGAAACACCGCGCTTAGCATTTCATCTTTTTTACCATGCGCTGGGCGTTTTTCAACTCGAAAGCCGGCTGATATTAATTGGCGCTTTACATTACCTGCAACCGTAAATGTTGCTAATGTTGCCTGCTCTTTTGATAACCGTGTTATTTGTTGGAATAGCCCTGAATGCCACATTTCAGGATTTTTGTTGGGTGAAAAACCATCTAGATACCAAGCGTCAACTAATGCTGAACTTCGACGATTTTTATCCTTGGCTAATTGCGCTAAACCTAATGTTGCATCGTTAAATATTAATTGCAAAGTTACTGCGCCGGAATAAAAACTCAGTGTTACATCTTGCTCTGGAGAGTTTGGATATTGTGCAATTAATTGCTGACTGTAATGTTCAAGCTCAGGCAGAATTTTTAACGATTGTGCCAGTTGCGCTTTTGATAATGGGTATTTTTCTACACTGATAAAGTGCAAAGCCTGTTTTGATTCAAGCTCTGATTTAAGTTCTGATTCAAGCTCAATTTGGTGCTTGGTTTGTTGCTGAATTTTTCTTTGTTGAATTTGATCAAAAGCTGCAAGTGTTAATAAAAAATTTAGTCCGGTGCCGAAGCCGGTTTCTGCGATAACAAATTTTTCGGGGAGTTTTGCTAACCTTGATTTAATATTATTGCCGTTAATAAATACACACTCGCTTTGGCTTGTGCCTTGGTTTGTATCAAAGTAGATATCTTCAAACTGGCTTGAAAAAGGCGAACCGTCTTCTTGAAAGGTAATCTTAGCTTGATCAATCACAATATTAACGTCTTCCGTTGCTAGTAAAAAAAGGTTATTTTACATGTTATTACAATAGGCTGTCATAAAAATGAAAACATTCAGTGTACAAGTGTACGCTGGACAGACCAGTATAGGGGGCAAAAGTATGTATGATACGCCCAGATTTTTTAATTGAATATGGTTATTTATATGAAACGTGTAGTTATCACCGGATTAGGTATTGTATCAAGTATTGGTAATGATGCAGAAGAAGTATTAACGTCTTTAAAAGAAGGGCGTTCAGGTATTACCCGTGCTGAAAGTTTTGCTGAAATGGGTTTGCGCAGTCAAGTTTGGGGCAAACCTGAAATTGAAGTAAAAGATCACATTGACCGTAAAGCACTACGTTTTATGGGCGAAGCTTCAGCTTTTGCCTATATAGCCATGGATCAAGCAATCAAAGATTCAAAATTAACGCCTGAGCAAGTATCAAACTTCCGTACTGGTATTGTTGCTGGCTCTGGTGGCGCGTCATCTGAAAACGTCGTTAACTCAGCAGATACTTTACGCGAGAAAGGCGTAAAAAGAGTGGGTCCTTACGCCGTACCAAAAACCATGTCGAGCACTATCTCAGCATGTTTAGCGACACCATTTAAAATTTTAGGTGTTAACTATTCAATCAGCTCAGCTTGTGCCACTAGTGCACATTGTATTGGTCATGCAGCTGAGCTTATTCAATTGGGTAAACAAGATGTAGTATTTGCTGGTGGTGGTGAAGAAGTTCATTGGTCATTAGCGATGATGTTTGATGGCATGGGTGCCTTGTCTTCTAAATATAACGAAACACCCGAAATGGCTTCGCGCACTTATGATGCAGACCGTGACGGTTTTGTTATTTCAGGCGGCGGCGGTATGGTTGTTGTTGAAGAACTTGAGCACGCTTTAGCGCGTGGTGCACATATTTATGCTGAAATTGTGGGTTACGGTGCTACGTCAGACGGTTACGACATGGTTGCTCCAAGTGGAGAAGGCGCTATTCGTTGTATGCAACAAGCCATGCAAGGTGTTGATGCTAAAGTTGACTACTTAAATACTCACGGTACTTCTACCCCAGTGGGTGATGTAAAAGAGCTTGGTGCTATTCAAGCGGTATTTGGTGAAGACTCACCTGCAATTAGTGCAACAAAAGCGATGACAGGTCATGCACTTGGTGCGGCGGGTGTTCACGAAGCAATTTTCTCATTATTAATGATGGAGCATAGTTTTGTTGCTCCTTCGATTAATATTAATACCTTAGATGAACAAGCTGAAGGTTTAGATATTGTCACTGAAAAGCGCGATATGGAACTTAATTTAGTTATGTCTAACAGCTTCGGTTTTGGCGGTACTAACGCTACGCTTGTTATGCAAAAATATAAATAAAATGCTGTTTGGTGAAATTATGAGTATTTATAGCTGATAATTTCATTTAATTTTAAAAACCGCTAAAAATTTAGCGGTTTTTTTATGTCATTTTGTCGCTAAATTTAGCTACAATATCCTCCTTAATTATTTATTGTTGGCGACCCTGCTATCATGCCTCATTGTATTATTGAATATTCTGCAAAAATTACCGAAAACTTAGCTGTAGAGCAGTTAATGCACGCTGTATATAAAGGTGCAAACCAAAGTGAATTATTTAGCGCTGCTGATATCAAAGTACGTGCTTGTGCTTATAATGATTTTTACTTACCAGGTGCAGAACAAGTGTTCTTACATGTTAATTTAAAAATATTATCTGGTCGCGATTTAACCCAACGAAAAAACCTCACTGAGCATGTTTATAATCAACTTGAGCGCTTAGGTATTGAAAACGCCATAATTACTGTTGAAGTAACGCAAACCGAAAAAGAAAGTTATATTAAAAAATCGACAGTACCGGCTCAAAGCTAAATTTATCTGGGCATTGCTAATAGCTGTTTAAACGTAATTGTTACTTTTTATAATTGAGAACATTAATGAATATTTTTTACGACGAAAACATGCCGTTCGCAAAGGAGTTTTTTGCCGACTTAGGTACTTTAACTGCCTTTTCTGGCCGCTCTTTGGTAGCTAAAGAGGTTGCAAACGCAAATGTAATGTTGGTGCGTTCAATTACGAAAGTAAATAAAGCGTTGCTAGAGAACAACAATGCACTGAGCTTTGTAGGTACAGCAACTATAGGTGTTGATCATATCGATCAAAACTACTTAGTTGAACGAAATGTTAATTTTCATTCGGCACCTGGTTGTAATGCCGTATCGGTAGCTGAGTACGTGTTAAGTGCTATGGTTGTGCTTGCAGAACGTTATTTATTTAACTTATCCAACTTAACCGTTGGTATTGTTGGTGGGGGAAATACGGGCACAAGATTAAGTGAAAAGTTAACAGCTTTAAACATTAAGCATGTTATTTGTGACCCTTTACAAGCTGAAAACCCTAATGATAATCGTGAATTTTCAACATTAGAACAAGCACTCGCTTGTGATGTAATTTCTTTACATGTGCCATTAACTCGTGAAGGACAGCATGCAACATATCATTTGTTAGATGCTGACCGACTTGCAATATTAAGCCATAATCAAATTTTGATTAATGCGTGTCGCGGTGAGGTGGTAGACAATAAAGCTTTATTGAAAATGAAGCAGCAAGGCCACGGTGTAAAACTGGTACTCGACGTTTGGGAAAACGAACCAGCTATATTAACTGAGTTGATCGAGCATTGTGAAATTACCACAGCTCACATTGCTGGTTATAGCTTAGAAGGAAAAGCTCGTGGCACAGAGATTCTGTATCGGGCATTATGTCAACAGTTAGATATTTTACCAAAGAAGCAACTTGCAGACTTTTTGCCGATACCGGCTATTAGTGCGATTGAAATTAATCAAGACTTTGATGAAATACTGCTAAACCAACTGGTAAAAATGGTTTACGATGTTAGACGTGACGATGCAATTTTTCGTCAGCAAATTAATACTCAAGGATTTGACCATATTCGAAAAACGTACCCGACTCGCCGGGAGTTTTCTTCAGTAACGGTAAACTTGAATAATGTGTTGAGCTCAGATGTGCCACATCGGCTTGGCTTTAATAAATAAACTGGATAAAAGAGAGAGGATCATGGCACAGAAATTTGATGTTTGCGTACTAGGTGCAACAGGATTAGTTGGTAAAACAATTATTGAAATATTAGAACAACGTGATTTTCCAATTAATAAACTATACCCATTGGCCAGCGCCCGCTCTGCCGGCGAATTTATTGATTTTAATGGTGAAAGCATTGAAGTTTTAGACGCTGATAATTTCGATTGGAGCCAAGCGCAAATAGGCTTCTTTTCTGCTGGCGGTGCTACATCAGCAAAGTATGCTCCTATCGCTGGAGATGCTGGTTGTATCGTTATTGATAATACTTCTGAGTTTCGCTACGACGCTGATATTCCATTAGTAGTACCTGAAGTAAACCCTCAAGCATTAGCTGAATACCGTAATCGTAATATTATTGCTAACCCTAACTGTTCAACCATACAGATGATGGTAGCTTTAAAACCTATTTATGATGCTGTAGGCATTTCACGTGTTAATGTTTCTACTTATCAGTCTGTTTCTGGTGGCGGAAAAGCTGCAATGGATGAGTTAGCAAAGCAAACGGCCGATTTATTGTCAGGTAAGCCTGTTGAGTCGAAAAACTTCTCTCGCCAAATCGCTTTTAATGTTATTCCGCAAATCGATGTGTTTCTTGAAAATGGTTATACCAAAGAAGAAATGAAAATGGTGTGGGAAACACAGAAAATACTTGGTGACGATACGGTAATGGTAAATCCTACAGCGGTTCGCGTACCGGTATTTTTCGGCCATGGTGAATCACTGCACATTGAAACAAACTCACCTATTTCAGCCGAAGAAGTGAAAGATCTTTTAAGCCAAGCTCCCGGCATAGTGGTTTGCCGTAATGATGAAGACTTTCCTACGCAAATTGGCGATGCTAGCGGCAAAGATGAAACCTTTGTTGGCCGTATTCGAGAAGATATTAGCCACAACAATGGTATTAATATGTGGATCGTTGCAGACAATGTACGAAAAGGTGCAGCGACGAATAGCGTACAAATTGCCGAGTTATTAATCAAAGATCACCTTAGCGAGTATTAATAGTCGATAAGTTGTAGATTTATTAAAGAAAAATGAAAACCCGTCGTTATAATAAGCGACGGGTTTTTTTGTTTTATTTCACTTAACGCAAATTAAGGATAAGATAAGAAACCATAGTATTAAATTAATAACGCAGTTAAAAAGCTGTAAAGGCATTTATCCAAGTATTTGGCAGTAATTATTTAATAACTGGAATAATTTTTGCTTCGCAATCTCCTGACTTGGGCCCGTCATTGTATTGGCGAATAATCATTATAAATAGGAAATTTTAATGCACACATTGTTACGCCTGTGCCTATGGCAGGCACTTATTATTAGCATTTGCTGCTTTAGTCTCCCAACATCAGCTGAAGATGACGGAATACGTATTCGTGGTCCGAAATCTACAGACGCATTTCCTTACGACCGTTATGGACCAATTACCAGCAAAGATACTTTATGGAACATCGCATTAAAAGTTCGCCCAGATCCTCGCTTGTCTGTTTATCAAGTCATGCAAGCACTATATGAAAATAACCCTAATGCTTTTAAAGAAAATAATTTAAACCACATGATCAGCGGTCAGTATTTAAAACTTCCGTCGATTGATGTTATTAGAGCAATTAACCCTAACATAGCACAACAAAAGTCACGCAGCGATGATAAGGCTTGGCAACAAAAAGTTGCAAAAGTTGTTAAAGTTACACCTAAGAAAATACCTAATCCTGAAGAAGCTTCCGTTAATAAAAAAGATTTAGATGCAGCAAAATCTGAAATTAATACTCAATTACAAACAATTGATAACACGCAACAACAACGGTTAGCTACTATTCAAAATGACGTTTTAGATTCTATTGACGGCCTGCAAAGTTTATTAAAAGAAAATGAAGCTTTACGCGAGCGTTTAACAAGCTTTAATGATCAGCTCGGCATAATGCAAAGCGAAGTGGCTAAAAGCAAAGAAATTAAAGTGCAGATGGACGATATGATCTCACTGCAACAAGAACTTTTAACTAAAGCTGAAGCAAGAGAACAAGCGTTATTACTTGAAAAACAAAAAGCCGAACTTGAAGAAGGCAACTTAATGTCGAGTTCATGGTTTATTGCACTAATGGCCACCTTACCTGCGCTGTTAGTTTTGTCTTTGGTCGCTATTTTATTTAGACGTAAAAATAATAAAGACAGTAACGAAGACGTAGTCCCAGACAAAGCAGAAAAAAGTGTTGAAGTTAAAGAAAAAACACCACCAACGAAAGAAGCAGAAGATAACGAATTAACTTTAGAAGATGAATTAAGCCTTGATGACGAATTATCACTTGAAGATGAATTGTCACTCGACGATGAACTTTCAATAGATTTATCAGAAAATGATGAAGATCACGAGGATCTATTTTCTGATGATTTAGACGCATTAGATGAAGACGTTATTCAATTGGATGACGATTTAGATGATTTAGACGAGCTTGAAGATATTGCTTTAGATAATAATGAGGAAACCATTGCGCTAGATGACGATCAAATTGAAGGTGAGCCATTAGAAGGTGGGCAATTAGATCAAAGCGATTTAGATTCTTTATTTGCTGGTTTAGAAGATGAAGTAGATAACAGTGAAGAAATTGCACTGGACTCAGATGAAATTGCGTTAGATGAATTAGATACTTTATTATCTGAAGGAAAAACCAGTGAATCTGAAAAAACAGATGCTGGCGCTGAAACTGTGTTGAATGATGACGAAGATATCGATAGCTTATTAGATGCTGCTGCAGAATCAAACGACATAGATGATAATCCTACAACTGATATTAGTGAAGTATCTGAGCCTGATGACATTGATGCCTTACTTGATGCGGTAAGTGAAACAAAAGATAGTTCAGATGACCCAGCTTCTATTGACGTTTCAGATCCAGATGATATTGATGCATTATTAGATTCAATTAACGGTGCAGATGAACCTTCAACTGCAACAGATAATGATACCAATGCAAATGTTGATGAAAATGCTGAAAGTAATGCTGATATCGCAGACCCTGACGACATTGATGCACTGTTAGACTCAATTAACGGTGCTGATGAACCTTCGTCAGATAATAATATCAAGGCAATTGATAACGACAATACCGAAGATGCTGAAAGTAATGCTGATATCGCAGACCCTGACGACATTGATGCACTGTTAGACTCAATTAACGGTGCGGATGAACCTTCGTCAGATAATAATATCAAGGCAATTGATAACGACAATACCGAAAATGCTGAAAGTAATGCCGATATTGCAGACCCTGATGACATTGATGCACTGTTAGACTCAATTAACGGTGCGGATGAGCCTTCGTCAGATAATGATACTATTGCGAGTGTTGACGAAAATATCGAAGATGCTGAAAGTAATGTCGATATCGCAGACCCTGATGACATTGATGCACTGTTAGACTCAATTAACGGTGCGGATGAGCCTTCGTCTGATAATAATACGAATGCAATTGATGACGACAATACCGAAGATGCTAAAAGTAATGCCGATATTGCAGACCCTGACGACATTGATGCACTGTTAGACTCAATTAACGGTGCTGATGAGCCTTCGTCTGATAATAATACGAATGCAATTGATGACGACAATACCGAAGATGCTAAAAGTAATGCCGATATCGCAGATCCTGACGATATTGATGCACTGTTAGACTCAATTAACGGTGTGGATGAGCCTTCGTCAGATAATGATACTATTGCGAGTGTTGACGAAAGTATCGAAGATGCTGAAAGTAATCTCGATATCGCAGACCCTGACGACATTGATGCACTGTTAGACTCAATTAACGGTGCAGATGAGCCTACAGCAGATAAGGACAGCAATGTTGATGCTAGCCTTAATTCAAACATTCCTGATTCAAGTACTCCTGATGAAAACACTCCTGATGCAAACATTGACCAAAATAATAATGTGTCAGAGTCTTTAGATAATATAGATAGCGAAAATACGGCACTCATTAATAATTTTACTGATGAATACGTACAGTCATTTATAGACACTGATTTAAGTGAAATTGCTAATGAAGATGCTGAAAAATCGTTGCAGACTGAAAGTGACGATCAAAGTAACAGTCAAAACGATAGTCAAAATAATGCAGCAAGTGATAGTAATGAAGATATTTCAGATGACTTTGATATTGACGCTTTAATTGAGGAAGTTAATCATCACCCTGAGCCATCAAATGAAGACACTTTAGAAATAGGTGATGATGTTCTCGATACAGAATTACACGACACTGATTCATCTAACGAAAAGCTTGAGGATAAAATAGTAGACGCTACTGATTTGGATGATGAAACTTTAGCGGCAATATCCGGTGACTTTGACGAATCTACATTAACTAATTTATTAAATGATGAGAAAACAGATAACAACTTAGTAGAATTATCTCCAGACTTTACTGACAGTAACGTGCTGGCTGATTTACTTTCTGATGATGATAGTCCAATAGAAGAAGAGAGTAAAAAGTCAGCTGCCGATAACGCTGAAGAAGTTGCAGGCATTAAAGAGCTTGATAACCTTGATTTTGATGACTTGTTGGCAAATATTGAAGAAGAAAGTGGACAAGCAAGCAGTGATGAATTTGAATTCAGCGAGAGCTTTGATATTGGCGATGACTTTGAGTCTGATGTTGAAGAAGATCTTGAATCAGAAAGTAATAATTCTCGAAAAGAAAATAACGAAGAAGACTTTATTTCAGTCGACTCTTTATTATCTGATAGCTTGTTAGATGGTAAACCAACTGAGCCTTATGAAAAAATGAAAATAGATGTCGGGTTAAGTGAGTTCCCAGAATTTTCAGGGAATATTACTGACGAAGATATTGATGACGACGACAATGGCATTGCTGCCAAATTAGATTTAGCTAAGGTTTATATCGAAATTGGTGACCAAGAGAATGCCGAAGTGATCTTACTTGATGTAGTAAAACAAGGGGATGCGCAGCAACAGTTTGATGCTCAACAGTTGTTGGATAATCTTAAAGATTAAGATATTTTTATCTCTTAAATTTAAAGGCTGCTTTTTGCAGCCTTTTAACTTTTAGAGCTTTCAAAATTAATGCAAAGTGTTGAATCTATTAATTCAATTGGTATAACGCGCAAAATAATGGATAATGTCTCACCTTAGCAATGGAGGATACAATGCGTTACGCTTTAGGCATAGAATACGATGGTAGCAACTACTACGGTTGGCAAAGACAAAAGAATGTAATTAGCGTTCAAGAATGTGTAGAGAAGGCTTTGTCAAAAATTGCCAATGAACCTATTGAAGTTGTCTGCGCCGGTAGAACAGATACTGGCGTTAATGCGACCAACCAGATTATTCATTTTGAAACAGATAAAATGCGTAAAGATGTTGCTTGGACGTTGGGAGTTAATACTAATTTACCTAAAGATATTGCCGTGTCTTGGGTAAAAGAAGTCAATCAAGACTTTCATGCTCGCTTTAGTGCAACTGCTCGTCGTTATCGTTATATTATTAACAATAATCGACTTCGCTCGGCAATTTTAAGCTCAGGCATTAGCTTTTGTCATTATCCTTTGAATGAAAATTTAATGCATCAAGCCGCACAGTATTTAGTTGGGCGTCATGATTTTACCTCATTTAGAACTGTGCATTGTCAGTCGAACTCTCCAACTCGAACGTTGCATTATTGTAATGTTTCTCGCCAAGGTGAGTTCGTTATTATTGATATTAAAGGCAATGCATTTTTACACCATATGGTGAGAAATATTGCGGGTAGTTTAATGAAAGTGGGTCAGGAACTAAAACCTGTAAGTTGGCTCAAAGAAGTGCTAGAAGCAAAGAATCGTTGTGTTGCTGGTATTACGGCTCCTTCTGCCGGTTTATATTTTGTTGATGTAGATTACCCAGAAGAGTTCGGTATTCCAAAGCGTAGCCCAGGGCCGTTATTTCTACTATAATCAAGTTAAAACAAGTTGATTGTTTTCCCTGTGATTAAACAATATTACTGGCGAAAAGCCGCGAAGCTAATTATATAAACAGACAGAACAAAGAAAACAGACCAGTTTTTCCTATAATTGTGTAGGTGTTCTATGGTCTAATTCAACGAATTAGCTAAAATTTTACATTTAGTGGTTGTATTTTAAACAATTATTAAATTTTTTCGTGTATAGGCAAAAATATATTATGAGCTGGATTGAAAAGATTCTCCCAAAAGCAAAAGCAACACAAAAAAGAAATATTCCAGAAGGCGTTTGGAGTAAGTGTTCTAGCTGTAACGCGGTGCTCTATAAAGTTGAGCTAGACAGACAAATGTCAGTTTGTCCAAAGTGTGATCATCACATGCGTATTTCGGCACGCAAACGTATTGATGGCTTTCTTGACCAAGGCGAGCGAGTTGAACTCGGTGAAGAATTTGAAGCACAAGATATTCTTAAATTTAAAGACTCTAAACGCTATAAAGATCGTATTTCAGCGGCACAAAAAAGTACCGGTGAAAAAGATGCATTAGTGGTAATGAAAGGTGAACTTCATGGTCAGCCTATTGTTGTAGCTGCATTTGAATTTGGCTTCTTGGGCGGTTCGATGGCATCTGTTGTTGGTGCTCGTTTTGTTAAAGGTGTTGAATACTGTTTAAAGCATGATGTACCTTTTGTTTGTTTTTCTGCCAGTGGCGGTGCTCGTATGCAAGAAGCATTGTTTTCATTAATGCAAATGGCAAAAACCAGTGCCGCATTAGCCAAAATGAGTGAGAAAGGTCTACCTTATGTTTCAGTATTAACTGATCCAACTATGGGCGGTGTTTCTGCAAGTTTGGCAATGTTAGGTGACATTAATGTTGCCGAGCCTAAAGCTTTAATTGGCTTTGCAGGTCCTCGCGTTATCGAACAAACAGTACGCGAAAAGCTACCTGAAGGTTTTCAGCGTAGTGAATTCTTAAAAGAAAAAGGTGCGATTGACCTCATTGTTGATCGTCGTGAAATGCGCAGTACTTTGGCAAGAATGCTTGCTAAATTTATGGGACAAGATAGCCCAGTAGCATAACGGAAAATTCATGTCGAAAATGACTAAAGGCCATTCAGCAAGAAATAATCTTACTGAATGGCTTTCTTATTTAGAGAGTATTCATTCAGTTGAAATAGAGCTGGGTTTAACACGCATTAATGCTGTTGCCAATAAGCTTAATATTGTATTTCCTACTTCCACTATTATTACCGTTGCGGGTACAAATGGTAAGGGCACAACCTGTGCTTTTTTAGAGAATGCATTTTTAGCACAAAATTTAACTTGCGCAGTATATTCATCTCCTCATATTGAACGCTTTAATGAACGTTTACGCCTTAATAAAGTAGAAGTAAACGATGCTAGCTTAGTTAATGCGTTTGAAACTATCGAACAAACTCGTGATGATATATCTTTAACCTATTACGAATACACCACTTTAGCTGCGTTATTAATATTAACCGCAGCGCAACCAGACGTTATTATTCTTGAAGTAGGTTTAGGTGGTCGTTTAGATGCAACCAATATTGTTGACGCAGATATTGCGGTAATTACCACTATTGATCTCGACCATCAAGCATATCTAGGTGATACACGCGAAGCTATTGGTTTTGAAAAAGCGGGTATAATGCGCGCCGATAAACAGGCTGTAATAGGTGATAAAACCCCGCCGGCTACAATTGTTGAGCACGCAAAATGCATCGGCGCTAAACCATTTTTTCGTGATGAAAACTTTATCATTGAACAAACGAGTAATAAGCAGTGGTTGTGGCGCAGTGGCAATACTAATTTTTCTGGCCTGACTAACTGCTATATACCACAAGACAATGTCGCTACTGCAATCATGGTGTTAAATCTGCTCGCAGACAAACTCGACTTATCGTTAAATAGTGCTTTTATCAATCAAGTTATTGCTGAAACAAAGGTTGCTGGCAGAATGGAAAAGTTCTCGCTCGATTGCGATGTTATTTTAGACGTTGGCCATAACCCACAAGCTGCAAGATATTTAGCCGAGCAGCTAGAGCAATTAAACTACCCGAAAGTGCATGCCGTATTAGGCATGCTAGGCGATAAAGATGCAACAAATACCATTGCGCCACTTTTACCAACTGTTTCGCATTGGTATATTGGCACGTTAGAGGTTCCAAGAGGGCGTAAAGCAAAAAACATCTTAGAGTCTACACAAATAGACACTGCGAAAGTAAATTGCTTTGACAATGTCTCTCAGGCATTTAGAATGGCAAAACACAATGCAAAAGCAACTGATCTTATTCTAGTTTTTGGATCATTTTTTACCGTTGCAGAAATAAGACGTTTACTTGTTTAACAATGTTTGGAGTTTAATTTGTCTACACCATTTCAAAATCGTTTAGTTGGTACTATTATTGTCGCGGCTATCGCTATTATATTTTTACCTGATGTACTTGATGGCGACAAAAAAACATATCAAGATAACTTTGAGGCAATTCCAACTGCGCCAGAAGTAAGCTTTCCTCAAACAGATAACAGTTTTCCTGAGCATAAACTTACCAGTTTACCCACCGAAGAGACATCTGAAGAATTAGCACTTGATGATCAAAATGTCATAGATGCTGACAAATTACTGAAAGAAAAAGACGTAACTGTTACGACATTAGCGAAAGAAACAGATTTCTCAACAGATAAAGCAGACTCAGTCGCGAAAAAAAGCATTGATACAGCGAAAAAAAATACCCCTGCTAAAGCGATAGTAGAGCAAGCTTGGGTTATTCAATTAGGCAGCTTTCGCCACCAAAATAATGTTGATGAGTTGGTCAACAAACTTAAGAAAGAAGGCTACACTACCTTTACTAAGCCAATAAAAACAAAATCAGGGAAGTTGACCAAAGTTTTTATTGGACCTGAATTGATAAAATCTTCGTTAGAAGAAAAGCTCCCTGCATTGAAAAAGCTTACAAATGTGCAAGGAAAAGTTGCCCGATTCTATCCAGCTAAATAATAAAATCATTAGCAAATCTTAGGCGGATTCTGGTAGAATGCGCGCCACTAATCAATGAGAATATTCGATTTATGGTTTGGATAGATTATGCCATTTTGGCTGTTATTGGCATTTCAGCTTTAATTAGTTTAGTACGTGGCTTTGTTAAAGAAGCGGTGTCCTTAATTGTTTGGATCAGTGCCTTTTTTGTCGCGAGTACTTTCTACCTTAACTTGTCGACATTACTTACCAATATTTCTGATCAGCTACTGCGAAATGCAGCATCAATTGCTATTTTATTTATTTCTACGTTAATCCTAGGCGCACTTGTTAACTATGTTATTGGTCAGCTGGTCAGTAAAACTGGTTTGTCTGGGACAGACAGAGTTCTAGGTATCGTTTTTGGTGCGCTACGAGGCGTACTTATCATTGCTGCTGTTTTATTTTTTATGGACGCATTTACACCTGCATCCTCATCTTCTTGGTGGCAAAACTCTCAATTGGTTCCAGAATTTACATTAATTGTTGAATGGTTTTTTGAGTATCTCAAACAATCTTCAAGCTTTTTAGCTTAGTATTTAAACTTAGTTCGTCGGAGAATAAGTGCATGTGTGGTATTGTTGGTATTGTTGGTAAATCCCCCGTAGGTCAAGCATTATATGATGGTTTAACGGTTTTACAGCATCGAGGACAAGACGCTGCCGGAATCGTGACTATTCACGAAAACACCTTTAGATTGCGTAAAGGTAACGGCTTAGTTAAAGATGTTTTTCATACTCGTCATATGTTGCGTCTACAAGGTGATATGGGTATTGGACATATTCGTTACCCAACGGCAGGTACTTCTAGTTCATCTGAAGCTCAACCTTTTTATGCGAACTCTCCTTTTGGTATTTCCCTCGCGCATAACGGTAACTTAACCAATGCTGACGAGCTTAAGTCATGGTTAAATACCGAAGCTCGTCGTCATGTTAACACTACTTCAGACTCTGAATTATTGCTTAATATTTTAGGTCATGAGTTACAAAATTCCGAACAGCATAAATTAGATCCAAGTGATATTTTTACTGCTATTAGCAATGTTCATAAGCGTGTTCGCGGTGCTTACGCAACAGTAGCTTTAATTATCGGCTATGGCATGGTCGCATTTCGTGATCCTAACGGTATTCGTCCTCTGGTATTTGGTAAGCGTGAAACTAAATCGGGCGTTGAGTATATGGTAGCGTCTGAATCTGTTGCTCTAGATGCTAACGAATTTGAATTTGTACGTGACGTTGCGCCAGGAGAGGCTATTTTCTTTACTGAATCAGGCCAGATTCATAGTCAACAATGCGCTGAAAATCCTTCATTTCATCCCTGTATTTTTGAATATGTTTACTTTGCTCGTCCAGACTCTTCTATCGATAAGATTTCTGTTTACGGATCTCGTGTTGATATGGGCAAAAAACTTGGTGATAAAATTGCTAAAGAATGGGACGATATTGATATAGATGTTGTGATCCCAATTCCAGAAACATCGTGTGATACCGCATTAGAAATTGCTCGTCACCTTAATATTCCATATCGACAAGGTTTTGTTAAAAACCGTTATATTGGTCGTACGTTTATTATGCCAGGACAAGAACAACGTAAGAAGTCAGTTCGCCGTAAACTAAATGCCATTGGCACAGAGTTTATGGGGAAGAATGTTTTACTTGTAGATGACTCTATTGTGCGTGGTACAACATCTGGACAGATAATCGAAATGGCTAGAGCCGCTGGCGCTAAAAAAGTATACTTTGCCTCAGCAGCGCCAGAAATTCGTTTTCCAAATGTTTATGGTATCGATATGCCAAGTGCCAATGAATTAATTGCCCATGGTCGTGAACTTGACGATATATGTGAAATTATCGGTGCTGACAAATTAATATTCCAAACATTAGAAGATTTAGTGTCAGCTGTTTCAACGTCTAATCCAGATATTACAGAGTTTGAAACGTCAGTCTTTAATGGTGAGTATGTTACAAATGACATAAATCAAGGCTACTTAGATAGACTAGACGCATTGCGTAATAACACCACAAAAGAAACTTCAGACAAAAATGCAGACTCAATTATTGATATGCATAATGAAGGCTCTGAATAGTTTTTTCACGACATTTATGTATAAAAATTAGAGTAATAAAAAACCGCTTAATGAAGCGGTTTTTTTATCACTATTTATATTGTTTAATAATTTAACTGATGTATTCAACACCTAAGCCAGAGTTAAATACGATAGCACTAGCTGCCATTAAAGTAACAATTAAGACTAATCCACAAGTTACGACCGAGCTTGAGTAAATAAAACCTTTTTCTTCAGGTATATTCATCATAATAGGTACACCTGAATAAAGCAGGTAAACTGAATAGCATAATGCTGCTAAGCCTGCAATTACCACAAACCAAAGTACCGGAAATAATGCGGTTAACCCCGCCATTAATAGAGGTGTTGCTGTATAAGCGGCTAATTCTAACGATTGAGTAAAGTCAGGCTTAGAGTCAAAAGTTTTTGCCATCCATTGAATTAAAACTGCTAAAGAAAGCACACCTAAAATTAAGCCAAAGTACATGGCCACTGCCATGAATAGTGCGTGTGACTCAGTAAGCTTAATAGGATCACCTGCACCAATTGACCAACCTATATGGGCTGCTGCATAGTAACCACAAATAGCTGGAATTAATGCAATAGTCAGTATGTGCACCAGTGAGTAAGTTAAACTTTCATGACGCTTCTCAATTGTTTGCCATTCTTTTTTAGGTGCAGTGTAAAGCCCCCAGATATGATTTAAGATCATGTTAAATACCTCTCTCTGTCCCCAAAAGTAATGCAGATATAAGTAAAATTCTGCGACCCTACATAGTCATCAACGTTGTTTTTATTTTTGTCGATATACTATTTATGTAAGAAGGCGAGGGATTCGTCAAGGATTGTTTGATATTTCAGCGTAAAAAGCTATTTTTTAGCCATCTATCAGTCTGATTAGGTGCAAATTTGATGAAAATATAGTTTAGGAGACTTTAATGCGAACGATTTTCATCACTTCTAATTCAAAGCCTGCAACCATTTCAACCGTCGGGTAATAGGTTATGTTGACTTGCTGATTTTGCAGTGACTTATAAAGTTTTTTTCTACGATACTTAAAAGGTACGTCAATGCCCTTAAGCATAATGGTATTTAGGTACCATTCATCGACTTCACGTTGCACGTGTGAAAGTACGGTTTGGTGTTCACTATGCGTTAAATCTTTATGTTTATCTGTTAGTGATTTTGCTTCCGTTTTTTTCATTGCTAGGCCACTGTGTCTTAATAAAAAGCTTCAACAAAAGTTTTGATAACAAAGGTTAAAGACAATTTAATGTAACTGGATTATCAATATCATAACAAATTGCTCAACTTTATTCATTTAATTGGTGAGTTTAAAGCTGAGTATCAACAACATGGCTATAAACTCATGAAATAATTACTGCATAACAAAATGTAGTAATCAGTATATGGCCTTACTAATGTAAAACCGATAAAGTAATAGTTTTACTGGCAACTCAAGCGTTAGGCTTTTAAAATAGAGAAAATTAATTAATAGCTTTTTCTATGCCTTATTCCAAATTACTCGCCCCGATCAACAACTTTCTGAAAGTACCTACACCAGCCTCGTGGCTTGAAGAAGCTAAAGCTGAAAAAAACTTACCTGTGCTTTTAATTGATCATCTTATTTGTGAGCTAAAGGCCGCACAATCAGCGATGTTCATGATCCGAAAATATGCAGTTGATAAAGCGGGTAGTGATGCATTGTTAGCGTGGTTACAACCTTTTGAAGCCTTTATATATAAACGAGAAGGCGACTGGCGGTTATTAGCGGCGAAAAATAAACTGACTAAATCAGTCGTGCCGAAATCTAGCTCGCCCTATGGACAAAATTTAATTGATAAAATGGTATTGTTGATTAAAGAAGAGCTTCATCATTTTTATCAAGTACTAGAAGTCATGGATGAATATGGTGTTGAGTATCGAAGTATTACGCCTTGTCGTTATGCAAAAGGGATGTTAACACATGTTAAAACCTTCGAACCTGATGCGCTAATAGACAAGTTGATTGTCGGTGCTTTTATCGAAGCAAGATCATGCGAACGATTTGCAATGCTAGCACCCCATTTAGATAAACGCTTAGGTGACTTTTATTTATCATTATTAAGGTCTGAAGCTCGTCATTATCAAGATTATTTAACCTTGGCGAAAGAAATTGCAGGTCCAGATCAAAGTGACAAAGTAGAGAGCCGCGTTGCTTATTTTGCAGATATTGAGGCCAGCTTAATTACAAGTGAAGACTCAGACTTTAAATTCCACAGCGGCGTGCCTAAAATTGCTATGAACTAATCTAAAGTCAATCTAGATTATACATAAGCTAATGATTCCACTATAATAACAAAAATTTGTTAAATAATGTACGTTGGGTAGATTTTTACAGCACTGTATGCATGTGCTAAGTGTGCATACATAAATGTACAGCTAAAAATTTCAAAACTACAAAGAAAATCACCACTGGAGAACAACCTTGAATAATAAGCAAAATAAAAATGCCAATGCGCGTTTATTTTCTCGCTACAACCTAATAACTGCAGCCGTTTCACTAGCAATTGCTACACCTTTATATGCAAATGAACAAGCTACAGAGACAAAAGTAGAGAGTAAAATTGAAAGTATTACCGTAACGGCAACAAAACGTTCACAAGTGATTTATGAAGTACCCGTTGCAATTAGTGCTTTTAGTGGTGAAGCACTAGGTAAACAAGGAATTTCAGATTTAACTGATGTTGGTAAATTTGTACCAAACCTAAATGTTACAGGCTTTTCAGCCGGGCATACTTCTTCAGCTAACCCTTTTATTCGTGGTATTGGTTTACAAGACCATTTGATAACCACAGATCCTGGCGTTAGCGTTTATGTAGATGGTGTTTATCTAGGCAGACAAGTTGGCCAAAACTGGAACCTAAATAACATTGAAAGAATTGAGGTTTTACGTGGTCCACAAGGTACGCTATATGGCCGAAATTCTATCGGTGGTGCAATAAATATTATAACTAAAGAGCCTGATGCTGAAGCAGTAACAAAACTGGGTTTAGATGTAGGTACGCGCGGTAGATTGAAAGCTGATGCGTTTATCAATAGAGCAATTAGCGATACTGTTTCATTCAATTTAAATGCAGGTTATAACCATCGTGATGGTTTAGGTACATTCATTAACTTGCCTAATGCAGAATACGATGTTGGTGAAACTAAAGAATTATATGGCCGCTTATCAGTAAAGTATGAGCCAAATGAAGATTTTAATGTTGTACTTACTGCAGATATTAATGATGGTGAAGGGGGTTTAAGACCTTACACGACGTTAATTGATGAAATACCAACGGGTGCATATTATACCGGTGAGCGTTTTGGTTCTCCAACGCCCTCAGGCCCACTAAGAAATTCTGATGTAGCCGCCAACCCATACAATAATGCTACTGGCACTGAAGAAATTTCAACGGTAAGTAACAGTGCTAATGGTGTCTCTATCACTGCTGATTACAACTTGTCAGATACTTATTCAACTAAACTTGTTGTAAGTCACCGTACCTCAGAATATAAAGCAGGCTTGGATGATGACAGCACAATTTTCGCTTTAGATCATTACCCTGAAGAAGGTGATGCGGATCAAACCTCTGTAGAATTGCAGTTAAACGGTTATTTCGACGAGTTTGACTTTGTTTCGGGCCTTTATTGGTTTAATGAAACGGGTAGTAACTACCAAGGTGAAGATTCAAGTTTTAATGGTGGCCCTAATTTATTAGCCCTTGATCAAGAAACCACTAGTCGCGCGGTATTTGTAAACGTGGGCTATGATGTCTCTGATGAACTAAGAGTTTCAGGCGGCTTACGTTATACCAAAGATAAAAAATCAGCTACCGCTAATGTCGGTATCGGCCCTTTTTCAGCGCATGATGCTTGGAACGAACTAAGTTACGATTTATCGGTAAGCTACAGACTTGAAAATGACCTTAATGTTTACGCCAGTATTCAAAATGGGTATCAGTCTGGTCAATTCCCAGCACGCCCATATTGTTTGTTTGGCGACCCTACCTGTTTTGTTGCCTCTGAAAATATTACCGCGGTTAACTACGAAGTTGGCTTAAAAGGTATGGTTACTGACGAATTTAGTATGAGTATCGCTGTATTTAATACTAATTATGATGATTTACCATATCAAGTAAGTACAACTTCTGAAGCCGGATTCGATACCAGTAACTTAGTGGTTAAGCAAACATCGCGTGGTATTGAATGGGAAAGTACTGCTTATTTCACTGAAAACTTTAAACTTCATACTAGCTTAGGTTACATAGATGTTGATGTTGATGAGCAAGATGGTGTAAAACCTGTTGCACCACTCACACCAAAAATTACGGCTTCAATTAGCCCTATGTATGACTTTACTTTGGAAAGTGGCGCGAATATATCAACAAGAATTGACTATTCATTCCGTGATGAAATGTACGGCGAACCAAGCTCTGATCCTGGTCGTTTAACTGAAATTGAAAGTCGTGCATTAGTTAACTTTAATATTAACTTTACACCTGCTGAAGGTGATTGGAGCGTTGCTTTATACGGACATAATATTTTTGACAAACGTTATGACAATGCACGTTTAAATACCGGTGATTATATATTACAAATCATGAGCAACGACGCGAGTGAGTTTGGCTTGAGATTTAAAACAGCTTTTTAAAAATCTTATATATGAACTATATGTATGATTATTAAATGTTAAAAAACAGCAAATGATCTACATTACCAGCCCAACGAGCGTAATTCGTTGGGCTTTTTTATATATTGTTAATAATAGTAAGAGGCTAAATTTCATCATTATATAATACCAATTGACTTAATGAATCGGTCAATTTTAAACGAGGATAAACTTTCAGTAGCAAGGCGCTTGATTGACCAATAGCAGGCTATTGGGATTGAAAGCAACGTAGATACTGGATATTTAAACCGCTTTTACATGATCGATTGTTTATATCAATTGGTATAAGTACTTAGCTAGATTAGGTTTTATTTCATATTATAACTCGATAATATACAAACACGTTTTTCTATAACACTGAAATTTAAATAACAAGGAGAATAACTAATGCGCAATATGATTGCATTGGTAGGTGCTGTAGCATGCTTATCTGCCTGCCAGCCACATAGTTCAACACAAACCACTCAAGAACCCTCTAAAATTGAGACTACTCAAAGTGTTACACAAAATAAATTAAGTGAATCTGCAAGGCTTAATCAGTGGTTTGCTACTAAGTATGAAGAGCAACTACAAAGTAGCCCAATGATGCTGACATTTTTGGGACGTAAAGAAAAATACGACCAAATTAATGATATGTCAGTAGCGTTCGAGAAAAAGCAGTTAGCTCGGCAAGCGGCAAGTGTGGAAGAGCTTAAATCGAATTTCGATTATAACAAGCTGACAGCTGAAGCTAAAATATCTTACGACATTTGGATTTATCAGAATACACAAGCTCAAGCTGGACAAGAATTCACTAATAACGGTTATATTTTTACACAATTTAATGGCATTCAATCATTTGCTGCAGAGTTTCTAATTAACTTTCATCGCGTAGATGACTTTAGCGATATGCAAGCTTATATCAAGCGAATTAAAGGTGTTAGTGTTGCTATTGGTCAATTATTGGTAAGAGCTCAAGAAAATGCTGCAGCCGGCACTCGACCGCCTAAATTTGCCTACGAAGGTGTTATAGAACAATCAAAAAACTTGATCAGAGGTATACCATTCTCAAATGCTGAAGGAGCGAGTGCTTCACCCCTTTGGCAAGACGTACAGCGAAAAGTATCAGCCTTAGTTGATGCTGACAAAATAACAGCAGAGCAAGCGTTATCATTAAAAAATGATGCAAAAGCACAACTCGAAAATTATTTCTTACCTAGCTACCAAGCATTAATTACCTGGTTTGAAAAAGATATAGTAAATACAGCGAGTAATCCTACAGGCGTTTCAACACAAAAAAATGGTCAAGCGTTTTATGACTATATGATAGGCGTATCTACAACAACTGAATTATCTGCTAATGCTATCCACGATATTGGTCTTAAAGAAGTTGATCGCATTACTCAAGAAATGATCGCCATTAAAAATCGTGTGGGTTTCGAAGGTGATTTATCTGCATTTTTTAATTTTATTAAAACCGATGAACAGTTCTTTTACCCTAATACGGATGCGGGTCGTCAGGGCTATATTACTGACACTGAAACGTATTTAGACTTTATTAACGGAAAATTGCCAGAATATTTCGGTATTTTACCCAAAGCAGCATTAACCGTTAAGCGGGTTGAAGCATTCAGAGAGCAAGATGGCGCAGCACAACATTATAGTCCTGGCACAGCAGACGGAAGTCGTTCAGGGGTTTATTACGCTCACCTTTCAGATATGACGGCCATGCCGAAAAATGAAATGGAAGGCGTTGCTTATCACGAAGGTAACCCAGGTCATCATATGCAAATCTCGATTGCCCAGGAGCTAACTTCAATACCACAGTTTCGTACGCAAGCTAACTTTACTGCATACAGCGAAGGTTGGGGCTTATATGCTGAATTGTTAGCAAAAGAAATGGGCGCCTATCAAGATGACTTTTCTGATTTTGGCCGCTTGGTTAACGAAATGTGGCGTGCAGTTCGTTTAGTGGTAGACACCGGCTTACACACAAAAGGTTGGACTGAAGAGCAAGCAATTGCTTACTTTAAAGAGAAAACGCCCATTGCTGAAGAAGCCATTGTTTCTGAAGTGCGTCGATACTTAGTATTACCGGGCCAAGCAACGTCTTATAAAATAGGCATGTTGAAAATAATAGCGTTACGTGAAAATGCAAAGCAAAAGCTTGGCGAGCGTTTCGACATTCGAGGTTTTCACGATACTGTACTAGGTGGCGGTGCTATGCCATTGGCTATTTTAGAACGTAGAGTGAATGACTGGGTCGATAGTCAAATGTCTAAGTAATTATACAAAACGCTGAAGTGTTTAATTTGAAGAGAGCCCAAGATGAAAGTCTGGGCTTTTTTATTTTAAGTCATCGTTAAAAAAAATTTATTTAACGATTTCAAAAGGTTTATCTAATAACTCCATAGATTCAGGCGTTACTTTTAACCAAGCTCCTTGTTCGTACCAATCGCCAAGTACAATTCTTTGAGCATGCTGGTTATTAGCTATTACATCATGCACCGCAGGTCTGTGGGTATGACCATGAATTAATGTTTGACTTTGATATTGTTCTAAACAAAGAATAACTTCACTTTCAGTAACATCCATAATATCTTGCGACTTCATTGCCGTAGCAGAAGCGCTTTGTTCACGATAATTATCTGCAATTTTTCGTCGAACAAACAAAGGTAAGCTTTTTATCATGGCTTGCCACCACCAGCTTCGAGACTTTTTACGGAAAGCTTGATAACCAGTATCACGTGTACAAAGGCTATCGCCATGCATTATAACGACAGGGGAGCCATATAAATCAATCAGAGTTACTTCAGGCAACAACGTCATATTAGCTTGTTTAGCAAAGCGCTTACCTAATAAAAAGTCGCGATTTCCATGAATAAAATAAATTTTACAGCCAAGCACTGATAACGCTTTTATCGCTTGAGCAATTTGTAAAATAAAAGAGCTATCATCATCGTCACCTATCCAATATTCGAATAAGTCGCCTAAAATATATAGTACTTGTGCTTTTGGGGCTTCATTTTTCAAAAAAGACAAAAAACAGGCCGTAATATCAGGCCTGTTTTGCGCTAAATGTAAATCAGCAATAAAATACGTTACCGCTGATTTATCATGTAAATGAGAAGTCTCACTCATACTTTTTACGTATTAACCGAGCGTTAAGCTACGATTGTTTCTTCAATAAGTATTTCTTCTTTTGGCACATCGTCATGGAAACCCATACGACCAGTATCAACTAAAGTCATTTTATCAACGATGTCCATGCCTTCAACGACTTTACCAAATACACAGTAACCCCAGCCTTGAACGTCTTCGCTTTTGAAGTTTAGGAAGTCGTTATCAGCTAAGTTAATAAAAAATTGTGCTGAAGCTGAGTGCGGCTCTTGTGTACGCGCCATAGCTAAAGTACCACGAGCATTGGCTAAACCATTGTTTGCTTCATTTTTAATAGACTCACGACTATTTTTTTCGTCCATACCTGATGCAAAACCACCGCCTTGCGCCATAAAACCTTTAATTACACGGTGAAAAATAGTGCCGTTATAAAAGCCATCTTCAGCATATTGTTGAAAGTTTTTTGCAGTAACAGGTGCGTTATCAAAATCTAATTCAATTTTAATGTCGCCTAAAGTTGTTTTAAATGTGATCATTTTTTTACTCATAAATATAAAGGAAATGTAATGAGGTAAATTGTAACTTAATAAAAGAAACATTTCTTGGCAAAATGTCTTGAAAATTAATCGCTAAATATTACAGCAAATACCGCCAAGCTAATGATTCATTGCAATACTTGGGGTACAATTGCGATAATTCCCACTCTGGGAGTAACAGAATTTAATCAAGTATTGATATTACATAGGAAAAACAGTCGTTATGTTGCAAATTTATAATACCTTAAGCAGGAAAAAAGAAGTTTTTAAGCCGATCACTTCCAACAAGGTAGGTTTATACGTTTGCGGTATTACTATTTATGACCGTTGCCATATTGGCCACGCCAGAACCTATGTTGCTTTCGATATTATCGCTCGTTACTTTACATACTTAGGTTACGACCTAACACATGTTCGTAATATTACTGATGTAGACGATAAAATAATTCAACGTGCAAAAGAAAATGGTGAAAGCTGTGAAGCGTTAACCTTGCGTATGACCGAGCAAATGTATCAAGACTTTGATGATCTTAATATTATGCGCCCAGATATTGCACCAACAGTAACAGGGCATATGGATGAAATTATCGCTTTGGTTGAACGTTTAATCGAACGCAAGCATGCTTATGTTGCCAGCAACGGTGATGTTATGTTTGAAGTTAGCACTTACAAAGATTATGGCAAATTAAGTTTGCAAAATTTGGATATGTTGCAGACTGGATCTCGCGTAGATGTTGATGAGGCTAAACGTAGCCCGTTAGATTTTGTACTTTGGAAAATGGCTAAGCCTGATGAACCTAGCTGGGAATCACCTTGGGGTAAAGGTCGTCCTGGCTGGCATATTGAATGTTCTGCGATGAACTTAAAGCATTTAGGTGAGCATTTTGATATTCATGGCGGCGGCTCAGACTTACAGTTTCCTCACCATGAAAATGAAATTGCACAATCTTGCTGTGCACACGACACACCTTATGTTAATTATTGGATGCATGGCGGTATGGTGCAAATTAACAAAGAAAAAATGTCTAAATCGTTAAATAACTTTTTTACCTTACGCAGCGTGCTTGATGAATACGACGCTGAAAGCGTTAGGTTCTTTTTAACTTCTAGCCATTACCGCAGCCAATTAAATTACTCGCAAGATAATTTAACCCAGGCTCGTGCCAGTTTAGAGCGAATTTATACGGCTTTGCGTGATCTAACACCGGTAAAAGTAGAGCTAAAAGGTAATGAATACGTGCAACGCTTTGAGAAAGCGATGAATGATGATTTTAATTGCCCTGAAGCTATGCCGGTATTATTTGAGCTAGCGAAAGAAATTAATCGCCTTAAAGCAACGGATAAAGCAGAAGCGTCTAAGCTTGCTTATATTTTAGTTTCACTTGGCGAAGTTTTAGGTGTTGCACAAAACTCACCAGAAGATTTCTTCCAAGGTGGTGATTCTAACAGCGATGAAACGGCAGAAATTGAAGCGTTAATAAAGCAACGCAATGATGCTCGCGCAAATAAAGACTGGGCAATGGCAGATGACGCCCGAGATAAATTAGCGGCATTAAATATTATTTTAGAAGATGGTGCTGGCGGTACAACCTGGCGCAAGGCGTAATTTATCTGTCTTAATGTTTGTTAGCTTGAGCTAGTAATCTGAATAGCTAAGTAATGTTAAGTTAAACAATAAAATACTATGTTAAAACTAAAAACAGCCTGCAATTGCAGGCTGTTTTGTTATCAGCTACAGCTTCAATATTTAACTTTAACAGAAGCTTTTATGATGTCGTTATATTTAGTGGTGAAATTCTTCACAAGCAATAAGGGTATTTTCAATTAAACTCGCAACTGTCATTGGGCCTACACCGCCCGGAACAGGAGTGATATAAGCCGCGCTATCTTTAGCCTTTTCAAAACCTACGTCGCCAACTAATTTTCCGCTTTCTAAACGGTTAATACCTACATCAATAACAATAGCACCACTTTTAATCCATTCGCCAGGGATAAACTCAGGCTTACCAACAGCAACCACTAGCAGATCGGCATTTCGAATTTTAGCTTCTAAGTTTTTGGTGAATCTATGCGTAGTGGTTACGGTGCAACCTGCGAGTAGTAGCTCAAGTGTCATTGGGCGACCAACAATATTAGATGCGCCTACAACAACAGCTTCTAATCCGTGTGGGTCTATTCCTGTTGAAGCAATTAAGGTCATGATGCCTTTAGGTGTACAAGGGCGCAGACCTGGTTGACGTAATGCCAACTTACCAACATTATTCGGGTGAAAGCCATCGACATCTTTTAATGGGTTAATATGTTCAATAATAAGATTTGCATCTAAACCAGCAGGTAAAGGTAGCTGAACAAGAATGCCATCAATAGCATTATCGTTATTTAATTCATCGATTAGATTGAAAAGTTCATCTTGGCTTGTGCTAGGTGGTAAATCATACGAGCGAGAAACAAAGCCAACTTCTTCACAAGCTTTTCTTTTACTACCAACATAAACTTGAGATGCAGGATCTGAACCTACTAAAATTACGGCTAATCCTGGAGCGCGTAAGCCGTTTTCTATACGTTTTTGAACTTTATCTTTAACAGAATGGCGTAGTTGTTGAGCGATCAACTTACCGTCAATAAGAGCTGCAGTCATAATTCTTCACAATAGGCTAATAAACATCGCTATTTTCGCATACTAGCAAGACTATTTGTAGAAAATAAATGCATAGTTCGGAGAAATATTGGCTTTTTGAATAAATAGCGTTAGCAAAGGACGTTTTTTATTTTATTGCTCAATATTAGTGGTATTTTAACCAAGCTGCTGTAAAAGTGAGCGAACGCACATTTATTTAAAAAAAGTGTTTGACGCGCAACGGGCAACTAGGTAATATCCGCACCCGTTGAGAACGCAAGTGTTTTTAACAAATGTCGGTGATTAGCGCAGCTTGGTAGCGCACTTGGTTTGGGTCCAAGGGGTCGCAAGTTCGAATCTTGCATCACCGACCACTTTTTTTTAATTACTTTGTTTATTTTTAAATATAAGTAATATAAAAATAAGTAACTGGTTTAGATATTTAAGTTAAATCGCAAGATTAAATTTAACATCAAAACTGCTTCTTACATTTATTGTGAGAAAAGGATAAATTTTATATAATGAAATTTGTTCTGCATCTGTAGGCAATGTGCGCCCTTAGCTCAGCTGGATAGAGCAACGCCCTTCTAAGGCGTGGGTCGTAGGTTCAAATCCTACAGGGCGTGCCATACAGTGGTGGCTATAGCTCAGTTGGTAGAGCCCCGGATTGTGATTCCGGTTGTCGAGGGTTCAAGTCCCTTTAGCCACCCCATCTTTCTGTATGCATTATAGAAGAAGTAAAAAAGTATATCGGTGATTAGCGCAGCTTGGTAGCGCACTTGGTTTGGGTCCAAGGGGTCGCAAGTTCGAATCTTGCATCACCGACCACTTCTTATTTTATATTTATCATCTTAGTTACACTATAATTTCAGCCCAATAGGTACAACTTCGGGTTAAGAAATAAATTATAAGTACAAGTTTTAAACCTCATCATTAACCTCTATTTATCAAATAAATATATTCATTCTAGCTTTTTAGTCATATTTATCATTTATATAGCATTAAATTTTGATTTATTTGCGTTCTAAGCTCGACTCTTGTTTAAAGCACCGCTATAATTTCGCGTCATTATTTTAATCTGAACATCTTTATTCGGGTTTTCCGGGCTCTGTTTACATAAGCTAAACAAGCTGAAAGCATAATTTTTTATTAAGTTGTGTTGACTATATTTAGATGCGTTATAGAAAGCGTGCATACGCTAAGTTTTTTGAGGTAATTAAATGCAAGTTTCAGTTGAGACTACACAAGGTTTGGAGCGTCGTTTAACGATTTCAGTTCCTGCCGAAACAGTAGATGTTGAAGTTAAAAACCGTCTTCGCCATATCGGTAAAACACAGCGTATAAATGGTTTCCGTCCAGGTAAAGTTCCTGCGTCAGTAATTCAAAAGCGTTACGGCCAGTCTGTTCGTCAAGAAGTTGCTGGTGAATTAATGCAACGTAACTTTGTTGATGCGATTGTAGCTGAGAAATTAAACCCAGCAGGTCGTCCATCGTTCGTTGCAAAAAGCAATGAAGATGGTAAAGCGTTAGAGTTTGAAGCAACATTTGAAGTTTACCCAGAAGTAGCTTTAAAAGATTTAGACAAAATAGCGGTAGAGCGTCCAGATGTTGACGTTACCGATGCTGATCTTGACGAAATGTTTGAAACGTTACAGAACCAACATAAAACGTGGAAAGAAAACAAACGTAAATCTAAGAAAGGCGATAAGCTAACAATCGATTTCACAGGTCGTGTAGACGGTGAAGAGTTTGAAGGTGGCAAAGCTGAAGCTTTTGACCTTGAGCTAGGCGCAGGTCGTATGATCCCTGGTTTTGAGAAAGATATCATTGGCATGAAAGCTGGTGAAGAAAAAACCATTACTGTAACTTTCCCTGATGATTACCATGCTGAAAAGCTTAAAGGTAAAGATGCAGAGTTCGATATCGTTGTTCATAAAACTGAAGGCCCAGTATTGCCAGAAGTAGATGACGAATTTGCGAAACTTTTCGGTGTTGAAGAAGGTGGTGTTGCTGCACTTCGTGAAGAAGTAAGCAAAAACATGACACGCGAACTTAATCAAGCGGTTAAAGCTAAAGTTAAAGAGCAAGTAATCGAAGGTTTACTTGAAGTTAGCGAATTAGAAATTCCTGCTGCGTTAATCGCACAAGAAGTTGATGTTTTGCGTAAGCAAGCAATGCAACGTTTTGCTGACCAAATGGATCCAAACAACTTACCTGAACTTCCTGCAGAAATGTTTGAAGAACAAGCAAAGAAACGTGTTAAAACAGGTTTATTGTTAGGTGAAGTGATCAAAGTTAACGAATTAAAAGTTGACGAAGCTAAAGTAACTGAGTTAATTGAATCAGCTGCATCAGCTTATGAAGACCCAGCTGAAGTTATTGAGTACTACAAAACTAACAAAGAACTTGCTCAACAAATGCAAAATGTTGCATTAGAAGAGCAAGCTGTTGAGTTTTTACTTGGTAGCGCTAAAGTTAAAAACAAAAAAGCCAGTTTCAAAGATATCATGAATCCTGAAGGTAAATAGACCTTTTAGATTGACATTTTGCTGAGCAATCGCTTAAATGGCTTGTATGGGGACATATGAGCCATTTTTTTATAAAAAAGGAAAGTTAGTTGTTTACTTCTCACAATAATTCTCACGATTTAACGAGCATGACCGAAAGTGCGTTAGTACCTATGGTTGTTGAGCAAACCGCCAAAGGCGAGCGCTCTTACGATATATATTCAAGACTATTAAAAGAGCGTGTTATTTTTCTTTGCGGTCAAGTTGAAGACCACATGGCGAACTTAATTGTTGCGCAAATGCTATTTTTAGAGTCAGAAAGCCCAGATAAAGATATTTATTTATATATCAATTCTCCAGGTGGTTCTGTAACTGCTGGTATGGCGATTTACGACACCATGAAATTCATCAAGCCAAACATTAGCACAGTATGTATTGGTCAAGCGGCAAGTATGGGGGCATTTTTACTTTCTGGTGGTGAAAAAGGTAAACGTTACTGCTTACCTAATGCTCGCGTGATGATCCATCAACCTCTTGGTGGTTTCCAAGGTCAAGCGTCTGATTTTGAAATACATGCAAAAGAAATTTTATACATAAAAGGCAAGCTTAACCGTTTAATGGCTGAGCATACAGGCCAATCACTTGAGAAAGTATCAGGCGATACAGACCGTGATAACTTCTTAAGTGCAGAAAGTGCAGTTGAATATGGCTTAGTTGATGCCATATTAGAACAAAGAATCGATAAGTAACGGTCTTCTAAATTATCCGTGTTGTTATTTACACGATTTATGAAATACTGTTTAGTCATAGTTTGTAAAAAATTTTAATATTAGAGGTACCGTATGACCGATATGAAAACAGGTGACGGTGATGACGGTAAGCTACTTTATTGCTCGTTTTGTGGTAAAAGCCAGCATGAAGTACGTAAGTTAATTGCAGGTCCTTCTGTCTTTGTTTGTGATGAATGTGTTGAGTTATGTAACGACATTATTCGTGAAGAAATTAAAGAGATTGCGCCTAAGCAAGATAAAGAAAGCTTACCAACGCCAAAAGAAATTCGTGAAAGCCTTGATGATTATGTTATCGGGCAAGAACACGCTAAAAAAGTACTCGCTGTAGCGGTTTATAATCATTATAAACGTTTACGGAACGGTGACTCACATAATGGTGTAGAGCTTAGCAAAAGTAATATTTTGTTAATTGGTCCTACAGGTAGTGGTAAAACATTATTAGCGCAAACCTTAGCGCGCTTACTTGATGTGCCGTTTACTATGGCTGATGCTACAACATTAACCGAAGCCGGTTATGTGGGTGAAGATGTTGAAAACATTATTCAGAAGCTATTACAAAAATGTGACTACGACGTTGAGAAAGCACAGCGCGGTATAGTTTACATTGATGAAATTGATAAAATTTCACGTAAATCAGACAACCCATCTATTACCCGTGATGTATCAGGTGAAGGTGTTCAGCAAGCTTTATTAAAGCTTATTGAAGGTACTATTGCTTCTGTTCCTCCACAAGGGGGTCGTAAGCATCCACAACAAGAGTTTTTACAGGTTGATACCTCTAAAATCTTATTTATCTGTGGCGGTGCTTTTGCTGGCCTTGATAAAGTTGTTGAACAACGCTGTCATACCGGTACGGGAATTGGTTTTGGTGCTACAGTACGTGGCAAAGACCAAGAGAAATCGTTAACAGAACGTTTTCAAGATGTAGAACCTGAAGATCTAGTTAAATATGGTTTAATTCCAGAGTTTATTGGACGCTTACCGGTAGTAGCTACACTAACTGAACTTGATGAAAGCGCACTGATCCAAATATTGCAAGAGCCTAAAAATGCTTTAACTAAGCAATTTAAAGCACTCTTTGATATGGAGAATGTTGAGCTTGAATTTAGAGAAGACGCTTTAACTGCAATTGCACATAAAGCCATGGTACGTAAAACAGGTGCTCGAGGTTTACGTTCTATTGTTGAAGGGGTTTTACTTGAAACCATGTATGAAATACCTTCAATGGACAATGCCACTAAAGTTGTTGTTGATGAAACCGTTATTAAAGGTGAATCTAAGCCGATTATTATTTATGAAACGCAACAAGATAAAGCGTCTTCAGAATAACAGCTAAGCTATTTAATGATTAAAAGTGGCGTTATCCAGCATGGGTAACGCCACTTTTTTTTATTCATCAGTTGAAAGTATTTACAAACACCCCATATACAAATACATATCTTTAAAAATAACATCATATTATTTACCGAGAGAGTAACCAATGACTAAAGAGTTATCTGGCGTAGTTGAAATTCCCGTATTAGCCTTACGTGATGTCGTTGTCTATCCGCAAATGGTTATCCCATTGTTTGTTGGTCGCGAAAAATCTATCCGTTGTCTTGATATTGCTAATGAAAATGATAAGCAAATTTTCCTTGTAGCACAAAAAGATGCCGCAGTTGACGACCCAACACAAGACGATTTATATACAACCGGCACCATTGCTACCATTTTACAAATGCTTAAATTACCTGACGGTACGGTTAAAGTATTAGTTGAAGGCGTGCGTCGTGCTCAAATAACTGAGTATGTAGAAACCGCGGAATACTTTACAGCTAACGCTGATTTCCTCCATGTAGAAGGCGCTCCTGACGATAGTACTGAGGTGTTAATACGCTCGGCTATTTCTCAGTTCGAAGGCTACGTTAAGTTAAATAAGAAAATACCTCCTGAGGTATTAACTTCGGTATCGGGTATTGATGATGCTGAACAGCTAGCTGATACCATGGCTGCGCACATGCCGCTTAAGTTAGTTGATAAACAAAAAGTGTTAGAAATTACTCATGTTTCAGAGCGCCTTGAATTTTTAATGGCCTTAATGGAAGGTGAGATTGACTTATTGCAAGTTGAGAAAAAAATACGCACTCGTGTTAAAAAACAAATGGAAAAAAGCCAGCGCGAATATTATTTGAATGAGCAAATGAAAGCGATTCAAAAAGAGCTGGGTGATGATGAAGAGGGCTCGAACGAAGTTGAGCAAATCGAAAAGCAGATTGAAGCAGCTCAAATGCCTAAAGAAGCTAAAGAGAAAACCTTAACAGAATTAAAGAAATTGAAAATGATGTCGCCAATGTCTGCGGAAGCAACTGTTGTGCGAAGTTACATCGATTGGATGATCAGCGTACCTTGGAAAAAACGCAGTAAATTAAAGCGTAACCTTAAATTAGCACAAGAAGTGTTAGACAAAGATCATTACGGGCTAGATAAAGTTAAAGAGCGGATACTTGAGTATTTGGCCGTTCAGCAACGTGTAAGCCAGTTAAAAGGGCCAATATTATGTTTAGTAGGGCCTCCTGGTGTAGGTAAAACCTCGTTAGGGCAATCTATTGCTAAATCAACCGGACGTAAATATGTTCGTATGGCATTGGGTGGTGTTCGCGATGAAGCTGAAATACGTGGTCACAGAAGAACCTATATTGGGTCTTTACCAGGTAAACTAATTCAAAAAATTGCCAAAGTTGGTGTGAAAAACCCGTTATTTTTACTCGATGAAATAGATAAAATGGCTTCTGATATGCGTGGTGATCCTGCATCAGCACTTCTAGAAGTACTAGACCCAGAGCAAAACAGTAGCTTTAATGATCACTACTTAGAAGTAGATTACGATCTTTCTGACGTGATGTTCGTTGCTACGTCAAACAGTATGGATATTCCTGGGCCTTTACTTGACCGCATGGAGGTTATTCGTTTATCGGGTTACACCGAAGATGAAAAACTTAACATCGCTAAAAATCATTTGTTAAATAAACAAATAGAACGTAATGGTTTAAAGAATACTGAAATTGAAATTGAAGACAGTGCGATTATTGGCATTATTCGTTATTACACTCGAGAAGCGGGTGTGCGTGCTTTAGAGCGCGATATTTCTAAGTTATGTCGAAAAGCCGTTAAATCTATACTTTTAGACAAGAAAGTTAAAAAAGTAACGATTAGCCAAGACAATTTATCTGAATTCTTAGGCGTACAACGTTTTGATTATGGCAAAGCTGATGATGAAAATCGCGTAGGCTTAGTTACTGGTCTTGCATGGACACAAGTGGGCGGCGAGTTGCTTACCATTGAAACTGCCTCTGTACCAGGTAAGGGGAAGCTAAGTTATACCGGTTCGTTGGGTGATGTTATGCAAGAATCTATTCAAGCAGCGATGACCGTTGTACGTAGCCGTACCGAAAAGTTACGTATTAATGACGATTTTTATGAAAAACGTGATATTCATGTGCATGTTCCTGAAGGGGCAACGCCAAAAGATGGCCCAAGTGCTGGTATTGGTATGTGTACGGCATTAGTTTCAAGCCTAACAGGTAATCCTGTAAAAGCTGATGTAGCGATGACAGGCGAAATAACTCTACGTGGTGAAGTATTAGCCATTGGTGGTTTAAAAGAGAAACTACTTGCAGCACATCGTGGTGGTATAAAAACGGTTGTTATTCCAAAGGATAATGAGCGAGATTTAAAAGAAATACCTGACAATGTGAAGGCTGATTTAGCTATTTATCCTGTAAAATGGATAGACGAAGTGTTAAAAATTGCTTTAGAGCATCCGGTTGAAAAGTGGCAGATGGAAAAATAAATGGCTAAAAAATAGCTGTTTTTGTTAAAAAAGTTAAAAAATTAGCAAAAAAGTTAAAAAAAATGCAATTAACGCTTTCCAAACGCTGAAACTATGGTAAGTTAATGACGCTGATAACGCTAGAGCCCCCACGTATAGGGGGCATAGTAGAGATAAAAATAATTATCAATATTTTTAGTTTTCTTTAACTCGGTGCTTGATGTTCAAAAAGAAGCAAAATATAAGGCTTCTGCAGGACGCTAAACAAAGATAGCACTGAAAAATAACAATTGAAGGGGAATACACTGTGAATAAATCTCAACTTATCGAGAAAATTGCTGCTGGCGCTGACATTTCTAAAGCTGCAGCTGGTCGTGCATTAGATTCATTTATCGAAGCAGTTACAGAAGAATTAAAGGGCGGCGATCAAGTTGCTCTTGTAGGTTTTGGTACTTTTTCAGTACGTGACCGTGCAGCACGCACAGGCCGTAACCCACAAACTGGTGCGACTATTGAAATCGCTGCAGCTAAAATTCCATCTTTTAAAGCTGGTAAAGCACTTAAAGATGCATGTAATGGCTAATCGCTAGCTTTGCTATTGATTGCTTATTAAGCCGCTTTTAAAGCGGCTTAATTGTATCTGGCGTATAAGTTATTATTATGTGTGTCAACATCATAAAATAATGTGTATTCGAACTCCTCCCTCCTGAAAAAGAGTTTTTCTTGTTTTAAATGAAGTGAAAAAAACGAGTACATTTTTATTACAGTTTACCTGAATTTACTATGATACTTTCTCTTCTATTAACTCGTTAATTTTTTGCAAGTTAAACTGCAAAAAAAAGCTTAATATTCACCTTGAGTGTTTTTTAGGCCATTTAATACTCGCGTTACACTATCGCACATTAGCTTAATGGTTGAAGGAGATGGCCTTTATTACGATGAATATGCATTTTTCTCCGTCGGAATAGCTATTAATAATCACCGATAATTGTTACTCTACGACGCGATTAAAAGGTATGTATATAACGTAGGTATATATTGTTTTACGTTAATTATGGTTTCTACAAAGCTTATATCACACGAAATAAACGATGGCTTTAACATAGGTATAAATTAAAAAATATGACTACATTCTGGCTGGCAATTTTATCATTGATAGTGATTGCATTACTTATTGTCTGGCGTATTTTTTCTTCATCTAAAGATACGCTCGGTGCAGAAAATATTAATATTCGTCAAGAAACCAATGTTACGCTTTATCATGAACATCTAGCACAACTCGAAATTGATTTAGCTGAAGGGAGTATCGAGCAAGATAGCTTTGTGCAATTAAAAGCAGAGTTAGATAAAACACTATTACAAGATGTTAGTGGTTCTGAATCGATAAGAGATACAAAATCCCCTACATGGATTTGGCCACTAGGTATTGCATTAACTGTGGTGAGTTTTAGTTTTTTTAGTTATATGAAGCTAGGTGCATATCCCTTATTGAACTCACCAACAACTAGTGCTATTAACGAGGCAAACAATCAGCTAACGCCTGAACAAATGATGGCTTTTCGTTTACAACAGCTTGAACAAGTTGTGATTGACGAACCAGAAAATGCAGAAGCCTGGTTTAGCTTAGGTCAAGCATATATCTCTATTGGTGAATTTGACAATGCTATTGATGCATTCGATAAAGTTATAGCACAAGTCGGCGTACACGCCGAGTTATTGGGTCCGAAAGCTCAAGCGATGTATTATAAAAACAATCAGCAAATCAATGCTGATATTCAACAAGTTATTGATCAAGCATTAGCCTTAGATTCGCTAGATCCTGCGACCAATATTTTATTAGGTATGAACAGTTTCAGTCATCGAGACTTTGCCAGTGCTGTTCAGTATTGGGAAGTTGTATTAAATAGCGACAGGCCTGGCATTAGTACTGACGCTTTAGCAGAGGCGGTTGCAGAAGCGAAAAATCAACTGCGTTTGAGTAACGAAGAATCTTCTGCTGTTGAGCATAATAAAAACTCAGATACAAGTTTACCGCAGCTAATCGTTGACGTTTCATTAGCGCAAAGCCTGCAAGAACAATTACAAAATGGTGATGATAAAGTCGTGTTTATATATGCCATTGCCAGTAATGGCCCTCGCATGCCCTTGGCAGCAGTAAAATTAAAAACCAGTGATTTACCTGTATCTATCGTGCTTGATGACTCGCAAGCTATGACACCACAAATGCGTTTGAGCAGCGTTAATAAAGTTAATATTTACGCGGTGGTTTCTATGCAAGGTAGTGTTGGTATTAAGTCTGGCGACTTTAAAGCAGAAGTATTGAACGTAGACACCATGAAAAAATCTCCAATAACCATGGAAATTTCAATACCAGTTCCATAATGAGGTTTGTAGAGTACTGTGGTAAAAATATTTCTCTAACTTTACCGCCATTTTATAGCTAGATATGAGCTGATTAGCTGCTAGTCTTCACTAGTTATGATCAGCTAAACTAATGACCATAATGTTTAACATTGATTTACAGGAATTATCATGATCCCAGAGCTCGGCCATTTCGCACTTATTATCGGGTTAGCTTTTGCATTATGTTTAAGCATAGTGCCACTTATTGGTGTAGCTCAAAATAATCAACAACTTATTAATAGTGCCAAACCCTTGAGTTTTGGTTTATTTTTATTTGTTGGTATTAGTATTGTACTGTTAGCCTACAGTTTTACGGTTGATGACTTTTCCGTTAAGTATATTGCTAACCACTCGAATAGTTTATTACCTTATTACTTCAAAATAAGTGCTGTTTGGGGCGGACATGAAGGTTCAATGTTGTTATGGATATTTGCGCTAACCGTATGGACATTTGCGGTGAGTATTCATAGCAAACAGTTGGAAAAAGAGTTTGTTGCACGTGTTTTAGCCATTATGGGTATGATCGCTGTAGGCTTTATTTTTTTCACCCTGTTAACTTCTAATCCTTTTGAACGTTTATTGCCTAATTCTCCAATGGAAGGCCAAGATCTGAACCCGCTATTACAAGATATTGGTTTAATTATTCACCCGCCATTTTTATATATGGGTTACGTGGGCTTCTCTGTGGCTTTTGCTTTTGCAATTGCGGCTTTAATGGCTGGTAAAATGGATGCTGCATGGGCTCGTTGGTCTCGACCGTGGACTGTTGCAGCTTGGTCTTTCCTCTCAATTGGTATCGCATTAGGTAGCTGGTGGGCATATTATGAACTTGGTTGGGGCGGTTGGTGGTTTTGGGATCCTGTGGAAAATGTTTCATTTATGCCATGGCTTGCCGGTACCGCACTTATTCATGCGTTAGCGGTAACTGAACAACGAAATACTTTTAAGCATTGGACATTATTACTAGCAATATTGACCTTTAGTTTAAATTTACTCGGTGCATTTTTAGTGCGCTCAGGTGTAATTACGTCAGTGCATTCATTTGCGGTAGATCCTGGTCGCGGTCTTTATTTACTGATATTGCTAGCAGTAGCTGTCGGCGGTTCATTAACACTTTATGCATTTAGATCTGCAAAAGTAAGTACCCCGAGTCGCTTCACTTTTTACTCTCGTGAAAATACCATATTAGTCGCTATATCAATATTAATTACAGCAACAATAACTATCTTATTAGGCACGCTGTACCCATTGATTATAGATGCCATGGGGTTAGGGAAAATTTCAGTTGGGGCACCCTATTTTAATGCGGTGTTTGTTCCTATGATGATCGCACTTTTCCTGTTTATGGGGATTGGTCCGCTTATTCGCTGGAAAAAAGCCCGCAAGGGGGAGCTTTCTAAACACTTAAATGCTATCTCAGTGGTGAGTGTGATTTTTGGAGCAGCATGGCCATTTATATTCGCTGGTGAATTTAGTATTAGTGCTTTTATTGGTATGACCTTGGGTTGTTGGATTGTATTAGCGGTATTAAAAGATGTATTTAATAACGCGAAACAAGCTGATGGCAGCTTAAAATTCTCAGCTGTTCCGCTTAACCACATCGGTATGGCTGTTGCACATGCAGGTATAGCGATCACAGTAATAGGGGTCACTATGGTGTCAACCTATGAAAAAGAAATTAACGTTAAAATGGCACCTGGCGAAAGTACTAATTTATCAGGTTATACTATAGAGTTTGGCGGCACTAAAAATATACTAGGCCCTAACTACAGCGCAGTTCAGGGGCAAGTTAAGGTTTCATTAGACAATGAATTTGTCACACTGCTAAAGCCAGAACAACGCACTTATAAAGTTCAGCGCACTGGGATGACAGAAGCGGCTATTCATACCACTTTATGGCGTGATATATATGTAGCACTGGGCGATCCACTTGATAAAAACTCTTGGTCAATGCGTTTATATTACAAACCCTTTATCGTTTGGATTTGGTTGGGTGCATTTTTTATGGCATTTGGTGGCTTTTTAGCGATATTAAGTAAGCGATACCGTAAGCGGGTTGCCGTAAAGCAACAAGGTATTAATCAACCTAATAATGAAGTTTTAAAAGAGGCATAAATTAGTGAAAAGTATTATTCGTTTTATTCCCTTAATTTTATTTGTGTTATTGGGCGTGTTGCTTTATCGAGGTTTATTTCTGAACCCTCAGGCTATGCCATCAGCAATGATAGGTAAACCATTACCTGACTTTCAATTACCTATGCTCAAAGCAACCGATAAAATGGTTGGTCGCGAAGATTTAAAAGGTAACATTGTACTACTCAATGTTTGGGCAACGTGGTGTATTCAATGTAAATACGAGCACCCATACTTACTCGATATTATTAAAGATAAGCGAATTAAACTTTATGGACTTAATTTCACTGATGATCATAGTGCAGCTTTGCGTTGGTTAAAACAGTATAAAGACCCATATGTATTTTCAATCTTTGATGAACAGGGCGCTTTAGGTTTAGATATTGGTGTATTTGGTGCACCGGAAACCTTTGTAATTGATCACACAGGCATTATACGTAAACGTTTTGCTGGGCCTATTAATACACAGGTATGGAATAACGAATTTTTGCCGTTAATTGAAACCATAGAAGCGGAAATGTCGCAGGATGAGTCATAATGTATAACACAGTAATTAATTATGCTCTGGTCTTTAAGCGCGTGTTTGGTTTTGCATTTGTTTGCATAGTGCTAAGCGCATTTGGATTAACCAGTGCAAATGCTAGTCCAGTAGATACTTTTGAATTTAGCGACGAAGTTACTGAGTCGAGATTTCATGTTCTTTCGAAAGAGTTACGTTGTCCTAAATGTCAAAACCAAAACTTAGCCGACTCTAATTCTAAAATTGCAGTAGATTTAAGAAAAAATCTTTATAACTTATTGCAAGAAGGAAAGAGCGACCAAGAAATTATTGATTTTATGGTTTATCGTTACGGTGATTTTGTTTTATATCGCCCACCACTAAAAGAACAAACTTATATTTTATGGTTTGGTCCAATTGTTATTCTTTTAAGCTTTTTTCTAGGTGTGGTATTCGTGTTACGAAAACGTAGCAAGCTAAAAGCCAATGAATTAGATTTATCAGCTGAAGAACAAACAAACTTAAATGATATTCTCAACAAGAAATAACCCGATAAAAGTGATCTTTAATTTACAAATGTAAGGGCCATAAAATTGTGCTTTTGAGTACTTAATTGTTGGATATTTGAGCGTTATTTGTACGCAGAAGTAAAAGAGTTTCATTTTGATTATTATTGGGCTAACATGCCCGTTCATATCGCGATTTTAAAGCATAAAAGTTAATTAACTCGCCTGCTTGATTAGCTATAGAAATTTAATTTTTATACTCTCATCAGGATTTTATTAATTTTATGTATAATAGCGGTAATTTAATACCGCAGATAAAGTCGCTCGGAAAGTAAAATACCCGCGTGTAAAGAGATAAAGATGTTAGAAAATATTCGAGAAAGCTCTCAAGGATTAACCGCTAAGATTATTCTTGGTTTTATTATTTTAACCTTCGCCGTTGCTGGTATAGGTAGCTACAGTAACTCAGTTGACTCTTCAGTTGCTGATGTTAATGGTGAAAAAATTACACAAGATGAGTTTAATAAAGCTTATCAAGCTCAACGTAATCGTATGGCACAGCAATTTGGTGAAATGTTTGAAACCTTATCAGCAGATCCTGCATACATGAGTAACTTTCGACAAGGTGTGGTTGATAATTTAATTAACCAAAAGCTTGTCGACCAAAACTCAGAAACACTCGCCATTCGAGTTTCTGATCAACGAATTAAAAGCACAATTCGTAACATGCCAGAATTTCAAATTGACGGTGTATTTGATAACAACCGTTACTTAGCAATGATAAACCAAGCGGGTTTTTACCAATCTTCTGACTTTCGCGATTACCTTCGTACTGAAATGACACGCCGCCAATTAACTCAGGCGTTAGTGGCTAGTGAATTTAGTTTACCTTATCAAGAGAGCATGTTTTCAGCATTACAGAATCAAGAACGTGATATTCGATTTGCAACCATTGATGCTCAACAGTTTAAAGCAGATATTGAATTAAGTGATGAAGAGATCAATGATTACTATCTTGAAAACCAATCACGTTTCGAAAATCAAGAAAAAGTAAAAGTTAATTACATAACCCTTGATGTTAACAGTATTGCTAATTCAGTCGTATTAACAGACGCTGATGTAAAAGCATATTATGAAAATAATATTAGCCAGTATCGTGACGAAGAAAAACGCCGTGTTGCACATATTTTAATAGAGTTTGGTGACGACGAAGGGCAAGCTAGAGTAGATGCGGAAGCACTTCTTGTTAAAATCAAAGCAGGTGAAGACTTCGCTACTTTGGCGCAAGAAAATTCAGCAGATACATTTAGTGGCGAAAACGGCGGTGATTTAGACTGGATTGATGCTGGTGTAATGGATGCTTCTTTTGATGAAGCCGCATTTGCTTTAAAAGAGGTTGGCAGTGTAAGTGAAGTTATCAGAACTGATTTTGGTTTTCATATTATTAAACTAACTGACTTGAAAGCTGAAAATGTTCAAAGTTTAGAGCAAGTACGTGAAGATCTAGTTGCTAAAGCTAAAAGTGAAAAAGCACAAGATAAATTTTTTGAACTTCAACAAGAAGTTGCTCGCTTAAGCTTTGAGTTTCCTGACAGCTTAGATGATGCTGCCGGTGCACTTAATGTTAAAGTTCAAACCTCTGACTGGTTAACTCGTGGCGCGAATAATGCTCCTTTTAATGAAAGTACTGTAGTAGAAGCTGCATTTTCAGATCTTGTTGTTAATGAACAATTAAACTCAGATATTATTGAAGTAAGTGACACTTTAGCAATAGTAATGCGTTTAAATGAATACCAGGATGCGAGTGTTAAACCATTGGCTGAAGTTAGTGAGCAAATTAAAAGTGTTCTTGTTGCTCAAAAAGCATCACAAAAAGCACAAGCAGCTGCAGATGAATTACTCATTGCATTTAAAGCTGGTACCGATGTTACAGAGCAACTTAGTGCAATTAACGCCACAATGGAAAGTAAAACTGCAGTTACACGTGTAGGAAGTGGTCTAGATGCAAGTTTAGCTCGTGAAGCATTCAAATTACCAAAACCTAGTGATGGTGTAGTTTCTGCGACTACTGTTAACCTGAGTAATGGCGATTTAGCGTTACTTGAAGTGCAATCTGTTAAAGTAGGTGAGGCAAAAGACTCTCCAAACTTGTCACAACAGTTAACTCAACAATTAGCTCAAGCGTCATACTTAAGCTATGTTGAATCACTTAAAGTTGATGCAGAAATTGTACGAAAAGAAGTACAAGCACCAGCTACACAATACTAGTTTTATATGCTTATAAAAAAACCAGCCAATTGGCTGGTTTTTTGTTTTCTAAGACTTAATTTATAATGATATCCAGTTGATTAATTATTAATGACTAAGGTGATTACTCGATCACTTAAAGAATTAAATTAATTGATTTAACATCGACAAATTAGCTAATAAATACATTAGTTTGATACTTTGAAAGCTATATCTAAATTAAGCGCTGATAGGGTTATTAACGATTTAATAACTGAAAACGTTGGCTCATAATGAGCTTTTTAGTGTATTTGTGTTTTGGTTTCTTCAAAATATCATTGGTTTTTCCAAACTCTAATACTGCACCCTCACTCATTACCATCATTTCGTCACTAAAGTGTCTAACAATACCTAAATTGTGAGAAATTAAAATAAATGCTAACCCCATCTGCTGTTGTAAATCGAGCAGTAAATTTATCATTTGAGAGCGTAATGACGGGTCGAGTGCAGCTAATGCTTCGTCTAGAATAATAACTTGTGGCTTCAATATAATAGCGCGAGCTAATGAGATACGTTGTTTTTGACCACCAGAAAACATATGTGGATAAAAGCTCATATGATCGGGTAGCAAACCTACTTTTTGTAATGTCTCTCTAATGAGCTGATTACGTTCAACTTCATTGAGTTTAGTATTTAGCTGTAAAGGTTCATCAAGAAGTTGTTCAATCGTCAAGCTAGGGTTTAAGGTCGTTCCAGAATCTTGAAATATCATTCTAATATGTTGGCAACGTTGTTTAAAATTTCCCGGGGCTAATGTTTGACCATTTAAGCGTATATCGCCTGTTGTTGGTAATTCTGCACCAACAAGTAACTTGGCAATGGTTGATTTACCAGAGCCAGTCTCGCCAACTATTGCGAGTGTTTTATGCGGCATTATGTCGAAAGAAATAGGCTCTAAAGCAGCCACACATTTACGATTGAACCAATAATTTTTGTCTTTATAGGTTTTACTTAAATTACTGACTTGTAATAACACAGTACTCACGAATAGCTATCCTTCAGTGGAAAGTGACAACTTACTTGATGGCTATGGAAATTCTTAATTTTTGGCGCATGAACACACTTCTGTTGTGCTCTAGGGCATCTAGGACCCAAGCGACATCCGATAGGTAAATGCTGCAATATAGGGATGCTGCCAGGTAAGGTCATTAACCGAGATTTATTAGGGATCATTCTGTTTGCTCTTGGGCTACTATCAACAAGCGCACGAGTATAAGGATGATAAGGTTGGTTAAATATTTGCTCAGTCGTCCCGGCTTCTACAAATTGTCCGCTGTACATTACTGTAATAGTATTTGTCCAGTGGGTAACGTTTTCTAAATCATGGCTGATTAGCAATATCGACATATTTTTCAGCTGATTTAAGCTCGCCAGTAGACGAAAAATTTGTCCTTGGTTAGTACTTTCCATAGCTGCTGTAGGTTCATCAGCAATGAGTAGCATAGGTCGCCTTGCAAGCGCCATAGCAATCATTACACGCTGACATAATGCATCAGTAAGTTGATGCGGGAAGCTTTTTACACATACTTCATGCTGTTTGATACCAACTTTGTGTAATAAATTAATTGCGGCTTGTTTACGTTGTTGGCGCTTTTGCCAAAAAAAGCCAGTAAGTTGTTCAGCATCAACGGCTTCTTCTAATTGCTCACCGATTGATGTGGTTGGGTCTAAACACGCCATAGGCTCTTGAAATATCATGGCAACGTCTTTAGTTATAATGGCTTTACGTTCTGCAGGAGACAATCGCATTAAGTCGTTTCCACGCCAGTGAAAGCGATCGGCATCTACTCGCCACTTTTCATCCAATACGCCAACAATTGCTTGAGCAAGTAGTGACTTTCCTGAGCCAGATTCACCAACTAAGCCGCGCACCTCACCTTCTTTCATCGTCAGGTTGACACGATCAACAGCAAAAATCGGTTTTGAAGCGGTCTTAAGTTCAATAGAAAGGTTGCGTATATCAATTAAATTCATTAGTTTTCCTTGCGCACTTTCAATGCATGGCGCATGCCTTCACCAACTAAATTGGTGGCAACAACCGAAAATAGAATAGCTAAACCAGGCAAATAAACCGTCCAAGGTGCGATATAAAATAAATCAATTCCGTTTGCTAGCATTGCTCCCCATTCTGGCATAGGAATAGGCGCACCTAATCCCAAAAAGCCAAGAGCGGCTATGTCTAATATAGCGGCTGATTGTGCAAGAGTTGCTTGGCTGATGAGTTTTTCGATAATGTTAGGGAAGATAGAGTAGCGCAAGATTCGCAACGAACTCGCACCATCAAGGCGTGAGGCTAATACATAATCTTTGGCAAACTCTTCTCGCACGGCATTTCGTGTTATATGCACAAATTGCGGGATCAACACCATAATAATAGCCCATAAGGTGTTTTCTAAGCCCGGCCCTAATATAGCGACGATAATAATAGCTAGCAGTAAAGAGGGTATCGACAATATAACATCGAGAAAATGATTGAGGAAACTAGATTTAATGCCCGATGTTAATGCCGATAGCGAGCCAATAACCACGCCTATGGCAAGCGAAGCAATAACCACAATAATACTTAAACCAAAGGTTAAAGAAGTCCCCTGAATTAACCGCGATAACATATCGCGGCCCAAGTTATCAGTTCCCAGTAAAAAACTTACATTACCTTCATCACTCCATGCAGGTGGTAATAGTAAGTGATCTAAATGATTTTCTACTGAAGAGTAAGGGGAGATTACATTAGCCAACACTGCAAGCACTATTAGAAACAAAAAACAGCCAAAACCAATTAAAACAACAGGCGGCTCTTTAAAGTTATGCCACAATTGCATTAATGGCGTTGGAAACTCTTCTTCTTGATATATTTTATCGCGCGCCATGATGAGGCTCCCTAGCTAAGGGGTTTAGTGCCGCGTAGACAAAATCTATAATGATATGAACGATAAAAATAAAGGTTGAAAGCACGATTAAACCACCTTGAATTGCCGTGTAATCACGCTGATAAATACTTTCTATTAACCAACGTCCAATGCCAGGCCAACTAAAAATAACCTCAGTTACCATAGCAATAGTAATAAGGTTAGCAAACTGCAAGCCAACGTCTCTAATAACTTTGATAAAGGCATTACGCATAGCATGACGATAAATAATTTGGCTAAAAGTCAGGCCTTTTGCTTTAGCTGCTTTGATATAATGAGTGTCTAAAACCTCTAACATTGCCGTGCGCGCTAATCGCATGAAAATTGTAGCTGGTGCTAACGCCACCACAATCACGGGTAAAATTAAGTGTCGGGTAGCATCTTGAAAAGCCTGCCATTTATATTCGTTGTCACTCAGTAAAATGTCAATAAGTTGTAGACCAGTAACAGGCTCAATTTCAAAGAGTAGGCTGATCTGACCTGCAGAAGGTAACCAACCTAGTTGAATCGAGAAGACCAATATCGCTAAGATTCCTAGCCAAAAAACTGGGATTGAATAACCTAGCATAGCAACAGTTAGTATTAAATTATCGGGTAACTTTCGATGGTAAATAGCGGCACAAAAACCAATAGGAATACCAAAAAACATAGCAACGAGTAAGGCGACACAGGTTAACTCAATGGTTGCGGGTAAACGATTCAGTACTTCAGTAGCTATGGGGAGTTGGCTATTCATCGAATAGCCCATTTCACCATGGAAAAGGTGATTAAGGTAACTAAAATACTGGCTTAAAAGCCCAAACTGCTGTTGGTAGTCATTAGCTAAAATGGCTAATTGTTCCGGTGAAGCATTTAATTGCCCAGTTAAATTAATGAGTTGATCGCCAGGAAATAAAAAACTTAAACTGAAAGACAATAATGTTAGCAACAAAATTGTAAAAATGAATAAACTGAGTCGGCGTAGGGTAAATATCAGCATGCTAGTTTTTTGTTACCCCATTAAAATCAATTCCACCAATAGCACGTAATAACTTTCCATCTATATTATCTGAACGTGCTTGAAATCGTTTAGAGTGAGCTATGGGAATTAACGGCACTTCTTCATTAATTAAAGCGAGGGCTTTTGAATATAACACTTTTCTTTTGTTGATACTGTTTGTTTGTAAAGCACGTTTAATGAGTCTGTCAAATTTTTCATTGCACCAAAAAGTTCTATTACTTCCCGTTATTGCTGAAGAGCAACTGAGCATTGGTGAAAAAAAGTTATCAGGATCAGGGTGATCAGCAGACCATCCTAAAAGAACACTTTCGTGTTCGCCATCTGTAATTTTACGTAAGAAAGTTGACCATTCGTAACCTGATACTATATCAACTTTAATGCCTATTTTTTGTAAATCTGCCTGAATGAGCTTTGCCATAGTCACAGCATCTGGATTATATGAACGTTGTACCGGCATTGCCCATAAATCCATAGAAAATCCATCGCTATAACCCGCTTCAGATAATAGTTCTTGTGCTTTATTAATTGAATATTCTTGGCTTGATATCGTTTCGTCGTAAGCCCATGAAGAATTGGGTATTATACCGTTAGCTATTTCGGCCTGCCCAGTATAAACAGCGTCTAAAATAGCTTGTTTATTAATAGCGTAAGACAATGCTTTACGTACCAATGGATTATTAAATGGTGGTTTTGCGGTATTAAAACCTAAGTAACCGACATTAAAGGCAGTAACCGATTCTAATATTAAATTATCATGTTGTTTTATTTTTTCATGGGCAATAGGGTAGGCGATAATATCACACTCGCCAGCTAATAATTTGGTTAGTCTACCAGTGTCTCTTGGCGTAATATCAAAAACCAATTGTTTAATTTTCGACTTTCCTCGCCAATAATTTTCATGCGCTTCATAGCGAATAAATGAGCTAGAACTATACCATTTAAACTTAAATGGTCCTGTTCCAACAGGCAGCATATCTATTTCTTGCATGGTATTGAGTTGTAAAAGTTGATCAGCATATTCTTTTGATAAAATAACCGCAGAATCACTACCAATATTAGCTAGAAAAGAGCTGTCAGGACGAGTTAATTGAAAGCGCACAGTATGCTCATTAATTTTTTCTACGCTTTTAATTAACTCCGCTAATTGTGCATTTTGAAAAAAAGGGTATTTACCACCCGAAATTAGATGATATTCATGGTTTACATCCAACATACGACTGAAGCTAAAAATAACATCGTCGGCGTTAAGCGCTCGTGTGGGTGTAAAGTATTGAGTTTGATGAAATTGCACGTCTTTACGAAGATAAAAAGTAATCATTTTACCGTCGCGTGTTACATGCCAAGATTTAGCAATTGCCGGAATAATAGTATTATCTTCTGGGTCAAACTCAAGTAAACGGTTATAAAGCTGATTTGAGGTTGCATCTATTGTAGTACCAGAAGAAACCGTTTGAGGGTTAAAGCTTTCAGGTGGACCTTCACTACAGTAAATAATGCTCTCTTTACTTAAAGAGAGTGTTTCATTCGTTTCACAGCCAGCAAGAAAAGCTAGCAAAGACAATGCGAAAAAATTGTAAAATTTTTGAGTAGAGTACGCCATAGCCAATTTTTATTCTTCGTCTGCACTACTTGAATCGAGTAGGTTATATTTTTTTAAGTAGCCTCTTAATTGATGATAGGTTAATTCTAAGGCATCTGCGGTTTTCTTTTGGTTATATTGGCAATTAGCCAGAGCAGACTTGATCAAATCAACTTCATAATTCTGTGACAGATCTTTTAACGACAGCGGAAATTGCAGTGAAGAAGCATTAATTGCCAATGGCTTTACTTCGGCTTTGGTCTGAGGTTTTGACTCTGTTAGTGTTTCTGCTACTTCTACTTGAGGGGCTGTCTTAATTCTATCTTGTGTTTTAATGCGTTTTGAAGGGCGGTATGGCGACTCAAAGGGATCAATAATTAATTCATGCACAGGTAAATGAGGATTATTGCAACGATAAACACTTCGCTCTACTACATTTTTTAATTCACGAATATTACCTGGCCAATGGTACTCAAGTAGGGCACGCTTGGCTTTTTCTGTAAAACCACTAAACAGCTCAAACTCAAGTTCACGAGCCATATTAATGGCGAAATGTTCTGCTAGAACCAAAATGTCATCTAACCGCTCGCGTAATGGTGGCAAGGTAATAACATCGAAAGCTAACCTATCAAGTAAATCAGCACGAAATTCGCCGGCAGCGGCCATAGAAGGTAAATCTTCGTTTGTGGCAGCTACTAGGCGAGCATTGGTTTTAATGGTTCTAGAACCACCAACACGTTCAAACTCGCCATATTCTACAACACGCAATAACTTTTCTTGTATTAATCCGCTAGTGTTTGCTATTTCATCTAGAAACAAGGTGCCGTTATCAGCGCGTTCAAAGCGGCCTTCGTGACGTTTACTGGCACCGGTAAAGGCGCCACTGTCATAACCAAATAATTCCGTTTCCAATAAATTTTCATTTAACGCGGCACAATTGAGCTTCAAGTAATTTTGATCCCAACGTTTTGACAAGTAATGTAAACGCGCCGCAACGAGTTCTTTACCTGTGCCACGTTCACCAATAATTAGCACAGGTTTACTTAATGGCGCTATTTGTGAAATTTGCTCAAGCACTTCCAAAAAGTTGTTAGATTGACCAATGAGATTATCTTGTTGTTTGAAACGTGTCATTTACTGACCTAATAATTGGTTTTTTTCACTAACAAATAGTGTATTTTATTACTAGCTTAGATAGAAGTCTTTTTTTAATTATTAATAAACTATTATTAATCAATATGTTACTTTGATTTTAAAACTTGGCGCAGAACGTGAATAGTAAATCCTAAGACAATTAAAGTAATTTTTTGAATGAGGAAGTAATTATGGGTGTTTTTTCAAGGTTTACGGATATCATTAATTCTAATATTAACAACTTATTAGACAAAGCAGAAGATCCTGCAAAAATGGTGCGCTTGATCATACAAGAAATGGAAGATACGTTAGTTGAAGTTCGCTCTTCATCAGCAAAAACTTTAGCAGATAAGAAAGATTTAGCACGTCAAATAAATCGATTTGAAACGGATGCTACGCAATGGCAAGAAAAAGCAGAATTAGCTTTAAGTAAAGATCGTGAAGACTTAGCGCGTGCTGCGTTAATGGAAAAGAAAAAATGTGCTGAAAATGCAACAGCATTAACTGAAGAGTTAGCCCATGTAGATGAACATATTGCTAAATTGCAAAGTGAAATTTCACAATTGCAAGACAAGCTAGCCGATGCTAAGTCACGTCAAAAAGCGATTGTTATGCGAGAAAAAACAGCCCACTCGCGTTTGAAAGTTAAAAAGAATATTGATAGTGATCGTGTAAATGACGCGTTAAGTCGTTTTGACCGTTACGAACGTAAAATTGATGACATAGAAGCACAGGTAGAATCTTATGATATGGGCAGTAAATCTTTAGCCGATGAAATTGCAGATTTAGCGTCAGATGATAAAGTTGATGATGAATTAGCGCAATTAAAAGCTAAAATGAAATCAGAGCCTAAAACTAAATAATTAGATGGTAGTTATTTATACCTGCGTCAGACAACATTAAAGGAGAGTTATTGTGGATGAGATTATCATCGCCCCAGTTATTATATTTATGGTTGTAGTAGCGCCTATTTGGTTGATATTACATTATCGAAGTAAACGCCAAATAAGTCAGGGTTTCAGTGAAGAAGAGTATATTCAATTAACTGAGTTATCGGCATTGGCAGATAAAATGGCCGACAGAATTAAAACCCTTGAAGCTATTCTAGATGCTGAAACACCGGAGTGGAGAAACAAATTATGACCAGCAAGCCCCGAGGTGAGTTATATAGAAATGCGAGCCAAGGAAAGTTAGCTGGTGTTTGTGCTGGCATTGCCGATTACTTTGGTTGGGAATCATGGTTAGTGCGCATATTGGTTGTTTCTGGTGTGTTGCTTGGTATGGAGTGGTTTATTGTTATTTATATCGCCGCTTGGTTTATTCTAGATAAAAAACCGGCCAATGTAAGTAATGCTCAAAAAGGAAATTTTGCACAAGGAAGTCAATATCAGTCGGCAAATACATCTGGTTCACATCATACTAATGATGAAGATGACATAACCAATGAGTCGATTAAAGTGAAGTCTCGTATATGGCAGGCTGGAGAGCCGCCCAAACAAGCTTTTCATGATATTAGACGAAAGTTTCAAACGTTAGAATTAGAATTACAAGTGATTGAACGTTATGTGACCTCTCCTGAGTTTACCGTTTCTCGAGAAATAAATAAGCTATAAACTAAAGCGGCTTAGCCGCTTTTTTTAATGCCTAAATTATCAAAATATTGCACGAATAAATGTTACAAAAGAAACTAGTCGTAAGCTTATTTAAAGCCTTTATATTGTAAAAGCGACATGATCAACTTATAACATAAGTTGTTCAGGTAACTTTTAGAACTATTTATTACAGAAATTGTTAAAAACATTATTGTTATTTATACCTAGAAGTAAGTACGCAATGTAAAAATATCGCTTGTCATTTTACTGTGCATCAGTAATTCTTATTCCCTTCAACATATTGAAAAACATAAAAGATAGTAATCAAGCATGGCATTTATTAATAAAGCGAAGTTAGATAAGTTAAAACAAAAAGCTAGCGACATTGTCAATCGCTCTATCGATCAACATATAACGCTAGCTGTAACCGGGCTTAGCCGGAGCGGTAAAACAGCTTTCATTACTTCCTTGGTCAATCAGTTATTGAATGAGGGGAATAGCTCTCAGTTAAGCTTTTTTAATGTTGTTCATCAGGGGCGTTATATTGCCGCTAAACGCGTGCCACAAAAGCATTTGCATATTTCTCGCTTTGAATATGACGGGGCATTATCTGCTTTGTGTCAATCACCATCAAAATGGCCTAAGCCAACCAATGGCATCAGCGAATTACGGCTAGCGGTGCGTTATCAGCCGAAAGACTCAATATTAAAATATGCAACAGAATCAGCAACACTGTATATCGATATAACTGATTACCCAGGTGAATGGTTGCTCGATTTGCCGATGTTATCGCAAACGTTTGAAGAGTGGTCAAAACAAACAACCGCACTTCTAATGCAAGCACCAAGGAATGAGCACGCAAAAGCATTTCTCGATAAATTAGCCGAGTTTGATCCGTTTGCTAGTGTCGACGAGGCAGTTCTAGCGCAATTATCGCAAGAGTACACTGATTTACTGTTACTTTTTCGCCATCAACTTGGTTTATCGGTTATTCAGCCAGGCCGATTTATTCTTCCGGGCGAGCTTGAAGATGCGCCAATTTTACAGTTTTTTCCTTTCAGCCGTTTTGATGAAATCGACAGTAATGAATATCAAAATGCTAAAGACGACTGTTATATCGGGATGTTACGTGCAAGATACATTGAATATAAAGAACGTGTAGTAAGGCGTTTTTATAAAGAACATTTTGTTAATTTTGATCGACAAATTGTACTTGCGGATTGTTTAACGCCGCTTAATAAGGGGCCAGAGAGCTTTGCTGATTTACAAAATGCTATAGCGATGATCATGGAAAGCTTTCAGTATGGTCAATCGAGTTTATTCTCACGCTTATTTTCGCCAAAAATTGACCGCCTCCTTTTTGCGGCAACTAAGGCTGACCATGTAACACCTGAGCAGCATGAAAACTTGGTGTCATTACTAAATAAACTTGTTTTTCAAACGAAACAAACGTTAAGTTTTGATGCCATTAAAATGAAAACATTAGCTATTGCCTCTATTAAAGCGACTAAGGTCGGGAAAAGTCAATATCAAGGACAGAACATTCCTGTGATAAAAGGGCGTCAGTTAAGTAATGATAAGATGATCACACTATTTCCAGGTACTGTACCTGCAAGCATTCCTACCTTGGAGTACTGGCAAGAACAAGCTTTTAACTATATCGCTTTTGCACCAATAGAGTCGGCGAGTATTGACGAGTGTTTACCGCATCTTCGTATGGATCAAATGTTGCAATTTTTGCTTGGAGATAAATTAAAATGATAGATAAAAAAGAAAAATATCAACAGCAAATACTATTCGATACTCTCGATGTTGATGACAGTGCAATAAAAGAAAATACTCCACAAATTATTGTTAATGAAGAAGACTGGGTGAGTGATGAGTACATAGAAAAAGTAGAAGATACCGTTACAACCGAAATAGAAAAACCAAGCTGGTTATGGCGAACAATTGGGTTAGTATTTATTACCTTGGTTGGGGTTGAAGCAGTACAATTTTTTATTAATGGTTTTAGTCAGTCACCACTTATTGCTAGCTTATATGCCGTGCTGTTGGGCGGATTATCAGTAGTTTGTGGTCGTACTGCTTGGCGAGAGTACGCAGGACTCAGGCAGTTTAAATATCAGCAGAAGATTAAAAGCAATGCGCAAGAAATTGTTAATAATGAATCAGACATAGATGCAAAAACTTTATGCGATAAAATTTCTAAACGCTTACCGGGAGACTTAGCTGAGTTCGATCATAGTTCATGGCATAAATTGAACCTTGAAGAATATAGCGATGCAGAAATAATGCAGCTATACGAGCGAAATATATTATCTCAGGTTGACCAAAAAGCATTAAAAGAAATTGCAAAATTCTCCTCTGAATCTGTGGTATTGGTCGCATTAAGCCCTATTGCTATTATTGATATGTTACTAATGCTATGGCGAAATTTGCGGATGATTAATAAAATTTCTGCCTTGTACGGGCTTAAATTAGGTTACTGGAGTCGCATCAAATTAATTAAGCAAGTTTTTATAAATATGGCCTATGCTGGCGCGAGTGAGTTAGTGGCAGATTTAGGAGCAGACTTGTTAGGTGTAGAGCTATTAGGCAAGCTATCAGGGCGTATGGCGCAGGGCTTAGGTGCGGGAATGTTAACGGCAAGATTAGGACTTAAAGCTATGCATTTATGTCGACCTATTCCATTTTCAGATGATGCACCTAAATTAGCGCATATACGTCAACAAGTTGTTAGCCAAGTGCAATCACTAGTGAATAAAAAATAAATTAGCCATTGAAAATAAAGTGTTTTTTTGTTTTTGTACATTTTCATGTAACACAAATTTTACACATTTAATGTTGTGGTTGAAAAGTAGACACTTAACAAGTAGTGCTTTTTCTACAGATGTTGCCTTACTATTGTGACAACTAAATAGTTTAGATATCAAAATAAAATGAATAATAAACTTGATATCAACAAGTAAGGTTAAAAATGGCTAAGGTAACTAAATACGTCTCAAAAGTTGCAGATGAGCATGGCAATATTGCATGGACAGCAACGGAAAACAAAATATGGCAAGCATTAATAACTCGTCAGCTTTCTACGGTAAAAGATACAGCTTGTGACGAGTTTAATGAAGGTTTAACTAAACTCAACTTACCACTTGATAGAATTCCGCAATTAGCAGAAGTCAGTAAAGTTTTACAAGCAACGACAGGGTGGAGTTGTGAGCCTGTACCTGCTTTGATAGGTTTTGGTGAGTTTTTTAGATTGCTATCAGAACGAAAATTCCCTGTTGCCACATTTATTCGCTCGCAAGAAGAATTCGATTATTTACAAGAGCCTGATATTTTCCATGAAATATACGGTCATTGCCCATTATTAACCAATGAATCGTTTGCAAATTATACGCAAGCTTATGGCATGATGGGCTTAAATGCCTCAAAAGAAGATCGCGTATTTTTAGCTCGACTTTATTGGTTTACAGTAGAGTTTGGTTTATTAAATACGCCTAAAGGTTTACGTGTTTACGGAGGTGGAATTTTGTCTTCACCTAGTGAAACTGAATACGCGTTAAATGATACATCAGTAGAAAGAAAACCTCTCGATGTTTTAGATGTGCTTCGCACACAATATCGCATTGATATTATGCAACCCGTTTATTTTATGCTGACTAAAGTTAGCGACCTAGATGATATACGTAAATTAGAAGTAGAAGACATTATGGCGTTAGTAGAGCAAGCTAAAAAGATTGGTCTACATCCGGCAAAATTTGAATTAAATGCAAGTTAAGGAAATATTATGAGTGGCGAATTATCAAATCAACAATGTGAAGCATGTCAAGTCGATGCCCCTAAGGTTAGCGACGACGAATTAGCAAATTTATTATCTCAAATACCTGACTGGGTTCCTGAAGTAAATAATGGCGTTATGATGCTTGAACGCGTATATAAGTTTAAAAACTATAAATTAGCGTGGGCCTTTGCAAATAAAGTTTCTGAATTAGCGGAGCAAGAATTTCATCACCCAGCCATTTTATTAGAGTGGGGTAAAGTTAAAGTTACTTGGTGGACCCATGCAATTAAAGGGCTACACAAGAATGATTTTATTTGTGCGGCAAAGACTGATCAACTTCTGTAACGTTTACTTACAACAATAATACTAAGCCTCCTATGACAGGGGGCTTTTTTTTGTTGTAAAAATTAGTTTACAATAGCGCTATTAGATTTTGATGTTTGCTGAGGTTAATAAATGCGTTTAGAAATTGGTTGCCATGACCGAGTCGGTATTGCGCAAAGTGTGTTAGCGATATTTGTTGAACGTGGGATTGACCTACGAGGTATAGAGGTTAAAAGACCGGGGAAAATTTTCATCAACATTCCTGATTTAGAGTTTTCAGAATTGCAAAGCTTTATGCCGCAGCTGCGTTTAATTGACGGTATTATTGACGTTAAAACTACGCCTTATATGCCATCTGAGCGAGAGCGCAATGAATTTGAAACATTAGTCAAAACTTTCCCTGATCCTTTTATTTCAGTAGACAATAAAGGACAAGTACGGGTAGTAAATAACATTGCGGCACAAATAATGTGTGAATCGTTAGAGCATATTATTGGCGAGCATGTTGGCCAATGGCTGAAGGGTTTTAATTTATCGCGATGGCTTGATGGTGAGGAAGTGTTAGCTCAAACCCGCAGGGTTAAATTCCAAGACGATGATTTTGTAGCTGATATTATCCCAATTCATATTGCTGATGACGATGAAAAGCATGTGCTTGCAGGTGCGGTTATCATATTAAAGTCAGAAGCTAGATTAGGTCAGCAAATTAGTGTTTTTAAAAAGGCTAATGAGAATGACTTTAATGGCATTCAAACTAACAGTAGTTCAATGCGTAAATTAATTCGTGAAGCAAAGCGTATGGCCTTACTTGATTCTTCAATGCTGATTGTTGGAGAAACAGGAACAGGTAAAGAGTTATTGGCTCGGGCCTGCCATGCAGCTAGTGATCGTGCCGATAAACCTTTTATGACCTTAAGTTGTGCAGCATTACCAGACGATGCCGCAGAAACAGAATTATTTGGTGCTGGAGCGGCAGGTCAAGCAAATAGCAAACGCGGCATATTTGAATCAGCTGATGGCGGCACTATATTTTTTGATGAAGTTGGCGAAATGTCGGCTAAATTACAAACCAAAGTACTCAGAGTTATTCAAGATGGTACTTTTAGGCGTATTGATGATGAACAAGAAATTAAAGTAAATGTTCGCTTTATCGGGTCAACGAATCGTGATTTACTTAATATGGTATCCTTAGGTGAGTTTAGAGAAGACTTATATTATCGGTTAAATGTTCTAGGCCTTAATATTCCATCATTACGAGAGCGTCGTGCAGATATTGTACCGTTGGCGGAACTTTTTGTTGCTAAATTTGGTCAACGTATTGGTAAAACACACATTTCATTTGATGCAGAGTGTCTTGATTTTATAGAGCATTACCCATGGCCAGGTAATGTTAGGCAACTTGAAAATGTATTAATACGAGCAGTGTCCTTAATAGAAAATAATATTATTATGACCTCGCATTTACAGCTGCCTGCCTACACGCGAGAACATGGTTATCTTGAGCAAGACTTTGAAGGAACACTAGACGCGGCAGTGAAAAATTTTGAAGCTGACTTATTGCGTAAACTTTATCCAGCTTACCCAAGTACAAGGCAATTAGCGAAAAAGTTAGGGCTTAGTCATACTGCAATTGCTAATAAATTGCGTGACTACGATATCAACAAAAAAACCGTTAAAATATAATGTAAATATGCCAATATTGTTAATTAATGTATTGGCGTTTTTTTAAACTTTTTGAGTATGACAAATGAAATTATATGGCTATTGGCGTTCTTCTGCCGCATATAGAGTTAGAATTGCTATGCACCTTAAAGGGTTAGCATTTGAATCGGTTCCTGTACATTTAGTAAAAGATGGTGGTGAACAACATAAAGATGCTTACACTGATTTGAATCCAACACATTTAGTACCCACGTTAGTTGATGAAGATATTACGTTACACCAATCAATTGCCATAGTAGAGTATCTAGACGAGAAATTTCCTTCAGTTGCTATCTATCCTGAAAATATCGTGACTAAAGCAAAAGTAAAAGCGCTTGCTTTAGACGTAGCCTGTGAAATGCATCCCGTTAACAATTTACGCGTACAACAATACTTAGTAAAAAGCTTTTCGTTGCCCGAAAGTGATAAACTTATTTGGAGCCATCATTGGATGAATATTGGTTTTACCGCTATTGAGAAACAATTGGAGCTTAATGCTGGTCAATATTGTTTCGGTGATAACATTACAATGGCTGATATTTGTTTAGTGCCCCAAGTGTATAATGCCAATCGATTCAATCTTAATATGAGCAATTTTCCAAATATATGTCGAGTAGTCGACAATTGTAATAAGCACCCAGCCTTTATTGCGGCACTTCCTGAGAATCAGGACGATGCACAAAAATAAAGTAGATATAATTAAACGGTTAACAATATAAACTTATTATTCTTCATTCACTTTTTCAATAAACAAGGGTTATTATGTCAATTCAACATACCGAAGAAAAACAAACACCTTGGGCTGTTATTGCAATAATTATAGCCGCGATTATCGCCTTCGTTATTTACTACTATGTTATTTCAGCCGATAAAAGCGACTCTATCGAAGCAAATACTACTGCTGTGATCGAAACGGTTGAAGAGCCGATCAAAGTGCCAGAATTACCACCTGAGATAATTGAGCCTGAGCTCTCTGAAGATCCAATTGAAGAAGATACTGTAGATATTGAGCCAGAAATAATTTTACCTACCTTAGATGAAAGCGATACTTGGTTCAGTACAAAGTTACCTGAATTAACTTGGCGAAAAGAGTTACTAAAACTGGTAGTAACAGACGATATGATCCGCCGATTTGTAGTGTTTACTGATAACTTCAGCCAAGGCACCCTAGCTTACGAGCACACACCGCTAGTTACACCAAACACAAAGTTTACTGCCTTAGAGCAAGAAACTGAACAAGGCACACAATGGCAATGGGATGAATCTAGTACTCGTCGCTTTAGCATGTACGTTGATCTTCTGCGCTCAATGGACAGTGAAATGCTGGTGCAATGGTATGGTGAATTAAAGCCGCTAATTGACCAAGCTTATGCCGAGCTAGGCTACCCAGAGGAAGACTTCACCGATAAGCTGCAGAATGCGATAACCAAGGTTTTAGATATGGAAATCCCTAAAGCTCAGCTCGAGTTATCACGCCCTAGCGTTATGTATAAATATAAAGATGAGTCATTAGAATCACTAGACGATGCAGAAAAATTATTATTAAGATTAGGCAAAGAAAACTTACTCGTGATTAAATCGGTAATGCTTGAGATTAATGAAAAATTAGCCAGATCACGTTAAGTTGGTTAAGCAACAGATGAAAAAATTAATATTACCAACCGTACCAGCATGTATTGCAACAAGACATTATGGTGTGCTAAACAAGCTTGCAAGACAGATAATGCTGCGCTGTGGTTGGCAAATTAGTGGTGAGCTACCTCAGCACCCCAAGTTTATTCTTGCGGTAGCACCTCATACTTCAAACTGGGATTTTTTTGTTGGTATTGCAGCAATGTTTACTTTAAATCTTAAAGTATCATTTTTGGCAAAAGGCAGTATTTTTCGTTGGCCGATAAAGTCATTATTAAACAGCATTGGTGGGATTGGCGTTGATAGAAGCCATAGCCACGGTGTTGTTGGACAAATAGTTAATGAATTTGAATCCAATGAAAAATTCATTCTAGGTATAGCGCCTGAAGGTACACGCAGTAAAACAGTTGAGTGGAGAACTGGTTTTTTACATATTGCTAAACAGGCAAATGTGCCAGTAGTGCCGGTGAGTTTTGACTTTGCTAAGAAAGAAGTGAGATTTCATCCAGCAGTAAAAATAACCGGTGATATAGCTCAAGAATTAATTGAATTTAAGCAAGTATTTTCAGGAGTTTGTGCAAAAAAACCACAAGCAGTTTAAAATTAGCAACTAGCGCTTGCAACGAAGCGTTTGTTTAGCGATAATTCGCGCCGCGTTAAAGAGATTGTTTTAGCGCTACTATGGTGACCCTTTTGGTCCCTCCGCAATGATACTCTGTGAACTCGGCCAGGTCCGGAAGGAAGCAACCGCAGCAGACGACTCATGTGCCGGAGTGTGGCTATTAGGGTTGCCACCCAATATTTTATAAATCAATTGCTTACCTCAGTTTGCTACACGAGGTGCTACATTGAAATCTGCCAATATCCCCTATTTATTTACCAGAAATGGTATTTTCTATTATCGTAATCAATCCTGTTGGAAATCTTTAAAGACCAAATGTAAGCGTGAAGCTTTCAGATTGCTGTGTAATCACATGAGTATTTCGGGTGACAAGTCCCCCTCAACGTTATCTGCTGCGGTTGCTTCCAATGACAGTATTGCCGAGAGTAATCCTCGAAACGTTGCTAGCGCAACACATCTACTAGTTGACGCGTTTCTAAAAGAGAATTCGCCTAGGTGGGGAGGGCGTGAAGTGACTAGGATAACGAATTGTCTTAAGTTCTTACCTGATAAATTACCAACTAAAGAGGGCGCTATTAAACTAAAGCAATCTATTCTCCAGACTAAAACACCCACAACCTTTAATCGTTACCTCAAATATTTTAATGCTTTTTATAATTGGTTAATGGCTAACAATCATTTTATTTCTAGTAACCCCTTTGATGGGTTACGTGTTATAGAAAAAAAGAAATCAATTTCTTCGCTACGAAATGCTTACACACCAACACAATTAAAAACCTTAATTAAATTAGCTGTTAGCTATGGAAATAAGAGTATTCGTTATTGGCTGATAATGATTGCTCGCTATACAGGGGCAAGGATGAATGAAATATGTCAGTTGAAACCCAGCGATATTACTAGAGAAGTCATTCATATCAGAGGGGAGCAACTTAAAACTGATAACGCTAAAAGAACAATACCAATACATCCGAAGTTAATAGATCTCGGTATATTAGATTGGGTTAATCGGTGCAAAGGAAATCGTTTGTTTCATGAGTGGGCTGTTGTCAAAGGTAGTTATAGTCATAGTGCTTCAAGGTGGTTTAGTCGTAATAATCCGTTTGATAAGTCTAAGCCTGACTATGTGGACTTTCACTCCATTAGGCATACTGTTGCAACAGAATTAAAACAAGCGGGCGTAGAGGTGCAGTTCGCTGCTCAGATACTAGGACATAGTAACGGTAACATTACTTATGATAGGTATGGTAAATGCAGTACAGGTCAGGGGCTTGTGGATACGGTAGGTGTGATCGGTTTTCATGATAGTGTTTATTAGTCTGTCTAATTATTAACAATATGGTATTGTAATGTTTATTCAATCATCTTTTCTTTCTAGTGGGTTTCTAATGAGATTAATTCTGATCATTTTTGCATTACTATTTAGTTCTGTTGTGAGCTCTAACGTTGATATTTATCAATGGTGTCAGGTTGAAAATGACAGTATAAAAAAGTTAACAGAGCTCCCGTTGGGTGACTTGGTGACTCGAAAGCGAAAGGTTGCTTTAGCTAAATCAGTAATCGAGTTTAGTCATGTCGTAAATAAAGACTATACAGGCGTGATTACACTGACTCAAAAGCATCAAGAAATTTCGTTTGAAGCCGCAGAGATTAAAACTTTAGCTATGCTGAAAATGATAGAAATGCAGAAGTTGAAGCAAGCAATTAAAGTATATCCAGTTAAAGATACAAAGATATGGGACGCAATATTCGATAATTGTGTCAAAGTTGAAAGTTAGGGAGCGTTCAATATTCTGTGTCAGCTTAAGACCCTGTAACAATATCTGTGTAAGTACCCATTTTAAAAAATTTGTTTTTTCAAAAAAGGATCATCTTTGCTTTCTTAAATATTAAAAACAAAAAATTCTGCTATTTGGTAACAGACTTTAATTATTATTATATTAAACTTCAGAACAAGCGTGTTTCATTTCCATGCTTCTTCTGTTTCACCTAAAGAAGCACAATGTCTTTCACTAAAAGCATGACTAGTGTCTTTTTATGAGAATATATACATGTAAATTAGCGTCCATTTGGCACTTAAATATTTAAGACTGACATACCGCAAACTTTTTGACTGAAACAAAAGTGGCATCGCAATGAAACAATCTTAATTCCAACGTTAATAAAGTTAATTAATTTAAGTAATATTAATAGGTTGCTTATATTTGCAACGTGCAACACTGAATTTAGCAGATGCAATAGTGAAAGACCAATTTGTATTGAATTTTACCCATTATATTTCTTAAAAATCTTGGCAATATTCCGCGCTAACTTTTAATATAAATGCTTATTGTTTGGTTGGGATGATGCCATGAATACTGTTGTAAAAGATTGGATTATTGTCTCTGTTTTAGATGACGAGCAACTGATCGGTGAGGTTTTATATGGCACCGTTATTGATGATATGACTTGCCGATTTGCTAGTGGCGATTATGTTAGCACTTCACAGATAATGAATTTTGATTCCTCTCTAATTACAACCGCTACAGGTAGCCTTTATCAAGTCCTCGGCAAAGGCCGCAGGGCTATTGTTGATTTTGATGACTTTGAACTTCTTCGAAACGGTTTTAGTCCCGAACATATAAAGACGTTAAATCAAGTACCGTTATTGGCTAACTAAATAACTTAACAAAAAAGTCTAAACCTAAGTTCTTAATCGAAAAGTAAAGCACGCAGCCAAGAAGAGTAACTAATACCGCAACTACATATAAATGGTATTTAGTCGTTGAGTTATCATTTAAAGATGTAGATAAAGACTCACTGTTAAATAGCTCTTCAACCTCGTCTTTACATAGTACCTGATCATATCTGGTCCTTAGCTCTTTTACTCTGGTCTTGATACTTTTGTTTTTCTTAATAAGATCAGCATGAGCCATATATACATATGAAATTGCAGATAGAATAAAAACGATTGAAATAGATGCTATTTCTGGTGTAAATAAGGTATCTAAGTTTTGTTTATTAATCGCCCTAATTACAACCACAGTAAAAAAATATGACAATACAGCTAAAGCAGTATTTCTAGACGCAACTTTATATTCATCGTAAATATCAAAAGATTTGTTTAATAAATCAAACATAAACTCAGTGATTTTGTTTTTAATTTCAAAGTACTGCTTTACGTTGTCTTTCATGTAAACCTGATAATTGGAAAACAATGACTTCAACAGGTTATGCGAAAAACACGCATTCAACTCTTTGCTATTTGAAAGTGAAACTAAATTACGCAAAATACCAAGTTTTGATGAAGTATTTGAATCAGAAAATATCCATTGAAAAATGGTGTAGAGAGTTTCTGATACTGTCAATAATTCTTCTTCACGAGGATTTTCAATAACACAGTTGTTATAACCCTCAAAAATATACTGGACATCAGTTGCTTCACGGTATTTTGAACAAAATAATTTTAAGCAAAAAGTAGAGTTAACTGCTGTCAGATGGTGGTGCAACAAATGTGCATCATGAACTTTCAGTTGTTCGCCTAAGTTAAATAGGTTTTCAGGTGTAATCGATACTGAGTTACTTATTTCTAAGTCATTAAATAATGATTTGGTCTGAAGCTTATCAAAAGTTGGAAATGTAATTGTAATGAATGAATCTTGAAAAATAACCATAGTTTTATATTTCGAAAAAACATTATCCCAAAACTCTACCTTCTTTTCTGGCGACTCAGACAGGCCATCTAAAAATGAAGTTTGGTTGATAATAATAAAATCTGGGTAAATAGTTTTGTCGAAACTACAGGACACTCTTAGCTGGTCATCCTCTTCCCACAATTCTTTATTCAATTTAGCAACTAGCTCAACCCAGCTACCTGCTTCATCGATTACTGAGTCATTTTGATAAAATAAGAACTTTGTTTTATATTTCTCAGCTAAATAATTATACTGAGAAATAGAATTTTCAAGATCGCCTAAATCACCAATACCTTGAAATGACCAAGTTACAGAAAATAGGTCTATCCTTTCTTCTATTTCCTTTACTATGGGCATAATTACAATTCAATCTTTTTAAAGTTATCTGTATTCATTTTGGTTCGAACAGCAACATAGCTATCATTACCTTTATTTATACTGTATATATTATCAGTACCAGATCTTGTAATCAATTCAATATCGTTACCCAGATCATAAACCTTTTTAGCTCTAGCTCTCACTTCTGTTGCATCAATTTCAAAGTTTCCATCAAATTTAGCCTTTGCAGGAACGTCATTAAACTTTTTGCGAATATTTTCCACATCAACATCTTTATTTTGTGGCTGAAAATCACCGACAACACGCTCGATCATTTGCTCATGATCATAAGATTTAGAAGTTTTAAAGTACGAAATAAGATTGTTTCTTAGGTCTCTATGATCTTCAGGCGAGACGTTTTTCACTTTAGAAATAACTTGCTCCAGGGTACTGAATGCTTTTTTAGTATTTTCTTTATCGGTAAAAGTTAACTTACTTTTTAAAAATTCATCCCACCAATACTTAGCAATAGCGCCATTTGAATCAGCAAGTAAAATACCTTCAACCATTTTGTTATTTTCAATTTCAATAAGGCAAGATTTTAATAATGCTTTTTCTTCAGGTAAACCAAGGGTGCTTTTTAAGGTATCTTTTTCAAGGAATTTTTCAAAATCGATCTTAGATAACATCAACAACCTAAGAGTGCCCATAGTAAAAATCGTAACAACTAAACTACCTTTTTTAAGATCCTTGTTTAATCGCTCCATCTTTTTGCCATATGTTATTTCTGCTTCAAGTAGCATTTTGGCTATATCTTCACTATTGATATCTCTTTTGTCATTGTTAACAACTTTCTCTAAAGCGACTTTAACAGGGGAGTTCAAAATAAATGATGCTTGTCTTTTGGAGCTACTAGACCGAGTTTTAGCAGCCACTTTTTTCAAAAACTTAAGTAAATCGCCATCAGCATGAGAAGCCAATTCAACTTTTTCACAAGTCTCTTCTTTTACATCAACGTCATAAATCGAATAGTAGTCAATGACTGGGGTTTCAGGTGAGGACATCTGAATATTTTCCTTGTTATTTTTATAAACTAAATCAGCCTATTGCTTAAATAATATTGCCGATCCTTCGGGCGGAGTAATCCCATAAAGTTAAACGTTAACATACTCATAATGTTAAATGAAATTTATAACTATCAGTTCAATACAAACTTGATTTTGCGCAAGAAACCATCAATCCCTTTGGCTTCAAAAGCAGCCAAAAATAAAGCCCCTGATGGGGCTTGGACTCCTAATTGGTTTGGCTAAATAAGAATATAAAGCGCATTGTCATTGCTCATATTTATTAAAATTGAGTAAATGCTAAAATCACTCGGTATATACCAATAAAAAGTAATACAAACATAAACATTCTTACCGTTCGATTACCCTCCATTAATTTAGGTAAAATAGACTTAGTATTTTTAAACGGGTTCTTGCCGTAAGTAATGCCAATTGCTATCCCACTGCATATTAAGATTAATATGCCTGTAAATAAATAACCTATCATTATTGACTACCTCTTTTCTTCATGTTCTTCATGTTCTTCATGTTCTTTATTCATTACTTTAGTTGGTATTTCTATCATATTTCCCGCTTGGGATGTTGAAGACAATGTATCAGCTAAAGGATTTCCTTTTGTTAATACGCCACTAACATTACCTGTTACCATTCCAAGCCCTTTGTCTACAGTCCCTGCAACTTTTTGGCAATCTGCTGAGCAACCTAAATCTTTAGCTGTGGATTGTAAAGGGCCTTCAGGGACATTATGCTTTGTTTCACCTGTTTTATTATTCCAGGCATCAGATATCGTATTGGCAGCATTTTGCGCGGTGTATTTAGAATCATGTATTGCATACAGCCCACCACCAACTAATGCAGTACCAATGATCTTTGAACCTAAAGCAATATCAAATCCCCCCGCTATAATTGCAGCACTCCCACCAACAACTTGTAATGCACTTTCAGCACCTTTACCTATTCCAATAGCAAGATTCCCCCATTCCCTTAATGATTCAGGCATACGCCCGTCAGGATCTATATACTTGTAAGGATTATTATTAGCATAAGCATAACGGTTAAAGCTATGTATATCACGGAACCCAACAGGATCATTGGAGTAAAAACGACCTATGACTGGATCATAGTATCGTGCCTGCATATAAAATAATCCGAAACTTGATCCAGATTACTTTCTTTTGGAAATGGGAATAAAGTGCTTGGTAGAGAGGGCCTTACTTCCTTGGCAGTATTTAAAAGAACAGCTAATTCGTCAATGAATCATACTTAGTCTAACATTAAATAGACTACTTTTTCAGCATTTATATTTGGTAATTCATTGGCAAAAAAAAGGAGCGCAATTACGCTCCTCTTTAATTTCCTCTTTTTAGAATATGCTGTCACCACTCAACGCTGATGGGTGAGATTTACCATATACCTCAGCCAACTTAGAGCGAGAGACATGAGTGTATATTTGCGTTGTTGAAATATCAGCGTGACCTAACATTTCTTGTACATGACGCAAATCAGCACCGTTGTCTAACATCTTAGTAGCAGTGGCATGACGAAAGATATAACAAGAGCCAGCACGTTTAATACCTGCTAATTTCACATAGCGAGACACCATATCTGACAGCTTATTAGGTCTAAAACGTTTGCCATTATTTGCCAAGAACAAAGCACTACCAGAGCCAATAAATGAAATACGCGGTCTCACTTTACTCAAGTAAAATGCGATCCATTCACAGCCACGAGTGCTAATTGGCACAATACGCTCTCTGTCACCTTTACCTTTTCTTATACGTACTTGCTGCTCATTTAAGTCAACATCTTCGATGTCCAAATTCGCAAGTTCAGTTCGTCTAATACCCGTAGCAAAGAAAGTTTCTAAAATGGCTCTGTCACGCATACCAGTAAAACCAAACACCAAAGATTGATCTAGCACCTTTGATATCTCATTTTGAGTGAAAATAGCTTTAGGCAAAGGGCGACCAACTTTAGGCAACTCAATATGCTCAAGTGCGTTGCAGGTAAGCAGCCCTTTAATATAAAGCTTCTCAACAAAGGTTTTTACATAAGTAAGATAGCCACGTTTGCTAGCAACAGTCATTGGCTTAGCATCTAGTGGCTTACGATAAGCGTTAAGATACAGCATATAATCATCCATCAAATCCAGCGTGATTTGGTCAATGAAGTACACACCTTGTGATAAACACCAAATGAAGAACCGAGCTAACCCAGCTCTTTTATTTTTAATGGTGTCTTCAGCATCTCTCTTAGCTAAACAAAGCTCAAGATAATAGCGGACACAACGCCAGATAAGATTAGTGACAGGCTTTTCCATAAATCACCTCCTTTACAAAAGCTAAACCATCTTGAACATAAGCATCACTTACAGGTTTTTCCCAATGGATAATGCTTTGTTGCCAGTGACGGATTCTTTTGCCAAAGCGGTATCCAACAGCGCTGACAATATTACCTTTGTCATCACACTCAGGAAAAACGACAAACCCGCGAAATAATTCACCACCAGTAGGGGAAACCAACCCTACGGTTTGTAAACCACCTCGCATAGCACCACCATCAAGAGTTCTAGCTTTAGGGGTTTGAGTCCCTAAAGTTCGATCACAAACACCAATAAAATCGTGTTCTTTTAGCTCATCAGGGATACGAGAAGTCTCTGCTACAAACTGCTGATATTCTTCAGACATTGAGTAGCACTGATGATAATAATCGAAGGCTTGCTGAATATAGATATCCTCTAAGTTCAACTGCCCCAATATCTGCATATACGAGGGTTTCATCGCATTGTTCAAAGCACTTTCAGACAAGCATTTGTCATTAATGGGTTCATTATGATTGATATTTTTCATTACGAACTCCTAATTGGATCAATGCTTGCGTAATACGCTTATCGAAGAGGCACCACTGAAATTCATCCCAATTTTCCAAATTGACTACACGAAATGGGAGTTTGACCTCACACAGAGTAATACCATAATTACTAGCCGATTCTTTTGCAGATTGAACGTCAAAATCAACACCAATGACATCACTAAAGTAAACAACTATTGATACACCTAATTGCTGCAATACATCGAATGTAAGTTCAGTGAGCTGGTATTCATGATCAGCAAATGCGTTTAAGTAACCATGTCGCTCTAATGCAGCCATATCTGATGGCACCTCGCATTTGAGAACAACGTTACCCGAACCTTTAACGTTAAGATTTGGTTCAATGAAGTTTAAACCTACTTCGGCAGAATTAAATGATGTAACTTGCTTTAAGTTTGTATCATTAAAGCCATAATATTCTTGTTCAGTTTCTAGGTAATTTACTTTTGAATTAAGCATGTTTTTTTCCTCCATTAATGCCAAAGGCTTTGCGTAGTGAGTCTTCTTTTTGGTGGATGATGTAAGCATTATGTACAATTCGATCAAGCACCGAGTCTGCAACTGTAGGGTCTTGAAATGCATCGTGCCAATCTTCAATGTCGTATTGAGATGTAATCAGGAGTGATGAATTCTGGTCACGGCTCTCCACTAACTCAAACAATAGATGTCGTTGCGCAGCATTAAGTGGTGATACACCCCAGTCATCAATTATCAACACAGGAAATTTACTGAGCTTTTTACGAAATTGTTCAAATTTCCCGTCCTTTTCAGCGGCAACTAATTTCAAAAGTAATTCGTTATGCCGACAAAAAAACACGGGAATTTTTTGCATAATCGCTTCTTGCCCAAATGCACAAGCTAGATATGTTTTTCCTGCACCAGCAGGCCCACTCAATATGATATGACGGTGATTTTTAACCCAATCAAGCTGAGCTAATTCATTAATCATTTCCTGCTTTAATGAAGGTTGTAATTTATAATCAATCTGACTTAACGAAGCATGTTCCCAACGCAACTTGGATTGTCGTTGAAGCAATGCAATTCGGTTGTTAGTAGCAAATGTATGTTGTTCACTGATTAAATCATCAACACGAGACAAAAAGCTCTCATTTTCATATTCTGTAGAGGATAACTGTCGATCTAACGCGGTTATCACACCGTTTAATTTAAGTTCACTGAGTTTTGATTCAAGTTGTTGTCTAAGCATCATAATGGTCTCCATAATACGATTTTCCACGTATATTTTGGTGAGTTGAGTTAAATACAGGTAGGTTTAGGGCTGCTTCATCATGCTCATGAGCGCTAATGATCAAACTGATGTCAGTAGGTGTATTCATGTCATGTGACAAAGCGTAGTTACATGCTTTAGAAACGACTGATTTACCCTTTTTATTACAAATGATCTTAAGGGCTTTACAACGTTTACCTATCGCACGAGAGTTAGGGTTTTTAGTCTCGCTATACATCTTATCTACAAAAGCAGATACATCCTTCCCAATATCCTTAGCCCACAACATGTATTCATCCTTAGTTTCTAATGAATCAGCGAGATGTTCGGCAGGCATGTGCTCTGATAATGTTGTTGCTCCCATGGGATCATTTTTAACAACATGCTCTGCAACCACTTGATGTTGATAGATGACTTTCAGATGTGTTTGATTGACAATTACCTCAACCATTTCTTGCACAAGACCATAAGGTACTGAGTACTCATGTTTCTCATATTTAACATGGTAATTAGGCGGTACTTTGCATAAAGACCGATTAACAATCATTTGAAATGGCTGTCTAGGCAGAGGTTTGAGTTCAGATTTTTCTATCTGCTCAAATAGGTCATTTCTTGAAATTGAAAAACCTTGGAAAAGCTCGTTGTTTAACTTTTCGACCTCTACTTTTAAGTGCTCATTAATTTCGTCAATACTGAAGAAAGTTTTGTCTGTATTTGCCGGAATTATGATGCGTTGTTTCAAGAAGCGTGCGCCAAGCTCAACTAATGATTTATCTTGTGGGCGATAGACACGACAAGTGTCCATAACACAACCATAATGATTACCAAATGCTTCGACATTTGAGGCCAACGTAGCAATTAGTCCCGGACGACTAACTAGCGCCTTAGCATTATCCATACTAACAACTTCACATACACCACCATAGTATTCAAACATTCGGATCATGCCATCGATCCAATGGAGTGTTTTTTCTCCGTAAGTGGCCCATGCAAAGAGTTTTTTAGATGCGCCTAGGCAAGCAACAAACACCTTAACCCAGACTTTTTCGCCTTTTTTATTGTAATGAAGCTTGGCTCCACAATAATCAATATATATCGTTTCACCTGCAATATGATGCTGTCTCATTGAAAGGCGGCATTTCTTAAATACCTTAGTGACCAAGCGAAAGTACTGGGTTTTGCTTAATGCTGTAGAAGGATCTACGGCATGATACTCAAGGAAGAGTACCGTTTTAGTTTTGCCATTTTTCTTCATTAACTCCTTAATGGCGTTATCATAATCAGGCTCTCTTCGCTTGCTAGTATTAGCATTAATACAAGGGTACAGCGTTTCAAATACCTCCTTGTCAGTCATTTGCTCAGCAAGCGGGTGGGTTAAGTTATATCGTTGGCACTTTTTCAATATTCGTCTGACACTTTGGCGAGAGCAATCACTAAGCTCGCCAATTTTTGTAAAAGACAATTCACTACAAATAAAGTGAGTTCGAATAACACTTCGAATAGGATTAATTTTCAACATCTTAAATACCTTTATCTAATTTAAATAAAGGCGCAATAAGCACATAGCACTCAATATCAATTGAGTAACTTGACAACAACCCTGAAAAGAACAACACTTAATGTATTGAGAGTAAACAAATCGATAACATCAATAAAAGCTTTTGGAGTCCAACCTCCTGGGCTTTTTCTTTTCTACGCCATAAAATTCATTCTTCACTTCTGTTTCTTCTATGCTAGACGCTCATAGTTATTCTCCTTTTATTCTTTAAAAGCTTGCTCTGCCAAGTAGTTAGCGACCTCTTTTACAAACGCAAATTTACCTCTTCTATTTGGTAGTTCAAACACCTTCACAGGTAATGTATTTCGATACAGCGACTGCTTAACAGCAGCAACGCTTCTGTAATTCAAAGCTTGCTGTAACTGGGTTAACGTAAGGATTGGTGTGCCATATAGCTTTAATAAATCGTCTTCAAGTAACTTGGCAAACACAACCTTAGAAGTATCACTCAATGCATGTAGCCCTCCGTTTAAACATAAGGCAACTTTTATCCTATACTTATTTTTTACCGTGTCATTGTCATTGCAAAACCTGTCATTGCTAGCTTTGATATAACAGGAAAATCAATAACCAACTGTTTTTAAAAGTTTTCATTAAAATTGGTCTTAATGTTTTTAAAAATTTAATCAACTGAATTAGATACTTAATGGTTTATTAAATATTATGCCGATAAGAAAAATGACGTTTTTTAATCCCTATAAGAAATTGCCGCTGGACATAAAATCAGCGGCAACACAGGTATCATTCAGTAAGCACCTATCAAAGAATGCATACGCTGGTATTTCTACATTTATTGAAGATTTAAAAGAAAGACAAGGGAGGTCATTTCGAACTGAAAGTGAAGATGAAAGTGGTCTTTGGTATAAACTAGCGAAAGGACAAGCCATCGTTAAAAATCACATCTTGTATCATTACAAAGATGCTGTGGGGGTGATATCTTCAATGATAATGAATCACCCCTTCTGGCAATATGTTAGCCAGCGAACTTCGTTATCCCACATTATTTTTCGCTTGTCATACGATGTTAAGAAAGTCTTAATAAAACAAAAGATCCCCTCACATTTACCTGATGCACAACTTTTCAGTTATTTAAAACAGTCATACAAACAACAACGAGGAAATTTATTTGAGATGCGAACAATGGACTCACTTGTCGCATTATTACTGATAGCTCAAATGCAGCAGGAAAAATACAACTATGCTCGACCTACTCATGCTGAAAAACTTGCATATGTGTTGTATCTATATTTGTTTTCCTACAAATACTCTATAAAAAATGTCGTACCTTTGGGTGTGCGCATAAACTCAATTTTAAATGGCATACCAGAAGCAGAAACTAAGAAAAGTTTAACCAATCAATGTTGTCATAACTCACTTATCAACACTCTCGAAAATATTAATGAATTGCGCATTTCAAATTTAACGGGATCAGAAACAGGTGTTATCACATTAGAAGAATTGGATATTAAGAATCATCCTTTCTTTGACTTGAACAATAATGGCTTTAGTAACTTTCAAACCAAACTTCATTAGTGATCAATATTGATAGTTGATCAGTGAATGTCCAATTGATGACAAATCATCGGCCTCTCAAATGGGAATGACTTTCCTAAATAAATAATGCTCAAAGGGCATATTATGGGAATATATAATTATAAATTATCACTGTTTTGTGCAGCGAAAAACCATCACTTGGACAACGATGATTAATTTCGCTGGTCGGGTAAAATTATCATATTGGCCGGAGTAATTATTACGCCAACTAATCCTCAGCACTTACATCAAAAAATGCCGATTTAATATTATATAAAAGTAGCTACTTACAATTAATTAAATATAAATTAATTAGTTACAGGTATACATTATATCGATAGTAACGATACCAGATATATTAGTGAAAGACTATTTATGCGTTAAAAAGCCCCTTGACTGGAGTTAACGTTATTGGCAAAACGCACCTAAATTTCTTAAGATATAAGCCTGTTTTTTTATTGAGGCAAAAGCATGAATACTGTTATATCTGATTGGTGGATTGTCTCAATTATTGACAACAACATGCTCGTTGGAAAAATATTGTGGGGCACCGTCATTGACGATATGAGTTGTCGATTTATAAAAGGTGATTATGTTAGCTCATCAACAATAATAGACATCAATATCGACTCTCAACTTATTAAAACTGAATCAGGCAGTTTGTACCAAATTCTAGGTAAAGGTAAGCGAGCGAAAATAAAAATGGAAGAGCATGAGCTATTACGGCAAGGTTTTAATCCTGAGCAAATTATATCAATCCGTCAGTCATCAAGACTCATAATCCACTAATACTAATTTCAGCTTTGTAGCAACAGGCTTATAAAGCCTCAAAAACAACATTAGCGAAGTAAGCGTCCTAGCTAGCCCTTCTAGCTGTAAAAACTTATCTTGCCGTAAAAGACAATAGTTAATGTCAAAACGGAATCTCTTCAGTAAATGTGGGGGCTGTTTTTTCTTGAGAACAAAAATGCTCCTCTTGCATGAGAGTCGGTCTTTCATACTTCTTTAGCCCCAAGTCCCATAAATTGCTAATATTATCCAAATAAGTTTTAACTTTTTCGCTAGCAGCATTAATCAATTCGGACTGAAACCTCACCCAAGGTGGCGCTCTATATGTTTCAATTGCCAATGTCCAAGGGTCGTTCAAACTGCTAGTTATGTGGCTTAATTGTTGCTCAAACTTTTCAAACAAAAGATCATTTTCGCGGAAATCAATATGAACCAATACCGTAACAGAGCCTTTTCTTTCGCCAATAAAGATGACGGGAGCTAACAAGTTTTGCAGGTATAGTTCTTCTATAACTTCAATGACACGCGTGTCATGATCTTCATCCCAAACCACACATAGGTCTTGTGCCTGAATCTCTTTTTGCCGTTTGTTTGAATAATTGAGTGGCTGAGCTGCTCTTAGAATCGAGTAATGCGTGCCTCGTCCTAAGTTGCCAATAGGCTTAGCTTCATCATAAATCGTAGAGAATAGAGTCGAGTAGACAGGATTGTTTTCAATATTCATAGTAATTATCCATTTTCAGTGGATAGCAGTTTCACCTGCAAAAAACTTAACCTTTCGAGTTAAGCGAGTCATAGGTAAATATAGTTGTAACTAGAATAAAAACAAATAAGGGTAAGACAAAACCAGCTTCTACTGGCTTTGAAATTGAGAGCAAAATAATTACAATGTAGGTTATTTAGCTTTATCAGCCGGAGGTTTTGAAGATGATTTTTCTTTAACTCTTTGTACAGGTTGTTCTATAACCGCAGCTTCATTTTTTAGTTTATTTGTTTGCACCAAAATATTCTTTTCAATATTGCAAGCTATATACAAAATGAAACCGAGAGCAAAAGTGCAAATAAACCAAATTGCTCCTCGCATAAAGCTTGAATTAGCTTTAGCTTTTCGTAAAAGTCCTTTTAGCTCCTTACGAGTTTGATTTGCTTGTTTCCTAATTTCTACATCTTCATTCAATACATCATATCGCTTAAATTCAGATGTGACCTGCTTCTCAATATGACTAAAAGTAGCGTTATGAACACCTAATGAGCGATGAACAATGATAGTAGTAACTAGAATACCAATAGCAACAGCAAGACCGTCAACTACTTGATCAATTCTCATAACTGCTCCAATAACAATTAACGCTCCCGGAATTGCTAAAGCTTTATTTTGAGCACTGGAAAGAATCTCATTAATTTTTGATGTATATGATAAATCCTGATCATTAATTTCGTGTAATACTTTATTAATACTGAACCGTTTAACGAATAATTCATAATGCTCATCATATCGCTTCTTGAAATGGGTAATAGAGGATAAAAGTCGCCTAAATATTTCTTTTTCATCATGACAAACAGAAATAAGTTCATGAAATGCAGAACGCATTACCGACCTTCTTTCAGTGTCTTGACTATCACCAAGTTGATTCAACTGAATTAATTTTTCAACATCATCAATGTGAGTGTCACTTCCCTGTATGAGCTGTAATTCTTCCCAGTCTATACTCGGTGAAAATTCGTATTTAGCAATACCATCATCAGCTTCTATAATAAGAAAGACTTTTTTTGATCCCTTTGCTGAGCCAGAAGCAGGCTCACAATGATCTGATAGAAGTACCAATAATTTTCTGACTAAACAAAATAGCTTGATATTTATCTGAAATTGCGAGTTATCAATACTCGAATTTTTGGTTTCTACAATATAAAAAAACTCAGGAGTATTGGAAGAGTTTTCTACAACTGCATACAAGTCAATCCATTTATCAAAAATTGGGCAGTCACCCGCCCAATTAGCAACATTCAAAGAAATATGTAACTGATTTCCACGAATAGTTCTGAACTTATCAAAACTATAACCAACACTTTCTAATGCACTCTTAATCACCTCTTCATTATTTGAAGCCTCACTCAACTTGACAATAAGTTCGCCATCTTGGACTGAATGCTCCAGTCCAATGAATAAATTTAGAAATGTTTGAAATTGTGCATTAGTCATTTGTAATGTTAGCCGAAGCGAGTTTAGACAACTCCTTCTTCTGATCCTTATCTACAATCAAGAAAGTCAAACGACCTTCATCATACTCAACAATGCTCCCTGAGCCAGCAGAGCCAATTTGTTTACGCAATATTTTAGCCGTAAAGCTTTTATCTACTGCTGAAACTTCAATGGATTGACCCGCCTTCACACTATTTAAAGTTGGCTCAATGTGATGATTTATTTCGTATCCGTTATCATTAATAAATGACTGAAATGTTCCTCTAAGTGGAGAGTCTTCAGGAAGGATATCCTCAACAGCGTTACATAACGTGGTTAGTGATACAACTTTACCACTTTCTAAAAAAGTTTCAGCTTTAGCATATGCATCCATATAGAAATCATTGGAGAGCCTATGCCTGTCTTGGAAATCTGTAATAGCTTTTCTGAATTGTTCAACTGAACGAGCATTATCAGCATTACTCTCGTCACACCCGAAGGCAGCTTTAAAAAATTCGCCTGTAGAAGCTCCTTTTATAAACTGCAAATATGTATCTTCTGTTGGAATTTCAGGATAAACCGAATCAAACAGAGTTAAATCAAATAGGGCTGCTTGCCGTAATGCCTCTAAATTCAAATGACTTGAATCAACTGGCATTAATGTTTCAGGATCGAAATCAAACCCCTCTTTTTTAGTAACCCAAATAGCTAAAAGTTTACCGAGATCGTCTTCTTCATGCCCTTTATAGTGCATAAATACGATATTACCGCCTTGAACTTTATGGGCACCAACATCGTGTGCGGAGGCCACTAAAGAGTCCATAAATTCTTCAACCAAATTAGTAAACCCAATCTCATCCCTAATATAATTAGCCAATATATTTGGCGCAGAATCTACAGTGTTATCTTCAGTAAAGTAGCTATGAAATTTATTTTTGTTTTTGAACTTTCGCTCTACTTCTGTGATCAGCTTAAAACTTACGTCATCATTCTGAGACCAAAGTTGACCTAGCTTAGCCTCTATTCTTGAACTACCTTGATGAGTAATGAACTGAGCAGTCATCGCAGCTACAGCAACAAGCTTTGGTCTTTCAATTTCTACCTCAGCACACCTCGGACAGCTATCTAAATTTTCATTGTAAGAAAAGTCACATTCAACACAATTAAGCATATGTTCTCCTAAAAACTAATTTCCATTTATGCCTACTCTTGTGAAGAATACATAAATCATTATAGCGAAACCTGTACATTTATACAGTTATTTTTTGTATGTGGTTAAAAGCCCCGACTAGCGAAGCTTTGGATTCAAAATTAAACAAACCTAATAGGCTAGAGTCTAATTTTTACAACCATTCTTATCGCAAGTGATTTTTTGGTGTGAATCAACCCAATGATTTGAGTGTTTCTTCGTATCAACGCCACATCCAGTTGTGCTACCTTTATTGCCTTGATGTACAACCCCGGTAGGATTATGTCTAACTGCCATGTCACTCTCCTTTAAAATACTATTTAATTGAAATCTTTTTATTAAGTTTTGTAACTACATTAATAACTTACCATTTAGGATGGATAAATAACACACAAAAAATCAATCTAGTCGTTTGGCTTCAAAAGCAGCCAAAAATAAAGCCCCGTAAGGGGCTTTGGCTCAATATAATATGTCTGAATTAATAATTTATTTCACTTAACCTATAAGCCCATATTTACTTAAGACATATAATGAAATGAAACCTATGAACAACCCCATGGCTCCTAAAATTATCATTTTTCGTACAAATAATTTATTCGGCTCATACCAGCTCTTCAGAAATATATGTGGAATTTGTAAAATCTCCATTTTCGTATAGTCACTTTCCAGTTTTATTTTGTTCACTGAACTTGGTGCCAACAAAATCCCAACGAAAAGAGATAAGAAACATATACCTAACAAAACTAATATTATTATCATTTAATTACTTCCTCCTGTTAGTACCACACCTTTGTCTTCTTCTACAGCAATACCTACAAGAGGTATATCAGCGGTTGCACCACCATTAACTCCCGGCCCGATAGAAAACTCTGCGCCAGTGGTTGTGCCACTAATATCTTGGCTAATTGCTCCACCAGCTATTACTGCATTACCACCAACTTGAACATCACTCATTCCATTCTGGACATCTGTAACGCCTTCTTTAGTCCAGTTAAAGCCGACACTACCAGTTAAACTAGTTTTTAAGAAAGACTTTACGAATTTTCCAACTGAAAACTTTGAATTTTTACCTGCTCTCGGATCTTGCTCTGTACCAATTTCACCACCAACAACACCATCTATAGACAAACCAGCCCCATACTTCCCATTACCCGACATACCCGGAAAGGAGAAGTTTGCTGAAATTTGAAACCCTTGAACAGAGTGGTCAATGCTATTTGGAACAAGTTCCATAACAGCAGGAATATTTAAAGTAACAGAAAAGGAAAGAGCTTCTTTTCCATCAGGATCAATATATTTATAAGGATTGTTATTCGCATATGCATAACGATTGAAGTTATGAATGTTTGAAAAGCCCTTAGGATCATTCGAATAAAACCGCCCGATAACTGGATCATAGTATCGTGCCTGCATATAACTCAACCCTATGTCTTTATCAAACTTATGGCCTGTATAACCTACATCATCAATTGCTCCTTCAATACTCTCCCCAAACGGACGATAATGCTGTTCACCACTGTCTACAGGAATAGCCCCATCTTTGGCAATGAGCTTTTTCCCAAGGTAAATGTAATTGATACCCCCATCATCGGTTTCACGATACAAGAGGGAGCCGCTTTGGCTATATAAACTATAACTGGTGCCCTTAGCGTCAGTTTGTTTAACCCGGCGATTGTGCCCATCATATAGATAACTATTAGTACCTGAGTTGGTTAGCTGATTAGCGCGATTATAAGTAAAGGTTTTGTCACCATTACTATAGATATTCCCTCTATCATCATAGCTAAAAATATCATACTTGGTCGATGCTTCTCCTGGCTGGCTTGCATAGCCCGAAACGGAGGTTAAACGATTGGCGGTGGTGTTGTAGTGATAAGTTAGGTTGCGCCCTTTGCTGATATAGCTGGTGATATTGCCTAACACATCATACTCAATGGTACTGTTACCAATTCCTGTGCCACCTAGTGTCGAGGTGAGTCGGTCTAAGCCGTCGTAGAATAGACCCTCTGTAGCGTCACTGCCTAAACTATAGCTTGGGTCTAGTTTGTCTAACAATTTAGTGATGTTCAGGTTAGCATCGTACTCGTATTCATAATGCAGCGCTGTCACTCCTGTTTTTGAATCTTTTATGATACTGGGGACATTACGGGTATTGAGTGTGGTTTTATGGGTAAAGCCATTGCCATATGCAAAGGTATTAATGCTGCCGGTGGGGTGATACTTTGCACCACTTGCATAGGTTCTATCTGCGAGTGGTTCATTTGCTACGCGGGTGTTTCGAATGGCTTGAGTAGGCTGACCTAATCCATTAGGGGCGTAAGTAATCACGTCGCCATCAGGATAAGTAAGCGAAGACAGGCTACCTAAGGAATTATATCCATAATCGATTAATAAGGTTTTACCCGGTAAGGTTAGCGTTTCATCTTCCAATAAATTAAGGGAGTTGTAATTGTAAGTATGGCTAACAGTGCCTGAGGTTAGGGTTTTGAGGTTATTGTTTTTATCGTAACTATAACTAACATCAGGGCTAGTATCGGCAAAGTTAGCATTTTTCATATTGCCTAATACATCATACACATAAGATATTTTATGACCTGACGTTACATTATCATCACAAGCTTTGGTACTGCTAGATACTGAGCTCCCCATCGCTTGCCATGTCACTTGGCCTATTTCATTTCGTTTAAACGCCGTATTGCCTACATCGGGGCGCACTGTTTTACACAACTGTTGGTATGCGTCATACACACGATACTCGGTAATACCGCCTTGAATAATAGAGGTTATGTTATTAAAAACGTTGTACGCCATATGGGTGACAACACTTTGTGGTGATGCAATACGAGTCGCTTGATTGTAGGATGGCGAGCCATATGCTTGGTAAGTGGTTGTGGTGACATTGCCTTTGTCGTCATCAACCTCAATACGGTTACCACTTAAGTAACGGTAGCTTCGTGTGCCTAACGTGGTGTTATTATCCACCACTAAAGCACGCCCTAAAGCATCATAAGTCATGGTGCTGCCATTAGATATAGAGGCGTTGCCATGCACCAAGCTTTGGAAGGTAGCTTGGCTGAGCGCATTATAGCCAGTACGTTGATATCGGGCGGTTGTTGGTTTTGAAGTATCCGAGGTTTTGGTGATAACTTGGCGCAGAAGCCCGTCAAAATAAACTACATGCTGTCGAAGCCCTTGCGTAGTGGTTTGTTTGAGCATTCCCGCGACCACATTGCTGTTTTCAGCACCAGTGGTGGTAGCATAGCTGATAGTAGTATTGGCCCACTGGGTATCACAGGGATCAATTAAGGTTAAACGGCCGACCGAGTTGTAATTGAATTTAGTGCATTCACCTAAAAAGTCAGTTTCTTCTGTTATCCAACCGTTATTATCCAAAACTTGATAGCTAGAATTGTCGTCAGGTCGCTGAATTTTTTGCGGTGTGCCGCGTTTCCAGTCTAGATAATAAGTACGATCGTCTAAACCATTTTGTGCCCAATGTAGAGCGCCTTTATAACCTTCAATGGTGTGATAACCATAAGTAGCGTAAGTACGACCGAAACGTGATTCGCTCAAGCGACGACCTAAGCTGTCGTAGGTGTATGTACCTGTGGCGACACCATTTTGTTTGACCGTGCTCATTAAACCTAAGACCCAAGGAGTCAGTTTATGTGTGTAAGTATAATCACGTATGCGTGTACCCGTGCTTGTAGAGCTGGTACTCGTAACGCGCGTCGGAAGACCAAATGAGTATTCATCACTTGATAGGTCCGTTTGATAAGTGTTTGCTGTGGTGAAAGTGTCAAGGCCACGAGTTACCACTACATTAGATTGATGGCGTGCCTGTTCCATTGTTGCGGTGTTGGCATTAGGAAGGTCAATCTTGCCCACTGGCTGCTCAATAACATAACTGTATTGAATTGATTGCAGCGGAGATGACGCCCCACTGTCAAACACTTCAATTGTGTCAATCAAACTATCAAGGTTATCCCAACGGCGGTTGTAGTGATACACCGTACGTTCACCTAACGGATTGGTCACGGATGACCATTTAGTATCGGGAATACTCGTCGCACCAACAAATTGGCCCATACTATTTTCGTATTCATAACCCCAAGTGGCTAACGGGTAACCTGGGCCTGATAACGTCTTTGTTTTGACCGACATCACTTCTGTATGCCGAGAGATATTAGCGCTAGGTAAGACCTCAGTACCACCCAAATTACTTGTAGGTCCTGGATAATTAATCCTATGTCCTTCATAAACACAAAATCTAGGATCGAGAGCACTTCGGTCTACATCATAAGGTACTTCAGAACGCCCATGATAGGTCTCACTGAGTGCAAACACGCCTGTTACACCATCTGGATGTGTTACTGTTAGCTTTTTATCTAATTCTCGGCATATCCCCTCGAGCCGTCCTGGTGCAGCATAACCCGGCTTAGGGTTTAGTACTCCTCGGTAAAACCCTTCAAATCGCCAATTGCGTTCATCGGGTAATGTAACCACTAAACTTGCATCTAATGGATAGGTATATTTCCAGATTCGAGCGTTCGCCGTGACAGATGTAATGCGTTTATCTGTAATACCAATTGAGATATTACGACCGTCGTTACTATGAATGCGTGTTGGTGTTCCATATTGGTCATATTCAAAACGTACCCAATTGCCGTTGACGTCGGACACTTGCGTTGCTAAAAGGTAAGCTTTAGCCCTATCATAAACGCCTCCTCTTAGCTTGACTAAAGCGGCACCGATTGAATCCCCTGTTATATCAGGTGTATCAATTCGGTAAACTAATTGATCGAACCTATAGGTATCTCCATTAGGTGCGGTCGCGATAAATCCTTGACCACCACCATTGCTAGCTCCTATGGTGGTGATACAGCTAATTTTCCAATAGTCTTTTGTTATTTTGATAGCGTCTGCGGTCGAAACAAGTGAGCCATTATTATTCAACACTTGCTTCATACCCTCGCCAGGGATGTTCATTTTCAAGCCATTCCAATACACATGGCCCGGTATTTGTAAAGACGTAGGCTCTATATCAGCAGTACATCTATCCGATCGCCAACGTCCACCGGGTTTATCGCCTTCAATAGGAAAACGCTTTCTTGCTAGCGCTGTACTAACATAAGGCACATCGACTTCCCATGGCCCTAGACCGAACTCTCCACGTGTCACTGCGCCAACCTGAGTAAAGTCAGTGCTATCGGGATCATAAGTCGCATTTTTATAATAAGAACTTACAGAATTGCCAAAATGGCCCGAATGAAATTTTCTGCGAAATGCCACTTCCAAATTAGAATTACCAGGTAAACTGACGTCTGTGTGCGAAAATGATAATGAGCCAGTGTTCATGTCAATCCTATCTCCTAGGAGAGAGGATTCATTGACAACTAGTTTATCTTCGGCACGCTTGATATTCGCCAAAGGCTCTGTTAAACCTGTGGTTTCTAGGTTTGTTTCTTGGCCGGTAACAGTAGAAACCAAAAATAAAGCTAGCATCCCTGAAACGATAGATGATTGACTGATTCCCCATATTTTTAAATTACTTGAAAAACGGGGTGATTTTAATAAACCATTTTTCATAGCTCGGCTCCTTCTTTGTCTGTCTCAGCCGCAGTCGACCCCAATAAATCGGTATGAATAACAACATCATTGTATCTGAGCTCTAAATCTAAGCCTTGCAAACTGACAATCTCGTTTGGAAAATCAGAATCAGATGTTGGTATAATTACTAAATCAGCATGCACACGAGTTGAAAATATAAAGACTACTGCTAATAGCAATAAACACTTAATTTTTTTAAATAACATTATTTTACTTCTCCGTTTATGCTAATACCAGTCACTGACGTTACCAATAAACCAGTATTAATAAAAATTATTCCTGCTAATTGACTACTTACCGTGTGCTTTTGTAAATCATAGTCGCTTTGGCTGTAATATGGATTGTTTTTTCTTCTTGTTATCATCTTTAAAACTCGTTTGATAAAGTGCGGGTAATATACGCAGAGCAGCTTTTATTGTTACAAGCTCGTACTTTAAAGTCGTTCGTTGCGTCGTCATAATACCCAGTAAATGTATTATTTACGCCACTATAAATTTTCACTTCAGTTGTGGGTTCTATAGGATTGAGGTCTATAATTATATGTTGTTGGGTAAGTGATTTAGAGTCTGAACAAATCGTTCTAGGTGGGCATGAACTGGTACGTCCTGCTGACGAATACAGCTCATAATAAGTTACTGTCTCTGGTTTACTATGCGACCATCTTATAGAAAAAGCGCATCTTAAAGTACATCTCACACTACCATCTATACTTGTAACGGCTATTGGGGATGATGTGGGTATTACTTTTGGTGGTACTATCGGCACTACACTTGGTGACGTAAAAGCTACAGGCGACCCCAAAATATCTGTGTGTATAAAAACTACATCAGCTTGTATTTCCTGACACGATAGAAATAAGAATATATAACTAATAACCAAAAAAAATTTCTTCATTTAATTTCCTTTAATGCATTATAAATGCTCTTTAATTTACTGCGATTAGAGGATATTAAAGTTCTTTAGATAAACACTTGATATAATCTAACATCATATTTTGTAAATAGTTAACAAGTAGCAAAAATTAAAATTAACATTAACTTAATATTAATAAGTAAAAGTTATATCAATTTTTCAACAGGTTAATTTACAGACAATCATTTTGTTTAGATGGGGAATTATAAAGCATCCATGTCACGTTACATCCATTAAAAAAGCAGCAGTTACATTCAAAAGATACCATAAAACATTACAGTAAGTAAATTTTTGCAAAATTATCATAAGGATATACTCCCCAAAATAAACCGGGTTATATCAGAAATGAGGGAAAACCTAGCCCATTTTCGCTACAAAAGGCTATCATTTACAATGAATGCATACTTACCCTCAATGAAAAAATTATTGTTTATATTCTTGAATTTCTTTTTTAGCTAAATGGTCTGATTACCACGTACAAAAAAATTCCACACGACTCAATATGTGACAATAATGCTTTTAGCTCGGTAGGATTTAAAATACTTTGCAGGGAATTTTTATCAATTAACCGTTGAGAAGGACCCTTGATGTTTGTCATTAGCAGCTAAACCAAAAAGTTGATCATCTCCACCTAAACCAACTAAGTGATCGCTAGTATCTCCCCAATTATATAACTGTTCGGCATTATTCGTACCTGTAGTTACATAATCGTAATTCCCTAATAGAATCTTCCAGAGCCTTAAATAATCCAAGTGCTATAGGATCTTGGCTGCCTAACTGCCTCAACTCTTTATAAGAGTCTAAAACTGTCATAGAATCGTGAACAACTTGTTCTAATACGCTCAACATATATACTTCCTTATATTTTATGATTTAGCAAAACTGCTTAAGCTACATAACAATTTTATATAGACCCAATGAGTCAATTTCTTAACTATAGGAAAAAAAACAGTATTGCTGATTATATGTTGGTTGGTATAGCTACTATTGTGGGTACTGAAAGTAATCCGAAAAATTATTATTGCTAATGCCTGCAATGTCGGATCACTTGTCGCTAGATAAGCGAAAGCTAACGTCTTCTTTCGTATCTTTGCTGACTATTTCAGGTCGATTTTTCATTAATAAAAGGGGCAGCAACCCGAGACTAGTTAGCCTTAGAAAAGTATTAAAAACATTTTCAAATTCTCAATGGTTACTGTCTTATCGGTCGCAAAAGTTAGCGTTTCAAGATGACTTGCCACAAGCAGCTCAGAACGAGAAACGGTCTTAGTTTATGCTTTTTTCTTAACGGCAAATTTAAAGTGTGGAGCTATTATACGAATCCAAAATAAAAAATTTACCATCAGCTATTAGTTGATAAATTGCAGTCAGATGGGTTGGGGACTATAATCCTCACCCTGTCGTGTAGATAGTTTATAAAAGATCTGGAGGTCACCAGCCACACCAAATAACATTCTGCCGAGAAGGTAGCTAATTAAAAAAACCATATGTAATTTAATTGCATATGGTTTTTTATTACATAAATTATGTCAAGGTATGGTTGTATTATTTGTGAGCGACTCGCCATTCACACCTAACCTAGTTTCACATTCCAGGGTAACATAGCTTCTATCGTTTTTTCACTGACCTCACCACTGAGCTGTTCAAGACAATAAGCGATGTAATAAAAGGGAATTAACCCATTTGCTTTGGCTGTTTCGATAATTGAATACAACATCGCACTGGCGCTTGCACCGTTGGCGGTATTTGAGAATAACCAGTTCTTGCGACCAATAACGAAGGGCTTCACGGCTCTCTCAGCACGGTTGTTGTCAATGTTAAGTCCACCATCTTCAAGATAGCGGTTGAGCTTATGCCATTGATTTTGACAATAACCAACAGCTTTACCTAGTGCGCTTTTAGGGGGAACATTAGCTTGGGTTAACCATTGACTGAATTTATCTAATAAGGGTTTTGCCACGGTTTGTCGCTGTTCATATTTCTCTTGGGCTGATTTATCTTTCAAGCTTGTTTCTAATCGATATAGTTTTTGTATCAGGCTTAACGCCATGTCCGCCTTGCCTGATTTACCTTTAGGTTGAGCTGTCTTCGCTTCCATGAATTTTCGGCGTGCGTGTGCCCAACAAACCACTAATGTTGCCGCTGTCTTTTCATAGCCAACGTAGCCATCTACTTGCAGATAGCCATTAAAACCTTGAAGGTAATCGACTGCACACTGTCCAGCCCTACCAGCTTGATAGTCATAAAGGACAATGTTGGGCATATCACTGGTGTTAGGTGAATTACTCCCTGTACAGTAGAGCCACATGTAGCTTTTCACTTTATCCTCGCCAATGACTTTCAGCGTGGTTTCATCGGCTTGTATGATGTTTTGTGCTAATAATATTTTTTGCAGTAACGCATAAAGCGGCTCGAATAACGACGCACTTTTCATCATCCAATTCGCCATGGTTTTACGGCTTAATTCAATGCCGTATTGCTTGAATAGACTTTCTTGACGATACAGCGGCAGTGCATATTGGTATTTACTGGTGATGATTTGACTCAGTAACGTTGCTGTGGCGATACCTTTAGGGATAGGACTTGGCGGTACGGGCGCGATTTGTATCTTAGTTGACGTACCTGTTTGCTCACAGGTGCGACAACTGTATTTTAAACGCACATGTTTGCTCACAGGTGCGACAACTGTATTTTAAACGCACATGTTCAATCACTTTCACCTGTGCAGGAATAAACTCAAGCTTTTCACTGCGCTCATCACCCATCTGATGTAATTCATTACCACAACAGGTACAGCTTTTATCGTCAATGTCATGAATTACTATTTCGCGAGGTAAATCAATAGGAAGCTTTTTACGAATAGGTTTTTTCTTAACGACTGTGGTTGTGCTAGTTTCTTCTTCAACCACATCAAGTTCAACTTCATTAAATAAATCACCTTGTGCAGGATGACCTTCAGAGCTTGTGCCAAAACGTTGCTGTTGAGCAAGACGAAACTGCTCTTCTAAAAACACGTTTCTTGCTTTGGATTTAGCTAGCTCTGATTGCAGTGCTACTAGCATTTGCTTTAAGCTTTCGGAATCGTCAGGTAGCGAATTAATGTCATTGGTCATGAACTTATTATATCAATCATTCACGCTAACTTATTGGCTTTATTCAGATTGTTTGGTGATCAATAAATGCTGCTTATGATCGCAAGTTATAAGGCGACAGTGTCATAACTAATCGCTTGATGTCCAAGTACATCAAATCCGTCAAACAACCAATGCAATTGCTGCTCAGATAAATTAAGTGATTCAAAATTAAGTTTAGTAGGCCATTTAAATTTATCTTTTTCAAGCCGCTTGTACCATAAAGCAAAACCCGTTTTGTCCCAATAAAGCACTTTCACTTTATCTCGGCCTTTATTGCAAAAAACAAAGACACTGCCAGTTAATGGTGACACTTGCATTTGTTGCTCAACAATGATGACCAAACCATTAATTGATTTTCTAAAATCAACAAAATCACGATAGAGAAATACCTCAGGCACATCAATAAACATCTTCATGAGGAAATGCCATTGATGATAGAAACGATGTAATCAGCAGAAGTTTGTGGTGGTAGTGATAAGTTTACTTTTCCTACGTTAAGTAAAATTTGTGCACGAGTTGTTTCAATTTTCAGCTTCTGAGTAACGGTGGCTTTGATAAATGAAGAGTCAGTGTTTGGTAGCAAGTTCAATTCACGTTTACGCTGATAAAATGTCGATGGTGAAACGCTTAACTGCTTACAAAATTGAGCTATCGTGAGATTACTTTCCTGTTGCGGCTCAATAAAAGCAGTCCATTTTTGTTGTGTAGCTAACTGCATATGCTGATCCCTAATTAATTTTAGGAAAGCTTACTGTTTGGCTGGTTTAAATGTTAGATGCCTTTTGGCGGACGCTCACTATTATTTTATGTCAATGTATGGTTGTTTAATTTTATATATTTGTTTTTAATAGATATTTTTATAATTTTTTTGTCAAGGTATGGTTGTATCAACATACCAACTGCTATAGCCTATTTATATTTTCTATTCGTTTATATTCCATATTCTGTGCAATTATATTGTTACCGTTCTCGGCCATCTTTTTAAACACATCGACATTAACTATTTTAAAATACCCTAATGCTTTTTAACTGTTAACTGCAGCTAAACTAAGTATCTTGAGATTTGCCTTGATTAGCGGTATTTAATTTATATATCCCAAGTCATCAAAGTAAATTGGCAGCTATGTTTACAGGCTAATTATTATAAAAGTTGATAGTTGGCGTAGGGGAGGAGTGTGTTTTAACTAGAGAGTTAGGCTAAAGGCAAGTTATCACTTTATAGAAGTGCTTACCTTTAGTTCCTATAAGAGCTTCTTATTTATAAATACATCCAATTTAATAGCAAAGATAGTGTTATCCACATTAAAATAATCAATGGAATACCAATACGCATAAAGTCAGAAAATTTATATCCTCCCGCGTTCATTACCAGTAAATTCGTTTTATAAGCCATAGGTGTTGCATAACTTAAGTTAGCACCAAATAAAACCGCTAAAATGAATGGTTCAGGCGAAAGGTTTAATTGGCTCGCGACAGAAATGGCAATAGGTGTGCCTATTACCGCTGCCGCGTTGTTAGAAACAATATTTGTTAGTATGGCTAGTAACAACATTAATGACGCTAAAACACCGCCTGGAGGTAATCCATATGAAACAGCAACAAAAACTTGTGCAATATATTCTGCTCCACCAGTCATCATCATTGCTGAGCCTAGAGCGAGAGAGGCTGCAACAATTAGAATAACTTGGGTGCTAAGTGCAGATGAAGCTTCTTGCCAATCTAAACATTTAGTTAATAAGAGAATTAAAACACCACAAACAGAGCTAATTTCGATAGGTAAAATACCCAATGCTGACGATACAACTACCGCCAATAAAGTACCTAAAGCTATAGGGGCTTTACTTGTTTGAGGTAATGATTCTGCGCCATCAATAATTAACAATCCGGGCTTTTCTTTTAATGCGGCTATTTGCTCTATTTCACCTTGAACAAGTAAAACATCACCAATTTTTAAACGTGTTTTACCAATACCATTACGTCCAATCTCCATTGCTTTACCTGCTCTGTGTAAAGCTACAACAGTGATTGCGTGTTTATTAATAAAGTTGGCTTCTTGTAAAGTTCTGCCCTCAATGCCGGAGCCAGCAACAATAACAATTTCAGCTAAAATTTGTTTTTCAGCCTTTAATGGGTGATCTTCATCAACTTTATGTTGCCCAGAGAACAAGGTAGCGCCAAGCACGGTTTCGTATTCTTTAAGTCTATCGGGATAATCATGTACTTTTAATCTATCACCAACAACGAGTACCGTGTCTGGCAGAGGCACAATATTACGGTTGTCAGGACCGCGTTGTATACTTTCTATTTTTAATTGGCCATCTGTTAACGCTATGATTTCAGTAATCGTTTTTTCATTACTTGTACTTTCTTCATTGATATTAAGGTAGGCACTGAAAATTCTAGGTGAGGTATCAGGCATGGATGGAGAGCGACTTGGCAGTAATTTAGGCGCGATAATCCATAAATAAGCAATAGCAACAAAAGCAGCAATTAGAGCAGGCTGTGCAAAGTCAAAAAGACCAAATTCAGCAGCGCCCATATTTTTAGCAATACTTACCACCAACAAGTTAGTTGATGTGCCTATAGTCGTTGCCATACCTCCAACTAAAGTAGCAAGACCCATTGGCAGTAACATAGGTGACGAGTCGGTTTTAGTGCGCAAAGATACACTAATTAAAATAGGCAGTAACAGCACTACAACCGGCGTGTTGTTTATAAAAGCACTTAAGGTTCCCGCTAAAACAAGCGTAATTAGCAGAGACAAGGCGGGACTGATTTTCCACAATTTTGCTAGATATCTTCCTATAGGCTCTAACGCACCTGTGCGTACTATGCCATGGCCAATAATCATCAGTGAGCAAACCGTAACTAAGGCCTCATGCCCGAAACCAAAAAATAAAGCACTGGGTTCAAAATGTACGCCATCAACAGAAAATGGAAAAACGGCGAACATTACAGCTAATATGGCTATTACAGCAAGCGATGAAGTTTCTAGCGGTATATCTTCACGGCGGAATAAATAGAGCGCTAAAACGGTTATCAGCAGAACAGCTAAAGCATGATTGTTAGGGATATCAGGAATATTCAAAGTTACGATCACTTATTTTATATTTTGTTTATGAAAGCTAGCCGAGAAAGCAACGGCATAACAAAATTGAGTATGAACTAATTATGTTCTTTCATGAATTCTAATGCTTTGGACACCGCAACTTTAACATTGTTTTCCATCTCAAAACGTTCAGATGCGGGCAAATAAAAAGCCATGTCAACTTCATGCCGAATATAGCGTGTCGGCAGTTGATTCAAAACAACACAAACTAAATCAGCTAAAAATTCAGCATCATAGCTTTCTTCTAGTTTTAATGCCGAGAAATGTTGCGAAACTAACTTTTCGTAATAATTATGAATATCGTCGGGAATGTTCATGTTAATAACTTTTTTTGGTGGTTATATTTTCAAGCCTAATGCTAGTGTAATGAAAACACCAATCTTTTTTTGTTTTCTAAGCATTAATTTTAAATTGAGAATATTGAATATCAAACATGTTTTAACGTTTTTCAGCACTGGCTATTTCACGTTCAAGTTTAGAAATTGCTTGTCGGCAACGACCAAGGCGTTGGTGAAGGGCAAGAACCTCGTCTGTTAATTGTTTTGATTTTTTTACAGACGCTCCATGAAACTGTTTCTCACGTGTTTGTATCATTTCGAGTAAACGACGTTCGAACTCAACTGTTTCATTGAGTTTATTATGCAGATTATGGCTTGATTGCATTAAAGCCTGCGCTGCTTTTTTATAACGTCTAGACTTTATTGCCACAAGTCTTTGGCTTGGCTCTTTATGTAAAGTACTGTTTGCATTTAACGCATTTCTTAACGCGGAAATTTGCTGTTCAATAGTAAGTAAACGCGTATGCGCAAGAGCGTTTTTATTCGCAGCTAAAAGTCTAGCCAATTCATCAGTTTTATTTTTTACCTCGTCAACATAGGGTTGAAACAGATCACTGTGAGTAAGAAATAATTTTTCAGAGAAAATATCATTTTCTTGAATTATTTTATGAGATTTTGAATGCTTATTTTGTTGATCAACAATGTTGGCCTGCACATTAAGTTGATCGAGAATTGCATGAATTTTATTAATCGCATTGAGCATACTTAACCCTTCTAACTAAACCAAGCTTGATAGCCTAAATTAGCCGACATAAGAATAACCACTGTAATAAAAGTAGGGCGTATAAATTTACTACCTAATTTAATGGCCCAATTAGCACCTACCCAGGCACCAAGCATTATGAAAAAGCCCATCGAAAGGCCTAATACAAAATTAACGTGGCCTAGGTAAATAAAAGTTAGCAAGCTAAAGAAATTACTGACAAAATTTGTTGAGCGGGCTAATCCCGAACTAAGCAGAATATCGATTTTATATAAAGCATTTGATGAACTTACCCAAAAGGCACCCGTTCCTGGCCCAGCAACGCCATCATAGAAGCCTAAAATAAGACCTTGTATTAGTTGTTTAATTTTTATAATTCTATTTTTTATCGGTAAGCCTATTACTTTACTGGAAACTGAGCGCGATAATAAAGTGTATACAGCGGTTAACACTACAAGCACAGGAATGTACTTATCTAGAAACTCTACAGATAAAAAATTAACTATTACAGTGCCTAAAATAGCGCCAATAGCTGTGGCGATAATAGCCAGTCGCCAATATTTCGGGTTAAAAAGGTTTTTCCGATAAAAAGTAAAAGATGCTGTAAATGACCCAAAAGAGGCAGCAAGTTTATTCGTACCAAGTGCAACGTGTGGTGGTAAACCAGACGTTAATAATGTTGGCACGGTAAGCATGCCGCCACCACCAGCAATAGCATCAATAAGCCCCGCAACAAAGCCGACACTACATAAGGTTAACCATAAACTAATGTCTAGGGCAGGATCCATGATCATAGAATAATTTGCATAGTAAATTTGCGGCTAACTATACCACAATGGAATCATGAATTTATGTAGATTTATAACTCAAAGTTATAGTATTTTTTTATACAGGATAGTTTATTCTTGTGCGCCACTGGTTAGGAATTCACCGGCGAATAAAATGTATTTAGATAAATATTCATAAACTGTGTATATAAATTAACAGGTGAAAGGCCCTGAAATAGGATTGTTGGTAAGATAAAACCACTATTTATTGTCAAATTTTAGCTTGATTACAAAATAAATGAAAATAAATATCAAAAACTGTTTCAATTTGTTTACGTAAGTTGTTTGTGTGTGTAAGTTATTGTTAATTAGGTTAAATGTTGTTTTTGTCGTTTTTTTTATAAATACCTGAAAAAACTATTTGTTTTTTTGTGCTCATTCAATAACCCATAAAACATAAAGACCCTATAAGCTGTTGTTTTAAATTCATTTATTTGTGTGTTTTTATTGGCGGTAATCGACTTTAAATACATCGAAGATATGATTTTTAATGAGAAATCGCTTATTTTGTGTACTTTGTTACTTGATTGTTAACATACGTTTTTTGACTGCCTTTTAATGCCATAAGTGAATTATGTAAATAAAACGTAACTGTTTGTGTTGACCCATTAACAAGATTAAGTTTAATATCTTAGCTGAAAGATTTGGTTATTAACCGAATTAGTAATTCAACAACAAGACAACATAGTCTTGAAATTAAACACTAGTATCACGAAAGTGGTCCAGGGAGTATATCAATGTATCAAAGTAACAAGCTTACTAAAGCTGTTCGTTTAGCTCTTGTAGCTGGCGCAACAACTACTGTTCTAGCTGCACCAAGTGCTATGGCATTCGCTGAAGAAGCTGCAGCAGAAGAAAAAGGTGTTGAACGTATCCAGGTAACTGGTTCACGTATTCGTCGTTCAGAATTAACAGCTGTAACACCTATCATCGAAATTAGCGCTCAAGAATTCGCAATTTCAGGTAACCTTAACATCGAGCAAAAACTTGCTGAGTTACCTTCTACATTGCCTTCATTTGGTCCTAGCTCAAACAACCCTGGTGACGGTACAGCAACAGTAGATTTACGTGGTTTAGGTACTTCACGTACGTTAGTTATGGTTAACGGTCGTCGTTGGGTTCCTTCAAACCAATCAGGCGTAGTTGATTTAAACACGATCCCAGCTTCTTTAATCGAAAACGTTGAAATCATCACTGGTGGTGCTTCTGCGGTATACGGTTCAGATGCAATCGGTGGTGTTGTTAACTTTAAAATGAAAGATGATTTTGAAGGTGTTGAAATTTCAACGTTATACGATGTAACGACTGAAGGCGATGCTGAGAAATTTAACTTAGATTTAACCATGGGTGGCAACTTTGCTGATGACCGTGGTAACGCAGTACTTTACGTTGGTTATTCTAAGCGTGAATCTTTATTCCAAGGCGACCGTGACTTTGCAAGTGTTGCGTTAACTGAAGGCGATGGCGAGTTAGTTGCTGGTGGTTCTTCAGGCATTCCTGGTACTCGTGTATTTGGTGGTCCAACACTTATTTCTGGCCCAAATGCAGGTTCAAGCTTAGGTCGATTTAACCAAGACGGCTCAGGTAATACCTTTACTGGCGCTGACCGTTTTAACTATGCACCTGATAACTTTTTACAGTTACCACAAGAACGTTTAACAATGAACGCCTTCTCTCATTTCTACATTAATGATGAGACTCGTATTTACAGTGAACTTTCTTTCATTCGTAACGAAGTTCCACAAGAATTAGCGCCTACACCAGCATTTACAACAATCGAAGTAAATCCTAATAGTGCATTCTTTGGTGCAGACGTTCAAGAAGCTATGTTAGCAAGTGGTGACTTAAATGCCGCTGGCAACTACGAAATGTTCGTAGGTCGCCGTATGGTAGAAAATGGTTCACGCCAATCTATCGATACACGTGATGCAATGCGTCTTTTAGTTGGTATTGATGGCTACATTAACGACGATTGGTCTTACGATGTTTATTACAGTCGTTCACAAATGGATCAATCTAACCTGTTAAACAACGATGTTTCAGCTTCACGTTTTAAACAAGCACTTCTAACAAATGATGCTGCTACTGAATGTACAGATACTTCAGGTGGCTGTGTACCAATTAATATTTTTGGTGAAGGCAACATCTCTGACGCCGCAGTTAATTTTGTAAACGTTGGTGCATCAAACGTTACTACACTTAAACAAGAAGTATTTATGGCTACAGTATCTGGTGCATTACCATTTACTTTTCCAGGTGCTGAAGAGTCTGCTGGTATCGTATTCGGTTACGAGAAGCGTCAAGACGAATCATCTTTCCGTCCAGATGAATTCTTAGCTGCAGGTGATGTATTAGGCTTTAATGCTGGTTTACCAACTGTTGGTAAGTACAGTTCAAGTGAAATTTTCACTGAATTCTCTCTACCTCTTTTAAGTGGCAAAGAATTTGCTGAAGACTTGAGCTTTTGGGGTGCTGCACGTTATGCAGATTACTCAAACATTGGTGCAGTTTCATCATTCGCAGCAGCGTTGAACTGGGCGCCTACTGATTGGATTAGCACACGTATTGGTTTCCAATCAGCTGTACGTGCTCCAAATGTTGCTGAATTGTTCCAAGGTTCTGCAAATGGTTTCCCAGGTGCAAGTGATCCATGTTCAGTTGGTGGTTACCAAGCTGGCGTAACAAGTGATGCATTATGTATTTCTTCAGGCGTTGCAGCTGATCAAGTTGGTGTTTTCACACAAGCTAACTCACAAATTGAAGGTTCATTTGGTGGTAACTCAGAACTACAAGAAGAAAGTTCTGACACATTTACTGTTGGTATCGTTGTTCAACCTTTTGAAGGTTTAGATTTCACTATTGATTATTTCAGCATTGAAATTGAAGATGCTATTTCTTCATACGGTGTAAACAATACATTGAATGTTTGTTATAACATTGTAAAAGATGCAGGACATGAAACTTGTCAAAATATCACTCGTCGTGCAGATGGTAACGTTGATATCGTTCAATCATTGAATGCTAACATCGCATCAATTGAAACAGCTGGTGTTGATTTTAACATCACTTACAACGCAGAACTTGATTTTGGTTTGTTTGATAGCGGCTCTGACTTAAATATTCAGTTCCGTTCAACTTTCCTAGAAAAGTCTGATTTTGTACCAATTGTTGGTTTACCAACTGAATACGAATGTGCTGGTTACTACGGTAATACATGTGGCGCGCCACAACCTGATTTCCAAGCAAACACTCGTGTTAACTGGACAAACGGTGACTTAACGTTATCTGCATTATTCCGTTACATTGGTTCAACTGAAGATGACCAGTTAATGGTTGATAATACTTTAAAGGCTAGTGACTTAGTTGTATCAGAAATTGACGCAGCGATTTACGTTGATTTAAGTGCTAGCTACTTAGTTAACGAAAATCTGAATGTTAACTTTGGTATTAAAAACGTATTTGATGAAGAGCCTACTGCTTTAGGTGATTCACAATCTCAAGCTAACACATTCCCAGAAACGTATGACGTTATTGGTCCACGTGTGTTCTTAAGTGCTTCTTACACGTTCAATTAATCACTAATTAAAACTAATTTTAGTTTTAATTAAGTGTTAATAAATTAGAAAGTGACCAACATTTGTTGGTCACTTTTTTTTTAATCTAACGTTAGATGGTGTATGGTAATAATATAGATAAAGCGCTGCTAAATTACATTTATAAAAATAGATCCTAAAAAATATGCAAAATGTTAGCTGTTCAGATGTAACCCTTAAACTTCAACATCTTTTTTCTTTATTCCAAAAAGGTCAAACCAAACGTGTACTTCAAGAGGTAGAAGTATTATTAACTTCTGTTACCGATAATGCTGATCTATTGCATTTGGCGGCTATGGCTTATAAGGCTGAGGGTAACTTTGAAAAAGCAATAAACTATTTCACTAAATCATTAGCGATTAATGATAACCAGCCGCAAGTTCATAACAATATTGCGAATACTTATAAACAAAAATTGAGCTGGGCTTTGGCCGAAGTTCATTACAACAAGGCAATTAAACTCCAGCCTCAATATATTGATGCAATTAAGAATCTTGGTTTATTGTATTTAAATAATCAAAGATATAAAGAAGCAAAAAACAGTTTTCTACAAGTTATAAAACTATCAAAAAGTGATGCTTCAGCATACACATCATTAGGTAATATATGTAAAGCAGAACAAAACTTTCCTGCTGCTATTAGTTACTATAAACAAGCGCTGAATATTAACCCTCGCTATGTAAATGCGTTACATAATTTAGGTATAGCCTATCGTATGACTGGTAATTTCTCTGAGGCTATTAAGTGTTTTAATCAAGCAAAAGCTATTGCGCCCAATATAGCTGAAATTGACTTTAATGAAGCTAATACTCAGTTTGACTTAGGTAATTATCTACAAGCAGAGCAGGCTTATTGGAATGCGTTACGAAAAGCACCGGATAACTGTGAAATACATGAAACATTAAATGAGTTTTACTGGCAAACCGATAAAAAAAGTGAATTTGGAAAAAGTTTTACTCAAGCGATCAATCATTTGCCAAATAACTTACCACTTCGTCATTCATATGCAGAAAGTCTGTTTGCTTCAGGAAATAAAGCACAAGCAAGTAAGGTAATAGATGAAGCGCTAAAGCTAGATAAAACACCAGAACTTCTTCATTTAAAGGGGAAGTTAGTTGCCTCAAAAGGAGAACTTAAACTTGCAATATCGCTAATAGAGTCCTCTTTGAATAATCAATACAAGCTCTCTAATGCTCTAGATTTAATTGAGCTATTAATTATTGATATTGATTACAGTAAAGCACTTCATCATATAAGCTATGCTGAAAAAATAGAGCCTAATAACCAGTTGCTTATCGCTTATAAAAGTATATGTTGGAGACTTACTAGCGATCATAGATACGAATGGTTAATTGATTATCAAACGCATATACGGACCTATGAAATTCCCGTTCCTAAAGGTTACAGCTCAAGAGAGATGTTTCTAGATGAATTAGGACCAGCGTTATTGTCAATGCATCAAACGCAGCATGCGCCATTAAAGCAAACCTTAAAATTTGGCACGCAGACTCCGGGCAGACTTTTTTATCAGCCGGTTAAACCCATTGTTGACTTAAAAAATGCATTTGAAGAAGTTGCTTTAGAATATATATCTTCATTGCCTGATGATGACAGTCACCCACTTTTATCAAGGAAAACCAAGCAAATTAATTTTGCTGGTTCTTGGTCTGTAAAGCTAAAGCCTAATGGCTATCATGTAAACCATGTACACCCTAAAGGCTGGATAAGTTCATCATTCTATGTAAGTGTGCCAGAGTTCTCGAATTTCACTCAATCAAATGATAACGCAGGTGCGATAAAGTTTGGAGAGAGTTCGATGAATCTAAAAGAACGAGAAAAAATAGCTAGAACGGTGACTCCAAAGAATGGCTTAGTCGCTTTATTCCCTTCATATGTTTGGCATGGAACGATTCCATTCAATGGGCCTAACGACATAGTGAGATTGACTGCACCATGTGATATAACACCGGGAGAGCGCTAATATGCAAGATACAGATGCATGGTCATTATATTGGCAGAACAACCATCAAGAAAGTTGCATTACACCGTGCAATGAAACTGACAGCACTATTCTTATTGATATTTGGCAAAACTTTGCATTAGATCTAAAACCAAATTTTGAGTTACTAGATTTAGCAACTGGCAATGGCAGTGTTGCAAGGCGCTTAATTAGTTTTAATAAACAGCTTAAAGTAACAGCAGTAGACCAAGCAAGTATAGACCCAACAAAATATGTTGATGACAACATCTTGCTAGATAACATTCAATTTGTTGCGGATGTAAACATTGAAAAACTGCCATTTGAGCAAAACATATTTGATGCAGTTACTAGCCAATTTGGTTTAGAGTATTCAAACCTGAGTTTATCAATACCAGAGCTAGTAAGAGTATTGAAGCAAGCAGGGCGATTCTTATTTATTATGCATCATGCAGATAGCGAAGTTGTAGGTCCTGCAAAATTAAAAGTTAAAGAATTTAACTTAATTTTTGAAAGCAATTTACTACATGATTTTGAATTGTTTTTATCAAATAATTTAAGCTTAGAAGAATTAAATAAAACAGGTGAAAAGCTGCTAAATAACCCTGAGTTAATTAAAAGCAACGCAATCACAGGCCAAATATTTTCTGCCATTGATAAGCTTATAGTACTTAAAAACCAGAATAAAAAACAAAATGCTGAAGTCTTACTTAATACACTGCAAAATATGACAAACAGAATTGTCGCTGAAAACTCTAGGCTAGAACAATTAATTTCATCATCTTTAACTCAAATAGAAATAGAAGCGCTGTGCAATTCACTCAAAAATGAGGGGGCAAAGGCGACATTTAAATCAATTACACTAAGCGATAATCAAAGTGTTATTGGTTGGGAAATTAAAGGATATAAGCTATGAGTACTGAAGTAAGCTTATTAAAACAAGTAGATCGAGCGTTTAGCTGTCAGAAAAATCAACAGGGTTTAGAGCTGCTTAGAGCGTATATTGTTAATAATGCTCAAGACACCGAACAACTTTATCGTTTAGCCGTTATTGAAGAACAAATAGGTCTTAAAGAGAATGCGGCAAAGGCTTATTTGCAATGTATAAACAGTAATAAGCAAGATATGAAAGCTTATTTATACGGAGGTTACTTTTTCCAACAATGCGGGGAAATGGAACGAGCTTTAGCGCTTTACTCTCTCGGCGAAAATATCGATGCAAGATTAACTGTGTTACACCAAAATCAGAATGTGTCTTATGAAACAAGGCTTAGGTCGCATTCTGCTAATATTGCACTGAGAAATCACTTCACAACACTTCACGCCAAAAGTTTAGAGAATTTTGATAACAGCGAAAGAATAGTTAATGCTATATGGCCACAAACACATAATAGTGCAATAAACTACTTAACGGCTAATCAACACCCACATCTCTTCTATATACCAGAGTTAACAGCTAAGCCTATTCATAGTAGTCATAGTGTTGACTGGTGCAAATTATTAGAACAAAGCTTTGATGAACTTACTAGCGAGTTCTCTGAGTTATTGAGTTTAATTGAACGTAACGGTGTGCCTTATTTGGATGACAGCTATAAGGCAAAAGGCTTTGAGTCGTTAGCGGGTTCAAAAAACTGGACTGCACTCAATATCTTCAAAGATGGTAAAGCTAATGATAATTTGTTGTCTTTAATGCCAAAGACAGCCGATGTTTTAAATAAACTCCCTTTGTATAAGGTTGATGAACAGCCATTTGAAGTGTTTTTTTCGTTATTAAAGGCAGGGCAACATATTCAGCCACATTTTGGGCAATCTAACCATAGTTTAACAGTACATTTACCTATTATTGTTCCCAAAGGTGGGTACTTAACAGTCGCGGGCGAAAAACTATCTTGGCAAAAGGGTAAAGTTATTATATTCGACGACTCTTTTATTCATGAAGCAATTAACCCTTCTGATGAAGATCGTGTGGTGCTTATTTTCTCTATTTGGCACCCAGATTTGTCAGAGGCAGAACAAAAAGCTATTTTAGCGAGTTTTCAAGCTCGCCGTGAATGGCTTGACAGTCGTGTTCATCATTTGTCTTCAGATAACTCATGATAAAATTGACTAAATATTGCTAACTCTTGCTGGTAATGACGAGAAAAGTTTTGCTTATTAGTGTTAATTGGCTGCCTAACTTGTAATTCACTGAAGGTGAAACTGTTAACATGCTCTTTGTGAAAATTTAGATAATCGTCGTTCCAGTCTAAATTACAAAATTTAAATATTAACTGCGCTTCTTCTTGAGGGGCGTTTGTTAGCTGATTGTAATTTACATCAATAACTTGTCCTGGAAAGCTATCTCGCCAAAAGTCCATTAATTTGTTTGCTTGGAATATAGCATGAGCAATGTTTTTTAAATTAGCGGCATAGTTATGGTGTGGAGCAAAAGGTTGCGAGAAAATTGATAAAGCTAGATCTTCAGGTGCTCTTCTCATTTGAATAACTTTAACTTGCTCGAAAATAGAAAGTATAGCCCCAACATAACGATAGTTATGCGGCATTTTATCGACAATGATATCTGCGTTTAATGCTGTTTTAGCGCGGTATGAACTGAGAATCTCTTGTTTGTTTTTGCTGAAGAACTCTTGCCAATTAATCGCTGTATTATTTTTCTGAGCATTAACCTTATTTTCTATGAATAGTGCCAATGCTTCATTTTCGCCACTGCTTTCAATACAAGGGTGCTGAGATAAAATTCGGTCCATCAGTGTTGTGCCCGATCTCGGCATGCCAACAATGAAAATATTGCTAGGGGCTAATTGCGTTATGTCTTTGGAGAAGTCAGCAGAGCTTACTTGAGATAGAAATTTATGATGATTTTTAGCAGCATCATGCTCATAAGATAAATTACTTTTACTAATAATATCTTCTTGTAAAGTATTTGCTTTAGTAAAACAACGAAAAGCCAGTGGATATTGTGCTAGCTTTTCATAGGCCTTTGCTAAAATAAATAAATTTTGCTGGTTTTGGTAATTATTCTCAATTGAGCTCTCTAACAAATGTGAGAGAGACGCTACTGTGTGTTCATGTTGAGCGCCTATCTCTTGTTTAGCTCCCCATGCAATATAGCTCTCAGGGTTTAATGCTAATGCGTTGTCTGCAGCAGCAATTGCAAGTTCTGTTTTATTTTCAAGGCGGCAAATGCGTATTTCAATTTCATAGCGAGTCAAACTATTATCACTTAACGCTATAGCATTGTTTAATTCTAGTCGCGCTTGTTTTACATCTCTGGCAAGTAAGTATAAATCAGCGAATTTTAATAAATTAAGGCTAATAACGGGGGTATGTTCAAGAAATTTTTTAAAAGCACTAACCGCATTATCGTACTGCCTTAATTTTGCGTAACAAATAGATAAGCTTTTTTGAATTACAGCTTGTTGATTAGATAACGTATGACTTAGCCTTAACCATATAGCTATAGCTGCAGCCCAGTTTTCACTTTGCATGTTAGCTTGTGCAATAATTATATCAGTTTGTGGACTACTCTTTACTGAAGTATTATTTTGATACTTTGTTGCTATCTCTAGTGATAATTTAGGCTGATTAATTTTAAGCGCTAAATGTGCAAATGAATTTATAATTTGCCTATCGTTTGGTAGCATCTCTTTAATATTATTAATTAATTCATATGCTGCTTCAGCTTTATTTGCTGAGTTTAAGCACATGGCAAAGTTCAGTGTAATGTCAACGGCATTGGGCTCTTTGGCTAAAGCTTTAGTAAATAAAGAGATTGCACGTTCATATTGTTGTGTCTGAGCATATAATGTAGCTAAACCATAGGTTGCGTCATTACTGTCATGCTGACTAATCGCTTTTAAATATGCTTGTTCAGCAACTTCATAGTTTTTTTGTTGATGGGCTAATTCAGCTATGTTTAACGATTCATTTAAAGTCATAAAAGTAATGCTTAGTAGGTGCAAGTCACAAGCGTGACGAACACATAGTGGTTATTTAATATATGCATGTGATAATACAGCAAAATTACACGCTAATAAAAGTGTTTAGCAGTGAAACCTTGAGGTGAAAGATGAAATTGTATTTTAATAAAACTGATAATAAAGCAAAACTTAGACAGGATTATTCAAATAATGGTTATGTCAAGTTAGAACATGCTTTAACAAATGAAACTGCCAGTTTTATTCATGAAAAAATATCCAATCAAAAACAATGGAATTTAGTATTCAAAAATAAGGGGCTTCATCAAGATTCAAATAGTGCAGACGTTGAAGCTTGGGATGAGGAAAATAAAAAAAATCTCACGAATTTAATACATAAACAAGCGGAAAATACATTTCAATACTTTTATGAGACTATTCCCATTTACGATATTTACTATGACAAATTAATGCCAGGGCACTTTTTTAATGACATTGTTAAATTTTTAAATAGTGAGCCTACTTTAAATTACTTTAGAGAAATACTCGATGCACCTGAAATAAATTTTTTAGACGCGCAAATAACTCGGTTCAAAGCCGGGCATTTCTTGAATTGTCATAATGATGATGTTGATGGTAAAAATAGAGTGGCAGCGTTCGTTATTAATTTAACAAAAGACTGGTCTGTTGATTGGGGAGGGGCACTGCACATACTTAGTAATAAGTCAGAAATTGAAAAAAGCTTTTCGCCTTCGTTCAATGAAATTAATATATTTAAAGTGCCAGTAGACCACCTTGTGGGTTATGTTTCACCTTTTGCAACAGGACAAAGGTTATCTATTACTGGTTGGCTTAGAAGTGGCCAAAATCCAAAAAAATTATAAAGCTACAGGTACAAAATGACAATTAAAATAAACGACATCACAAATATAACCGAGTTAAAAAACGAGTTCTCTGAAAATGATATTGTTAGAGTCTTCAATTTTTTAGAGCAAACAGGCTTAAATGAGTTAAAAATATCATTAGAAACCAAAGTAAACTTCGATAATGCATTTCATTTAAACGGGCAGAATCGACAAGCCAGTGATGCAGAAATAAAAGCTTTACCTGTAACAACACAAAACCAACTTTATCAAGATATTCATAGGCTGGCAGCAAGCGGGGCTGGGTTCTTATATGGGCGACATAAAATTGAACAAGGCTCAATTGAACAACTTTCTGATTTTTTAGCTCAGCTTAATTCAGAAAGTACGTTGAAAATAATAAAAGAAATCACCAGTATCACTGATTTAACGCATGCTGATGGCCAAGCGACAAGATATCGCCGAGGCGATTTTTTAACGCGCCATATCGATAATATACCGGGCGAAACAAGGCGTATAGCATACGTGCTCGGTTTTACTGAAGGTTGGCATCCTGATTGGGGCGGTTTGTTACAGTTTTTTGAAAAAGATGGTACCCCTACGAGGTCTTGGTCCCCGGCATTTAACTCACTAACCTTATTTAATGTTGATAAAGTGCATTCAGTGACTTCAGTTGCACAATTTGCGGCAAAAAATAGATACTCAATTACTGGCTGGTTCAGAGCTTAATTTAGATCTTAATTTAGAGCTTACTATTACGAGCAATATTACGGTCAATATTGCTTGTATAACGCCTGAAACTGCCGGTAAATTGCACGTTTATTCTAATAATACCCCTATTTCAAAGTAATCAATCACTACACTCCTGATATTAGAGAAGTTTAATTATTGTTCAATTAAGAAACAAATTAACGGTATTAAGTGCCAATTCACTAATATCGTTTGACTTACTACGAAAGAGTTAGTAAAACATAGGTAGCACATATTTTTACAATTAAGAGGACTTCTGTAACATTGATAAAATCAATCTTGTTCTTTATTAAATGAATATATTGTTCTATTCTCGTTACGAAAGGCTTATTTTATCCATTAAAAAATAAAATAAGCAGACTTTTGAATGTACTTAGTTGACAGCTAGGCTGTCGTCTGGGAATATTGCATGGTTTTATTCTAAACAAATTAAAACTTAAAATGGCAGATTATTAAATTTGCGTTAACAATAAAGTTTGTTATCAAAATTCAATAGCAATTGGTTGGGAACTATGTCCAAATTAAGCAAGAAAAGCCTTATCGCATCGACGATAATCGGCGCATTAGCATTTTCAGCAAGCAACTTCGCTGCTGCAGACGCATTAACAGATCTACAAAAAGCAGAAGCTCAAATTTTTAAAGCTTCAAGTAAATCACAAAGCAAAATCGACAACATCTATGGTCAAACTCAAGAGTTATTAGCTGAGTACCGTAATACAGTTGACGAAGCTGATGTGTTAAAAGGTTATAACGATCATGTTCAACTTATGGTTGACGATCAAAAAGCCAATATTCAATCTTTACAAAATCAAATTGCTGGTATTGATAAAACTAAGCAAGGCGTAGTGCCATTGATGTACAAAATGATTGACACATTAGACAAGTTTGTTGACCTTGATGTTCCTATGAACATTGATGCACGTAAAGAGCGTATAGCTGGTTTACGTGATGTAATGGGTGACTCAGACGTTTCAGTATCTGAACAATTTCGTTTAGTACTTGAAGCTTACGAGATTGAAGCCAGTTACGGCACTATTTTCGGTGTGTATCAAGGTGAGCTTGACTTAGGTGATCGTATGATTACTGCAGATTTTGTTCACATGGGTCGTATTTCATTTGTTGCTCAATCTCTTGACATGAAAAATGCTTGGGTTTGGAACAATGAAGAGCGTTCATGGGAAGCTTTAGGTGACGAGTACTTGAAACCTGTAACCGATGCCGTACGTATGGCTCGTAAGCAATTACCACTTGATTTAGCTAAACTACCAGTATTTGCAGCAGGAGCAAAATAATGAAAAAAGTTATTAATTTCGTATTATTTGCTGCTTCAATGACTGTAGCAGCTTCGGCATCAGCAAATCAGTTAGACGACTTGTTAAAGCAAGTTAAAAATGACCGTATTTCTGAAGCTAAAATTGATAAAAAGCGTGAAGCGGAATTTACTTCTGCACGTGCTGACAAGCAAGCTTTATTGAATAAAGCTAAAAAAGATCTAGCAGACCAACAAGCTCGTAATAAACGTTTAACTAAAGAATATGCTGATAACGAAATTACCTTAGCACAGAAAGCTGTAGAGCTTGACAATGCTCAAGGTACATTAGGTGAAATGTTCGGTGTAAGCCGTGCAGCTGCAGCTAATGCTTACGGTTCAATCGTAACTTCACTTGTTTCAGCTGAATACCCAGGTCGTGGTGCAACTTTAGATAAAATCGCTAACTCTAAAGCAATCCCTGAACTTGAACAACTTGAAGAACTTTGGTTTGCACTTCAAACTGAAATGACTCAATCAGGTGAAATCTCTAAGTTTACTACTGAAGTAACTAACTTAGATGGTTCAAAGTCTACTCAGTCAGTAACACGTGTTGGTACGTTCAACTTAGTGTCTGAAGACGGTTACTTAAACTACAACGATGAAGTTGGTCAAGTACAACCACTAGCTAAGCAACCTGCGGGTTACATTGCCGGTGCTGCTGCTTCTTTCTTCGGCGAAACTTCAGGTTACTTTCCTTTATACGTGGATCCTTCACGTGGTGCTATCTTAACGCTAGAGACGCGTAAGAAAACACTTATGGAATTCTACCACGAAGGTAAAGAAGTAGGTTATGCAATCACAGTATTGTTGTTCTTCGGTGTTCTTATCGCATTAGAGCGTATGATTGTTCTTGGTTCTATGAGCTCTAAAATTAAAGCGCAAGAGAAAAACCTTGATCAACCAAACGATAACAACCCACTGGGTCGTTTATTAAAAGTTTACTTTGAAAACAAGTCAGTTGATGCAGAAACACTTGAACTTAAACTTGATGAAGCCATACTTCGCGAAACTCCTAAAGTTGACCGTGGTATTAACTTAATCAAAATGTTCGCTGCAATTGCACCATTAATGGGTCTATTAGGTACGGTAATCGGTATGATTATGACCTTCCAAACGATTACATTATTTGGTACAGGTGACCCGAAAATTATGGCGGGTAACATCTCTCTTGCACTTGTAACAACTGCATTAGGTTTGATTTGTGCATTACCATTAATCTTAATCCACAGCATTGTTGCTGGTAAGAGTAAATCTGTACTACAAAAATTAGACGAGCAAAGCGCTGGATTAATCGCAGCGATTGCCGAGAAGGAGTCTAAATAATGTTATTCCTGATAGAGCTTTGGGAATCTGTCAGGAGTTTTATTGCGACTGGCGGTAACGTATTATACGTTGTTGCCTTCGCACTCTTATTGATGTGGATAATGATGATAGAACGTTATTGGTTCTTATCAAAAGTTTATCCAAAAATGAAAGACGATATCGTCGGACGTTGGGATGCGAGAGAAGATACTACTTCTTGGTATGCACATCGAATTAGAGATACTTGGATCTCCGAAGCGACAGAACTACTAGAGCAACGCATGCTCACAATTAGAACCTTGGTGGCAATGTGTCCACTAATTGGTTTACTAGGTACCGTAACCGGCATGATCGGTGTGTTTGAAGTAATGGCACAACAAGGTACTGGTAATCCGCGTCTGATGGCGTCTGGTATATCAATGGCAACAATTCCGACAATGGCGGGTATGGTTGCTGCATTATCAGGTGTGTTTTTCAGTTCAAGGTTAGACGCTAAAGTTAAACTAGCAAAGGCTAAACTGGTTGACAGTTTACCTCATCACTAGAGAGATATTCGAATGGCACGTAAACGTATTCGTGAAGACGAAGAAGCAGTAATTGATATGACACCGATGCTTGACATCGTATTCATCATGTTAATCTTCTTTATCGTTACTACTTCTTTTGTAAAAGAAGCTGGTATCGAAGTTAATAAACCAAAAGCGGCAAATCAATCTAAACAAAAGTCAGCTAACATCTTTGTAGCAGTTAAAGATAATGGCGAAATTTGGTTAGACAAGCGTCGTGTAGATGTTGAGCGCGTAGCGGCCAATATTGAAAAATTATTGGCTGAGCAACCAACTGATGTTGTAATCATTCAAGCTGACAAAGACGCTAAACATGGTGTTGTTGTTAAAGTAATGGATGCAATTAAAGAAGCGGGCATAGACAGAATTTCTATCGCTGCAGCTAAGGGGTAGTTTATGGTTCGCTTTTTAGTATCTATACTACTAGGCGCGGCAGTAACATTTGCTTTGTTTTCTTTTATGGCCTTTCTTGTTTCTAGCGGTGATAGAACCAAGGAAGAAGCCTTAGAGAATATCATAGTAGAAGTTAATACGACGCCACCTAAGTCAGCTGCAGAACGCCGTCAACGTGTTCCGCCGCCGCCACCGCCGCCGCCTAAAACGCCACCTAAGCCTCAAGCTCCTGAGCCTGAGACTAATAACGATACAAGTGGATTAACGTTTAATATGCCTGGTGTTCAATTAGCTGGTGCAAATGCTGGTATGTCTGCTCCTGGCGCTGGTTTTGGACGCGATGGCGATGCAACACCAATAGTTCGTATTGAGCCTAAGTACCCAATACAAGCTGCTCGTGATGGTAAAGAAGGTTGGGTTACGCTTTCATTTACTATCAACGAAATTGGTGGTGTTGAAGACGTTGATGTTATTGAAGCTGAGCCTAAGCGTATTTTCGACAAAGAAGCTAAACGTGCTTTGCGAAAGTGGAAGTACAAACCAAAAGTTGTTGATGGCAAAGCGATGAGACAACCTGGTTTAACTGTACGACTTGACTTTAAAATGGACGGAGGAAATTAATAATGAATAAGATTTTTTCATCTTTACTGTTAATTATTTCAGTTGTTCTAATTCAATTACCTATTGCTGCATCAGTATCAGCAGCAGGTGCTGAAGATGCAGAAAAGCCAAAGCGTAAAACACAGTTAGTTGGTCCTAGTGTTGGTAAAAAAGTTGCTAAAGCATTTGAATCTTACTCTGCGGATGATATTCCAGGCGCTTTAGTTATTCTTTTAGACATTGATGCTAGTAAAGAATATGACAAAGCTTATGTTGCTCGTTTTATTGCCGTTATGTACGCAAGTATGGGTAATGAAGAAGCAAAAGCGATTGAATATCTTAAGCTTGCGGTTGAGCCTGATATCCTTAACGAAGGAGATCACGGTGAATCAATCAAGTTATTAGCTGATTTGCAAATGCAAACCAAATCTTATGAAGAAGCACTTGTCAATTATAAGGCTTGGATGGATTTTACGGGTAAATCAGATGGTGATACTTGGACTAAAATAGCGAATGCATATTATGCGCTTAAGCAATTAGATAAAATGATTGTGCCAGCAGATAATGCCATTGCAGCTTATGGTGACAAGCAAAATAAAAACCCTTATATTTTGAAAGTTACATCTTATTATGAAACTAAGAAATTTAAGGAAGCTGTTAAAACGCTTGAAACTGTGGTTCAAATCTTCCCAGAAGATAAAACTTGGTGGACTCAACTTGGTATGTTTTATTTGCTAGTTGAAGATTATCAGAAAGGTCTGGAGACTTTAGATCTTGCCTATAAACAAGGTTTTCTTGAAAAAGAATCTGAAATTAAAACACTTGCAAGTTTATATTCGCAAAATTCAGTACCATACAAAGCAGCTTTACTGTTAGAGAAGCATATTGATTCAGGCCTAGTAACTCGTGATGATAAGAACTTATCGTCATTAGCAAACGCTTGGCATGCAGCTCAACATATTGATAAAGCAGCGAGCTATTACGGCGAACTAGCTAAAATGACTAACCTTTCTAAGCATTATAGCAAGCAAGGTATGTTATTAAAGCAAGATGAGCAGTTTAAAGCCGCTATTGTAGCGTTAAACAAAGCTTTAGAACTTGGTGTTTCAAATAAAGGTAGACTGTATATGAGTATTGCAGAATCTCACTTTTATTTAGAAGAATATAAACAAGCTTATAAAGCAATTAATTTAGCCATGAAAGATCCTAAGACTCGTAAGTCTGCTAAGGGTTGGGTAGGTTTTATTAAAGACACTGCGCAACGTAAAAATGTTGCAATCTAAGTTTGCTACTTAGTTCCAATAAAAAACCAGCCAAATAGGCTGGTTTTTTTTGTTTAAACGAAAGGTTAAATATAATACTAAACTGATCAAAGTCTTAATTTTCCTCAAACAATTACTTAAGCAAATTCGGCGTTATGGTAAGTATTATAACCCACTATCATAATAGTCATTCACATATACTCACCCTTAAGGCATACATATAAATCAGAGACGATTTAAGGTCTGAAATTGGAAATTTATTTTAGGCAAATGCAGGCAGTATTTAGTCTGGTTATTTCTATTTCTTAGCTTTATATTGACATGTTGTTTAAACTATTATTAGCTTTAGCCAGGGTTACTACTAAACAATATTACCGTAATTATTTATAATGATTAATGAACACATCACTATAAGTATCCTCTTCAAATGTATTAATAGCAAAATACTAAATTAAATAAGACTACCTTTTATAGGCACTTTGATTTACAATGCGCGCCGATTAATCAACCTAATGGTATATTTATGTCAGAAGAAAACTTCAAAGATAGCACCTCAATTCTCCATATATTTACAGCTGTTTTGGTTATGTTTGCAGCACCGTTGTTACCCATGTTAGCTGGTTGGTTTACGTTATTATCAAACTAGTCAAAGGCGTTAATATTTAGGATGAATATACTCGTTGTAGACGACAACTCGATCATACTGAATAACCTTACTGCGCTGTTATCGGCGAACGGGTATTTTGTAAGTACGGCTTGTCATGGTTTAGATGCTTCAGAAGCATTAGTAAACAGTAGTTTCGATTTGGTTATAATCGACCATCTAATGCCAATTATGAATGGTATCCAATTAACCAAATATATAAGGCAGCATGAAGTATTGGCAGGTATTCCTGTGATATTCATGACGACACAGGGCAAAAGCGCTGTCCCTTATCTTTGTGATATTAAAATGTTTGATGCAATTATTGATAAACCTATAGAGCAACAAAGTTTTATCAATTTAGTAAATGAACTACTAATACCAAATTCTCGCAGTCAGTCACTATAATTTTTCATAGAATTGCTTTATTCTGTAGCTAAAATATCTTTTGACTTATAGAACATGACTGAATCACAAACCAATATACTTAAATCTGCAATTCATACCATTCCTGATTATCCTAAGCCTGGTATTCTCTTTAGAGATGTTACTGGGATTTTAGATGATGCTGAAGCGCTTCAATTAACTATTAATATTTTAGCTGAAAAGTTTAAAGGTGGTGGATTTACTAAAATTGTTGGTACTGAAGCTCGCGGCTTCCTGTTTGGTGCTCCTCTAGCTGTTGCAATGGGCGTTGGATTTATTCCTGTACGAAAGCCAGGTAAACTGCCAAGAGCAACATTTAAGCAAGATTACGAGTTGGAATATGGCCAAGACACTTTAGAAATTCACCAAGATGCTTTAAGTTCAAATGACAATGTTTTAATTATTGATGATTTACTTGCAACAGGTGGCACAATCGAAGCGACAACAAAATTAATTCGACGACTGGGTGCTAAAGTAACCGATGCTGCTTTTGTTATCTCGTTGCCCGACTTAGGCGGTGAAGAAAAACTTAAAGGCATGGATTTATCTGTGTTCTCTTTATTACAATATGCTGGTGATTAAGGCCGAAAAATGAGCTATCAGGTTTTAGCAAGAAAATGGCGTCCAAAATCCTTTAGTGAGCTTATGGGACAAGAACATATCGTAACTGTTCTTGTTAACGCATTGACTCAGCAAAGGCTTCATCACGCGTACTTATTTACTGGTACCCGTGGTGTTGGTAAAACAACTATCGCCAGAATTTTTGCTAAAAGCTTAAATTGCGATACAGGTATTACTGCAACACCTTGTGGTGTTTGTGATGCTTGTGTTGATATTGATCAGGGTAAATTTGTTGATTTACTCGAGATTGATGCGGCTTCACGTACAAAAGTAGATGACACCCGTGAAATTCTAGACAACGTACAATATGCCCCTACAAGAGGGCGCTATAAAGTCTACTTAATTGATGAAGTTCACATGCTTTCTAAGAGCAGTTTTAATGCCTTATTAAAGACATTAGAAGAACCGCCTGAACATGTTAAATTTATTTTAGCGACTACTGATCCTCAAAAGTTACCTGTTACTGTGCTTTCACGTTGTTTACAGTTCCATTTAAAAGCACTGTCAATTAAACAAATCAGCGATAAAACAACGGAAATATTAACTAAAGAAAGTGTAACCTTCGATCTTGAAGCTATTGCTCTGCTTGCTAAAGCTGCACGTGGCAGTATGCGAGATTGTTTGAGCTTAACAGACCAATGTATTGCCCAAGGTAACGGTAATATTACTCGGCACGACGTACAACAAATGTTGGGTGGTGTTGATCGTGATTGGGTATTTAAAATTCTTATCGCGTTGCTGAAACAAGATGCAGAAGCGCTAATGAAATTATCGCTATCAATCGCATCATATGCCCCCAGTTATAGTCGTTTATCGGCTGAATTAATTCAGTTGTTACATCAAGTTGCAATGACACAAGTGGTAGAATCTAATTTTAGCTTACCTGCAGAACATCAGCAGATGTTGATGCGATTTTGCCAATTAATGTCTCCTGAAGATGTACAGCTTTATTATCAAATAGTACTAACCGCTCGAAAAGACTTACCCTATGCTGATGATGAGCAAGCAGCGTTTGATATGATGCTATTGCGTCTACTTGCCTTTAAACCAGTGATTAATAACCAAGAGTTACCCACTGCTGAAAAAAGTAAAGTAGAGGCTGCTAAAATTCAGCAGGCTGCAGATAAGCAACTTGATGAATTGACTTTTGAACAACCTTCAACTGCATCAGCTTCAGCTGTTTCATCCTCGGCTGCTGAGATAACTAACACACTTGAGCATGCTTCAGTTGAAGAAACTTCGCTATTAAAAAAGCAAGAAGATAACATGCCTGCGGCAGAGGCAGAGGCAGAGGCAGAGGCAGAGGCAGAGGCAGAAAAGCTTTCTCCTTTGGTAGAAGAACATAACAGTAGCAACACTTCTACTCTTGACGTTATTTCAGTAGCTAGTCAAACAGATTATGTTCAGGAAGAACAAGATCAAGAGATAAACATCGAGAATAATGATGAATTGATTAGTCAGAAAAATGAAGCATTAAACCAAGAGATGTCAGCAATAGAACAACAAGCCAGCACTCTAATTGACAATAACTCTGATGAAGAGCTTACCAGCCATGTTGATTCATCTTATGGTACTCTAGAAAACTTGCCTGCTGATACACAAGAGACTGATAGTATTAGCCAGCAAGAGTTAAGTAATGAAAAACAAGGTTTTGCATCTAACGTAACGGCAGCTATTCACACACGAAACATGCTCAGAAGTCGAAAAAAATCGATGGAGGAGGGCGGAAAAAAGCCTAATGGCGCAGGCATGCGTCTAACAGCTGATGCCGTTAATACATCTGGGGAAATACCTGACGTACCCACTCAAAGTAAAGTGGAAAGCACGCCGAATGTTCCTGATTTAGCAACTTTACCTGAACAGCCTTATACTGAAGATATTATTAATCCAGCAACGATTAAATTAGCTAATCAAGTTGATAAGTGGGCACACATGATCGACAGTATGTCGTTAATTGCCCGTTTAAGGCAATTAGCTATTCATGCAACAATTGATGAAAGTTCTACTGATGATCTATTGATACTGCAATTAGATAAATCGATCAGGCATTTAAATAGTGATGCGGCCCATAAACAATTAGAAGTACATATATCTGAATACTTGCAACGTAAAGTTACTGTTGAATTAAATATTGTAGAGAAAACCGTTGCTGATCCTTATCAAATTCAATCAGATATCAATGCAAAGCGCTATGAATATGCAAAACAAGTATTAGCCGAAGATGAAATTGTTATCGCATTAAAGCAAGAATTTCAAGCTGAACTTGATGAAGAAACTGTTGTAGCGCGTTAATCGCTACTTGAAATTTTAGCCGTTAAGCACTATCTTTGGCGGCATATAACTTTGGAGTGAAAATTATGATGAAAGGTGGCATGGGCAATTTAATGAAACAAGCCCAACAAATGCAAGCTAAAATGGCTAAAGCTCAAGAAGAGTTAGCCAATATGGAAGTTACCGGCGAAGCGGGTGCCGGCATGGTTAAAGTAACTATGACAGGCAACCATAATGTTCGTCGTGTTGCTATTGACGATAGCTTAATGGAAGACGATAAAGAAATGCTTGAAGACCTTGTTGCCGCGGCAATGAATGACGCTGTGCGTCGTGTTGAAGAGCAAAATAAAGAAAAAATGGGTTCGCTAACTGGCGGTATGCAAATGCCTCCAGGGATGAAAATGCCGTTTTAAAATAACGCTGCATTAGCTGTACTAGCGCAATTTATTCATAAAAGCTTAAGTTTGTAACTTAAGCTTTTTTTATTTGAGCAGTATTATTGATTAGCTTGGAGCGCTAATTCTTATCTTTGACTTACCCATATACTGTCTTTCATTTCGTTGAGTGATTTTTTATTACATGCAACATTTTGATCACAGGTAATATTTGGCAATCTTGTGCCGGTAGAGGTAATACGCTTTCTATAGCTAGCAAGCATTGCATCTAAAGATGTATTTCTATGCAGGCCGGTTACAGTGACAACTTCAATGTTGTGAGATGCAGCTGAATTGAGTATGTTAAAAGTTTCAAGCGGCGTCTCTTCAAGTGCTACATGCAAAGTGGGTAAGTTATTTTTATCAAATGCTTGGTCTTGCTGTGCCTCGTTAATCCAGCGAACAATTTTTGTAGGGTGAGCTTTATAAACTAAAGTTAGCCAAGTATCTGCTTCTTGATAACGTTGTTTAGCAAGGTAGGTTCTGCCTAATAAAAAAGCTGCATTAGGTTGTCCTTTCCTGGCTGCTCGTTTTAACCACTTAATACCGTCATCTAAGTCATAAAGCTCTTCTTCTGTTAATAAAAGCATACCGGCTTTATATTCAGCCTCTCGTACCCCTTTAATGCCTGCTCTTTTATAAAATTTTAATGCCCTTGCTTTGTCTACCTCTGTACCAAAGCCAAAGTGATAAAACTTTGCTAACGTATATGTAGCATTTCTATGACCGCGATTTGACGCTTTTTTAAAAGACTTGAAATAAGTAACGCACTCATCAGTCTTACATTCAGTTATTTGTACAGCCGATGTGTTAAACGCTAAAGACAGTGAGGCTAAAGCTATTATTTTCCCTATGCTTTTTAACATGTAGTTCCCTTAAGAATAAGTTAATATTGTATGTATATTTGCAGCATAGCCTAAATAAGCACTTAATGTATAGGTTGTTTTTTATGCGATTTGTGTAGAGTGAATAATAAAATATCTTTGTGATAACTGACATTTTTAGAAAGTGGAAGAAGTAAAAATGAATTCAACTCTAGTTTATATTTATGATCCTATGTGTAGTTGGTGTTGGGGATATGCACCAACCTGGATTAAGTTAAAAGATTCGCTACCATTGTATGTTGATATTATGTATGGACTAGGCGGATTAGCGCCTGATAGTAATGAACCTATGCCGGCAGCAATGCAAAAATTTTTACAACAAACTTGGCAAAATATTGCTCAGCAACTCGGTAGCCAATTTAATTTTGATTTTTGGACAAAATGCCAGCCAAGACGTTCTACTTATCCAGCATGTCGTGCCGCTTTAATTGCAAGATCTAGTGGTAAAGAGCAAGAAATGCTCTCGGCCATTCAACAAGCTTATTATTTACAAGCAAAAAATCCTTCTGATATCGATACATTGCACGAACTCGCTATTAGTATTGGCTTAGATGGCGATGAGTTTTTACAGCAAATAAACAGTCAAGGCATTGATGACTTGTTAAAAACAGAGATTAACCAAATGCGACAACTGCCTATTAATGGCTTCCCTTCCTTAGTGTTAATTAAAGGTAACCGCCACATTCCTATCCCTATTGATTATAAAAATTGGCGCAACACCTTTGAGTTAATATCTTCTGAAGTTTAGCAAATGCAGTATCTGCACTAAATATAGAAGGTATAGTCAGTAAAACTGCTCTAAAAAAGAATATTTTTGTAGTATCATACGGCTATAAAAATAGATTGTTTTTACTTGTTTACGTAAAAGCAAAAATAAATAAGGTTAACTATGACATACGCAGCAATTACTGGTTGGGGCAAGTGCTTACCACCCGCTATTCTTAGCAACGATGATTTAGCCACTTTTCTGGAAACAGATGATGAGTGGATCACCTCTAGAACTGGCATGAAAGAGCGAAGAATTTCTCATGTTACTGTAAGCGAATTAGCGTATGTTGCCTGTGCTCGTGCATTAGCAGCTGCGGGTAAAACAGCTGAAGATGTAGATTTAATCGTATTTGGTAGTACAACCTTTGACCAGCTTTGTCCTAATGCAGCCTCCAATGTACAACGTTTATTAGGCGCTGAAAATGCCGCGTGTATGGATGTGAGTACAGCATGTACGGGTGGTATGTATAGTTTAAGTGTCGCCACATCGATGATCAAAAGTGGCGTGGTAAAATCTGCACTGATTATCGGCGCTGAAACTATTTCACCGATTATGGACTGGAATAATCGAGACGTTGCGGTATTATTTGGTGATGGTGCTGCGGCACTTTACTTAGAAGAAACTACTGAAGAAACCGGTGTTATTACCCAAGCTTTAGGGTGTTACGGTGAGTCTCGTGATATTTTATCGGTAGAAGGTTGGGGTATGAAGTATGCCAACAAAGGCCGAGTACTTGGGCAATCTAACTGGGCGTTCTTAGGGCAAGAAATATTTAAGAAAGCAGTTGCAGGTATGGCACAAGCTTGTGAGAAGGCTATATCACAAGCACAGTTAAGCGCAGAGCAAATTTCGAGTGTTGTACCTCACCAAGCAAACTTACGTATAATAGACACCTTAGTAAAACGCTTAAAAGTGGATAAAGATAAGGTGTTTGTTAATATTCATAAATACGGCAACATGTCTGCCGCTACAACTTTAGTCGCCTTTGTAGAAGCAATTGAAGAAGGCTTTATTGCTAAGCAATCTTATGTGCTTCTTCCTGCCTTTGGTGGCGGTCTAACTTGGAGCGCACATGTTGTAAAATGGGGTGACAGAACACATGCCCTAGCTACAACAGATATCGACTTACCTGAATGTAATAAGTCTGGCTTAGCATTAGTTCAAGACATTATTGCTTCAAAGTCACAATAAACAAGTATTTCATTAATCTGCCGACACTTTACTGTGTCGGTTAATCTCTTTATATAAGGATCTTTATGCGCTTTTTATCGCGTCGACTAATTTTGCCAAATGATTTAAATTATGCCAACTCATTATTTGGTGGCAGAGCATTAGAGTGGATAGACGAAGAAGCGGCGATCTATGCTATTTGTCAACTTGAAACCAATTGCCTAGTTACTAAGCATATTGGGGCGATTAATTTTGAATCTCCTGCTCAACAAGGTGATGTAGTTGAATTCGGTTTATCAACTAAATCAGTAGGTAAAACCTCAATTACCATTACTTGTATGATGCGAAATAAAGTTACTAAAAAAACGATTTGCTTAGCTGATGATATTGTTTTTGTGCAAGTTGATCCTATTACTAAAGAGCCTATACCACATGGAAAAACCTTAGCTTCATTAACGGATCCATTTACAGAATAGTTTATTATCATAACCCTTAGCACAAGATATCTTTCGATAAATATGAGCTTGAGAAAGTGCTAAGGTATGGTTGTTATTCAGGCAGTTCGATTAGAAATTCTGTATAGCCGGTAATAGCAAAATAGCGAATTGATTTTTTTAACGTTATTTTTTTAGCAATAAGTTGCGAATCGCGATATATTTTTACTGTTTGCTTTTCACCATTTCTGTCACTTTCATAGCTGTGAAGTGGGTTTAATCTAAGATTATCAAACTCCGTTTTCATGATTAATTTCATATTAATGCTTGTGCTTTTACCTTAATTTTGGAGCTATAAGCTATCAGTTAAAAGATAGAATTTAGTTGAGAGCTTGCTGTTGTCTTTGTTTTGTCTGAAAGCTTAAAACTGACAGCTTACCGCTGCTCTTTTATAGTTTATTAATCTCTTTTTTTACGTCATAGCCTTCATCAGTAACAATTTTTTCAAGTACTTGCATACGCTCTTCAAGTGTTTGAACTTGTTTCATCATAGCGATAGCTTGTTCTTTAGTTTGGCTGTTATGATTTAATGTTTTTTCTTTAAACTCTAAATGTTTTTTGTACATGTCGAACATGACACCAAAACCAACAGATATAAAAACAATTGCAACAACCATTGCTGTGCCAGACATAAATAAACTCCTTTAAAAATATTAGAACATATAATTTAAGCATAGCGTATCTATACATAAAAAAGCTGTAATTAACTTATTATACCAATTGATATAAACAATCGACCATTCTAAAGCGGTTTAAATATCCAGTATCTACGTTGCTTTCAATCCCAATAGCCTGCTATTGCTCGACAATATGCTCCTGCATTGCTCTAATGACTTACATACATGT